>WNGG01006157.1_pt1 | contig 13334 bp, 7 predicted proteins | sample 5400661 | NCBI WGS metagenome assembly WNGG01 (sample SAMN13153372, study PRJNA577476) | soil metagenome | isolation source: 100 cm soil or saprolite under Garry oak tree replicate 1 | place: USA:California | collected 2016-06-15
CGTAACGGCTGGATCTACATCCACATCGAAGGCGGACCCGAAGAGGTTGGTTATCAACACGGCTATCTGCTCGCGCGTGAGATTGATGAGTCGCTCCAGATTTTCAAGAAGTATCTGCCTCACACCACAAAACGCGACTGGAAGTTTTATCGTGACTCTGCTCACGAATTATTCTGGAGGAAGATCGGCGAGGAGTACCAAAGGGAAATCGAGGGCATCGCGCGAGGAGCGTACGCTCGCGGGGTGAAGATCGACGCGGACGACGTGCTGGCGATGAATGCCTGGATAGAGCTCTCGAGTTATTACGTGCCTTCATTGCAAGGGCGGCTGCTGGACGCCGATCTGCATCAGTCACCGACGCCTTCGTGTTCGGCTTTCATCGCGACCGGAAGCTGGACTCGCAACGGTGAGATTGTCATCGGTCACAACAATTGGATTGATTATCTGATTGGCAGGCACTGGAATATCGTCATTGATTTGAAGCCCGCATCAGGACATCGCATTTTGATGGACTCGTTTCCAGGATTCATTCATTCCGGCGACGATTTCTACATCACCGACGCCGGGCTCATGGTAACCGAAACAACCATCACTCAGTTCAAAGGTTTCGACACCGAGGGTCTTCCCGAGTTCTACCGCATTCGCAGAGCGACGCAGTACGCCGATTCGATCGACAACTGGTTGAAGGTGATGATGGACCATCCGAACGGCGGTTATGCGAACGACTGGCTGATCGGCGATCGTAAGACCGGCGAGATCGCGCGGCTCGAAAACGGAATCAAGAATAACATCGTCGAGCGCACCAAGGACGGCTATTATGTCGGCTCCAATTTTCCGGTCCACGAGAAGACGACGCGCGAAGAGACCACCTTTGATTCGAGCAACTCGGCGAACTCGGCCAACGCGCGGCACCGAAGATGGGACGATTTGATGAGGCTTAACAAAGGTAAGATCGATATCAATCTGGCGAAGAAGTTCGAAGCGGATCACTACGACGTGGTGCGAAAGCGAGAGGTGGGCTCGGCCAACACGTTGTGCGGTCACGTAGAAGCGGATGAGCGCGGCGCACCTGAATGGGATTGGAAGGGCTTCTATCCGGGCGGCACTGTTAACGCAAAGGTAGCCGACAGTGAGTTGGCTAGCGGAATGTCGCTGTGGGCTTCAGCCGGGCATCCGTGCGGAAGCAACTTCAAGCTGGAAGCGTTTCTAAGATCGCATCCTGAATATGCCTGGCAGCGAGAGATCGCGGGCGATATGCCCAGTGGATCGTGGACGATGTTCTCAATCACCAGCGGCCAGCCCAATGGACAGAATGCGCGAACGGGTGCTATCCACAAAGGAGCGGACAAGAACCCGCTCGACCCAAGTCAAAGACGCAGGGTCCCGGGAGATCCAGCGCCGCCGCTTCCAGGCGACTCACGCCCGCGTCTTCCCGGAGACCCGAGACCGCCCATACCCTAGGTGTCTGTCGACGCTTAATGAAGCTGCAGCACCACGCCGGGTTTCTGGATGTTGATGTTGATGTCGTGCCGCTGGGGGCCGAACCATCGTCCCAGCACACCAGTGAAATAGAGGACCGCCAACAGCACCAAAAACATCAGAATGACGGTGAGCGCAGTCATCGCTCCGCCGCCTCCGCCGACGGTGTGCACATGCTCCTCAATTATCCGTTCAGCCATTGTAATGACCTCCTGAGTGAAAAATGGGCAAACGCAGTACCAGAAATCGAGCTCAAATAGAGGCAGAATCTGCGGCTCAATCAATTGAATCTGAACTAATTAGGGATTCCGTGTACGGCATGGGAACAGTGATCGCCAGACAGGATCGAGCTTTTTCGTTCACTGGAATAAAGAGCAAGCCGCGCGGTACACTGATTACCCCAAAGAATGAGGAGCCGGCTTCCAACAGGTGCAACATGACAGTAACTTCTCAACCCCAAACGGCACACCAAGAGCTAAGCGACGGACAGCGACTCATCACCGCCTATTGCGTAAATCCAACTTTATCAATGCCGATCATTCCTGCTTCACAATCCAGGAAATGGATGGACGAGACTAACGGACGGTTCGCGTATCGGTGCCTACCGTTGCTGATGGCGAATCAATCGGGCTGGTTTCTCATTAACAGTCAAAAGCTTTGCATAACGTGGAACGGCGGCAGAAGCGCAGCCGACCTTCGCATCGAAGCGCCCGACGGACGCCCCAAGCTAGCCAGCAGCCATTTCGGTCACGGGATCGTGACGTGGGATGTTCCTTATCTTTTTCGGACTTCGCCGGGTTATGATCTTTGGGTTCGCGGTCCCTCAAATTGGCCAAAGGACGGAATATGCCCGCTGGACGGTGTGGTGGAGACTGATTGGCTCGGTTCGACTTTCTCAATAAACTGGCAGATGACGCGAATCGATCATGAGGCGATCTTCGAGCCGGGCGAGCCGCTGGCAATGATAGCGCCGCAGCCGCGCTCGGAGCTTGAAGGCTTTCGCTGCGAAATCCGCGATATTGAAAGTGACCACGCCGTTCTCGCCGACTATAGAAGATGGGAAGAACAGCGGAACGACTTCATCCGGCGACTCAAACAGAAAGACCCGGACGCGCAAAAACAAGGTTGGGAGAGGCATTACTTTCGTGGAATCAAAGTCAGCGGAGAGCCGGCTGACGAACACCGAACCCGGTTGAATCTGAGGCAGTTTGAGGATCGAAGAAACGAAGGTGAGTAGCGCGCAAGATCATGGAGCGAAGAAAACTGCTCATCACCGGATGCGGGCGAAGCGGAACGATGTACGCCTCGGAGGTCTGGAAGACTCAAGGGCTGGACATTACCCACGAGAATCCGTTGCCGCCCAACGGTAGCATGGGCAAAGACGGCATTGCTTCGTGGTACATGGCGGTCAACGATCCCGATCCTCCGTTCGGTCCAAGCGCCTGCAACTACCAGTTCGACTTCGTAATTCATCAGGTGCGCGACCCGCTCAAGGTCATCGCGAGCGTTGCGCAATTCATACTAAGAGATCGACTTTCGCGAGATTACATCGAGCGCAACGCAACCGCAACACGACTCACCCATGCGGAACTCTCACTGCCGCGCCGCGACCGATTGCTTCTGCAAGCCGCCCGTTACTGGTATTACTGGAATTTAATCGGCGAGCAAAGAGCGAGCTTGACCGTACAGGTTGAGCAGCTTACCGCGTCGCTCGTGCGGCTGTGCGAGTTTTTGGGAGTCACTTACAGACCGGACGTTGCGGAGCTTGTTTCGAAAAATATCCACGGCAGATGTCTGTACACCGACGAGGCGTACTGGGAGATAGAATGGAATGATATCGCGCGGATCGACGCCGAGGTCTGTAAAAAGATCAAACAGCTCGCGCGAAAGTACGGATACTAGACGCTCGATATGCCAAATGGACCAAGAGCCGCAATAGTAACTACGCTCACCGACGCCGAACTGGTTATCGATTCGTTCATAAGCTACCATCTGTCGATCGGGTTCGATCATCTGTTCCTTTTCTTTGACGACCCCGCTGATCCATCGTTCCACAGGGCGGCGAAATACTCGAGAGTCACGGCTATTAAACGCGACCATTCACTGCGACGCGCCTGGGAGCAGAGCAGACTATACGCAGAAGACGAAACACTCCGTCAATTTGTTGATAGTGAAGTAATGGCTCGGCAAGAACTGAACGCGGGCATCTCGGCCAGACTGGCGTTGGAAAACAACATAGACTGGCTGCTGCACATCGATGTCGATGAGCTTTTCTATCTTTCTTCGCGCACTGTTCAGGAGCATTTCAAATCGCTTGGCGACAGAAATATCGAGCGCGTTATCTATCTAAACTATGAAGCCATTCCTGAGCGTATCGACATCGAGGATTATCTCAAAGAGGTGACGCTTTTCAAGAGGGCGCCGCGCGCGCTAAGCGGGGGCTTTTTCAACCACGCGCAAATAGACCTGATAAACTCCATGCCCGAATTACCAGCCACCTTTTTTCTCTATTACGGCAACGGCAAGCAGGCCGGCAGAGTGACCGAACAGCTGCTCCCCCTGGGCGTTCATGCTTTCAGGCCTTCCGGGTCGTCGCCGGAGGAGGTGTCAACAGACGCGGTGATTCTTCATTACCCCTGCTGTGGGTTCGAACACTTCTGGAGAAAGTACAAGACGCTGGGTAGTTTCAACGACAAATGGTTTGACCGCTTCGATATCGCCGCAGACGGGAACACTTTTCATCTCGAGGCCCGAGATGTTGTGGCGTCGGATGACCGTGCGGCGGCGCTGGCTTTCTACCAAAAGCGCGTCCAAATAAACGACGAGCAACGGATAACGGCTCTGTTGTCGAGCGGCTTATGCTGCCGGATTGACGGGCCGTCGCAGTTGATCTCCGAGAAGCTGACGCGCGATGTGGCACAGGATGGCATCTTGTGACGCATAGGATTTCGTGCCACATTACGAATCACTTTCATTTCGCGCCCGCTTTTGAGAGCAGATCTGCCACGTTCGGATGGTTCTCGCGCTTTGCATACATCAAAGGCGAGTAGCCATACTTATCTTTCGCGTTAACGTTGGCGCCTTTTTCGATCAGCGCTTGAGCAGCGTCGGCGTGACCCCAGTACGCGGCCAATATCAGCGCGGTGCGGCCGTCTTTGTCTTTATCGTCCACGCCCGCCCCTTTCTCGAGCAGCGCCTTTATGACCTCCGTGCGATTGTTTGACGCAGCTTCCGTAAGCGCATTACCGCCTTCTTTGGTCTTAATAGCGAGATCGGCGCCCTTCTCGAGCAACGCTTGCACGACGCTCGTGTGGCCGTTCGAGGCCGCGTCAATCAGGGCCGTGTGGTTCTCGTTGTCTTTGGCATTCAGCTCCGAGCCTTTTTCGAGAAGCAGCTTAGCCGTATCCGCCCGCCCCCAGTAGGCCGCCTCCATCAGCGCAGTTCTTCCGTCCGCGTTTTTCGTGTTGACATTTGTCCCCTTGCCGAGCGCCGAACGCACGCCGTCGAGATCGCCTTTCTTCGCGGCCTCGAGCAGTTCTGAAGCGGCGTCCTGCCCGAATGCCAGCGATGAAATCAGTAATGCCAGAAACGCCCAGCCAACGTTGCTTCCCAGTGACCGCCCCCGTGAGAAACGCGGCACACAACGCGTGGAAGAGGGGAGGGTCCAAGTGATATTGACTGCCAGGTCGTATCTCATTGATTCACCTCCAGCTCGCAGGCCGCGCTGCGGCGGAAGGTGACTCGCTTCACGAAAGCAAGTAGCTCTCGCCAGCCCTACAACCTGCAAGATCTCGTAAAGTCAACTCCGGCGGGTATCGTCGGATGGCAATCTTTTACCTCTAAACCTATGGCGTGTCAATTCAATCGAGCGACGTTCTCGAGTTCGGAGCCAGGGGACACAGAGGACGCAGATACCTGCCGATTGTTGCTGTCTTCGAGTCGTTCTGTTAGTGTCCCACCTGCCCATCGGCGATGAAATCCGTGCCAGCCAAGAAAGGATCCTCCTCCGCAGAAGAGGACCGCCCGCAGAAAGCGGTTTTCTGGCTCGCTCTATCTCTTCTCATTTTGGTTCCGCTGGTCTTCGATACACGACTCCACAGGATATACGTGATCCCCAAGCTATCCGTGTTGCTGATCGGCGCTTCCCTGCTCATACCTTTGATCATTCTTGGCATGCTAAGAGCCAGATCCCAGTGGGCCGGCTGGGCGGCCTTGTTCAAATCGAAGCATGTGCTTATCGTTGGACTCTATTCGTTAGTGGCAGTGTCTTCAACCATATTGAGCCGCGATCCAACCGCGTCCCTGTTCGGCCATTTTTATAATCAGATGGGACTGATCAGCAGATTGTGCTTTTTTGTTTGCTTCATTGCTCTGATAAAAGGAATCGGCTTGAATCATACCCGCTTCAAAACAGCGCTGTGGGCCATGTTCTTTGCTGGGCTTCTCGTCTCCGTATATGCGGTGTGTCAGTTTTTTGGCTACGATCCTTTCTTGCCGTCTGTCCTCTATACTTCGGATTACCCGGAAGGCGCAGTAGTACGCGTGATCGGTACGTTGGGACACGCCGATTATCTGGGAAACTTCCTGTTGTACACAGCGCCGCTCGCGGCGTCTCTTGCGATTGCATCTCGCGGACCCGCGCGTCTGCTTGCAATGCTCGCAACGGCACTTTCGATTACTGCAATAGTATGCAGTGGGACGCGCGGCGCTTGGTTCGGGATTGCGTGCGGCACCGTTATTTTCGCCGCTCTGAACCTGCGCGACCTCAAGTACAATCCGGCGCGACCGAACAGACGCCAGTTGGTCAAGGCTGCGCTAATGGGATTTCTTTTCATCCTCGTGGTCTCGGTGTTTATGAGCCTCAGCCCCGCGTCCCGCAGCATCGTTCAGCGTGCGCGCTTATCCTTCAAAGAAGGCTTCACTGGATCAGGACGCACTGGCCTCTGGCGCGACTCGATCAAAATGGTGCCCGCCTTTGCGCTCACCGGCACCGGTCCGGATAATTTCCGAAAAGCGTTTCTCCCTTACAAATCAACAGAGCTGGGGCGCGTCACCAGCGTAAATAGTGAAAGCTCGCACAATTCCTATCTCGATGCTTCGATATTCTTTGGCCTTCCGGGGTTATTGCTCTACGTGGCGATTATTCTGTCTGCGTTTAGGCTTTTGCTCCGCTCGCGGCGTCATACCATCAACGATCGCATGCAGCTCATAATTGCCGGCATCATCTCGTCGCTTCTCGCGGTGACCGTACATAACTTTTTTATCTTCGATCAAATTCCGACCGGCCTCTACTTCTTTGCCCTCATAGCTCTCGCGCAGGTTGTATCAAACATCACCGACTCAGAAGCGGCAAACGCAACTGTGCACCCCAAGGAGACGGATGCTGCCTGCCGTGTGCTCTATGGGCGCACTGCAAAAAGCAAACTGCGCAGATCATTTGCAGGGAATACCGGCTGGATCTTTTGGCTGTCCGCGGCCACTGCCTGTTTGCTCGCGGTCTTAGCTGTATGGTATTCGACGGATTTAGTTAAGGCGGACGCTGCAATCAATAAGTCGATGATGTCAGCGGATGCGGGAGATTTGAATGACGCCATCAGCTACGGCGAACGCGCCGCCGGCAGCCGGGAAGTCACGGGCGAATACAATTTCCTTTTCGCCCGCGCCTTGGTTCTGTGCGCCGATCGCCTGGATACGCGCTCAAGCGCAGCCGGCTCCACGAGAGAAGCCTTGACAATCGCCCGCGATCAAGCACTTGAACTAGCTGACGCGTCCGCCCAGAAATCGCTTGCGCATTCGCAGACACCCGATTTGAATTATATGTTCCTGGCCTATCTAGCCTTGCTCAAAGGTGACGTACAAAAGTTGCGAGGTTACGCCGGCGAAGCTGTAAGTTGGGATCCGAATCACTTCAGGACGCGCTGGATGTTATCCGAGGCGTATCTTGCGAGCGGTGACCGATACCGAGCAGCAAAGGAGGCAGAAATCGCTCTCGACCTCAATCCGACTTTTGGGGAAGCCCAGTCTGTTATCGAGCGTGCGCGCGGCGAAACCGAGTCGCCTGAAGCGAGGATCGAAGGAATAATTGCACGAGCTAACCAGAAGGCCGAAGCCGGTGACATTGAGCAGGCTCTGCATGTGCTTGGTCACGCCTTCAGGTTATCGAATGGACGCTGCCCCAAATGCCACCGCGCGCTCGCGCTCATATACGAGAGAGGCAAGCAGTACCAGAATGCGATAGCCGAATGGCTGATATTCTTGCGAGAGGCTCCCGATCGCGCATGCGAAGAGCGGATAGCCTCGCGCATCGAAGCGCTCAAGCAAAAACAATAGTTCACCGAGCATTTTCACTTTCACTCAGGCTAAGCTCGTCCGGGATTGACTAATGCATTGCTTGTGATAGCATCGTAGCCGCTTGGCTAATCGACGCTTGAGGAGCAACTAAACTGATCGACAGATCAAGAGTGCTTTTAGTCACGCTGTTGCTGCTACTAGTTGCTTTTGCATGGATCCTGCAGAGGCAAGCGCAACGGCCGGTCAAGGCTGAAGCGACACAAACGACTGTAGAAACGCAGTCGGTTGTACCAGTCGTGGTCCTTGCCAACTTTGCTGAGAGCGCGCCGGTCAGGGAGCTCCCGCCCGCTCAAGCGATAGGAGCACAGAATGATGAGATCAACGAGTTGAACACCGAGAGCGGACGAAAATCCGTGGAAGGGAAGATTTCCTTCGACGGCGCTCTGCAACGCGAACCATTAAATCCGAACCTTGATACAACTCCGCCCCCTTTACTTACCTTCGACGGAATTGCCGCCGCTGATGAGGGCAATACAGTCGCCCCTCCCGATACGAACGGCGATGTCGGCCCCAACGACTACGTCGAGACCGTAAACACTCTCATTCGCATATATGACAAGAACGGAGTGCCACGAGGTCCGGCATTCAGAGAAAGCAGCTTGTTCGCGTCAGGCGGAGGCTCTTCGTTCGGCGCTTCGCACGACAATGGCGATCCTGTTGTTCTATATGATCGGTTAGCCGATCGCTGGTTGATTAGCGAGCTTGGCTTCACATCCCTTAACGTTGCGCCCTATCACATGCTGATCGCGATTTCGAAAACCGGCGATCCAACCGGCGCTTACTATCTTTACGACTTCGTCCTGCCTGGCATCGAGTTTCCCGATTACCCAAAGTTCGGAGTGTGGCCCGACGGTTACTACATGACCACCAACCAGTTCCGCTTCGGCTCCACTTTCGATGGAGCGGGCGCTTTCGCCTTTGACCGCAAGAAGATGCTCGCCGGAGATCCGACGGCGAGTGGCATTTACTTCAATCTGAATCTGGCTTCTCACCCGGAAGGTATCTTCGGCATGCTTCCCTCCAATCACAATGGGCTTGTATCGGCTGCACCAGGCACCCCAAACATTTTCGCTTACTTCACCGACGATGATTTCGGCGATCCTCACGACGGTTTGAGGCTGTTTGATTTTCACGCCGACTTTGCCGTTCCGTCCAACTCGACCTTCACAGAGCGAGCCGAGAGCACTTATGCGAATCCGCTGCCAGTGGCCCCCTTTGATGCGCGTAATCCACCTGGTCGAGGCGACATCGAGCAGCCACCGCCAGGCGAGAACCTGGACTCTGTTGGTGCGAGATTGATGTTCCGCTTGCAGTACATCAATCGCAGCGGAGTTGAATCGCTCGTGATGAACTGGACGGTGAACGTGAGCGGAGTCAGTCCGACTACCGCGGCAAACTACCAAGCTGGCGTTCGTTACGAGGAGCTTCGGCGCAGCGCGCCCGCCGGGCTATTTAGTGTCTACGACCAGGCGACCTTCGCGCCTGGGGCCGGCAATGGAGCCACCGGCGACAATCGCTGGATGGGAAGTGCCGCGATTGATAACAAGGGGAATCTTGCGGTGGGTTATAGCATCTCGAGCACTGCCCGTGATCCCTCAATTTTTTATTCGGGAAGAGATTCCACCGTTACCGGAGGATTAGGAGTTGAGAGGTCGATGTTTGACGGAACCGGTGTGCAGTTTGGAACAGTCAGTCGCTGGGGCGACTACAGCTCCATGAGCTTGGATCCGGTGGACGATTGTACTCTGTGGTACGCGGGCGAATACTACTCAACCAACAGCCGGTTCAACTGGCGGACGAGAATCGGTAAATTCAAGTTTGCTAGCTGCACGCCTCCACCGCAAGGCACGCTCACAGGAATCGTCACCGCTTGCGATTCAGGCGCTCCATTGCCATTCGCGCAGATCGACTTGTCGGGCGGGCCTTCCAACGGATTTTCAACGCAAACAGGCGCCACCGGCACTTATTCAATCAAGCTCGCGCCCGGGACCTATACTGTCAACGTTTCGGATGTTACTCGATCCTGCGCCCCGGCCGCTCCGGTTATGGTCACGATTACCGATGGAGGTACTGCCATGTTGAATACGTGCCTCAGCGGTAGTGCGAAGTTTGCCTTCGAGTCTGTTGCGGTCTCGAGCGGTAACGGAAACGGCGTGATTGACCGCAACGAGTGCAATCAGCTGAGCGTTACCATTCGCAATGTGGGATGTTTGCTCGGCTCGAATATTTTGGGGGTCCTTTCGACCACAACTCCGGGGGTGATAATAAACCAACCAAATTCTCCCTATCCGAACACGCCGGAGAGCGGCACCTCTACAAACATCGTGCCGTTTTCAGTAACCACTCCGGCCAACTTTGTCTGTGGCACAACAATAAACTTCACACTTACACTGACATTTGCTGGTGGCACGTCTACGATTGCCTTCTCGATGCCGACTTGTGTCTGCCCGCCTGCGACAATCACCGGCAGCCTGACGGTCGGAGATCCTGTTCAGATAGCGGGCCTTTTTCAAACCAACACCCCTAGCACATGTGCTGCGCCCAAATTCTGTCCGGGCGCCAGCTTTGGACAGCGCCACTTCGATGTATACTCGTTCAAAAACCAAGGGTCGCTGTCAGCATGCGTGACCATAACTCTGACGGCGGGTTGCACAAGTCCGATAATGAGCGCGGCATATCTGGGAAGCTTCAATCCAAGTAACATCTGCCAAAACTATCTCGGAGACCTTGGCGCCAGTGTGTCTACGCTTGGCGCCACTGCTCCGCTGGTTTCCCCGCACGGCTCGTACTCAGTTAATGTTCCGGCTGGTGGGACCTTGGTGGTCAATGTACACGAGGCGATTGCCGGCCTGGTTGAATGTTCTAACTATACGCTCACTGTTTCAGGGCTGATCTGCGACAACCCGGGTAGCCTATGCCCGCCCACGACGATTAATGGCAGCCTTGCTCCCGGTGATCTTCAGCAGACTGCAAGTCTCGCCCGCAATGGCATCGCGGGCGCGTGTGGGGTTTCTAAAACGTGTCCAGGTATAGTAGGCTCCGGTCCGCGTTTGTATGATTTATATTCCTTTACGAATTCGGCAGGTACGTCTGCGTGCATTACGATCAACCTAACCGCAGCCTGTGATCCGATAGCGACCCCCATAATGAGCGCAGCATATCTCGGAAGCTTTAATCCAAATAGTATCTGCCAGAATTATCTAGGTGACCTCGGCAATAGCCCGCCCGTGCAGACTTCGTATTCGGTGGGCGTTCCGGCCGGCGGGACTCTTTTCGTCAACGTTCACGAGGTCAATCCGGGACTTGCAGGCTGCTCGAGTTACACTCTGACTGTCTCAGGCTTCCTCTGCGAGCCGACGTGCGTCGATTGTTCGGTTGTTTGTCCTCCAAACCAGAATATAACCGCTTCGTGCTCGACTGGCGGAGGAGTAACCTATCCCCCACCCACGACAACCGGCTCGGCGTGCGGGACCGTCACCTGCTCGCCGCCATCGGGATCAGTCTTTCCCGTCGGCACAACAAATGTAGTTTGCAGAGCCACGACCGGACCGAGTTGCTCGTTCACAGTGACTGTCCAGGCTTTCTGCCTGCAAGATGAAACGAATCCTGGAAACTACGTTTTGGTCAATCCCACAACTGGAGGCTACAGCTTCTTCTGTAACGGAGTTCAGGTTGCCAGCGGCAGGGGCACGGTGACGGCCAGAGGATGTATGGGCACTATCGAACACAACAAGGCAGATCGCCGAATCCTCATTCAGTGGGATACCACCGCTCAGGGCGGAAAGGGCGCCGGCACTGCGATTGTTCAAGTCGGTCCCAATAACACTAAATGCCAAATAACGGACAAGGATATGACCAACAACACGTGCAACGGTTTCCAGCCTCCGCCTTGAAGCAGTAGAGTGGCCAAAGTTGAGGATGGAGGCTCGGGCTGCTCCATCCCGTATTCGCTAGCGCGTTCAAATTGCTTCAGCCGATTGCTGAAGTCTCACCCTCAATCGCCAACTTATTTGACTTCAGCCTTTAATGCCTCAGCCGCAGGTATCTCCCCAGCTTCGAACTCTTCCTCTTCGGGCTGAGTCTTGTCAGGCTCGAGTCTGATCCCGCGGTAGTACTCCATACCGGTACCAGCCGGAATCAACCGCCCCATGATCACGTTTTCCTTCAGGCCTCGCAGATAATCGACCTTTCCGCTGATCGCAGCCTCGGTCAACACGCGAGTCGTCTCCTGGAACGATGCGGCCGAGATGAACGACTCGGTCGACAGCGACGCTTTCGTGATTCCCAACAGCAACGGCTCCATCGAAGCCGGCGTTCCGTCTTCGGTGATCACACGCTCGTTCTCGTCCTGAAAGCGGAAGCGGTCTACCATGTCTTCGAGCAAGAACTCGGTGTCACCCACATCTTTGACTCGCACCCATCGCAGCATCTGGCGGACGATCACCTCGATGTGCTTGTCGTTGATGTTCACCCCTTGTAGCCGGTAGACCTCCTGAATCTCGTTAACCAGATAGCGCTGGAGTTCCTCGATACCGCGCACCGACAGAATGTCATGCGGGTTCAGCGGACCGTCCATAAGCGGCTCGCCCGCGCGCACCCAATCACCCTCTTGAACGTTGATGTGCACGCCGCGAGGAATCGAGTACTCGCGCTTCTCGCCGTCTGGCGCTTCAACTATGACGCGGCGCAGGCCTTTGGTTATCGCGCCAAACTTCACCACGCCGTCGATCTCGGTCATCACCGCCGTCTCGCGCGGCTTGCGAGCTTCGAACAACTCGACTACGCGCGGCAGACCGCCGGTAATGTCCTTGGTCTTGGTCGTCTCCTTCGGGATCTTCGCGATGATGTCGCCAGGCGCAACTCGAACGTGGTCTTTCTCTTCCTGGCTCTTTGAAGCTCCCGCGCCGCGCTTCTTTTTCCACTCGTCATAATCAGCGACAAGGAGATTGGCTTTGTAAGGCATCTGATAGGTCCGGAGCAGCTTGTTCTTGTCGTCCCGTATTTCAATTCTCGGCTGACGCTTCTCATCGGGCGACTCGCCGACTACCAGATGCGACAGACCGGTGACTTCATCGACCTCTTCCTTGACCGTAACTCCCTCGATCAAGTCTTTGAAGTGAACGGCGCCGGGCTGTTCGGTGAGGATCGCGAAGGTGAACGGATCCCACTCCGCCAGCTCCTGGCCTTCTTCGACTCGCTGGCCGTCAGTAACCTTGAGCGTAGCGCCGTAGACTATCTGATAGCGACTTGCTTCGCGCCCGCGTTCGTCAATCAAGACAATCGAGCCGCTGCGGTTCATCGCAACGAGATCACCCTCGCGGTTGTGGACGGTTTTGATATCCTCAAATTTCACCGTGCCCGAAGTGCGCGCTTCGTGCTTGGTGATTTCGCCGACACCGCCCGCTACGCCGCCGATGTGGAAGGTTCTCATCGTAAGCTGAGTGCCGGGCTCGCCGATGGACTGCGCCGCGATGACGCCGACGGCCTCGCCGAGCTCAACCAGG
>WNGG01006158.1_pt1 | contig 13334 bp, 11 predicted proteins | sample 5400661 | NCBI WGS metagenome assembly WNGG01 (sample SAMN13153372, study PRJNA577476) | soil metagenome | isolation source: 100 cm soil or saprolite under Garry oak tree replicate 1 | place: USA:California | collected 2016-06-15
GTGGGGGTGGGAGTGCATCCCGGCGGCGGGGGTACGGAACGCCTCCCACATCTCGTCGGTCGCGGCCGGGCGCTGGAAATCGTTCTCGGCGCGAACGACTTCGACGGCGAGACTGCGGAGCGATACGGATACGTCAACCGGGCATTTCCGGACGCGGAGCTGGACAGCTTCGTCGACGCGCTCGCTCGCCGGATTGCTTCCTTCGACCGGGGTGCTATCGCGGCGGCCAAGAACCTCGTTAACCAGGTCTCGTTGCCATCCGCCGACCGGCTCCTCGACGCCCTCAACTCCTTTCAGACAGCCCTGACATGGACTGAAACGCAACAGCGAATCCAAGCTCTATTAAAGCGCGGACTCCAAAGTGACGGCGACTTCGAGTCTCGGTGGCCCGCGGCGCTCGATACACTGCTTGAGACGTAGTCACCATGTGGCGACGCGCAGCGAGCCGAGCTGGCGAATTGCTTTTGCCAATCGCCACAACATACACACTCGGCTTCATGGAACGAGGCAGGCGGTCTGATCCTGCGTCCCTTCTTACTCCTCTTGTACCGTGATTTCCAAATGTGCAATCCGTTTCCATAGCGTTCTAAAAAGCCGCATGACCGCCTCAAGGGAGATCCTGAAGCGGTATCAAGTGCGCGGGAGCGTTGCGGCAAAGTGTACGGATGAGTGATCAGAGCAAGCCGAGTCTTTCAAGCCTTGAAGGATTGCTGCCCGGTAAACAAATAACCTGACGTCCCTCGTCGATAACGAAAAGCCGCTTGACGCGCAGCGTGTTGACGATCACCACATCGCGGTCGTAGCGCATAGGAGGTTCAAGCTGCGCCTGCGGGGCTGGTCATGCCTGGTCCGTCAACTTCGCCTCTGCGGCGTGTTGTGGAACGGGGCGAGGGACCCGGGTGGGTCATGTTTTATCAGCGACTGCCGTCCGGACTAGTAGAGCTTCGTGACTTTCTGTGGGCCGACACAGATGAGCAGCACGACGCCCTTCTGCGGGCCATATACGACCGGCTCGGTCGGCCGATCCCTGCTGCCGGACTTCTCTCGGATCGAGTGCGAGTGTTGACTATGCATGGCGCCAAGGGTCTTTCAGCGAAAGTAGTCTTCGTGCCCGGGCTCGAAGAGGAGGTCCTCCCCGGCCCGTGCCGACAACCCCCCAGGTCTAATGCTGAAAGCAACTCGATTGCTCTACGGGTCGATTGCTCGAGCTCGCGCTGCGTGCGTGGTCAGCTACTGACGTTATGAGGTCTCCGAGCATCCGTCGCTGGAGAGTCCTTGCAGTCTCCAACATGTCTCCAAGACTGGGGAGCACTTCAGAGCACAGCAGAGCACTCCAGAGCACAACGAATTGAAAACAAGGCAACGAATTTCCAACAACTACCGACGAAAGTCGCGCGCCATCAGCCAGTTAGCGCTTTTGGGTGGCGCGGGTTCGACTCCCGCCGCCTCCACCACTTAACCTACTGAAAACAAAGGGCGACATCTTGGACGCGGGAACCGTCCCCGCCGTCTCCATGGGGAAGTGTGTACGCCTTGCGCATGGCGGAGGTGACTCCGTTACCTCAATCGCAGGGCTTCGGTGAGCGCCGAGAGCGCGGCGGGCAGCTGCCGTCGACTGGGGTAGTAGGGTTCCGCTGGGGAAGACGGTCCAAGAAGAATCATGAACTGTCATGCTGTCCGCGAGGGGCGAGTTCCGTGAATAAGGTGCCCCACGCCTGAGGCGAGCAGAAGAGCCAGGAAAGGTATGATGGGGACGCGAAGGCGCTCGGCCTGATGACCCACGAACGAAGAGATGCCCCAGTGATAGAGGACCGTGATCACGACGAAACCCAGGACTTTCTGCATATGAGGAGTCCACCGATTCCAATGCACCAGGAGCCAGGGGATCGCCGCCACCCCACCCAGTGAAATCATCATACCCAGGGTCACCGGCACGGTCAGCAGCCCCAGCTCACCGAGCCACGAGATTCTGCCGCGAACACTGCCCTCCGGGGCACTCGGCGGATGCTCCAGAAGGATCGTGGCCAGCAGAGAGTCCGGCACACCCATCAGCAATACGCCGTTGGTCAGCCACTGTCGGGCAGCCGCCCACGGATGGGCGGCGACGGTCCTGCGAAAGTACCCGGTGCGAACCGCGGAGGTTTCCTGCGGGGTGAGGCCTTGGTCCCTGCCGAAATCGACTTCCCATGGTTTGACAAAACTGTCGGTCGGGGAGTGGTCGTTCCGACCGATGCGCCTCTCGACGTCCTGGGCCAATATGGCCTGAGCCAAGGCGCCTGTCGATTGCAATCCGAAGAACCCCAGGTCAACATAGTTGCGCAAAGACCAAGCGACTGTCGGCGACAATGCAACCAGCACAAAGATGCCGATTCCGCGGAGCATCCCCGCCCTGCCCCAGCGGGCCCACACGAGAATCGGCAGGACTGCCAGTGGAAAAAATTGACCGATCGGACGAATCAGGGGTAAGACCCCGAGGGCGGCTCCCAGCCACAGCACGGTACCGGTAGCCCGGAGTCTCAGATCACGTTCCCAGGCCAGGAGCGCCAGGAGAAGGACCAGGGAGTACGGCATCTCCGACAGGATCACATTCGAGTAGGCGATGGCAGAAGGCTCCATCGCCAGCAGAAGCCCCATGGGCATGACACCAAGGTACCCCGGGAGCGCACGAGACGATCGCGCGGCGATAACGACCAGAGAGGCTCCCAGAAGGCAATGCACGAGGATTGCTCCCGGCAGCCGAAGAGGAGATGCGATACCTGTCGCGAAAATGAAGGCCAGAACCAAAGGGTAGCCGGGGACGCGACCCTCGATCGGCTTTCCCGCATCATCCTGAATGGCGCCGTGCTCCAAGAGACTCCTCGCGGTCTTGATGTAACTGGTGGAGTCCGGCTGCTGGAAGCGAGGTTCGTCCCTCAGAATATTCACCGAGAATACCGAAAGACGCATGAGAAGAGCGACGCAGAACAAGACCCATAAGACGCTCCTGCGGCCGGTTCCGCGCGGGGGCGAGAGGCCAAGCCCTTCCCTGGATTCAGAAGCCTCGCTCATCCTCTCTTCCTTGGACTTTGCCAGCGCGGGACATACGAAACGGAATAAATGGCGCCGACCATGTGTTGCCTCCCCTCCAGGGAATACGACCGGCCAAAGGTCCGGAACCACTCATCCTCCGCTCCGGAGGATTCTTGTTTGTTCGGTTTTTTCGGACACACTCCGAGCACTCGCCGGTGAACTCGCGCACGATTGCCTCCAGGCGGTCCTTCTGCCGATCGGTGGGGCAGCGCGCCGCCTCCACGACCGCCTCATCGACCTTGTCGCCTTCGTGGATGTCGATGGCGCGCCGTGTATGATTTCGCGCACTTTCGCGAGCGTCTTCCCGCGCCAGTCCCCAAGTTCCTTGATCTTCTCGTCGATGAATGCAGAGGCAGATTCCACCGGGACGGGCCTTTTCATGTCCAGCTCCAACTCTCGCACCTATTTTGCGTCAAATCCCGCCTCACCGGCAACGCGGTGGCGGGCAACGCCTGCAACGTCGCCGACATGGCCTCGCTCCTGCAGGCCATGCGCAATGCGGGCGCGAACGACGTGGTCATCCTCGGCGGCCGATCGCAGTCTCCCGCCGCCCACAGGCTCTCGCCGTCGGCGAGGTCGCGCTCGCGCGCCAGCGGGGCGATGCGTTCGATCTGGCGCGCGGTCAGCGCCGGAAACGCCTCGTCTTCGGCAGGGGTGAGCGGATCGGCCACGTCGTCGTCCTCAGCGCGTGGATGCCGTGCGTGTGCGTCAGCATACACGATGAGCGGCTCTCCGTTCACGGACATGATGCCGCCTCTGCTGGACCACGACGTGTCGAAGCTCGGGAAGGACCAGCCCACGCCATCGGGGAAGGAATCGTCGCGATGGTGAGGGCCGCCCTGAGGGCCATGCTGGACCGGAAGATTGGGATGGACCCAAGGCTCGTCCGGGAAGTGCCGAACCTCGCCTCCACCTCCCGTAGGCCCTCTCTGATTCTCGCGGCCTGCTCCCCTTGGCTCAGGGCGTTCCACCGGGAATCGAGCGGGGCAGCCCGCTGACGCGCCCAGCCCCCGGCTACGACATAAGTTTGACGGGATCGAACCGGGTTTGTGTGGGGGTTCGAGGCAGAACTCGCCAAGGAAGCAAACAAGTTTGTGATCGGCTTGCTTCAGAAAGGCATCTAATCAATGTATGAGAAGGGGATCGCTGCGGGACGCTCTGGTGAGCGACCCGGAAGTCTATTTGGGGGGGCGCCATGGTCCGACTCAACCGGATCACGAACAAGCTCGTCATCGAGCCCGGTCGGAGATTCTCCCACCTGCCGTCCGAGAGTTGGGCGCGCGCGCGTTGCGAGACAATTCCGGCGGCAGCGCGCGTCTTCGTCCTTGCCATCCTGCTCTGCCTGGGCATTGCCCACGGCTGGGCGCAGCAAAGAGGCCAGCCCCCGGCGCGTCCAAAGGGCCAACAGGAGACGCCGCAAAAGGACCAACAGCAGATGAGGGGTCTGGACGAGCAGATCCAGGAGGTCAAATCAGACATCCTCCGTATCGCCGCCGAGCTGAACCAGCTGGAGGAGAAGCTGCTGTACCCGTCGGGGACGCAGGTGGCGATCTTCGTCGCGATGGCCAAGGGCGACAAGATGCGCCTCGACGCCGTGCGGCTCCAGATCGACGGCCAGCTCGTCGCGCACTACATCTACAGCTTCAAGGAGCTCGAGGCCCTGCGCAAAGGCGGCGTGCAACGGATCTACGTCGGCAACGTGGCGACCGGGGATCACCAGCTCGAGGTGCTTGTCGACGGCAAGCTCGAGAGCGGCGCGGACTTCAGCCGCACGGAACGGGTTGCCTTCCGCAAAGAAGTGAAGCCAAAGCTGGTGGAGCTGACGCTGGCCGGACCCGATGCGGGCAAGACTCCGGTCACGCTTGGGGAATGGTGAGCCATGATACGAGCGCCACACCTGCTCATCGGACTCGGCCTGGCCCTGGGACTGGCTGTCCGTCCGGCCGTGGGCGCCGACCTGAGGGACCTCTATTTCGGCGAGGCGCTCTATCACGCCTACCAGGGACAGTATTTCGATGCACTCCAGCGGCTTGACACCGAGCTTGCCCAGTACCACGGCCTGGATGAGCCGAGGCTCGATACGCTTCACTACCACATCAATGACGCCGAATTCTCGGTCGGCGACTTCGAGCTCGACTACCGCATGCACCAGCGCGCCGGACGCGCGGTCAAGGCGGTGCTCGAAGGCGCTGTCGACGAGTCCGTACGAAACGAAGCCGCTTACAGGCTCGCCCGCATCCAGTTTCAGAAGGATCAGCTCGACGACGCGCTGCAGACGCTGGCGCGGATCCAGGGAAAGGTGCCCCAGTCGATCGCGGACGACGTCGAGTTCCTGCGCGCGAACATCGACATGGCCACGGGCCAGCCGGGCAAGGCCGTCGAGGTGCTCAAGCCACTGAGGAACGACGCGGGCCTGGCCGGGTTCGTCGCCTACAACCTCGGTATCGCGCTGTTGCAGGATGGTCGACCACAGGAAGCGATCGAGCAGCTGGACAAGGCCGGGTCGCTGGAGGCCGGCGATCCCGCCAGTCTCGCGGTCCGCGACAAGTCCAACCTGGTGCTTGGCAGCATGCTGTTCGAATCGGGCGACTTCGAGCGGGCGAAGCGTTCGCTGGACCGCGTCCGCCTCGAGGGGCCGTTTTCGAACCAGGCTCTGCTGCGGGCGGGCTGGGCCGAGGCCTCGGTGCAGCAGTACGACCGCGCGCTGGTTCCGTGGAACCTCCTGATGGATCGCGAGCCGACGGATGCCGCGGTCCAGGAAGCCATGCTCGCGGCACCGCATGCGTACGCCAGCCTGAACCTGCACGGCCGCGCCGCGATCCTGTACGGGCGGGCGCTCGAGCTGTTCAGCAAACAGATCGAAAAAGTGGACGCATCCATCGCCAGCATCCTGGAAGGGCGGTTTCTCAAGGCGCTGATCCGCGAGGAGAGCCGTGAGGACGAGACCTGGGTCATCCGGCTGCGCAGCCTGCAGGACGCGCCGGAAACCTACTATCTGATGGAGTTGGTGGCCTCTCACGACTTTCAGACCGCGCTGCACAACTACCTCGACCTCGAGGATCTCAAAGCGAGACTCATGGCCTGGAAGACCAGCCTCGACGCTTTCGACGACATCATCCGGCTGCGCCGGCAGAATTACGAGCCGCTGCTGCCGGAGGCCGACGCGCAGTTCCGGGAGCTGGATTCGCGGATGCGCCTGCGTCTCGAGCAGCGCAAACACCTCGGCGAGCGCCTGCAGGCGATGCTGACCGCGCCGCGGCCGGACGACCTGGCGACCGCGGAGGAGCGGATGGCCGGCGAGCGCATCGCGCTCATCGAAAAGCAGCTCGGCAACTCCGGGAGTCCCGAATCGCTCGCGCTTCGGCAGCGCGCGGCCCGTCTGCGAGGCGTGCTCACGTGGCGGCTGGAAACCGAGTACCCCGACCGGCTGACCGCGGCCCATGCACACCTGAAGGAATTGAATGCGCACGTCGACGCTCTGACCCGGCAGTACGACGCCTTCGTCAGGACGAGGCAGGCGGCGACCCACAGCTATGTCGGCTACGGCGCCCAGATCGAGCGGCTCCACGGGAGCGTCGGCGATGCGCTGCAGCGCGTCAACAGCTTGATGGCCCAGCAGGGGAACATGATCGAGAGCGTCGCCATCAACCAGCTGAAGGCCCGACGGGAACGCCTGGTGGACCAGCAGGCCCAGGCACGCTACGGCGTCGCCGATAGCTACGATCGGGCCGCGCGCGCCGAGCCCGCGGAGGGGCACTGATGCGCCGCCTCACCACTCCGATGCTGCTCGCGCCGGCTTTCGTCGTCGGCTGCGCCGTGCACCATCCAGCGACGCAGGGGACGCTGGCGGATCTACGCAAGGTGCGCCCGGACGTGCAGGATGTGACCATCGAGCAGGGCCTCGATCAGGCCATGCAGGGCTACCGGCGCTTCCTCCAAGAGACACCGGAGATGGCGATGACTCCGGAGGCGATGCGTCGTCTCGCGGACCTGCAAATCGAGAAGCAGTTCGGCATCCGCGCGGGCGACGGCAGGCCGCGGCAACTGGCCGCCCCACTGCTCGCAGAGAAACCCGCAGGCGGGCAGGCCGGCACGCCCCATCCGGCCGCGCCACCCGCCGGCGCCGCCCCGCGAGAATCCGATCAGGATTTCGAGCAGCGCGCGACAGCGGAGAGCGGGATGCTGGCAGGCGGCAACGCGGGCGCCTCGCCGGCCGGCGCGGAGCGCGTTGACATGGATCCTAAGGGTCCGCTCGAGGCGATCGCCCTCTATGAACGGCTGCTCAAGGAATATCCGAGTTACGAGAACAGCGACAAGGTCCTCTATCAGATGGCGCGGGCGTACGAGGAGCTGGGCCGGACCGAAGAGGCCATGGCGACCATGGAGCGCCTGATCCGGGCGAATCCACAATCCGAGCATTCCGCCGAAGTGCAGTTCAGGCGGGGCGAGTACTTCTTCACCCGCAGAAAATATCGCGATGCCGAGACTGCCTATTCGGCGGTCACCGGCCTGGGCGCCCACTCCGAGTATTACGAGCTCGCTCTCTACAAGCTCGGGTGGACGTTCTACAAGCAGGATCTTTACGAGGAGGCCCTGCAGAAGTACGTGGCGCTGCTCGACTACAAGATATCGATCGGTTACGACTTCGATCAGGCGCACGAAGAGGACGACGAGCGTCGCGTCGCCGATACCTTTCGAGTCATCAGCCTGAGCTTCAGCAACCTCGGCGGGCCGTCGGCCCTTCGGGAGTTCTTCTCCACCCTCGGGAGCCGCACCTACGAGGACCGCGTCTACAGCAACCTCGGGGAGCACTACCTGTCCAAGCTGCGGTACGACGACGCGGCGAAGACGTTCAAGGCTTTCGTCACGCTCTATCCGTTCCACCGCGCCGCGCCGCATTTCAGCATGCGCGTCATCGAGACCTTCACTCAGGGCGGATTCCCCAAACTGGTGCTGGAGGCGAAGCGGGAGTTCGCGTCCACGTACGGCCTGCAGGCCGAATACTGGAGGCATTTCAAGCCGGAAGAGACGCCGGACGTGCTGGCCTACCTGAAGGCGAACCTGAAGGATCTCGCGACGCACTATCACGCCCAATATCAGAGCACGGAGAAAGAGGACGAGAAGACCGCGAATTATCGCGAGGCCCTCCGCTGGTACGGTGAATACCTCCAGTCGTTCCCCACGGACGCCGACGCGCCGCCCATCAATTACCGTCTCGCGGACCTTCTCCTCGAGCACAAGGATTTCGCCGACGCCGCCAAGCAGTACGAGCGCACGGCCTACGAATACCCGCCGCACGCGCAGTCGGCGGCCGCGGGCTACGCCGCGGTGTACGCCTACCGCGAGCAGCTGAAGGTCGCGGACACAAAGCAGCGCGACGGCGTCGCGCGCGAGATGGTCGCGAGCTCGATCAAATTCGCCGACACGTTCCCACAGCACGAGAAGGCGGCGGTGGTCCTGGGAGCAGCCGCGGACGACCTGTATGAGATGAAGGACTATGGCACCGCCGTGGCGACCGCGCGGCGCGTCATCGATACCTATGCGGCCGCCGAGGGGCCGGTCCGGCGCTCCGCGTGGATCGTCGTGGCGCACGGCTCGTTCGAGCTGGCCCAGTATCCGGACGCCGAAAAGGCCTACACCCAGGTCCTCGCGGTCACGCCGGAGGGCGACAAGTCGCGTGCCGCGTTCGTCGACAACCTCGCCGCCTCGATCTACAAGCAGGGTGAGGCCGCCAACGCCGCGCAGGACTATCGCGCGGCCGCCGACCACTTCCTGAGAATTCGGTCGGCCGCGCCGACGTCCACCATCCGTCCGACGGCCGAGTACGACGCGGGCGCCGCGCTGATCCGGCTGAAGGACTGGACGGCGGCCGCGGGCGTGCTCGAAGCGTTTCGCAGCGCCTACCCCGAGCACCCATTGCATCTCGAGGCCACCCGAGAGATCGCCCTGGCCTACCGGGAGAGCGGCCAGTTGCCGCGCGCCGCCGGTGAATACGAGCGCCTCTCATCCGAGTCCAAGGATCCGGCGGTCCGCCGCGAGGCGCTGCTCGACGCGGGAGACCTCTACCAGCAGTCCAAGGCCCCGGACCGCGCGCTGGGCGTGTACGGACGCTACGTCAAGGAGTTTCCGAAGCCGGTCGAGACGGTCCTCGAGACCCGCTTCAAGATCGCCGACATTCACAAGGCGGCGCACGACGACGCGCTCTATCGGCGCGAGTTGACGGAAATCGTCCGCATCGACGCGGACGCCGGGCCGGAAAGGACCGCCCGGACGCGAACGTTCGCCGGACGCGCCGCGCTGGTCCTCGCGGATCGGGTTTACCAGGAGTTCGCGGACGTGAAGCTGCGGCAGCCGTTCGAGTCCAGCCTGCAGGAGAAGAAGCAGCGCATGGACGCCGCGATCGAGGCCATGGACCGGCTGGTGGCGTACGAAATCGCCGAGGTGACGGCGGCCGCCACGTATTACATGGCCGAGATCTACTTCGATTTCAGCCGCTCGCTGGCGGAGTCGGAGCGGCCGACCGACCTGAAGCCCGCGGATATGGCGGAGTACGAGCGGGCCCTCGACGAGGAGGCGTTTCCGTTCGAGGAGAAAGCCATCCACTTCCACGAGAAGAACCTTGAATTGTTGCGCAAAGGTGTTTTCAACGCGTGGATCGAGAAGAGTCTCGGCAGGCTCGCGGTGATGATGCCGGGACGTTACGCGAAACCGGAAGTGAGCAGCGGCTTCCTCGGGGCGATCGACAGTTATGTGTACCGATCGCCCGTGCCGCCCGCCCCGACTCCGGGCGGGCCGGCCAAGAAGACGCCCACGGCACCGGCGGCCGTGGACGATTCACAGGTGGAGCATGACGGCGCGCACTGAGATCCGCCTCATCCTTCCGATGGTCCTCGCGCCGGCGCTCGTCGTCGGCTGTGCCTCGCATCCCGGCCAGGCGCTGCTGACGGAGCCGGAGAACGTGCGCCCGCCCGTGCAGGAGGCGAAGGTCGAGCGGGGCGCGGGCGGGTTCACGATCACGCAGCCCCTGCAAGTCACGGGCGCGGTGCGCTCCGACTACGAGTCGGCGGTGCGCATGCTCGAGGAGGCGCGTTACGAGCCGGGCATCGCCCTTCTGCTCAAGGTGACCGAACGTGCACCCGAAGCGACGGCGGCGCACATCGTTCTGGGCATGGCGTACGCGCGCAGCGGCGATCTGGACAAGGCCGAGGCGAGCCTGAACAAGGCGCTCGAATTGAATCCGCACCACCCGGTGGCGCACAACGAGCTCGGTCTGGTGGAGCGGCGCAAGGGGGAGTTCGCCAAGTCGCGCGCGAGTTACGAGGCCGCCCTGGCGGATTTCCCCGACTTCCATTATGCGCACCGCAACCTCGCCATTCTGTGCGATCTGTATCTCGGGGACGCAGCGTGCGCGCTGAAGCACTACGAAGCGTACAGCCGCATCGTTCCCGACGACGCCGTGGTCGTCAAATGGATCGCCGACCTTCGCAACCGCGGAAGCAAACAGGAGAAACCATGATCCGGAACGTGGCGTTGATGCTGCTTTTGGCGACGAGTGTCGTGCTGGCCGATGACACGCCCGAGGCCAAGCATGACACCGGCGCCGCCGGGACGAAAGCGGAGAAGAAAAAAGAAGAGAAGAAAGAAGACCCGAACTTGGGCATGTCCATTCTGGGCAATCAGGAAGCGCCCAAGGCCCTGGTCATCGTTCCCTGGAAGAGTTCGCAGATCGGCGCGTCGCTCGGCGTCTCGACGCTGCTCGACGACTCCAGGCAACCCATCGACAAGGAAGTGTTCATGCGGGCGCTGAGCTACTACGAGATCCGATCGGAAACGACGCGTCACGACGGTGCGCCAGCCGGGACGCAGCCCGCTTCTGCGGCGCACGGGAGGAAGTAATGACTATCACGGAACTGCTGGGAAACGTCGGCGCATTCGGCCTCGCGGTGATGATCTGCCTCGCCGCGCTCTCCATCTATTCGGTGGGGCTCATTCTGGACAAGCACCGCAGGTTCCGCCTGGCCTCGCGCGAGTCGCACACGTTCAAGTCCGTGTTCGGGAAGTCCCTCCGCGCCGGCGAGTTCCAGAACGTGATCGACGCCGCGCGGAAAAACCAGCGCTCGTACACGGCCCAGGTGGTCTCGGCGGGCATCATCGAGTACGAAGCGCGCGAGACCGGAAGCGATCGGGACGATTCTCTCGACGTCGTCACGACCGCGCTCGACAACGCCAAGGAGGAGGCGCTGATCGAGATGAAGCGGGGTCTCGGGCTCCTGGCCACGATCGGCTCGACGGCCCCGTTCATCGGCCTGTTCGGCACCGTGGTCGGGATCATCAACGCCTTCCGGGGCATCTCGGCCAACGGGTCCGGAGGGATGGCCGCTGTGTCGGGCGGCATCGCCGAGGCCCTGGTCGCGACGGCTCTGGGCATCTTCGTCGCGATCCCGGCCGTCGTCGCGTTCAACCAATTCACAGGCAAGCTCGACCAATTCCAGGTCGAGATGAACAAGGCTTCGTCCGAACTCGTGAACTTCCTGTTCAAGGTGCCGAAAACGGCCCCGAGGGCGGCCCATGCGGCCCGTTAAGCCGGCCAGGATCCAGTCGGCCATCAACGTCACGCCGCTCGTCGACGTGGTGCTGGTGCTGCTGATCATCTTCATGGTCGTGGCGCCGCAGATGCACAAGGGACCGGACGTCCACCTGCCGGACACGGCGAAGCCGCGTGAGCAGGGCGACGAGAGAGGCCGGATCCTGATCTCCATCGACGAGGCCGGCGGGCTGTGGATCGACGATCAACCGGTCGCGGCCGAAAGTTTCGGCGACAGCCTCCGCGCCGCGGCAGGCGCCGAGCAGCCGGACATCAAGGTCGTGATCCGGGGCGACGCCCGGCTCCGACTCGGCATGGTCCGGCAGGCCATGCTCGCGATCGAGGAGGCCGGCTTTCATGGGGTGGGGCTGATCGCCAAGCACGCCGGCGCCGAGGGGAAGGGGGACTGAGATCATGCACGTCCACAGAGACGCCGGCCACCTGCATTCCGAGATCAACATCACGCCGCTCGTCGACGTGGTGCTGGTGCTTTTGATCATCTTCATGGTCGTCGTTCCCCTCATGTTGAAGGGCTACGACGTCAGCATTCCCCGATCGTCCGCCGAGATCGTGCCCGCGCAGGCCGAAGAGGCCCAGGTGATCCTGAGCATCGTGCCCGCGTCCTGCCACATCCTCGGACAGCCGGCGGGCGAGGGGCTCCCCGAGGGCTGTCGCGTGACTCTGGCCGAGCGCGAGATTCCCGTGGCCGATCTGGCCGCGCGCGTGTCGGAGATCCTGGGCGGCCGGCCCGCGGAGCGGCGCGTGCTGTTCATCGCCGCCGACGACCGCCTGAACTACGAGGGGGTCCTGCGCATCGTCGATTTCGCGAAGTCGCGCGTGGACGATTTGAAGATTGAATTCATCACGACCGATTGAGGTGGGGGCCTGGTGACGACCAAGGGAACCGAAAAAATCATGTTTTCGACATCGGGGGCTCCGTCCGCCCACAGCCTGGTGACGAGTTTCGGGCTGCATGGCCTCGCGCTGATCGTCCTGCTGCTGGTGCCAGCAGGGGCGCTGGTCCACATCGCGCCTCCCGAAAAACAGGTCGACGTCGTCTTCCATCGTCCTCCGCCGATCGAGATCCCCGTCCCGCCTCCTCCGACGCGAAGGGCGGCGGCGGCCGGGCCGCGACTGGGGGGCCCACCCCCGGCGCCGAAGCCGAAACCCGCCGCGCCGCCGGGTCCGCTCGGGCCGGGGAAGCCCGAATTGCCGCCTGGTCCGAAGGTGGGAATGGCCGGCATTTTGGCGTTTCGGGCCAAATTCGCGAGCCTGGCAAAGGACAAGATCGCTCCGCGCCTCGGCGCCGACGCGCGTTACAGCGAGGTCGACGCGGTGGGCCCGGCGTCGGCACGGACCACGTTGACGACCAATACACCGGGCACGAGCGGCGGCATCAACCTCGCGTCGCTGAGCCGCAGCGTGGGAGGCGGCGGTGGCGGAGGCGCAGGCGGCGGGATTCAGGGTGTGGCGGTCGGACGCGCGACCAGCTCGATCGCCTCGATCGGCGGAGGCGAGCGGCCGGTGGCGCACGGCGGGCCGGGAGCGTCCCGGACCGACGAAGAAATCCAGATCGTGTTCGACCGCTACAAGGCGTCGTTCTACCGGCTTTACAACCGGGCGCTGCGCAACGACCCCACCTTGAGGGGTCAGATGGTGCTGCGCCTGACGATCGAGCCGG
>WNGG01014894.1_pt1 | contig 13331 bp, 12 predicted proteins | sample 5400661 | NCBI WGS metagenome assembly WNGG01 (sample SAMN13153372, study PRJNA577476) | soil metagenome | isolation source: 100 cm soil or saprolite under Garry oak tree replicate 1 | place: USA:California | collected 2016-06-15
AACTGTTCCAACCCATGGGCGGAGTCGGGGCCAGCGAACTGGGGGCTTGCGAGAGAGCGAGCGGGGCGAGCAAAGCCGCTGTATTCAGGAGAAGGAACGCGCCCAGAAGAATACGAAAGGGAAGGCATCGTGAAGAAATCATGGCTCCTCGCTTATTTGCCAGACGTAAGCGCTTACGCTGAGCCTAGCACGCCCTGGCAAAAAGTGCGATGCTATTCGGCGTGGCTCCAGAAAGCTTCATCCTCAAAGACGAGCGCTTCAGAGATGGGATGCCGCGAAAACGCGGCTCGCGACGCATGAAACAATTGCCAATTCCACAAGCTGCCAGAAACGATTTGAGATGAGAAGGAATGTTCGTCGCTTGGGTTCTCTCGCGCTTGTCTTCATTTCGGCATGGCTCTGGCCGGGCGCCTCCGGACAGGAACCCGAGGATCGTAAGCAGGAAAAACCGAAACCCACGGGAGTTGCCACCGGTGCCCCTCATGCCCCCGTGAAAGATGCGATGTCCCGCCCGATCACAGCGGGCGGATTTGTGGACGGCGCGCCAGTCATATTCATCGATATCACGAAACAGGCAGGTCTCGACAAATTCCGCCATCGTTCGGGTACTCCAGAAAAGGCCACCATCCTCGAGACGCTCGGTTCGGGCGTAGCCCTGCTCGACTACGACAATGACGGCTGGCTGGACATCTATTTGCTCAATGGATCCACATTTGCTGCCCTCAAGGGGAGAGAACCAGCCCCGCGCGCTATGTTGCTGCACAACAATCACGACGGCACTTTCACCGACGTAACGGCCAAGGCGGGCGTGGCGAACGAGCGATGGGGCTTTGGCGTGGCTGTGGGCGATTACGACAACGACGGCTGGCCAGATATCTACGTGTCTAATTATGGCAAAAACCGTCTCTATCATAACAATCAAGATGGGACGTTTACGGATGTGGCTGAGAAAGCGGGTGTCACCCTTGGAGGATGGTCCGCAGGACCCACCTGGGGCGACTTCGACCGCGATGGCCTCCTGGACTTGTTCGTTCCCGGCTACGTAAAATTTGATACAGACCATCCCCCGGTCATGGGTAAGGCTGGGCTCTCACTGAGTTCATGCCAATTTCGCGGCGTGACGGTCATGTGTGGGCCCCGCGGTCTGCCTGGAGAAAGCGATCATTTGTTCCACAACAATGGTGATGGCACGTTCACAGATGTGAGCCAGAAGGCGGGCGTCGCCGACCCGCAGAGCTATTACGGTCTGGCCTCGGTGTTTGTGGACGTGGATGACGATGGCTGGGTGGATTTGGCCGTGGCCAACGATTCCGTGCCGCGGTATCTCTATCGCAATCTTCACGACGGCACTTTTGAAGATGTAAGTTACTTGTCCGGCTTCGCTTTGACAAATGAGGGGCTGGCGCAAGCGTCTATGGGAATCGCCGTGGGAGATTACAACAGAGACGGTAAAGTGGATTTCTTCGTCACGACGTTCTCAGACGACTACAAAACGCTTTACAGAAACGACGGCGGTAACAATTTTTCAGACGTCACCTATCGGGCAGGATTGGGAGGTCCCACGATTCCTTTCCTCGGGTGGGGGGCCGGGTTTATGGACTTTGATAACGACGGTCTTCTGGACATTTTCGTTGCGAATGGCCACGTCTATCCTTCGGTGGACGAGCGGGACTGGGGCACAACATGGGCCCAACGGCCACAACTGTTCCGCAATCTCGATGGGACCAAGTTTCAGGAAGTTCCGCCGGCCACAGGAAGCGGCTTGGCTGACGTAATACCCGCAAGAGGTGCGGCGTTTGGGGACCTTTTCAACGATGGGCGCATCGATGTGGCGCTTAACAATATGGATTCTCCGCCCACGCTCCTTCGGAATGTCGTAAAGAACAGCAACCACTGGATCACTTTCAAATTGATTGGCGGAGCAAAGAGTCCGCGGGATGCCATCGGTGCGAAGATCTTCCTCACCGCGGGCGGTGTACGCCAGCGCGGTGACGTTTTCAGCGGAGGAAGTTACGCGTCGAGCTCTGATCTGCGTCTTCATTTCGGGTTGGCGTCAGCCATAAAACTTGAAAAAGTTGAGATTCATTGGCCTAGCGGCAAGCGTGAGGAGATTGTTGTACCGGGCGTGGACCGAATCCTGACAGTAGTGGAAGGACAGGGAGTCGTTGAGGAATAATCTCCGCAAGGTCCTTTGCGTCAACCCAGAGTTCAAACCGGGAATGTGATGTTTCCGCGCCGAGTAGCTCGACAGTTTGGCATCTGGGGCGGAGCCATGTGTGCGCTAGCGTTTCTTCTTTCTCGCTCAGCGCTCTCTCAGACGAAACCAGGCTACGCAGCCACTCTTTCCGACTTTCGACCGCGAAAGGAGGTACCTGGCGAGGGCTTTATAGGCTCAGGGGCGTGCGCAAGTGTCACGCACAAAAAAGTGGCTCGCATTTGCAGACCGCTATGGGACATGCGCTACAGAGGCCTACAGAAAGCCCTGTGTTGCGGAGTCATCCTAGGATGACGTTTCAGGCTGGGCAATTTTCCTATGAGATCGTAAGCGACGGCCAGCAAAGCATCTATCGTGTGACTGACGGGGAAGAAACCCTCAGTGAGCCGATCCTTTATGTGTTCGGTAATGCCCACCTCGCCCAGACCTATGTGTTCCGCCGTGGTGGAAGGCTCCGAGAAAGCCGCGTGAGCTACTACACGGCAATTGACGGGTTGGACTGGACCATTGGAGACGTTCTCAATCCGCCGCCAAGCCTGGAAGAAGCCGCGGGGCGCGACATTGACGGCGATGAGGCGCGCAACTGCTTCAGTTGTCACGGCACTGCCGCTCTGGTCAACGGGAAACTTCAGCTGGACCATATGATTCCCGGTGTAACTTGCGAAGCGTGTCATGGGCCGGGAGAGAGGCATTCTCTCGCAAAGCTTCTCGAAACAGGAGAAGACTCAACGATCTTTAACCCCAAAGGGCTTGAACCGGAGATGCTATCCCAGGAATTTTGCGGGGCCTGTCATCGCGGTGTCGACACTGTCGCCATGATGCCGGACCTTGGCGGCATCAGCAATGTTCGCTTCCAGCCGTATCGGTTGTTTAACAGCCGTGGACACGATCCCAAGGACGCGCATTTGGTATGCACCGCATGCCACGATCCACATCTGGATTTGAAGCAGAATGAGGCAGGCAGCGACTCAAAGTGCATAGTTTGTCATGAACCCAGTGGCGCAGCGCAAACGCCCGAAAAGATCCAAAACAAGGGAGCGGCTAGCAAAAGATGTTTTATAGAAAGAGATAAGTACGTCACCTGTTATATCCCCAAAGTGGAATTGCCCGGTGCGCACTTCAAATTCACCGATCATCGAATCCGGATCGTTCGCCCTAAAGAACCGTACCCTTATTGAGTGGAAACCTTAAGATCCCTTGATCCCAGAGCCCTCGACGATGGTGATGTAGCGATCAGTGGGAAGATTTGTGAAGCTCTCGACGCGCCCACTGGGCTGGGGCCAACGAATGTCCAGCTTGTCCATTTTCGTCCTCTTGCCAATCCCAAGCACATCCCGCGGATCATGCGAGGAAAGATAGCTACCGCCTCCCACTTTGAGTTTGCTTCTTTTGAGATCTCCCGCCTCCCATGTGATGGTTGCACCGATGGCATCCGGGTTAGATTTCTTGCCAAGCAAGCGCACGCCCAACCAGTGGTTTTCAAGAGCCGCGACATTCTTTAGCAAGAGGGGAGGTCCGTCGTTGACGGCGACCAGAACGTCGACCGCACCGTCGTTATTGAAATCGCCGATAGCCATGCCTCTCGCCGCAAAGCTCTGAGTGAATGCGGGACCGGCAATCGCGCTGACGTTTTCCAATGTCCGGCCGTTGTTATGAAACAGCAACAGCGGTTCTCTGTAGCTGACATGACTCGAATGCGATTCGATCTGGTCATCGGGATGCCCGTTAGCAATGAAGAGATCCACGTTGCCGTCGTTGTCATAATCAAAAAACTTCACTCCCCATCCGCTCATCAGCCGCGTCAAGCGGCCGAGACCCATCGGCCCTGCCCGGTCTTCAAAGGAAAGGTCATGATTGTTACGGTAGATGGAATACATCTCCTGATCCACGTTGGTCACGAAGAGATCCTGCCAGCCGTCCTGATCAAAATCTGCCGAATCCACGCCCATGCCGGAGCGCTCGCGTCCGTTTTGACTGTAGGCCACACCCGCCTCGAGGGCAGCGTCCTCGAACTTTCCATCGTGCTTATTCACGAAGAGGAAGTTGGCAACCGTGTCGTTAGTCACAAACAGGTCCATCCAGCCATCATTGTTGATGTCCGTGGCGACGACACCCCAGGCCTTTCCCATCGCCTTGGAGATACCTGATTCGCGGCTGATGTCTGTGAACGTGCCGTCTCCATTGTTGTGAAACAGCCAGCTTGCCGCAGGTGAGTAAGCGCGCGGGATACAATAGAAACGTTCTCCGGTCTTCTCGTTGCCGCAGAATTTATTTTTGGACCTGTCGAAGTCCACGAAGCGGCACACGAATAAATCCAGCCGGCCATCATTGTCGTAATCAAACCACACGGCACTGGAAGCCCAGCCGGGAGCGGCCAAGCCGGCCTTTTCCGTCACATCCGCAAACGTCCCATCGCCATTGTTGTGATACAGAATGCTGCGACCGTACTGCGTGACGTAGAGATCGGGCCTGCCGTCATTATCATAGTCTCCTACGGCGGCGCCCATCCCGTAGCCGCCGCCGGGAACACCCGCTTTTTCCGTAACGTCGGTAAAAGTGCCGTCGCGATTGTTGTGGCACAGCGCGTTACGCAGCGGCGGATTTGGAGTGAGGAAATCGCACTTCCCGCTGTTGACCAGGTACATGTCCATCCAGCCGTCGTTGTCGTAATCGAGAAAGGCGCAACCCGCTCCTGTCGTCTCGGGCAAATAGTATTCCGGCGAGCGCCCGTTCACGTGGCGCCAGGTGATCCCGCTGACTGCGGAAGGCACTTGTTCAAACAGAGGCGGCGCGGGAGTTGGTGCGAACCTTCGCGGCCTCCCCCAGTTGAGCCCTAGGGGCAAGGAAATGTCAGTGAGTTCAGCCAAGGAACCGCTGCTGACAAGAGACAGCCCATTGAGGAATTGCCGTCGTCTCCATTGTGGCATCAGTATTTAGCATCTGCGGGCTCATCACGATTCGCTGTCAATCCGTTCGGCGGCGCGATTTGCCGACCGGGTGGCCGCTTCCATGCCCCAGTTGAGGTTGTCCGCGTAGGCTCCCGCGAAATGGATTCTTCCGTGAGGTTCGACGAGCGCCGGCCAAAGCCGCGTCAGGTCTCCGGGAGGATAGTTCAAGGTTTCGCACGCCATGACCCATGGGTCGCGCGACCAGTCGTGCACCAGCGCCACCCCGATGTCTTCGGATTTGCCGGGATAATAGCGACGGAAGGTCTTTAGGGCAGCTTCGCCAGTGGTTAAGGCGTCCGCCGTGGAAACGAGCAAGCCGCGCTGCGTATCCACATCATCCGCCATCCTCCAGATATGATTGAGCGCATGTTCGTTGAACTCGATATTGGGGCTGACTCCGTCCTTTTCCCAAAAGCGGCTGCGCGACTGAAAAAAGGGCCGCGAAGCCGTGTAGTACGGGACTGTTCCAATCGCATAACGCTTGCTCTCCGGCCACGCGGGATGCACTGGAATTTGCCGCAACATAACGGCTGACATGCAACAAACCAGGTACTCCGCTTGCATGGTTTTTTCTTCGCCCGATTCGCGATAGCGTACGCGCACGCCGCTCGGGCTGTGCTCGATTCCCGTGATGGGTCTTTCGAGGCGAACACGACCGCCGAGCCGCGAAGCGAACGCATCGGTCATCCCTTGGTTCCCGCCCTTCAGGCGGAAGACTTTCGGAGGAAATAGCGGCACCTTGCGCAGTTTCAGGATAGCGGCGTGCCATAGGACATGGAGCGCCGACACGCCTGTGCCCCCAATGTACAGAATCGCCGACGAAGACGCGCCCTGCTGCTTCAGCCATTGGTCCATCGCGACGTGATCCAGATGGTTTAGGCCGGCGTCGAACGGGCGGTACTCGTCGGTGAATTTGTCGAGGTAGGGATCGAAGTAGAGAGACGGCAGCTCCCACCAAGCGTGACGCGCAAGGAACTGAATTTCTCGCTGGTTAAAGCCGAGCGCCTTGAGCACATTTGGACTTTGCAGGTCCTCTTCGGAATACATTTTTCCTTGCAGCACGCGAAGCATGCGGTTCCTGCGAGGGTAGGGAAGTGCCGTCAGGTTGAACTCCTGAACGTATTGCCAATAACGGTCATAGCCAGGCTGGGTGAAGTGTTCGGCGCCGGCATCCACGTAAAGCCCGTCGGCGAGGCCTTCGCGTACGGTGCGGACGTGGCCTCCGGTGCGCCCTGACGCCTCGAGGACGGTCACGTCGTGCCCTCGCCTCATCAGTTCGTGGGCGCACGATAGTCCGGCAATCCCGGCTCCCGCGACTATGACTTTCTTGACTCGCTTTGTTTGGCTCTGCCCGGAGAGCGCCGGTAAGGCCGTGAGCAGAAGCGCCCCGCCAATTTTTAGAGCTTCGCGTCGCGGGATGCGATTGCGACCTTCGGCCTCCCTTGAGTTTTTCGATTGTTTGGCAGATTCGGTTGACATGAACGCCTGCGTCAATAAGGAATTGTATTGCGATTCTTCACGATTTAGGTTGCATGCTACCCAATCCAGCAATCAATTCCGTTGGATTATGATGCCGCGCCATTCTAATTGTTCGCGGAAGATTTGGACAGATCCGCCAACGTCACCCGCGGCGCGGTCCGGGAGAGACACCACTGAACTTCATTCAAGTGCCAGCCTAACATTGTCGGCGGACTAAAGTGGTGGATAGTTTGCCGTAAGTAACGTACCGTACTTTTTGCGACCAAAAAACTCCGTAAGCGCTTGCTTCTAAAGATACATAGTGGAGGTGGTGAGTGAATCACGAAACACACAAAAACACTTCACCACGCGCCCGGTAGACGCCTCCCGGACAATAGTCCTGGAACCCACATGGACGGTTTTCCGACTGACCGGGACTTGACGGAAACTCACTTTCGCTCGCGCGCGTTCGATGAATCCGTTTGAAAGTGGCCCAAGTTCACGAAATCCCGCTAATAAGCTCATTCTATTGAGAATACACAATTGAATGGCGAAAACTGCCTGATCCGCAGCCGCGCCTTCCAAAGATTTGTTTACATTTTCCTTTTTCAAGGCCTCTGAAGTATAGGGAATCGAAGGCTCCAGAAAAAAGCCAGTTGAGCTTTCCTGAAAACAGGGCCTCTTAGTAATGAAGGGCCGTTCTCGCGGGACTCCTCCTCGGCTGGGTAGAGCCGTCCCACTTCGGTTCGCCTCGCGGCCCGGTAGCGCATCAATAAGAGGCGTGCGTTGCGGTATTTCGCGTTGCGGCACCGGACAAGCGGTGCTGGATGAACGGCAAGGAGGAAAAGCGTGTCCCGAGGCTTTGACGGATTCGAGATCGACGATTTTCGCGATTCCGGTTGGGAACGCGACTCTCGCTCTTCCGACCGTGAACCGAGTCGAGGCAGAGGCGGAAATTCGGCAACAGATAGAAGCACCGCGCGGAAGCTGGAGAGGCTGCGCGAGGCTGAACAAAGCCTCGATCTCCTCAACCGCCTGTCACAGGAGCGTTCTAACCAAACCCGCCCGCCGCTTCCTCGCGAGGAGCGGCAACGCTCAACCCTTTCGAGCCCAAGGCAAGCCGTTTACGCTGATCGTGATAGAACCTATTCACTCCGCGATTCCGAGGTTCACACTCTCTCCGAGGTCGGCAGATTCCGGGTGGTCGACACTGCGGACTTAGCCCAGTTTGCTTATTCGGGTGGCCGCTCCGGCATGGAGCGCGACGTCCACAACCTCGTTCGTCAGGGGCTGGTCGAGCAGCACGGAACCAGTGTGCTGAAACAAGATTCACGCCAGGTACTGGCGCTCACCAAGCGAGGGCAACGCCTCATCCGGCATCACAACTTCGTACCGGAAGACCAGGCCGTCTACTCTGGCTTCGTGAAGCCCAAAGAAGCAGATCATGATGCAGACCTCTACCGCCTCTACCACAAGGCTGCCGACGAGATCGAGCGCAAGGGCGGCAAGGTGGTCCGCCTACAACTCGACTACGAGCTGAAGGAGAAGCTCTACCGGAGGCTGGGAAAGGCGCAGGCCCGCCACGACGGACACCTGCAGCGGCAGAAAGAGGAATTCGCACGGGAATTGCACCTCCCCGTGGTCCAGGGCAAAGTCAGTTTCCCCGGACCTGCGCATCGAGTATGCGACTCAGGAGTTAGAAATCGCGCGAGTGGATCTGGAACTCGCCACCGGCCACTACCATGCCGGACACCTCTCGGAGAAGGCCCGCGCCGGCTTTCAAATCTATGCCCGGTCGGAAGACACGGCCGGCCTTCGCCGCGTGCGCGATGAACGAGAGATCACCGTAGCCATTTTGAGTCTCTAAGCCATGCAATTCCCGGAAACCAGTATCGACAATCTCTGTGGCTTCGGCTACACCGCAGACGAAGCCCGCTTTCTCTACCTCGTGGCCACGCATTCGGGCTACTTCTCGACGCGCCAATATCTGCAATTCACCGGAGCCAAAAGCGGCGATAAGAGCATGGCCTTCACGCAGAAGGCTTTAGGGAAGGGGCATGCCACCGCGCGGCTCCTTCTCCGCAACGGGCGTGTCTACCATCTCTTTTCCCGCCCGGTGTATCGAGCCATTGGTCGTGAGAACCTGCGCAATCGCCGCGAGCATTCCGTCGAGCATATTCGCACGCGGTTGGTGATCCTGGATTTCGTTCTGGGCCACCTCGCTTATCGCTATCTCGAAACCGAAGTCGACAACGTAGATTACTTCTGTCGGGAACTGCACATCAGTAGGGCCTTCTTGCCAACGAAACGGTACACCGGCGCCATCCATGCAAAGGCTACAGAGCGCTATTTTGTCGACAAGTTTCCGCTGTTCTTCGCTTCCGAGTCGTCTCTCCCTCCTGTGGTCAATTTCAGCTTTGTTGACCCGGGGCTCCTGAGCCTCGATAGCTTTGAGACTCATCTGCTGGCCTACTCGAGCCTGTTTTCGGCGCTGCCGAAGGTCCGATTCCTATACATCGCCACCCGAGCGACGCGCTTCGAAGCAGCCCAGAAGCTGTTCTTGGCCCTCATAAACCGGGCACCGGCTACCGACCCCGGGGAGGAGATTCTGCGTTATTTTCGCCTGCGGAAGCTCTGGGAGACCAAGCAATACGGGAAGCTCAGCAATGACGACATGGAGTTTCTGAACCGCGCCCAGAAGCAATTCAATGATGCCCGGACAGACATTCGGTTTTACCAGTGGTGGGAAGGGCGTGTTTCGTCCGAGATAATTCGCGCGGAATTTCGGGACCTCACCCCGCCGCGAGAAGTTCAATTCGACGCGGAGCTGGTGGATGGCCAGGCAGCTCTTTTCGAAGCTCGCCCACGGACCCGGACTGCGGCACTTCCAGCAAAGCCAGTGAAGTACAGCCGAGAGACTACTCTCAGCCCACCCTTCGGATCAGATTTCGGAGCACACCCAACACAAACGACAGAGAAATAACGCGATGCGAGAAACGGAAATGCAGAACGGCACGCGGCCAAAACATCCGGATCGGGCGGGAGCGACCCCATCGCGCCGCAAAATCGCGGCCCGATCCCTTCGGGTTTCGGGGGTCACTCCCGCCTCTTGCTGCTGAAATCCGCAGCTCGTGTTTTGGCCGCGCAGGAGAAGGAAATCAGGAACTTTGTAAGACAGCATGTATTACAAAACCGTGAAGGAGGAACAAAGAGAAAGCATGGCAATCATCAAGGCACCCCCAAAACAACCAAAGTCAGTGACGATCCAGGCGCGAGTCGAGGAATCGGTGAAAATGCAGCTCGATCAATACGCAAAATTCATCGACTCCACTCCGTCTTACGTAATTACCGAGGCTCTGAAAGTCCTGTTCAAACGTGATGACGAATTCAAAGCCTGGCTAAGCCAACACACCAGCAATGGGAACGGTCAGGAATTAAAGGGAGGCGGACTCAAAGAGACCGCGTAACACGCATGAAGGCTGCGTCAACACAACTTGATCAGCGCGAGAACACAGCGTTTGCAAAACGACATGCCTCGCGCCGAACACATCACGCAGGCAGCGAGCAATCGGTTATCACCTATGCGGAAGAAATTTCTTCCCAGTCCGCACCTCAGGAGAGACGGAAGGTGGCCACAGAGGAGAAAGACGAGAGGCTTCTCACGATTCAGCAAGTCGCCGACATGTTGCACGTGCCGGTCTCCTGGGTCTATGGAAGAACGCGCAAGCGGTCGGTCGAACGGTTACCCGGTATCCGGCTGGGGAAATATTGGCGCTTTCGAGAAGAAGAAATTCATATGTGGGTTGAGAGTCAGCGCGGAGGACATCGTGCTCCTTGACACCAGCGCTACACTCGTAAATGACATAGGAAAAGGCGGACGAGCCAACGTCAGATTGGAGAGGAGAAAAATGGCTCGTAGCCAGTATCAGAATGGTTGTCTGTTTGTTCGCGGTAAGCGTCGGAAGGTGTGGGTTGCACGATGGAGGGAAGACGTGATTCTCTCTGACGGATCTGCTAACCGAGTAATGCGCTCGGTGGTGCTTGGACCCCTGAGCGAAATTGCAGGCCGTCGTGAAGCTCGCAGGCTACTAGACGCTCATCTCAACCCTATTAACCAAGGGCAGTACCGTCCGGAAGGCACGATGTTGTTCTCGCAGTTCATCGCGGAATGCTTCGAGCCGGGCGTACTGCCGACACTCAAGTTTGCTACGTGCGAGATTTATTCGCTCTTGCTGCGCAAGCACTTGATACCACAGTTTGGTGCGCATCGCCTGTGCGACATTGCGAGAGGCGAAGTCCAGCAATACCTCTTGGATAAGCTGAAGCAAGGTTTTGCATGGGAGACCACCAGCCATTTGCGGCATCTCTTGAGCAAGGTCATGGGAACCGCCGTGAATTGGGACTACGTCTCGAATAATCCTGTGCGCGGCGTGAAAATGCCGGAAAGAACATTGAAGCGTCCGCACAGATTTCTTTCAGCGGAAGAGGTTAAGCGACTCATTGCAGCGAGCAAGGAGCCGACACGCACAATCATCATTCTTGCGACGATGACTGGGTTGCGGATTGGCGAAATCCTTGGGTTGCGCTGGGGACGCATAGACCTACTCCGAGGCACCTTGCTTGTAGCAGAGACTTGCTACAAAGGGCATTTTGGAACGCCAAAGACACGGGCAAGCAGACGTGAAGTTCCTTTGGCTCCAGCCGTTGTGCGTGAATTGAAAGAGCGCTACTTGCTTTCAGCTGACCACACTCCGAGTGCTTTGGTTTTTGCCACAAGCCAAGGTTCTCCGCTCGCTGCGGACAATTTAAGAAAGAAGTCACTCCGCACGGCATGCAGGAAGGCTGGTCTACAGCGAATAGACTGGCACGCCCTGCGCCACACGCACGGCACGCTGCTACATGCACAAGGAACGCCCCTAAAAGTTGCACAGGCTCAACTCGGGCATTCTCACATGGCGACTACGCTTGAGGTCTATACGCATGCCAGTGGGAGTGCGCAGAGAGACGCTGTGAACTTGCTCGGCGATCAATTGTTCCCAAATGTTCCCAAGTTGGAGGGTAGTGGAAATACTGCGCAGGAAAAACCTCTACTGCTTCAGTGAGTTAGTGGTCGGGGCGCCGAGATTTGAACTCGGGACCTCCTGCGCCCAAGGCAGGCGCGCTACCAGGCTGCGCTACGCCCCGACATGAAGTGCACTATTAATTCTAAAGCACTTCCCAACTTGACCGCTACTCCGATCTGCCTTGTCTCCATCGACTGTGCCAAAATTGTGCCAAATACTTTCACTGGACCACCGCTGTGCCAGAATCTGGCAGCATTTCGTTGGCCAGGCAGTTCATTTTCTCCAAGGCTTCTCGTTTCATCTGGAGCTTCATCTGAGAATACTTCTTGAAGACTTTAGCGTCACCCTGCCCGGCATCTTCGGCGAGGAGAAAAACACCTGCGCGGAGAACCCGCAGCGGCGAACTGACATGAGAAAGCGGAAGAGAAAACCTCTTGGACGTCGGAAAGGACGTCAGGCACGCTGCCCGCCAGTCTGGCATCGCGCCGTCTGTCACGCGAGCGATCCCCGCCAAACGAAAATGCCCGTCAAAGCGCAGGAGTAAATGGCTGGAGAGAGAAATCGATTGACCGTTCTTTTAGCAGTTTGTTGAAAAACGGTTTTAGTGGTCATTCCGAGCTGTAGCTCAGGCCTTTAGGCCTGAGGAACCTGCTTTTCGCAAAACCTCCAGAAAAAACAGATTCCCATTGCCTCTGCCTCCTTCGAGTGGCACTCTTCGACATTTTTCAACAAGCTCTTAGAAATTGAATGAAACCCGTAAATCGATGCGCCGATTCGCCGTCGAAGACATGCTAGGTGGTTCTTACCGTAGCTAGGCTTACCATAACCATTGATTCTACTAGAGTTATGTATGGCACATCAATTGCCCTACTTCGGTTGTGTCACAAGTCCGGCAGATTCCAATCAACCCGGCAGAGGAATGGAACGCATTGAATCACGACGTCGGCATCTTTGGCGCATCATGAGATCTCAATCCTGAGGGTGGAGGTCGGCCTTCCTCAAGGCGCAGGAGAGGCACCCCGGCGGCTTTCAGGACTTTACACCACTGTGAATCAGGTCATTCCTGGATGCCCTCCCTGCCAATGTAGGTGAGACATTTTCAATGATTCGTCTCCCCGCCCTGCACACTAATTTCCGAGGGGGTAAGATGGACACGACCTGTAGCTTGCAGGTACGACAGACGATCGTGGGGGAGCCGGAGCGGAGGGACGACTACGGCCTCGCAAAAGGAGGAGTGAAACATCTCGATCAGATCCCGGCGTCGCGTCTCGCCACGCGTTTGGAGCTGCTCCGAAATACCCTACGACCCACGCCACATGTGCAGTTGGCCATGAAGGGAATGGATCTCTTCGCTAAACTCGAGTATGTCAACCCGGTTGGGAGCATCAAGGACCGCCCCGCCTACTGGATCCTCAGGCGGGCGGCCGACCGAGGTGAGATCTGCGAAGAGACAACCGTGATCGAGTCCTCCTCGGGCAACTTCGCCGCCGCTCTCGCAGCCTTCACTCACTTGGTCGGCCTGCGGTTCATCCCGGTGATCGACCCCAATATCTCTGGCACCTACGAGTCGTTCCTCCGGCGCATCTGTCCCACTGTGGTGAAGGTCGAGGACCGTGACGACACCGGCGGATTCCTGAAGACCCGCCT
>WNGG01016538.1_pt1 | contig 13330 bp, 10 predicted proteins | sample 5400661 | NCBI WGS metagenome assembly WNGG01 (sample SAMN13153372, study PRJNA577476) | soil metagenome | isolation source: 100 cm soil or saprolite under Garry oak tree replicate 1 | place: USA:California | collected 2016-06-15
GTGCGTTCGCCGGGGCCAAAGTTCAGAATGCAGAGATCGCCGTGAATAATGGGCGACGCGCCGTTGCCCCAAATATGCCGCTGCAAGCCCAGATCGCGGCGCCAGAGTTCCGTTCCGTTCAAGTCGTAGCAGACCAGTCCGCCGGAAGCAAACGACGCAATCACCCGCTCGCCATCGGTGACCGGGGAGGCCGAACAGTACGGATTGGTCTCATGCGTCAGCTCCTTGTCCGTGACGCTCACCCCCGCCTGCCAGAGCAGCTTGCCCCCGGCGCGGTCGAAGCAGATCAACGTTCGGCGGCCCTCTTTGTCGGTGGCTTGCGTGAGGAATACGCGGTTGTCCCAGACAATCGGCGTCGAGTTCCCGCGCTCCGGCAGCGGCGTCCGCCAGCGGATGTTTTCATTCGTGCTCCAATTGAGCGGCAGTTCCTTTTCGCTCGAAACACCGGTGCCCAGCGGTCCGCGCCAGGCGGGCCAGTTGCCGGCCCGGGCTGTAGTTATGATCAACAAGCCGGCGAGCAGAAGCAGCCGGGCGCGGATTGGTCGTTGCGTTCGCATAAGTTGGTCCCTGAATTTAGACGGATGCCGTGCGGCAGCTCAAGTTCACAGTCCCGCGACGAATTTCAACCGTTCATAAACCACCTTCTGTGTCTCGGGCGAAAAGCGGTTGTAGTCGTCCAGCGCCTGGAACTGCAGGTTGGTGGTCGCGTTGAACTGGGCATAAACCTTTTCCACTTCCGCGAGGCAGCTTTTCACGTCGTTCAACGTGGCTTGATAGTCGATCTTGGGCGCGAACACCAGCACCGGGCGCGGGGCGATCATCGCCAGCACTTCATGGTAGTCGTACGGGATGCGCGACTCGTTGCCAACGAAGGCGCCCAGGCGCGGTTGCAGCGGCAACCAGCGCGACCAGCGGGCCACGCCGCCCGTGCCTTTATCGAGCGTGTCGAGACGCATCGGAGTGAAGCCCGCCACGGAAACGACGCCGGCGATGCGTTCCCCGAGCGCGGCGGCGTGCAGCGCGGCCATCGCGCCCGTGCCGTAGCCGAGCAGATAGACCCGGTTGGTATCGACGAAGCTGACTTTTTGCAGCGCTTCGACCGCGGCCAGCGTGTCTTCCACGTTTTTCCCCAACAACGACCAATGCGGATAGCGGAAGTAAAAGTTCTTCACTTCTTCCACGCGCGCGCCGTTGCCGATCTGGTCGAAGGCAAAAACAGCAAATCCCAACCGCGCCAGCGCCAGATGCGGCGGTTCGCCCCGCCGGTAGCCGGGGACATAACCGTTGGAAATGGAAATCGGGTGCAACCACACGACCGCCGGGAGTTTTTTGTCCGCCGGGTTCGCATTGGTGGGAAAGTAAAGATCGCCCGCCAGATAGTTGCCGAAATTCAGGCTTTGCTTTTGCAAACCGTCCGGAACGGCGGCGCGGCCGATCATCGTTGCCAGATGCCTCGGTTCAGCGCCGTACTGTCCCGGACCCGACTCCGCGAAGGGCGGCGCCTGGCCCAAGCCCCAGAGAATGCGTTCGCGCACTTGTTGCCGTTTTGCCTGCCACTGCTCCGCCGTGGTGATGGCCGAGCCATCCGCGGCCTTCAGCAGGTCCTGAATGCCGTTGGTGGGATAGGTCTTCGGATCGATCGTTTCCCCGCTGATCTTTTGCCAGGCGGCATAAGGCGCAAACACGGCCACGTCGGGAAAGTAAAATCGCGCGCGCCCAAAGACCGTGTCGAGCCAGTCGAGATACGCCTCGATGTCCTCCGCGCGCGTTTCGTGGCTGCCGGGGCGGTAGCGGAGGTTCAATTCATCGCCCTTGCCCAGAAGTTCAAAGACCCGGCGGGCGGAATGATAGGACTGCTCAATCGCCCACACGCTCTCGACGGAGTCATTGAGCGCGGTGGAAATCAGACACGGTCGCGGCGCGATGCAGGCGATCAGTTCGGGCTGATCCACGGGCAGCTTGTTTTCGCGCCCCACGAAGAAACGCAGCCGCGGATGCAGCCAATCGGGAAAGGCGCGGGTGATCAGCTCGATGCCTTCGCCAAATTGGCTTTCGGAAAAAAAGCGATAGGAACAAGCGCCGCCCGCCCCCGAACTGCTGGAAATGACCGCCGCGATCCGTTGATCGATCGCCGCGCCGATCAGGGACGTCTTTCCATTCCGCGAATGTCCGGTGAGCGCGATCTTCGCCGGATCAACGGTCGGAAGGTTCGTCAGATAATCAATACACCGGCTTGCCGCCCAGGCCCGCCGCGTCAACTTGGTCCAATCGTGCGCCGGCCAGATGGCCGTCCACGCGCCGGTGTCGTCGCGCGAGTCCGCCCCCGCGTACACGCAGCCGATATAGCCGCGGCTCACGGCGACGAGCGCCCAGGACCGATGCGTTTCCTGCGTGAGAAAAACCGGGAACGGCGGCTGGCCTTTGGGCAGGATCAGCTCGAGGTGAAGTTTGGCGGCATGATTCGGGCCGAATTCCAGCTCAACCTCGTCGATCAGCGCGCCCGCTTCTTCACGCGAGGCGATTCGCGCGGGGCGGACATTCCCCGGCGAGGGCGGAAACGAGCCGATGACGTAGCGCTCAAACAATCCCAACAACTCCTGCCGGCGCTTTGGCCAGTCTTCCTTCCTGACCTCCGTGCCGTTGGCGAAACGGAGCGGATCGGGCAGGAACGGAATGCTGGGCATCGCGTCGAAGTCGGGCGGCAACGCGTGGGATTGGTTCAACCACTTTTCCCACGGCTCGCTGCGGGGAAAAATGCGGAGCATCTCGGCGAGTTCTTCGTTCTGCCGGCCGATCGCTGGCGCGCCGGAGGAATTGGCAAGGAGACCCGCGAGCAGCGAGACGATAAGGGTTGGCGAGAACATTTGCATCCGGTTCATAGGCTGCTCGAGACCTTAACGGGACTTCATTTCACCCAGTGGTAATAGCGCCCCATCCAGTAGGGGAGCAGAAAATAGGCGCCGTCGTCTTCGGCGTGGCCGCCCGAGCCGCCGTCGGCATGATACGGATTGCCATTCCACTTGGAAACCGGTCGTTCATCCGGCGGCAGGACCTCGACCAGGTGCGCGTGGCCGTGGCGGTCCTTCTCCGGCCTGAATTTAACGTCCCGCCGCTGCGAATTCCGCGCGTCCCACTCGATCAGGTCCATCGGAATCCGCTCCAGCGTGTGGCGCGACTCCTCGCGAATCACCCGCGTCATCCGACCCGCGCCGCCAGCCGCCGAAATGTAGTTCCAGAGCGGGTTCATGTCGGGCCGGACCTGGCTCCAAGTGAATCGCAGGCCGTCGAGGTAGAGCCGGCGCAGCTTCGACTCGCTCTCGTATTGCAGGAGCGGATGGTAGGAGAGGTAAGCCAATTCATCGTCGGAAAAATTGATTTCCCCGCCCCCAAGCCAGCGGCGATAATAGCGCATCCTTTCCGCGTAGCCGCGCTTCACCCGGTCGTCGTAGGCGTCGCGATATTTTTGCTGCCCGGTGACGTGACCCGCCGTCTTCAAAAACGAAAGCAACTGGAGCGAACGCAGCGCCGATTCATATTTGCCTTCTTCCGTCTGAAAGTATGCTTCCGACCAGAGGCCCCAGCGCGTCGGTTTTCCGTCCAAGTCAATCAACTCGTAATGGTGGTCGATCAAATGATCGGTGAGGCGCGACACGGCCTGGCCGATGGCCCTCTTTTCCGGCGCATCGGCCACGAGATCGAAGTAGAGCGCGTAGGCGTAATAGTGGCCGACCAGTTCATCGGAGCTGGTGTCTCCTTTCCACCACCATTGGCCGTCGGCGGTGGCATGCCATTCGCCATCTTGCGGGCGCGGTTCATCGCTCGCGATGAACGACCGCGCCGGAAATCCGGAGATGCCGGTGATCTCCTGCAGGCGCATTAGCAAATCGAGCGATCGCCGCGCCTTCCGCCGCGCGTCCGGGTCGCGCGTGACGGCGAAGCGATAAGCCTCGGCGCCCAGGTAGATCGCCGTCCACAGGCCGTCATTGTCGCTGGAAACCTTTAGATTGCTGGCCGGATCGCCGGCCACGCGCAGCTGCGAATCCGCCACCATCCCGTGCCGGACGTGGCGCTGCTCGATCCGCTCCTCAAAATAGCCGGCCTTTTGTTCCAGCGTCATCGGCCGCCATTCGATCAGCGAAATCCCCGTGGCGGTGCGGAGCCAAACCCTGCGCGCGGCGGGCTTGCGTCCGGCGCTTGTTTCTTCGACGACGATATTGCGCACGTCGTCGTCGCGCAGCCAGCGGCGCCCTTGAAAATATTGCCACCGGTCCCAGCGATGACGCGCCGCCGGATCAAATCGCGCCGCGCCCTGGGCGCTGCCGAGCCAGACGGCGCCGGATTTCTCCCGGGCGAACAATTTCAGCCCGGGAACCGGCCCGGCTTCCGCCGCGGTCCACGGTTCGCCCGGCGCTTCCTGCCGCGCCGCCGCGGGAACATCCGGCGATTCTAAGGCGTACTGGACCGCAAACTTTTGCATCTGCGCGCCGCCCTCCTCAGCGGCCAGCGCCAGACCGAATAAAACCAAGGCGAAGATTCTCATGCCCAAGTCAAATCAACTTCTCCAACTCCCGGTGGTTCAGCTTGCCCGTGCCGAGCTTCGGAATCGACTTGATGAACCTCACCTCGCGGGGCACGCAGAGGTTGGGCAACCCTTTGGCGCGCAGCACGGCGCGAAGCTCCTCGATCTGCAACTTCGATTCGTTGGTGACCGCGATCAATATCTCGCCCTTGTGCTCGTCCGGGCCGCTGAGGATGGCGACCTGGCAACGCACTCCATAGTGTGGAAACGCCCCGGCCAGCGCGTCTTCCACCGCCGCCAGGCTTACCATCTCGCCGCTGATCTTCGCGAAGCGTTTCAAGCGCCCCTGGATGAATACGAAACCCTCCTCATCCACCTTCACGATGTCGCCGGTGTCGTACCAGCCGCCCAGTTTTTTGAACTTCGCGTTGCCGTCCGCGTTGAGATAGCCGCGCATGATGTTCGGGCCGCGCACGAACAGCCGCCCGCCCTCGGGGACCCCCTCGACCGGCTCGAGTTTGTATTCCATGCCGGGCATGAGCCGTCCGGCGGAGCCGTGTTTGGCCATCATCGGGGTATTGACGCTGATGGCCGGGCCGCACTCCGTGGCGCCGTAACCTTCGAGGATGCGCACGCCGAAACGCCGCGCCCACGTGGCGGCCGTGGCGTCCTGCAGTTTTTCGGCGCCCGAAAAGAGGTAACGCAAGCTGCGAAAATCCATCGGGTTCGCCTTGCGCGCGTAACCGTTGAGAAAGGTGTTGGTGCCCAGCAGGATGGTGCAATCACGAAAATAAAAGGCGGTCGGGATCATCCGGTAGTGCAGCGGCGACGGATATAGGCAGACGTTCATGCCCCGAACCAGCGGCAGTAACGTGCCGACCGTCAGACCGAAACTATGGAAGATGGGCAGCGCGTTGAAGAGCCGGTCCCAATCCTGCATGTCGGTGATCGCGAGCATCTGCCGGATGTTGGCCAGCAGGTTGTAATGGGTCAGTTCGACGCCTTTCGGCAGGCCTTCGGAGCCGCTGGTGAAAAGGATGACCGCGGCGTCGGTCGCGGAGGGGAGTTGCCGGAGGGTCGCGGACGGATTGAGGGCGACGCCCGGCAGAGCAGCGAGCTTCTGCGCGCCGGAGATTTTTTCGCGGACATCTTCCAGGTGGATCAATTCCGCGCCGGCGTCAACCAATGGAGCCAGGTTGAGCTTGGCGCGCTCGACAAAAGCGCGCGAGGTGATGATCTGCTTCAACCCGGCGAGTTGCGCGCAGGCGAGCATCGTGGCCGTGCCGGTGGAATAATTGAGCAGCGCGGGAACCTTCCCGAGACTCCAGAGGGCGAGCAAAGTCAGTGGCGCGCCATTCACATTCGGCAGCAACAACCCCACCGGCCCTGGCTCCTGGCGCAGGACTTTCTCAAACTGCCGCGCCAGCAGCCTCGCCCCCGCCGACAACCCCCGGTAAGTCAGCGTTTGGTTCACATCTTCGAGCACGACGTGCTTCGGCCGCCGCCGCGCGGTCTGGAGAATCGCCTCCGGCACGGTGCGCGGGCCGAACTCCATCTCGGTGTCGAATTGTTGCCGCACGATCTGGTCGCGCAGCCAGGCGCCCAGCCGCGCGCGCGCCGCGGCCGTGCTGACGTGATCCAGACGGGGCGGCGCCAGCACGGCGCTGAAGTGGGCCGTGACTTTGGGAAAGATTTGCTTCTGGTCCAAATTTGGCGAGAAGGGCAGGCGATGCGCGCCGCGCAGGTAGCCGGTGATCACCTTGGCCTGGGTCTTGTGGAGCAGAAAGCCGGTGCCATCGAACAACTTCATGAGCGTGCCGGTCCGGGAAATGCGTCCTTCCGCGAACAAGACCAGGCGGCCATTGTCATGGTTGAGGTATTCCGCCATCCGTTTGACTGCGTACGGCGAGGTGTTGTCGATGGGAAAAGTGCGCCGGTTGATCATGATCTTGCGATGCAGCCAGCTCGTTTGGGCCGACACGCTTGAGGTCACAAATCGCCAGTCCTCATCGAGACACACGACCAGAAACAGCCAGTCCAACCACGAAACGTGATTGGGGATGAGCAGCACCGGGCCCGGCGTTTTCAGAACTGCCTCGTTGCAAACGCGGAAGCCGTAGAGCATCCGCAGCAGCAGCCGAAAGATCCTTCTCATGCTTCCGCCACGAATCTATGCCGGAGCGCCCGCCACGCCAATTGACCGATGAGTCCCGCGGTCAAAAAGACCGACAGAACCGCGACTCCTCGGTCCCAAGGAAGGCGGCCCGGCGCCTTCAACGACAGACTGCCCGCAACCATCGCCGACTGACCAGGGAAGGGGGCGGAAGCGGCGACCTGGCCTCGGGCGTCAATCAATTGCGAGACGCCTGAACTGGCCACACGGAAAATCGGGATGCCATACTCCGCCGCCCGCACCGGCGCGACGCGCCCGTGCAGCAAGTGCTCCGTTTTTCCCCATTCGACCACATCCATTGTCGGCACGACGAGAGCTTGTGCGCCGAGCCGAACCAGTCGGTCCGTAACCCGAGTGTAGCTCAGGTCGTAGCAGATGCAGAAGCCAATCCGGCCCCAGGGAGATTCCCATAGCGATTGGTTGCGCGCGGGCAGGCCATCTTTGAAAAATTGGATGGGCACGCTTTTGGCCTGCTTGAAAACAACGTCTCCGTGCGGATCGACCACAAAGACGCTGTCAAAGAATTCCGAGTCCGAAATCCAATCCTTCCCTCCTGTGGCCAGGTAGCGCTGGTGGTCGCGACACCACATTTTGACTTTCTCAGGTACTGGCCCGTCGAACGTGTACTCGCTCAGCACTAACAGTTGAGCTTGAGGGTGCGCACGGACGGCCTTGTTCAGCATGAGCAAAACCTCCGCCTCCGGAGGGAATTCCAACTGCACCCCTGCCACCTGCAGATCGGCCGGCGAATCGGCAGGCTGAGGGCTGGCCGGCTGCGGGGCGTTCGTGATCGCAGCGAGCGCCGCGACCAAGCCCAAGCCGGCGCCCATTTGTTTGTTTGCTGAAAGCAGCGACAACGCGCTGACGATGGCCACCAACAGGAGTCCGATTCCATAAACCCCGAGCTGCTTTAGTGGCAGCCACTGGGCCGTGTCCGAAAAGACATAACCGACGTTCAACCAGGAAAAACGCAGGTAATAGAGCTCGCTGCGAAAGTACTCCAAGCCGGTCCAAACAAACGGAACCAACACCGCTGCTGGAACCGAAGCGAAATTCGTCCGGCACAATCGCGCCAGCAGGACGAACACGGCGATCCAGAAAGCCAGTATCAGCCACAGGATCACCAGTCCAAAGTAGAAGGCACGCCGGGTCGTCGGGAGACGCGCCAAATTCAGCAGGCAGAAGAGGTAAATGACGATCAGAAAACTGAAATGGCTAAACGAGTAGGCGACGTGGAATGCGCCAACCGCGCCGGTGGCGTAACCGATCCCTGCCATCCAGGATAAATCCTCCAGCGGTGCGGAGCGCGTGTTCATCGGACGCGCATTGCTCCCGTCCATCTCGCGTGGCCCGCGCGAACAATCCATACGCAAATCTAAAGTTGAAACCTTTCTAGGCGCAAGGTGAATGCAAGGTGAATGACGAGCCGAAGCCGCGGGCGCGTCAGACGCTTTGCCGCGCTGGACGTTCGGCCCGGTGGACGCTAAGCTCCCTTCCCAGATGGGCGATCCCGCACAGTACGTGCGATTCCTGCCGCTGCTGGGCGGCCTGCTCGCGCTGCTCTGTCTGGTCGTCGCGTACCGCTCGGGCAAGCGTCTCCGCCTGGTTGAAAATCTGCCCACCTCCAAAACCACCGGTGTGTTCATCGGCCTGGTCGAACTGAAGGGAACCGCTGAATCAGCGGAACCGCTCACCAGTTATCTCGCCGCGCAACCCTGCGTGCATTATCAGTACCGCGTCGAAGAGCACTGGTCGCGCTCCGTCATGGAAACCTACACCGACAGCGACGGCAAAACGCGCACGCGCACGCGCCACGAAAGCGGCTGGAGCACGGTGGACGACGGCGGGGAAACCATCCCCTTTTATTTGCAGGACGATTGCGGCGTGCTGCTCGTGCGGCCCGCGGGCGCCACGCTCGAACCGGTGACGATTTTCGACGAGACGTGCGGGCGCTCCGATCCGCTCTATTACGCCAAAGGTCCCGCCGAAGCGGTGGCCGATTCGGATTATCGCCGCCGCTTCTCCGAGCAGGCCATCCCGTTGCGCGCCGAACTCTACGTGCTTGGCCAGGCCCGCGAACGCAACGACATCGTCGCCCCGGAAATCACCGAGGATAAAAACGCGACGCTGTTCTTGATTTCAACCCGGACCGAGGCGCAGGTCAGCGCCGGATTTCATCGCGGCGAATGGGGCTGGGGTATTGGAGGATTGGTCTTGCTGGTGGGCAGCTTCATCGGCGCCGACCACTGGTCGCACGTCGATCTCGCGGCCCGGGCGCCCATTTACGCCCTCGCCGCCTCGGGCTACCTGTGCGCGAGCGCGCTGGGCTGGGTCTGGATGGTGTTCAACAGCCTGATCGACCTGCGCCAACGCGTGCGGCAAGCCTGGTCGCAAGTCGAGGTGCAGCTCAAGCGCCGCCACGATCTGATCCCGTCACTCGTCAGCGTCGTTACCGGCTTCGAAGACCACGAAAAAAACTTGCAGACCGAGCTTGCCGAGTTGCGCAGCCAATTGATCGCGACGCCGCCGGGCGTGGCCGGCCCGGATTTTCGCGCGGTGAACCAGATGACCGTGGCCATCGCGGAGCGGTATCCGGAGTTGAAGGCCAATGAACTCTTCCTGCGCTTGCAAAAGAATCTCATCGACACCGAGCAGCGGATCGCGCTGGCGCGCGGTTATTTCAATGAGATCGCCACCCATTACAACACCCGGCTGCAGACCATCCCCGAAAGATTCGTCGCCGCGCTGGCCGCGATGAAACCGCAGGCGCTCATGGCCGCAAACGAATTTGAGCGGGCGCCGGTAACCGTGGACTTCGGCGTGGAACAGCCAAGCGGCGCCGCGCCGCTGCCGCAAACTCCGTAACGGCGCGAGGCAAAGAGCGCGACGGGCGGAATGTTGGCTTGTGCCCTTCCCGCTTGCCGCATAGAACTTCACGTGGCAGCCGGCGCGGGCGCATTTCCCGAAAAGTTTTTCCGCGCTCGAATCGGGCCATTGGTCCTGTGTTGTCAACCAGTCTATGCCCGCCTTTCTGCAAGTGCATGACCACGGTGTTTGCCTCGCGGTGAGGCTCCAGCCGCGCGCGGCAAGAAACGAAATCGTCGGCCCGGTGGGCAATGAATTGAAGATCCAGGTCACCGCGCCACCGGTCGATGCAGCCGCCAACGAAGCGCTGCTCCGGCTGTTGGCCGAAGCCCTGGCCTGTCCGCGCGGCGCAGTGCAACTCGTGCGCGGGAACACGTCGCGTCACAAGCAGGTGGCCGTGCGCGGCTTGTCGCCGGCCGACGTGGCGGAGCGGTTGCTGCGCGCCACCGTGAAGCAGGCCATTCCACCCGCAAAGCCCCGGCGAACCTAGAGCGTGTTTTAAAAATCGCCCGGTCAGGGGACCGGGCCTACAATGGGACCAGAATCGCCGTGTTTCCTGTAGGCCGCGTGCCTTCACGCGGCGCTTTCGTGGACCGCGTTGGAGTTTCTCCGGTTCGGAACGGGCCGGAAGTTTGTCCTACTTCAACTTCGGAAAAAATTCCGACGCAGTTTTGCAACTCGCGGCGCTCAAGTCCTCGAGGGTGCAGCCTTTCACCTGCGCAACCACGCCGGCGATTTCCCGCACGTGCGCCGGCTCGCAGCGTTTGCCACGATAAGGGGCCGGCGCCAGATACGGGCAATCGGTTTCCAGCATGAAGTGGTCGAGCGGCGTGGCCGCCAGCGCGTCGCGGACGTTTTGCGCGCTCTTGAAAGTAACAATGCCGGTGAAGCTCACCAGCGAACCCATCGTTACAATGCGTCGCATCGCCGCCGCGTCGTCGGCAAAGCAGTGAAACTGGCCGCGAACGCGCCCGGCGAACTTCTTCATCATCGCCAGGGTGGCCTCCAAGGCGTCACGCTGGTGGACGACACAGTTGAGGCCGGACTCCGCCGCCACTTCGAGCTGCTGCTCGAAAATCTGCGCCTGCCTCCGCTGGTAACGCTCGTCATCGGCGGCGGTGCCTCCTGGCTTCGCGCTCGGCAAACGGCGATGGTCAAGGCCGGTTTCGCCGATGGCAACTACTTTGGGATGTCGCGCCAGCTCCCGGAGGGCCGGCCGCAAATCGTCGGGCGCTTCGAGCGCGTGAGCGGGATGCCAGCCGACGGCGGCGAAAACCTGGCCGAAGCGCTCGCTTAATTGAATGGCGCGTTGGCTGCTGGCAACATCGGTCCCAATGCTGATGATTTTGGTGATCCCGGCGGCCTGCGCGCGCTCAATGACTTGAGGCAAGTCGCGGGCAAAGTCGGGATAATCGAGATGAGCGTGCGTGTCGTAAAAGATCGGCATAAGATCGTGCGTAACTAAGTGAGCGGTCCTGGCCGGAACGTATTCTTCCGAACAGTGGAATCGCTCATCCCGCTTGTTCGACCGCCACTGGTTTTTTGTCCCGGCGTTCGGCAACCCGTGGTTTTTAAGCCCAGGTCACCGCGCCCTTCGGTTCGTGCAACAGGATGCTTTGCAAGAAGCGCACCCCCTTTTCCAAGCCTTCGCGCGGCGTCATCAGGCTGTCCTCGTGTTCCATCGAAAGCACGCCGTCGTAGCCAGTCATGCGCAAGGCGGAGACGAAGTCGCACCAAAACCGGCGCGGGTTTCCGTAGCCAACGGTGCGAAAAATCCAGGCGCGGTTCAGCTCGTCCCCGTAATGCTTGGTGTCCAGCACTCCGTGGGTCTTCGCGTTCCATTCGTGGATGGCGGTGTCCTTGGCATGACAGTGCCAGATAGCGCCTTTGAGCGCGCGCACGGCCGCGCACGGATCGATCCCCTGCCAAAAGAGATGCGACGGGTCGAAATTCGCGCCAATGACCGGGCCGACGGCTTTGCGCAGTTTGAGCAGGCTCTCCGGATTGTAAACGACAAAGCCCGGATGCATTTCCAGCGCCACTTTGACCCCGTGCTCCTTCAGAAAATGGGCCGTCTTCTGCCAATATGGAATGACCACTTTATTCCACTGGTAATCGAGCATCTCCAAATAATCCGGCGGCCAAGGGCAAGTCACCCAATTCGGACTTTTGTCGCCTGGCGCGCCGCCCGGACAACCGCCGAAGGTGATGACCACTTCGACGCCCAATTTGTTGGCCAGGCGCGCGGCTTTCCGGAAATCGTTGTCGAAGGCAGCGGCGAGCTTTTTATTCGGATGAATCGGGTTGCCGGCGCAAGTCAGCGCCGAGATTATCAGCCCGCGTGAGTTGACGGCCTGCAGGAATGCCCGCGCTTTGCGCTCGCTCGCGAGCAACTCGTCCACCGGGCAGTGCGTCGTACCCGCGTAGCCGCCCGCACCCAGTTCAACCGCCTGCACGCCCAGAGCGGCCACGTAATCGAGTGCCTGCTCCAGCTTCATTGTGCCTAGAACCACGGTAAACACACCCGTTTTCATCTTATTCCCTGGTTTTGCTTCGGCAGGATAATAGCGCGGCGATCGGCGTGACAACTAGAATCCTCGCCCCGAATTCGATAACGCGCCGGCTCAAATGGTTTCCGAACCCCGCTTCGCGTGAACATCAGACGCGGTCCGGAACCTTGGACTCCAGCCGGAACGCCGCCCGCAAGGTAGCCACGCCGCGCGACTCAAATTCACGCTCGAAATCGGTCAAAGCGGTGCGCAACGCCACCGGGGTCTCCACCGAACCATACTTTGCATTCTTCTCAAACGCGCAAATCATCTGCGCAAAATAGTCCTCATCATCGGTGCGGACATAGACCGTGCCGCCTGGCGCCAGCGCCAGCGCCGCCACTTCGGCAAAGCGCGCGTTTACCAAACGCTTCAGGCGATGTTTTCGTTTGGGCCAAGGGTCGGGAAAATAGAGGTGCAACGCGTGCACCGACCCGCGCGGCAGAAGGTATTCGAGGAAATAAGCAGCCTCAATCCGCAACAGGCGCAGGTTGGTGAGGCCCGCTCGGCGGCCTTTGCGGTCCAGCTTGCGCAGCCGGCCGAGCAATCGTTCCACGCCCAGGAAATTATGGTTTGGATGCCGCGCGGCCCATTGCGCCAAAAACGAGCCGTCGCCGCTGCCCAGTTCCACTTCAAGCGGCTGGCTCTGAGGGAACAGTTCCACCAGGTCGATTATCTCCACGTACGAAAGCGGTCGGTAGATCAAACTCGCCGGTGCCGGCGTTGCCTGGGCTTGCCCGCTGCTCACGGCCTCAATGAACCTGCGCCGGGTGCGCCGAGTCAATCCCTTGCTGCCGGAGATATTGGCTTCCAAACGGTTCCGAACGTTTCCAAACGATTCGCTCTTGCAATGGCCGATGTGTTCAGGCGAAATAACGCGCGGAATTTGTGCTATGGACCTGGGTGACATTCTAACCCCCGATGTGATCAAGGCCGATCTGCAGGCGACCAATCGTTGGGAAGCCATCGATGAGCTGATCAATACCCTCGTCGCCTCCGATAAAATCAAATCGGATCACCGCGAAGCCATCGTCGCCGTGGTCAAGAAACGGGAAACCTCGATGGGGCAGTTCCAAAAGCATTTGCACACCCTGGCGAAGATCGCGAAGCTGCTCCACAAAAAGGAATTTCGCCAGGCGCTGGAAGTGGCGCCCGACGCCCAAGCCATGTATCAGATCATCAAAGCCGAATCGGGAAAGTAGCCCGGGCCGCGCCGTTCCTTCC
>WNGG01006161.1_pt1 | contig 13329 bp, 7 predicted proteins | sample 5400661 | NCBI WGS metagenome assembly WNGG01 (sample SAMN13153372, study PRJNA577476) | soil metagenome | isolation source: 100 cm soil or saprolite under Garry oak tree replicate 1 | place: USA:California | collected 2016-06-15
TGCCCCAGGTCAGCCGGGTCACGGTGCGCGTCGCCACCTCAAGAAGGTAAATATCCCCTTTGCCGCTCCGGCCCGACACGAAGACCAGCTGATCGGCCACCGGCGACCAGTGCGCCTGGCCGTCCTTTTCCCTGTGATCGGTCAGCCGCGTGGTCTTGCTGTCGACATTGCGCAGATAGAGATCGTAGTTGCCGCTTCCGCCGTTGCTCATGAAGACCAGGCGATCACCGGTGGGTGACCACGTGATCCCGGCGTTGTAGCTGACGTCCTCGACCACCCCGGGGAAATAGAACTTCGGCTCCACGCTGTTCTCGGACAGTTGGTGGTAGATGGTCTGGACCACCACGCCATCCGGACGCGCGATCACGATTTCCTTCCTGTCCCCCCGGCTGCGCTCGAAGGCGATCAGCGCCCCCGAAGGAGACCAGACGGGATTCGAATCGTTGCGCCCGGACTCCACCGGCATCAGCGGGCGCACGTACAGAGGCTCGATAGCCGCCGGCTTCCTCACGGCCGCCGGATTCTCGGCCGGCTCCAGCTCGGCGACGGACTCGGTCGCCAGACCGAGCGCGGCGACGACGGCGGCGGCGAGCAGCACGCCTGAGGCACCGTCCCGGACGCTGCTCCCGCTCACGCCGAAGCCCTTTCTCCGTTAGGACGGCTGATCTTTGATCTGAGCCGAGTACTTCCGCGCCGCCTCGCGATTCCGTTCGAAGACGGGGTTCCCTTCGAGCTTTTTCGGGAAGAAGTCGAAGTACTCACGCCACGCGAGGGTCGCGTTGTTCATGAGGGCGTCTTTTCTGGTGACCAGATAAAGCTTGTGATACGACAGCGCCAGATAGAAATAGGTGTCGTGCAGCGCCTCGTCGTAGTGCGCGATCGGCAGGAAGCGCGTGTTCTGCTTCGCGATTTGAAGATTCTGTATCGCTCTGGCGAAGGACTGCGCGGCGGCTTCTCGGTCCTTTTCTACGAGGCTGTTCCCCTTCTCGTAGTACGCGTGTCCGAGATTCGTGAAGGCCACGGCGAACTGTTTGTAGATGAGCTGCTGGTTCTGGGGCAATGAAAGGACGCTCTCGAACTCGCGGATCGCAGCGTCGTAATCATTCTTCTCGTCCAGATAGATCCGCGCGAGCCGGTGGTGGGCTTCGGAGTAATCCGGGTGCCTCTTGTCGGCGCTGGCGTAGGCCTGGATGGCGCCGTCGGTATCGCCCTTCTGCGTCGCCCTCTCCCCGAGCTTGAGATAGTCCCGGTACAGCGCGATCCTCCGATCGCCGGTGCGATCCTCGATCTTCTTGTCGAACTCGACGACCTCTTCCCAATCGCGATAATCCTCGCCCACGGTGAGCTGCACCGTGTGGAACCCGAGGCCGACCGACTTGCCCTCCAGCATCGGTGTCTTGCCGAGTTGATCCCCGTCGACGAACACGGCGGCGCTGGACGGTTCCGACTCCACCTTGAACAGGGCATTGTTGACGCTCAACACGAAGTCCCGGGTGTCCCCGCTCTTCTCCACCTTGATCTTCTCGTTCACCTGCTGGTAACCGTGCCGGTAGAGTAGGAGCTCGTAGCTCTTGCCCAGGCGTATCGACACTTCGGCCTTGCCGTCCGCGCCGGTGGAGCCGGCCCAATCGTTGTTGAGGTAGACATTCACCCGGGGCAGCGGCGCCACGTCAGGCGCGAGTCCACCCCTCGTGGCAAGAATGAAATAGGTCCTGTCACGTTCCTCGTCGCCCTCGCGGCGTACCCGGCGCACGACCCGGTCGCCGATCTTGATCCCTTCGCCCTTCTTGAGATCGTCGACCTCCGCCACGGATCCAGCGTCCTCCGCCCGCTTGACCTTGAGCCGGCCGGTCTCGCGATACCTCACGACCTTGCCGGCCTCGCCCAGGGTGGCGGCAGTCAGGGTGAGGTCCGTGCCCCGGCTGATCCGATACAGCTTGCCGATATTGATGCGGTAGTACCCGTCCTCGACCGCGACGACCGTCCCTTCGAAGGGGAACCGTTCCATCATGTTCGCGGCGATCTCTCTCGCAGCGCTGGTGATGGCGCCGGTGTCCCTGGCCCGGCTCACCTGGCTCAGAATCAACTGCCCGCCGGAGGTGTAGAACTTCGCCTCGATGACGAAGCCTTTGTCGTCCTTGGCGACGCTGCCCAGCACGATCATGTCCACCGTTCTGCGCAGCGGTGTGTCCTGCCAGCCCTTGGTGGTGATCCTGTCGATGCCCAGTTTGGCGCGCTTGACCTCGGCCTCGAGCTCCGCGCTCGGCACCTCACGGAAGACGGAATACTTGAAGAGCTGGCTCGAGACCGCGCTCTCGGTCTGGGCGACGATTTCCTTGAGATCCACGCCGAGGGTGTTGCCCCCGAATCGATAAACGCCGACCCGGATTTGTTTTGGCGTGGTCGGATAGAAGTATCGCTGGATGGTGGCCGGCCCTGCAAGGGTGACGGCGGTCTTCCATTCCTCGGGGATATAGCCGGGCAACGAAAGCGCCAGCTGCACCCGCCTGCCCGGCGTGCCCTCAGACGCGTACGTGTACACGCCGCGGTCGTCGGTCTTGCCCACCGCTCTTCCATCGATGCTCACCGCCACGCCCGCGACCGGGCTCGTGTGGCCGTATTGCTCGGTCAGCGCGGTCACCGTGACGATTGAGCGCCGGGAAAGTGCCACGGCGAGCCGCTCCCCGGGTTCGAGCGCGCCGGTCTTTTGCCAAGCCGCGTAGCCGGTTTTGCTGACGGTGAGGGTGACACCCGTCTTCGGCAGGGTCTTGTACTCGTAAACAAGCTCGCCCCCGGCGTCCGTCTTGCCTATTTCCTTGTCGTTGACGCTGACCGTGGCGTCCGCCACGGGCGCCCCCTTCTCCGTGGCGGCGAGGGTGATGAAGCGCGTGGCCTGCAGATCGGCGTCGAACGTGTACTTGTCGACGGCCCCGTCCTTGGGCAGCTTCACCAGAAAGGAGGTCTTCCACGGCTTGATGTGGTAGCCGGGCAGTTCCTTGACGACGAGCACCTCGACCTCGGCCCCGGGCTTCCTTTGGATGCCCTTGGCGAAGACCCCTGTGCCGTCGGTGATGCCCTGCTCTTGGCCGTCCACCATGACCTTGGCCTGGGACACCGGCTGAGCGTCCATGCGGGCTCTCACTTCAAGGTCCAGCTTCTGGCTGCAGGCGGCGAGCAGGAAGGCCGCACACAGGAGGAAAGCCGACCGGGCGGTATGCTTGACCATGAATATCCTCGTATCGATATCGCGCGACGGGCCTACATGGTGGGGGCTTGAATATTCACTTCGCCGGGGTTGATGATCTTGTCCTCGTCGGATTTGGATCCCTGGATGGTCTTGCGCTTGCCTTCCTGGATCCGCCGAAGCTTGAAGTCGATGTTTTTCTGTGTGTGCTCCTTTATTTCCACGGTCTGGGTCTCGGTCTCGTAGCCGATGCGGCTCGCCTCCACCTTGTACGTCCCGGGCCGGAGCCGGCCCTTCGTGGACTCGAACTTGCCGTCGACATCCGTCGTCGCGGCATGAGAAGCCTGCTCCACGGCTGTGGTGGTATTGATCATGTTCACCACGGTGCCCTGGAGGCTCTCCTTCGCCGCCGGCTGCAGATTGGCGTCGACGAGTTGTACCCTGCCGTGTATTTTGGCGGCGCACCCGGGGAGCAACACCGCCAGCGCCATCATCGCGATCGCAGAACGGAATTTTGCTGCTCTCCGCGCGAGATACATTTCGCAGAAGCCGCCGACAATGTCTTCGCGGCCGCGCGGCTCCGCTTCACGCCATGCTTCGCCACGACTGGGCATCGCGGGTGGCGCATGATCGTCACCGGTGCGACCCCGTGCCTCGACATTGCGCTCCATCGCGCCCTCCTGTCTCAGCTGCGGGCTTCCTGGGCGCCCGCCGAGGGAAATGCCCTCCCGAGAAGTATGACGACAGCGTCCCGCTTGGCCCAAAGATTTTCCTCGACGGCGCAGCGAGACTGGACGGCCAAAGGCCTGAATGGAGAACACGACGGACTCATCGCGCTGTGTGTACCGGCCCATCTCACGATGAGTGACGCCTCAAGCGTTCTGGGATGGGCAGCGCTGCGCGATCCGATCGGTGAGTAGCCGAAAAATGTCTCGCTGAGAAAACACGGCGGTCTCGTCGTACAGCGAGCCGTTGGCGAACGGGAACACCAGGCGGCTTTCTCCACGGTCGCTCGTACGCAGGACCGGAAATCCTCCGCGGTGTCCTCGGCAAATCGGACGGCGCCTTCGCCGGCACTGGCCGCCGTTGAAGCGCAACTGAGGATCGCGATCCCAACGCCGAGCCAAACGAGCAGCCGGGTGCGCAGTCCCCGACCCTTGGCGGGTGCTTGTATGCTGCAAAAAACACACCGACGGTGGCCAGCGTCTGTTGACCGTCACTAATGCCCCACGGAATTCGCAGTTTAGTCGTGTCACGCAGGCCGGGCGTCGTTGCCCGGCGATGTTCATACGCTGACGTTTCCGTCACGCTTCGTTGCCAATTCGGATAGACGAGGACGTTGACACATCAGCCACGGCCGTTTCGCAACGACGATGGAAGCACTGGACCATCACGAACGCGGAAGGCCGAGGCACTGAAGCACGGTTGGGGCAAGTGCAGGAATCGGTTTTCTGCCCGAGCATGGGTGGACCGCTCGATCGCGACAACTTCCGGCGTCGCTGTTCTACAAGGCGCTGGACGCTAAAAGGCGTTCCGGGCTATGCGGGCTCGTGAAACATGTGCGGAACCGGCCGGAAGCCTCGGTTCGTCTACGAGTTCAGAGGTGATGCGTCGCTCTCGACTTTTCGCGGGTTAATTTCTGCAAGTTCGATGGTGGCCCCAACGGGACGCGATCGAACTTGCAGAATTGAAGTGCGCGATTTCATTGCGCGCTGAGAGGGTGCCCCTTTAGCTCAGGGGCCGGTAGGGTGGGCGAGACGGTGTTGCGCTGTCTCTGGATGGTTGCGGGGGCTGGATTTGAACCAGCGACCTTTGGGTTATGAGTTGCCTTCACCCCTCTAAAGTGCTGCGATCTTGCGGCTCATGAGGTTGCAGATCGCGGCAGCGGACGGCATCACTCGCAACCCAGGCGCAACCAACTCCCCCGCCTCGTCCGAGCGGGCGCGCCGAGGAAGGCCCTCGTCACCCTAGCAAGAGCCCTTGGACTTGAACCTGGCAAGCGGGGCTCCCGCTCGCCTCTCGCCCCAGGAAAAACCGCGGGACCCGGTTGATAGTTTCGATTTCGGGCGCCGTTCGGCAACGACGCCGACACTCGCGCGGGGCAGGGTTGCGGCTTCGTATAGAAGCCTGCGCGCGGCTCCTTGAGGACTGGTCTCGGTCCTGGCGTGCGGCGGTGGTCAGCGCGTTTGTCCCGACTGGCCGGTGTCGGCGCTGACGTGGGCGCCGGGTGGCCGGCTGGCCCGGCGTCCCCGAGAAGTCGCGGCGTAGAGTCACCGCGGCCCCTGCGGGTCTCTGCTACGGCAAAGGAAGACCGAAAGCAGCGGCGGCGGTCTTGAGCGCCTGATAGGCCGGCTGCAAGGCACCGATAGTCTGCACGGCGGTGCCGATGCCCGTCAGCACGGAGGACACCTTCAGGGAGTTCGGCCGCTCGGAGTCGGGCCGAGTCTGAGGACTCACAGCATGCGCGCGGCGCGCGTGCCGTCGAGGATGGCGTCGTGGACGCGGCGCGGGGAGTACGCGTCGCCGATCACCTTGAGGTCCGCCACCTTGCCCTCGAGCTCGCGCGAGAGCGGATCGTTCGCCTTGCCGCCGAAGGCGAGGACCACGGAGTCGGCCGCGAGCGTCGCCTCAGCGTTCGAGAACGTGTGGCGTGTGCGGACGCCCTGCGGCAGGATCTCCCGCGCGACTGTCATCGGGATCAGCGTCACGCCGCGCGCGAACAGCCGCGCGTAGAGGTCGGAGCGCGTGCCCTCGTCGATGTCCTCGCCGACCATGAAGTAGCGGCACACGATGGTGACCTGCGCCCCGCGCTCGGCCAGGAAGTCCGCCGTCGTGGGCGCCGCGAAGTAGCCCTCCTCGTCGACGACGACGACGCGGCGGCCGGGCGCCGTGCGGCCCGTCAGGACGTCGACCGTCGTCGCGACGTGCGGCAGCCTCACGCCCGGGATGTCGGGCACGCGCTGCGTGGCGCCGGTGGCGAGGACGACGGCGTCGGGCTTGAGGGCGAGGACGTCGGCCCCGGAGGCCGGCGTGTTGAGCCGGATCTCGGCCCCGGCCTTCTTCGCCTGGTCCACGAGCCACGTCGCGATCGACGCGTAGTCCTCGCGCTTCGGCGCCCTGGCCACCGCGAGGACCTGGCCGCCGACGGCGCTGGTCGCCTCGAGCAGGATCGTCTGGTGACCGCGTAGCGCGGCGACGCGGGCGGCCTCGAGCCCGGCCACGCCGCCGCCGACCACGACCACGCGTCGTGGTCTCGACGCCGGGCGGATCTCCATCAGCTCGGCCTCGCGGCCGATCGCCGGATTCTGCACGCACGTGATCGACTTGCCCTGCCGCAGGCGGCCGATGCAGCCCTCGGCGGCCCCGACACACACGCGCACGTCGTCGACGCGGCCCTCGCTGACCTTCTTCGGCATCTCGGGATCGGCGATCAGCGCGCGCGTCATGCCGACCAGGTCGCACACGCCGGCGGCCAGCGCGGCCTCCGCCTGATCGGCGGTGACCACGCGGCCGGCCACGATGACGGGCACGCGGACGACGCTCTTCGTGAGCGCAGCGAGATCGTTGAAGACGCCGCGCGGGTGATAGTGCGAGGGCGTGACCATCGCCTCGAACTTCAGCGTCTCGGTGTTGGACCCGCTCACCATCCAGTAGTCGGCGATGCCGACGGCGTCGAGCTGCCGCGCGATCTCGAGCAGCTCCTCCCGGCTCAGGCCGCCCTCGACGTAGTGGTCGCCGCTGTGCCGCAGGCCGATGATGAAGTCGCGGCCCACCGCCTCGCGCACCGCGCGCAGGACCTGGCGCGGCAGCCGCAGGCGGTTGTCGAGGCTGCCGCCGTACTCGTCGGTCCGCGTGTTGGCGAGCGGGGAGATGAAGTTCTCGAGTAGGTGGCCGCCGTAGAGCGGGATGTCGCAGCCGTCGTAGCCGCCCTTCTTGAGCCGCACCGCCGCCGCCGCCCACGCGTCGATCACCTCGTGGATCTCGGCCCGGCTCATGACGTGCGGCCACTCGCGGTGCCGTTCCTCGCGCGTGTCGGAGGGCGCCCACAGCGGCACACCGGAGTACCAGGAGTGGCCGCGCCGTCCGCGGTGAGAGATCTGCGAGAGGCAGAGCGCGCCGTGGCGGTGGATCGCCTCGCTCATCTGCCGGAACTGCGGGACGATGCCGTCGTCCCAGTTGTTGACCTCGCCCCAATCGTTGATCGAGGTCGGGTGGATGCTCGAGGAGCCGAACATCATCACCACGCCGCAGCCGCCCCTGGCCTTCTCCTCGTGATAGCGGATGTAGCGCTCGGTGATCCCGCCTTTCTCGCCGAAGGCCGCGCCGTGCGGCGTGGAGACGATGCGGTTCTTCGCCGTGGCGTGCCCGATCGTGATCGGGCTGAACAGGCGTGGGAACGCCGGGTTCATCACTTCAGCCGCGCGTCGTAGAGGAAGAGCATGTTGTCGATCCAGGGCTTCCAGTCGAGCCGGTTGCTGATCCCGAAGATGTGGGCCTGCTGGTAGGCCTTGATGATCGGCGCGTCCTCGAAGATGATCTCCTGCGCCTTGAAATAGAGCGCCCGGCGCCGCTCGGGATCGTTCGTGCCCTGCGCCTCCTCCAGGATCTTGTCGAGCGCCTCGTTCTTGTGGATCGCCAGCGCCGACTTGCTGTGGAGCGAGTTGACGAGCAGGTCGCCGTCGAAGACGCCTGCGCCGCCCCACGCCACCATGTAGGCGGGCAGCAGCTCGCGCTTGCGCCATTTGGTCGTGTAGACGCTCTGCTCCCACACCTGCACGGTGGCCTTGATGCCGACCTTGCCGAGCATCGCCGCCATCGCCTGCATGACCTCGATGTCGTTCATGTAGCGACGGTTGGGCGCGTGCAGGGTCATCTCGAACCCGTTGGCGTAACCGGCCTCCCGCAGCAGCGCCTTCGCGCGCTCGGGGTCGTAGCCCCACCACTTGATGGCCGGGTTGAAGCCGAACGCCTCCTTCTCGAGCGGCACGCCGAGCGGCTGGCCGTAGCCCTCCAGCACGGTCTTGATGATCGTGTCCAGATCGATCGCGTAGTTGATCGCCTTTCGCACGCGCGCGTCCTGCCACGGCCCGGGCATCAGGTAGTTGGTCATCTTCACCATGATGACGAAGCCGCCGAGCGTGCTGACCTCGACGCGGGCCACGCCGCTGGCCTTGATCTTCGCGACCTGGTCGGGCGGGACGTCGCTGACGAGGTCGGCCTGGCCGGAGAGCAGCGCGGCGACCCGCGTGGTCAGCTCGGGCACGGGACGGAAGACGAGCCGCTCGATCGCGGGCGCGCCGCGGTGGTAGTCCTTGTTGGCGTCCAGCACGAGCCGCTCGTCCTTCACCCACTCCACCAAGCGGTAGGGACCGGTGCCCACGGGCTTCACCGCGAAGCCGGCGTCGCCGACCTGCGCGACGTACTTCGGCGGCAGGATCCCTACGGTGCCGCAGTGCCCCGGGCTCATCCGCACCGGCAGCAGCGGGAACGGCGTCTTCGTCACGACGTTGACCGTGTACGGATCGACGACGTCCACGTGATCGATGGAGGCGATGCTGGTGCGGCCGGGGGCGCCCTGCGCCGGGTTCAGCATCCGCTCGACGCTGAACTTGACCGCAGCGGCGTCGAACGGCTCGCCGTTGTGGAACTTGATCCCGCGGCGCAGCTTGAACTGCCAGGTCGTGTCGGTGAGCAGGCGCCACGACTCGGCGAGGTTGCCCTCGAGCTTGAGCGTCTTGAGGTCGCGCCGCAGCAGCGTGTCGAAGATCTGCCGGTCGGGCTCGTGGGCGTTCTTGTCGCAGTGCATGTGCCAGTCGAGCGTCGCCGCCTCGCCCGACTGGACGACCACCACCGGCTTCGGCTGTGCCGCGGCGCTGGGCACGAGCAGGCCGAGAAGAAGCAGGACGGCGACGGCTCCCCACGGACCGCGCTTCGCGAATGGCATGGCGTGTCTCCTTAGAGTTGGCCGACGGCCCGTCGAGCTACCAGATAAGGATCGAGCGCGTCCCGCAGCGCGTCGCCCAGCAGGTTGATGGCCATGACGGTGACGAAGAGGGCCGCGCCGGGGAAGAGCGCGAGCCAGTAGCGCGTGTCGACGAACTGCCGGCCCTCGGCGAGCATGCCGCCCCACGACGGGATCGCCAGCGGCACGCCGAGGCCGAGGAACGAGAGCCCGGCCTCGGTGAGGATCGCGCCCGCCACGCCGAAGGTCGCGACGACGATCAGCGAGGCGCTCACGTTGGGCAGGATGTGGCGCCAGAGGATGCGCGGCCGGGACAGGCCGAGCGAGCGCGCGGCGTCCACGTACGTCCGCTCGCGGACGGCGAGCGTCTCCGCGCGCACGACCCGCGCGTACGTCGCCCAGTTGCTCAACCCCACCACCAGGATGATGTTGCGGATGCTCGGCCCGAGCACGCCGATGACGGTGATGGCGAGCAGGATGAAGGGAAACGCGAACTGCATGTCAGCCAGGCGCATGATGAGGTGATCAGACATGCCACCACGGATGCCGGCCGTCAAGCCGAGACTCGTGCCCACCGTGCCCGCCAGCAGCACCGCCGACATTCCGATCAGCACGGAGGTACGGGCGCCGTGAATGACCCGGCTGAGGATGTCGCGGCCGAGCTGATCGGTGCCGAGCGCCGCCAGCGTGCCATCGCCCGTCCGCGTGGCGGGCGGCGTGAAGCGCGCAAGGAGCTGCTGCTCGTTGGGGTCCGCGGGCGCCAGGCGCTCGGGGAGCAGCGCGCAGAGCAGCACGCCGACCAGCACGACCAGGCCGAAGCGCGCGCTCGGCGCGGCGAGGAACGTCCGCGTGCGGCGATGCAGCGCCCACCATTCAGGCAAGACGCACCCGCGGGTCGAGGACCATATAAAGGAGGTCCACCGCGACGTTCAGGAGGATGAGCGCCGTCGCGATCGTGAACACGACGGCCTGCAGCAGGGGGATGTCCTTGTTGACCACGGCCTCGACCGCGAGTCGCCCGATGCCGGGATAGGCGAAGACCGCCTCCGTGATGACGGCGCCGCCGAGGAGGTTGCCCAGCTCGAGCCCCAGCGCCGTCACGATCGGGATGGCGCCGTTGCGCAGCCCGTGGCGGAGGATCACGCCCCACTCGCTGATTCCCTTCGCGCGCGCCGTGCGCAGAAAGTCCTGGGGCAGCACCTCGAGCATGCTCGAGCGCGTGATGCGTGCCGTGCGCGCCATCGCCCAGACGCCCAGCGTCACCGCCGGCAGCGCGAGCGCGCGCAGGCCCTCGCCGCCGTAGACGGGCACCCAGCCGAGGTTCACGCCGAACACCAGGATCAAGAGGATGCCAAGCCAGAAGGTGGGCATGCACTGGCCGGACAGCGCGAACGTCATCGCGCAGCTGTCGAGGAGCGAGTTGCGACGCAGGGCCGACAGGATGCCGAGCGGCACGGCGAGCAGCATGGCGAGCAGCATAGCCGCGAGGGCCAGCCTCAGCGTGGCGGGGAAGCGCTCGAGCACGAGCGGCAGAGTCGGCTGCTGGTGGCGCAGCGAGCGGCCGAAGTCGGCGCGGACGGCGCGCGCGAGGAAGCGCCCGTATTGATCGGGCAGCGGGCGATCGAAGCCGAGCGCCGCGCGCACCATCTCGTAATCCGCCCGCGTGCCCTCGGGACCCACGTAGAGGGCGGTCGGATCGCCGGACAGGTGCACCACGACGAAGACCGCCAGCGTGGTGACGACGAGGAGCACCAGCGCCCAGGCGAGCCGCTGTACCAGGTACGCGATCACGCGCGGGTCAGTTCCACTTCACCAGCCGTTCACGCCGTTCCCAGATTCGCGCGGCCGCTCTCGAGGTGCGGATGGACAGCGAGCGTGCGCCGGAACAGATCGGCGGCTTCGCGGAACGCGCTGAGCGCCAGACGGCAGAGGCGCTGGGCCGAGAGCGTCGCCGAAGTGATTGGGATTTGCGCGCGACCGCCTCGCGGCAGTCGGCGATCGAGCCGGCGTCGTTCTTCGCCATGTAGCACACCGTCGGGCGCTTGTTCCATCGGCGAACTGCGGCGCCGCCTCGACCAGCCGCGTGAAGACGGCGTCCGCCTGCTCGATCTGCTGGCGCTGCATCGCCTCGATTCCTGCACGTTGGGGGCCGAGCGGGCAAGATCCGATGTCGTCGACCATGAAGCCCAGATGGTGAATGCCCGTGTAGCCCGCCGCGTCCCGGGGACTCTCGCCCGTGTCCTCAGCCCTGGACTTGAGGATCGCGAGATTGATGTACCCGTCGGAAAGGTACACGCCCGCTCGCGCCTGGCCGACCTCCTTCAGGCCGAACACGTCCTTGTAGAAGGCCGCGGTCTTCTCGGGGTACGGAGTGCGAATGGCGATGTGCTTGATCCTGGCCATTGGACGTCCTTTCTCAGCTCGTTCTACGACGTCGACATCCGCCGCGGGATCTTCTTCCGGGTCTCCTCAAGCTCGCGCGTCAAGTCGGCGTTCCGCCGCTCGAGGTCTTGCTTCTCTTCCTGAAGCCCCAAAACCTCGGCACGCAGCCGCCGGAGCTCGCGGCGCAGCGATTCGACGTCGGTGCCGTCGCCGTCGGGCTCCGCCGTAGGCCGCGTCGGCGATGCCGTCACCCGTCGGACCGTGATCTTCTCGTGGGCCGCCCAGTACTTCTCTCGAGCCGTCGCGGGATTCCCGGGCCGTTGGACGCGAGCGCGCACCTCATGGCCCTTCTTGAACGTGACGGGGCGGGACGCGACTTCCCACTCATGGGGCTCGTCCCCCGTCTCCGCATCGTCGAAGCGGTCGCCGATATGGAGCTGGTCGGGGAAGATCGAAAGGGTCGGCTCAGGATCCGAGCCGCGACGAGACGGTCCAGCCATCTCAGCTCACCACCGCCACGCCCGAGGCGAGCAGGATCGCGATCACGACGCTCGCGACGGGGAAGACGGCCCGGCGTCTGGCGCGACGACGCACCCGACTGTCGGGCGAGCGGTCCTCGAAGACCATGCCTTCAGGTCAGTTCCACCATCCGGCGCGCCGGATCTTCTCCCGCTCCCGCCGCGCCTTCGTCAGCGTCGCCTTCATCACCGGGCGTGTGATCGTGTCCCGGCGCACCTCAAGGATGGAACGGATGAGGCGCTGGACGCGGAGCCAAGGGTGTTGCCAGCGGGTGTCAGTCACGCGCGGCACCGTAGCTGAACGACGGCGAGGCGTCAATATCGCCCAATCGGATATAGAGCGACCCTCGGGGTGTCGTCAGGCGGCGTCGCGCCTCGGCACGGCTGACCATCTCGCATCCCGCCTCGGCCCGTGAGGGGCGAGATGGGGTTACGCCACCGTGCGAGGCGACCGCCAGCCGGGAGCAGCAGCCGGGAGATCGTGCGGACGCTGCGCGTCGCGACGCCCTGACGCGTCTCTCCGTCACTTTTTCTTTCGCGATCGACGGCACCGGGCCGTAGGGTGAGCACGATGGCAAGAGGCGGCACGATGACGCGTACGCTTCTGGCAGCCTTCGCCATGGCAGTGCGGCCGGTCCCGTCGTTCGTCCGCTATCGTCTCATCGCGACCGTGGCACGCGAGATCAGCCTCTGGCGCTGGAGACGACGGCACGGCCGGCGCCCGCAAGCTCCGAGACCGTCGACGCGTGGCCGGCGAGCGGCACGGGCGTTCGTATTCCAGGCCGAGCGGCCCGCGTCGTTCCCCGGCGCTGACGAACCGCGCGCCGCGAGACGGAGCGCGACGTCGACCGGCCGCGTGCGACCGTCGAGCGCGTGACGTGCGAGGTGGATCTGTACCGCGCGGTCAAGCGGCGACGCCACGGGCGGCAGTGAGCCGCCGGTCGTCGTCGAGCTAAAGCTCACCTTCAATCTCGCGCTCGTGCAGGCGTCGATCGCCTCTCCCTCTACCGATCTGGATCATGTCCTCGTCCTTGGCGAACGGCACCTCCGCCGTATCCTGACCCGCTACCTCACGTACTTATCATCGGGCGCGAACTCACCTCTCGCTCGACAAAGATGCCGACCGTGGGCCAATCGAGCGACCGGAGCGCGGCGTGGTCGTGCAGATTCGCGAAGTCGGGGGCCTGCACCATCGCCATGTCCGGCGGGCGGCCTGATCCAGCCCAACCAGTTCGCCATGCTCGGGCCCGTCCCGTCAGGCCGCTCGCCGCCCTACCTTGAAC
>WNGG01006166.1_pt1 | contig 13324 bp, 16 predicted proteins | sample 5400661 | NCBI WGS metagenome assembly WNGG01 (sample SAMN13153372, study PRJNA577476) | soil metagenome | isolation source: 100 cm soil or saprolite under Garry oak tree replicate 1 | place: USA:California | collected 2016-06-15
CCCTGTGGATCGCCGCGCTCGCCTCCAACGTCGGCTACTGGATGCAGAACGTCGGCGCGGTGTGGCTCATGACCAGGCTGTCGTCGTCCGCCGTGCTCGTCGCCCTGGTGCAGACCGCCACCAGCCTGCCGGTCATGCTGGTCGGGCTGCCCGCCGGGGCCCTCGCCGACGTGGTCGACCGGCGCCGGCTGCTGCTCGTCACCCAGACCTGGATGCTCGCCTCGGCCGCCGCGCTGGCGCTGCTCACCCTGGCCGGCCTTGCGACGCCCTGGCTCGTGCTCGCGTTCACGTTCCTGCTCGGGCTCGGCAACGCGGTCAACGCGCCGGCCTGGCAGGCGGTGATCCCCGAGCTGGTGGGCCCCGAGCAGACGTCGGCGGCGGTCGCGCTGAACAGCGTGCAGTTCAACATCGGCCGGGCGCTCGGGCCGGCCCTCGGAGGCCTCCTCGTCGCGGTTGCCGGCCCGGAGGCGGTCTTCGCCCTCAACGCGCTCTCGTTCCTCGGCGTCATCTTCGTGCTGTGGCGCTGGCGGCGCCCCGAGCAGGACGTCATCGGCGGTGGCGAGCGGGTGCTCGGCGCGATCGGGTCGGGGCTGCGCTACCTGCGCCACGCCCCGCCGCTGCGTGCCGTGCTCTACCGGACCAGCCTGTTCATCCTGCCGGCGAGCGCCCTGTGGGCGCTCCTGCCCCTGGTGGCCACGCGGGAGCTCGGCCTCGGCGCGACCGGGTACGGTGTGCTCCTCGGCGGGCTCGGCGCCGGCTCGATCGGTGGCGCCGCCATCCTGCCCAAGGTCCGCAGCCGGTTCCCGATCGACCTGCGGCTCGTCGCCGGGACGCTGCTCCTGGCCGGTGCGCTGCTCGTGCTCGCGCTGGTCCGCTCGGTGCCGCCGGTCTTCGCCGCCATGCTGGCCGCCGGCCTCGCCTGGGTGTCGGTCCTCACGAGCTTCAACGTCGCCACCAGGGCGGCGGTCCCCCGGTGGGTGCAGGCGCGCGCCCTGGCCGTCTACCTGCTCGTGTTCCAGGGCGGGCTCGCGCTCGGCAGCCTCGTCTGGGGTCTCGCGGCGGCACGGCTCGGGGACACCGGCGCCCTGCTCCTGGCGGTCGCCGCGCTCCTCGCCGGCCTCGTGGGCACGCTCAGGTGGAGGCTGCAGGCGATCGGGACCTTCGACCTGTCGCCCTCGGTCCGTCCGGAGCCGGAGGTGGCGGTCGAGCCGGAGCCGGACGACGGCCCGGTCCTCGTCCTGGTCGAGTACCGCATCGCCCCGTCGCGGGCCGAGGAGTTCGCGGTCGCCATGCGCGCACTGCGGCGGGTGCGGCGCCGCGACGGGGCCTACCGCTGGGGGTTCTGGGCCGACGTCGTCGACCCCTCGCGCTACGTCGAGACCTTCGTGGTCCGGTCCTGGGCCGAGCACCTGCGCCAGCACGAGCGGTTCACCGTCGAGGACCTGCTCGTCCGCGACCGGGTCCAGTCCTTCCACGTCGGTGAGGAGCCGCCCGCCGTCTCCCACCTGGTCCACCCCGACGCCGCCATCGGCAGGCAGCGCCACTGGGTGCGCTGGACCCGCCCGGGCACCCGTGGACGGTCCGCCTCCGAGCGCGCCTGAACCGAGCACGCCACAACCGCATCGGGCACGCAGCGGCCCCCCGCTGCCGGGGGCCCGCTGCGGCCTCGAGCACGTCGAGGCGGTGACGGCGAGGTCAGGGCCCTCCCGTAGGGCCTTGCCGCCCCGTCGAGGTTCCAAACGAGGGCCGGTCACACCTCGACGAGCTGCGCCCGCATCCGCTCGATCGCGCGGCGGAGCAGGCGCGACACGTGCATCTGCGAGATGTTCATGCGGATCGCGATCTGGTCCTGGGTGAGCTCCTCGACGTAGCGCAGCAGCACGATCTCCCGCTCCCGCTCGGGCAGGCAACCGACCAGCTGGGGGAGGACGAGCAGATCCTCCAGCTCCTCCCGGAAGCCCGTGTCGGTGAGGAAGTCGCCGAGCACCGCGTCGCCGTCCTCGCCGGCCGGCTGGTCCAGGGACGGCGCCGAGCGCGTCTGCGCCACCTCGATCGCCTCGAGGACCTCCTCCTCGGTGGCCTTCAGGTACGCGGCCAGCTCGGCGACCGTGGGGGAGTGCCCGAGCCGCTGCGGCAGCTCGTCGATGGCCCGGCACAGGCGCAGGGCCAGGTCCTTGGTGCCGCGCGGGACGCGGATGCGCCAGCTCGCGTCGCGGAGGTGGCGCTTGATCTCGCCGATCACGGTCGCCACCGCATAGGGGACGAACGGGTTTGCACGGTCCGGCTCGTAGCGGTCGACCGCCTTGACGAGGCCGAGCCGCGCGACCTGGCGCAGATCCTCGAGCGGGATCGAGCGGTTGCCCCGGTAGCGCTCGGCCAGCCGGTCGGCCAGGCCCAGGTAGGCCAGGATGATCCGCTCGCGCAGGGCGGGGCTGCGGGTCGAGGCGTACGCCCGGAACCAGCCTTCGACCCGCTGGACCGCGGCCTCGTCGTCGGGACGGACCTCGAACGCCGGCTCGCCGTTGGGGACCGGAGCCAGGAGCTGCTCCAGGCCGATGTCAATCGCCGCGGACACCATCAGAACCTCCGTGAGGTACTGCCGGCCCGCAGGGACAAGGCGGACTCGAGCTGTTCAGTTTGGCTCGTTTTCTCCTTGACCTGCGGAGGGTAAACCTGCGGCGGCAGGATCCCATCCCGCGAGTTTCCGGCCGGACGGCGGGATCGAGCGGTCCCCGGTCGGCGGGCCGACCACCCCATTCAGCGGGCTGACCACCACGTCCAGCCGTCCGGGGTGACCGCCACCACCGGCCCGGGCGGCCGGTCGGCCCGGTAGGCGGGGTAGCGGGCGGCCAGCGCGTCGAGGGCGGCCTCGGCGGCCCGCCCCTCGAGGACCGCTGCCGTGCCCCGCAGCTCGACCCACCACAGCTCGCCCCAGTCGTCTGCGTAGTGGTCGACGAGCAGGGCGACCCGCGGGTCCGCCTCCAGGTCGGCGAGCCGGCGGAGCCGCCTGGTCCGCTTCGGCTTCGCGCTGTCCACCGCCCAGACCAGAGCGCCCTCGTGCCAGGCGAACGTCACCGGGACGAGCCTCGGCCCGCCGGGCGTCGCCGTGGCCAGCCGGGCGACCCTGGCCTCGGCGAACCGCGCCACCACCTCGGGCGGCGGTCCCTCCGGGCCCGCCCGGCCACTCACCACCACGATCACCCATCCTCGGCCTGGCTCGCTCGAGCCGTCCAGTTCACGGGCCTGGGGGCCATCTCCCGCCCCCGCGGCCCGTGCGACCCGCATGGTGGTGCAACCATTGCTCAGTTGCGAGTGGTGTGCAACTATGGCGGGTCGTTGCGCCTGGCGGGTCACCGTGACCGAAGGAGAGGAACGAGCATGGCCGTCGAACTCCAGCCCACCCAAGCTCGGCAGGGCCCGCTGGCCCGGCTGGTCGCGCTGTTCACCCCGCGCGAGTGGGCCAGGCTCGGCGGCATGTACGGGTTCGTCGCCCTGCTGCACCTGCTCGGCTGGGGCCTGTTCCTCGGCGTCGCCGCGAAGTCCCCCGGGTTCGCCGGCGCCGGGGTGCTCGCCTACACCTTCGGGCTGCGCCACGCCTTCGACGCCGACCACATCTCCGCGATCGACGACACCACCCGGTTCATGCTCCAGAAGGGCAAGCGTCCGCTCGGGGTCGGGCTGTTCTTCTCCCTCGGGCACTCCACCGTCGTGTTCGGGCTCGCGTTCGGCCTGGCGGTCGCGGCCAAGGCGGTCCAGTCGCGCATCCCCGAGTTCCAGCACGTCGGCGGGACCATCGGCGCCGGCGTCTCCGGGGTGTTCCTGTGGGTCATCGGGATCCTCAACCTGATCGTGCTGCTCGAGATCATCAGGATCTGGCGGCGGATGAAGCAGGGCACCTACCACCGCGAGCACCTCGAGGAGCTGCTGCTGCAGCGCGGCCTCGTCAACCGGCTGCTCGGCGGGCGCGCCCAGAAGTTCATCAACCACTCGTGGCAGCTCTACCCGCTCGGGCTGCTGTTCGGGCTCGGGTTCGACACCGCCAGCGAGGTCGGCCTGCTCGCGCTCACCGCCGGCGTGGCCACCGGCAAGGTCTCCTTCTGGGCCGTGATCTCCCTGCCGATCCTGTTCGCCGCCGGGATGAGCCTGATGGACACCACCGACGGCGCGCTGATGAGCAAGGCCTACGGGTGGGCGTTCTCGAGCCCACTGCGCAAGATCTGGTACAACATCACCACCACCGGCCTGTCGGTCGCGGTCGCCCTGCTGATCGGCACCATCGAGCTGCTGCAGGTCCTCAGCGACAGGCTCGGCTGGAAGGGCGCCTTCTTCGACTTCCTCAACGGCAAGCTCGACTTCGGCGTGCTCGGCTACCTGATCGTTGGCATGTTCCTGCTCGCCTGGCTCGGCTCGGTCGTGCTGTGGAAGGTCCGCCGGGTCGAGGAGCGCTACGGTGACCGCCTCGCGGAGGCGCAGGGATAGCCGAGGTGAGGTGGGCACGCCCCCCTGGCTCCGCAATATGCTTGCCCCGACGCGAGGGTCGCGTGGGCGGAGGTGGTCAGGTGCAGGTCGGGGAAGGCATCCACCGGCTGACGCCGGGTGTCTGCAACTTCTATCTGGTCGAGGAGGGGGGCAAGCTCGTGCTGGTCGACGCCGGGGCGCCCCGTGACTGGGACCTGCTGGTGCGCACCCTGGCGGCCCTCGGCCGCAGGCTGGACGACCTGGAGGCCGTGCTGGTCACCCACGCCCACAGCGACCACACCGGCTTCGCCGAGCGCGCCCGCACCACGGCCGGCGCGCCGGTGTGGATCCACCAGGCGGACGCCGAGGTGGCCAAGGGCGCCAAGCCCGGGAAGAACGACGGCAGGGCCACCTCGTACCTGCTGCGGGCCGAGTTCTACCGGACCCTGTTCTCGCTCACGCGCAGGGGGGCCACCCGGATGATCCCGATCCGGGAGGTGTCCACGTTCGCCGACGGCGAGACGCTGGCGGTGCCAGGCCAGCCGCGAGCGGTGCACGCGCCCGGCCACACCCCGGGCAGCGCCGCCCTGCTGCTGGAAGGACGGCGGGTGCTGCTGAGCGGCGACACGCTGGTGACCAGGAACCCGCTGACCGGCCGAGTCGGCCCGCAGGTCATGCCGTCGGGCCTCAACCGCGACACCCCGCAGGCGCTCCGGTCGCTCGACGTCTTCGACCGGGTCCCGGCCGACGTGCTGCTGCCCGGCCACGGGGAGCCCTGGACCGGGGGCGCCGCCGAGGCCGCGCGCCTGGCCAGGGAGGCCGGGCCCTCCTGACACGCCCCGGCGCGGACGAGCCGCCCGGCCGGGCTGCCCCAGGAACGCGGACGAGCCGTCCAGGAGGGGGGTCATGAGCCACCCCATGGACGCGGCGGTCACGCTGAGCCTCACGGGGCCGTTCGCGCGCCAGGGACGGGACGCGGCCGACGGGTTGGCGCTGTGGGCCGAGGAGGCCGGCGTCCGGCTGGCCGTCACCGACGACAACGGCTCGAGGTCGACGGCGACACGGGCCTACGCCGCCTGGCTGGACGGTGGCGTCGAGCTGCTGATCGGTCCGTACGGCAGCGGCCTGGTCCGGGCGGTGGCGCCGCTGGTGTGCGCTTCCGGGCGGCTGCTGTGGAACCATGGCGGCTCGGCCGACGACCTCGCGCGGCCGGGGCTGGTGTCGCTCCCGGCGCCCGCCTCGACCTACTTCGACGGTGCGGTGGACCAGGCGCTGGCCCGCCGGGTCGAGCGGTTGGTGATCGTCCAGGGGGCCGGACCGTTCGCGCGGGCCGTCGCCGAGGGGGCCGGGAGGCGTGCGGCCACGCTGGGGATGGACGCACGCACGGTCCACGCCGGCACGCTGACCGCCGGGGAGGCAGCCGGCGCCGCGGTCCTGGCCGCCGGCCGCTTCGAGGAGGACGTGGCGCTGGTCCGCCGCCTCGGCCGCCTGCCGGGAGGTGCGGCGCTGGTGGCTGCCGTGGCGGCGGGGCTGCCGGCCTTCGGCGAGCTGGCGGAGGCAGCGGAGGGCGTGCTCGGGCCGGTGCAGTGGTGGCCGGCCTCGCGGACGCCGGGGGTCGGGCCGTCGGGGGCCGGCTTCGCCGCTCGCTACCGGCGCCGGGTCGGGCGCGAGCCCTCGTACGTGGCCGCCCAGGCGGCGGCCGCCGGCTACCTCGCGCACGCCGCCCACCGGCTGGGTCCGGCGGCCGGCGCGCCGCGGCAGTGGACGACCTCGACGCTGCTCGGGGACTTCGCCCTGGATGCCGCCTGGCGGCAGGTCGGCCACCGCGTGACGACCGTCCGGTGGCAGGGCGGCCGCATGGTCCCGCTCTGATTGATCTAGAGTTGCGGCATGGCCGAGGTCGTGGACGAGGGTACCTTCGATCCCGAGGAGTTCCGGGACGAGCTCGTGGCCGCCGCGGGCAACCTGGACGTGGGCACGCGACTGTGGTTCGAGAGCGACCGGGTCAAGGTGTGGGAGATCAGGCTCGCGCCGGGCGAGCGGGGGCCGTTCCACGCCCATACGCGGCGGTACCTCTGGACCGTGGTGGAGGCCGGGACCGGCCTGCAGCGCTCGCCGGACGGCACCTTCACGGTCCGGCCCTACGAGGTGGGCGACACCCGGTACCTGGAGCCCTCCGCGGCGGACCCGCTGGTCCACGACCTCGAGAACGTCGGCGATACCACGCTCCGCTTCGTCACCGTGGAGCTGCTGAGCTAGAGGAGGGTGCCGTGTCCTTCAAGGTCGCCAAGTTCCTCGACGTCTCCCAGGGGATCCAGGAGAACCAGTTCACGGTCGGGTCCCGGGAGGAGAAGGAGTCCCTCGAGGACCTCGACCCGGTGTACCGGCAGCTGCTCGACGAGCCGGTGACGGCCGTGATCGCCGTGACGGGCGGGGACGGGCGCCCCTGGTTGACTCCGGTCTGGTTCAACTACGACGGGGACAAGGTGCTCGTCAACCTCGCCGAGCACCGCCGCAAGACCGAGTGGATCCGGCGCGATCCCCGGGTGACCATGCTCCTGATGAACCCGAAGAACCCGTACCACTGGCTCAGCATCAAGGCCACGGTCGAGCGGGAGATCCACGAGGACGACCCCGCCGAGGGGCACAAGGCAACCGAGACCATCGACCGGGCGTGGACCAAGTACACGGGCAACGAGCCCCCCTACGGCCTCCGCGACCCGGCCATGGACGAGCGTCGCGTGCTGTTCGAGTGCCGTGTCGACAGTGTCGCCACCTTCGGGCAACCCTAGCCATCCGTCGCCCCCCCAGGCGGGGTGGCCCGTGCGTCGCGGGAATCGCGACCGCCCTGGACGGGCTTCCTGGTGAGCGGCTGGCCACGGGTCGCGGTGGCGGGGGGCTCGCTCGGGGGGCTCACCGCCGCGCTCGTCCTGCGTGACCTCGGCTGCCAGGTCGACGTGTTCGAGCGGTCGACCATGGAGCTACAGAGCCGCGGCGCGGGGATCGTCGTCCTGGACGCGACCGTCAGGTACTTCCGCGAGCGGACCGGCCTCGACCTGGACCGGATCACCACGTCGACGGGGCTCCTCCGGTACCTCGGCCAGGACGGCGCGGTCGTCCACGAGGAGCCGCGGCGCCACCGGTACTCGGCCTGGCACACGATCTACCGCGCGCTGCTCGGCTGCCTGGGGCGGGACTCGTACCACCTCGGCAGGGCGGTGGGCGGCTTCCGTCAGGGAGCCGACCACGTCGTGGTGGAGCTCACCGACGGCGCGGCGGCCGAGTACGACCTGCTGGTCTGCGCCGACGGCATCTCGTCCAGCGCCCGCGCGCGGCTGCAGCCGCGCGCCCGACCCGCCTACGCCGGCTACGTGGCCTGGCGGGGGACGGTCGCCGAGCCACAGCTCGGCCGTGGCGTGCGCGACCTGCTCGCCGACTCGATCGTCTACCAGGTCATCCCCTCGAGCCACATCCTCCTCTACCCGATCCCCGCCCTCGACGGGTCGGTGGAGCCCGGCCGCCGCCTGGCCAACTTCGTGTGGTACCGGAACTACGCCGCCGGGGAGGAGCTCGACGACCTGATGACCGACAGGGACGGCGCCCGCCGCGAGATCACCCTGCCACCGGGTGCAGCCCGCGAGGCGCACCTGCGCGAGCTGCGGACCTTCGCCGCCGGGCGCCTCGCTCCGCAGTTCGCCGAGCTCGTGCACCGCACCGAGCTCCCGTTCGTCCAGGTGATCTTCGACATCGAGGTCACCCGGATGGCCTTCGGGCGCGTCTGCCTGCTCGGCGACGCCGCCTTCGCCCTGCGCCCACACGCCGCCGCGGGGACGGCCAAGGCGGCGGCCGACGCCTGGGCGCTGGCCGAGGCGCTCGCCGCGACGCGGGGCGACGTCGCGGCGGCGCTGCCGCGGTGGGAACGCCGGCAGCTCGCCGTCGGACGCGCGGTGCTCGAACGGGCCCGCAGGAACGGCGACAAGTCGCAGTTCGAAGGGACCTGGCGCCCCGGGGACCCGGAGCTGGCCTTCGGCCTGTACGAACCAGGGCGCTGACCCGCCGCGGTCACCGGCGAACCGAGCTCACTCCCGGCCTTGGAGCTTGAACGAGATCTTCACCCTGGCCCGGTAGGCCCGCACCTGCCCGTCCTCGACCGCCATGTCGAGCTGCACGACCTCGGCGATGCGAAGGTCGCGCAGCGTCTTCGCCGCCGTCTCCACGGCCGCGCTGGCCGCCTTCTCCCAGGACTCGCTGCTGGTCCCAACGACCTCGGTGATCCGGTAGACGCTGTCCACCATTGCCATCCCTCCGATCGACGACTGGCCATCGCGTACTCTCGCTCGGCGGCGGCGCGCCCGCAAGGCCACGTGCCATCGAGGGCCCCCGAGCCGGGCCATCCCTGTGGCTCTGGCAGGAGGGCACATGGGCGAACGGAAGATCCGGATGCAGTACCACCGCGGCGTCAGCGAGCGGCTCCTCACGGGCTCGCTCGAGCAACGAGGACTATGACCTCGCCTACGGTGAGGAGTTCATCCGTAACCGGCTCGAGGCCGAGCAGGACCTTGCCGCCGGGCGGACACACGCACCCGGCGACGTGCTGGCCGAGTTGGACGACCGACTGGCAGTGCGCACCCTCGTCGAGCTGTCCCGCCGGCCACCTGTTCCCCGCGCGGTTCCGGTGCCGTCTGGTCGCGGACACCTCTAGTGATCCTTCGCTGGAATACTATGGCGGGCCAAGGTGGCGCCCAGCCACACAAGGTGGCGCCCAGCCACACTTTGCCGTTTTGTTTCGTCATAGAGGTTGAGTTCGTCATAGAGGTTGAGATGGTCAACGCAGCGTACGAGAAGGGAGACAAACCGTGCCTCTGGAAGTGACCGCGATCATGATCGGTGTCGAGGACCTGGCCCGCTCGAAGAAGTTCTATGGGGAAGGCTTGCGCTGCACGATCGACCAGGACCATCCCAACTTCGTGTCGTTCAACCTGGGTGACGGATCGTCGTCGCTGGCCCTCTACCAGTGGGAGGCAGCGGCCCAAGACGCCGGCGTGTCCTCTGAGGGTTCCGGCTTCCGGGGCGTGTCGTTCCATTTCATCGTCCCGTCGAGCGAAGCTGTGGACGAGGTCATGAGCAGTGCCGTGGCTGCCGGTGGCGGCGTCGTGAAGGAAGCGGCGGCCTCCCAGTGGGGCGGGTACTTCGGGTACTTCAGCGACCCGGACGGCTACCTCTGGAAGGTCGCGTCCACCTCCTAACTCTCACCGTGGTCGCCAGCGCAGGCGCAGACAGGCGTCATCAGCTGGGCGGCCTGACCAGACCGGCCCGGCCGGGTAGCGGTGGGCTACGTCGAGGACCTGCGGGGCAAGAAGCAGGGCCGCGGCCGGCCTCGCTGGCGGGCGCGCTACCGTGACCCGTCCGGCCGGGAGCGGGCCAAGAGCTTCGCCCGCAAGGTGGACGGCGGTGCGGGAGTGGGTCGCCGGGGGCCTGTCGGCCTGCGAGTTCGTCGCGCTGAAGGTCGGGCGGCTCGACCTACTGCGCGGCACGGTCCGGCTGCCGCGCTCGGTCGCCGACGAGCTGGGCGCCTACCTGGCCGGCCGCACGGCCCGGGAGGATCTGATCTTCACCGCGCCACTGGGTGGGCCGCTGCGCGAGTCGGAGTTCGTCCCCGGCCGGTTCAAGCCGGGCATCCGTGCCGCCAACGAGATGATCGCCAAGCTCGACAAGCATGGCCGCCCCGATCCGCTTCCCGAGGGGTTGCGGCTGCACGATCTGCGGCACACGGCGGCCTTGCAGGTCAGTGGCCATGCTAGGGGGTGCCGGAGGAGGGGCTCGAACCCTCATGCCCTTGCGGGCCCAACGCTTTTAAGGCGCGGCTGTCTGCCGATTCCAGCACTCCGGCAGGGTGCGAGCTTCGAGCCTACGGGAACCGGGCACGTCCGGGCGAGCCGCGGAAGGTCAGCGGCGCCCCGACGTGGCCTCGTGGCGCCCGGCCTTGTCGGCGTCCCTGCGGCGCTGGTCCGCCGCGCGGCGCAGGAACCAGACGGCGGCCCAGACCACCACGACGGCCGCGATCACGTAGGTCACCGGCTTCAGCAGGTGCTCGACGCGGGTCCACTGGCTGCCGACCGCGTAGCCGACCGCGGCCAGGGCGAACGTCCAGGGCAGGCAGCCGGCGAACGTGTACACCGAGAACCGCGGCAGCGGCATCTCGGCGATGCCGGCGGGCAGGCTGATGAAGGTCCGCACGACCGGCAGCAGGCGGGAGACGAACACGGCGGCCGGACCGTGGCGCTGGAACCAGACCTCGGCCCGGTCCAGCTCGTGCGGGCGCAGGAAGACGTAGCGGCCCCAGCGCTCGATCAGCGGGCGGCCGCCGGCGTAGCCGACGCCCCACGCGATCCAGGACCCGACCAGGTTGCCGAGCGCACCGGCCAGGCCGACGACGACGAAGTTGAGGTGGTGCTGCTCGCCGCCTGCCACGGTGGTCACGAAGGTCGCGTTGGCCAGCGCCCCGCCGAACAGCATCGTCACCTCGCTCGGGATCGGGATGCAGGCCGACTCGAGGACCATGAGGACGAAGACGGCGAGGTAGCCGTAGTCGAGGATCGTCTTGGTGATGAACTCGGTCACAACTGTGGGCTCCTGGTCGGGCCGGGACGGTCGCCGGTGGTGCCGGCATGCTACCTGGTCGGCCCGGTCAGCGGCTCCAGTGGCTGTCACCGAGCAGGTAGGCGGTGGCGAGGCTCTCCGGGTCGCGCTCGGCGGGCTCGCCGGCGCCCGCCCGCTCCACGCTGACAGAGATCGTGCGGGCCGCATGGAGCTCGAGGGACGTGCGGCGGCCGTCCCGCTCGAGCAGCGCATGGCCGTCCGCGAAGTCGGTCACCGTCCAGGTCGACCTGGGCTCGACGCCGGCCCGCATGAACGCCCTGAGCAGGTCGTGGTCCTCGTTCTCGAAGCGCAGCACCCGGATCGCGCTGCCAGCCGGCACGCTGGTGAGGGGCACGCCCGGCTCGCGCGGGAAGTCGCCGATGGGGTGCCCGTGGGGGCAGGTCCGCATCTCGCCGATCATGTCGAGCATGCGTGCCTCGAGCGTCTCGGTCACGCCCATCTCGAAGGTCTCGGCCTCCTCGTGGACCTCGTCCCAGGGGACGCCCATGACCTTGACGAGGAACGCCTCGACCAGCCGGTGGCGGTTTACGACGTGCCTGGCGACCTGCTCGCCGGGCTCGGTCAGCGAGATGCGCTTGCCCGGGCCACGGGTCACGAGGCCCTCGACCTCGAGCTTGCGCACCATCTCGGTCACGCTGGGCGGGGAGACCTGCATCGCGCGGGAGAGGTTCGTCGGGCTGCACTCGATCCCGGCCTCGTGGAGCCAGTAGAGGGCCTCCAGGTACTCCTGGATCGCCGGGCTCAGCGTCGTGCTCATGGCCATATCCTACGCGGCGCCGGGCCGCCCCCAACAGGGCGCCGCCACTACCTGGGGACGACCACCACGCGGCCGGTCATGCCGGCGTGCAGGGTGCAGCGGTACTCGTAGCTGCCCGGGCGGTCGAACCGGTGGGTGAACGTGCCCCTGCTCGCGGTCTTCGACGAGTAGCCGTCGCCCTGGACGTTGTGCGGGACGCTGCCGTCGTCGAAGCGCCAGGTGACGGTGGTCCCGGCCGGCACCTGGATCGCCGGCGGGGTGAAGGCGAGGTTCCTGGCGACGACCTCGCGGACGCCGGTGACCGGCGTCGCCTGCTGGGCGCGGTTGTCGGGATGGTTGGGCTGGCACGCGGCGGCCAGGATCGTGAACGCGAGCACAAGAAGGGGGGCAAGGGGGCGTGATCTGCGCGGCACTGGGTCTCCTGAGGTCCGAGGTCCACCCGCCTGAAGCGTGCGAGGCCGTGCCAGTCTGCCACCGGCGGCGGCCCGCCGCCCCGCGCAGCCGCGGCGCCTCTTGACAGCGGCATAACGAGATATATCGTGTAGGGAGGATCACGCGATGTATCGTGAAGGGGGCGACCGTGACCACCTGGACCATCGAGGGGCCGCAGAAGCTCACCTTCGATCGGGTGCGCATGCGTAAGGTCCGCACCATCGGGGGAACGCTGAGCGTCGTGGGCACCGACGATCAGCAGCTCCTCGAGGGACGGCTCGGCGCCGGCGACCGGGGGCGGCTCGGTGCCGGCAGGGAACCCGAGGTGGCGACGTGAGCTCCGTCTTCAGCCATGGCCGGCTGCGCCTGTACCTGCTCAAGCTGCTGGAGGAGAGCCCGCGGCACGGGTACGAGGTGATCAGCCTGCTCGAGGACCGGTTCATGGGCCTGTACGCGCCGTCGCCGGGCACCGTGTACCCGCGGCTCCAGCGCCTGGAGGCCGAGGGCCTGGTCACCCACTCCCAGGAGGGCGGCCGCAAGGTGTACCGGATCACCGACGCCGGCCGCGAGGAGCTCGACCGGCGGCGGGACGAGGTCGCCGACCTGGAGGCCGACATCCGCGGCTCCGTGCGCGACCTGGCCAGGGAGATCCGCGACGAGGTCCGCGGCACCGTCCGCAACTTCAAGCAGGAGGTCAAGCAGGCCGCCAGGGAGATGCGCCGCGAGCAGCGGCACGAGCACCGCAACCGACGGGACTCCTACGGGGCGGCGTGGTCCGACCGGTCCGAGGGGGCCGCCGGGGCGGGAGCCGGCACCGCGAACGGGACCAACGGTCCGGCGACGGCGGGCGGGAAACGCCTCGACCAGCGGCTGCAGGAGTTCCTCGAGGGGGTGGCCCCGCTGATGCAGCGGGCATACGTGACCGAGGCGCAGCTCCGCGAGTGCGTCGCCATCCTCGACGAGGCGTTCGGCCGCATCCGCGAGACGCTGCGCAAGGCGCCCTGACCCACCCGGGCA
>WNGG01006167.1_pt1 | contig 13323 bp, 11 predicted proteins | sample 5400661 | NCBI WGS metagenome assembly WNGG01 (sample SAMN13153372, study PRJNA577476) | soil metagenome | isolation source: 100 cm soil or saprolite under Garry oak tree replicate 1 | place: USA:California | collected 2016-06-15
AGAGTCCGAGGATCCCGCCCCGTCCTTCTGAATGCGCGTGGCTCGCATCGACACGAGCTGGCGCTGCAGGTAGTCGACGACCCATGCCGTGGGCAGAGGCATGGCATGCCAGGCAAGCCGGACGCGGAGCCCGCTCGGGATCAGTCGATGCAGCCAGCCTGCCTCGAGCTCGGTGCCCGGCAGCCTCTCCACGTACCACGTCCTGCTCCAGCCACGCTGATGCTGGAGGTGGTCCGGTTGTTCCAGGCCATAGAGTTCATCGGCCCCAGCCGCCCGCGATGTCCGCACGCCGATGTCGCGCAACGCGGATTCGAGGCGGGCCGAGTGAAGCCGATCGGTCGCGAACGTGACTGAGCGGTGAGAGGTTGTCTCCAGGTTGCCGACGCGATCGGCAAACCAGATGTCAGCCGCCCGCATCTCGTCGAAATCACGCGGAACTGGATGCGCCTCGGCGGTGTCAGGTTGCGTTCCAGGTGATGCACTGATCACGACCTGGAGCGGCGAGTCCAGTCCGTCAAGAAGCCGGCGAAATCCGTTCAGCCATCGCAAGCGGTCGGTCTCCGGGGCCCCGGCGAAACCAAGATCGCCCGCGGCAATCATCGCGATGTCATTGCGGTACTTCCAGAGCAACTCAGCTCGGCGCCGGTGGAGGCGCAGCGGACCGATTCGCGCCGCGACCATCACTTGCCTCTGATCCAACTCAGGCGGTGTGAACCGAGCAAGAACTTGCCGGCGTCGATCGCCCAAGCGTCGGCGGCCCGTCCGCGCCAGCGACCCCACGCCATCGCGCCACCGCACACAACCGCGGCCACGGCAAGGGCGCCACGCAGGACGATCGGCATCCATTCGGATGACCACATCGCAAGCGCTGCAAGCCCCGCCAGCACGACGTAGGCAAGGCGAACAGGTGTCAGTCCGTAAAGGAGGCGGTCCTCGAGGTCGACGTCGAGTGGCACGCGCGCACGCATGCATCGCAAACTAGATAGGACAGGTGGCGGAGGGAATCCAGCCTGTTAAGGCCTGGGTTCCTTAGAATCCAGTGGCGGTCGACGACGCGCTCGCGTAGCTCAACTGGCAGAGCAGGGGACTCTTAATCCCAAGGTTCAGGGTTCGACTCCCTGCGCGAGCACCAAAATGCGGCAGCCGATCCCCATTTCGGCCCGCCTTGCATGCGAACCGGGCCTCGGGTGGGGACCACGCGCGAAATCGGTGTGCGTTTGACAGCTTATGTGACAGCTTGCAAATAATCCCCTGCATCACGCGCTGCGTCATGTGCGGATGACGTCTATACGCACCGCATCGTGTTCAGCGGCTGACGCTGACAACGGCTCAAGGGTGCAGTCTTGATTGGCGCGGGCTCGGCTCCATCAAAGGCGACTCCACGACCGGCCGAACGGTGTGCTTGGATTGGTGTGGGCCGCATCGCGCTGGGGGTGGGGCTGACTCACTGACCCGATGTCGTCCCGCCAAGCATTGCTGCCTCCCGCAAATAGTCGTAGCCTGAGCGCGCACATAAGTGAGGCCGCTCTTTCCTTATCTGCTTGAAGACCTCGTGTTCTGGGGAGTATTCGCGGCTTACGGCGTCACGATCATCTCGCTGTTCAGGCGGACGCGGCAAGAAAAGGGAAGGCAGAAGCGAGACTTCCTCGCGTTGTTTGCGCTTGGAATCGTTGTAGGCATTCCTATCGGATACGCGCATATCGCCGTGCTTCCACAGTGGCTGGCATATCCGGGAGCAATACTCTTCATCGCCGGAGCGGTGTTGACTGTGTGGTCCTATTCGCTTCTGGGCCGTCAGCTCTCGGAGCACGTGCGAGTGTTGCCCGATCACGAGGTGATTGAAAAGGGTCCATACCGGTATGTCCGACATCCCGGCTACCTGGGCCAAATTGTGACTTTCATCGGGCTGGGATTGGTCCTGCAGTCATGGCTGGCCCTACTTGTGATTCTCATTGTCCATGGCAGCCTGCTTGCCTACAGAATTCACATCGAAGAAAGCTTCATGATCGCCGAGGTTGGGATCAACTACGAGAGTTACATGAAAAGGACCCGACGCTTGGTTCCATTCATCTGGTGACATTTAGAATCTACCCGCCCAGGGCCGCACGGTGACAGCTTGTTTGACAGCTTAACCATGAGACTCCCTGACCCTCCCTGAGACGTCCTGAGACGATTGCGTCATAGGTTCGAATACTGGTGAGACGTCCTGACACTCCCCGAGACGCCCTGAGACGATCTGTCGGGAGTCTCTTAATCCCAAGGTTCAGGGTTCGATTCCCTGCGCGAGCACCAAAATGTATGTGCAAGTTCGGCTGACAGGTCCCAACAGTCCTTCGGCTGATGGGTCACACACTTTCGGTTGATACGTCACACCTACTTCGGCTGATTTGTCACGCCGTCAGGAACGGGTCAGGAAAAACAGTCCCGTAATCAAGCCGGCGTCGAACAACCAATGAGCCCCCGACCGCCGCGGCCAGATTGCGTGTGCGCAAACGCAGGAGCGCGAATATCACTCCGCCAGCGAACACCCCCGCGAAAGCGAGGCCCATGGCCGGAACGATCAGCCACGGGCTTGTGAAATTGATCACAGCCAGCGTTTGCACCTGAACGACCACATGCCAGGCGACAAAGATCGCGGACGTCACAAGCGTTGCGCGCAATGGCGTCAGCTTCCTCATCAACAAACCCAGCACCAGCCCGCGAAATGCGAGCTCTTCGGGAATCGCGGTCCCCAGTGGCAGGCCCACCAGGGCGTGAGTCAGGACGGCTGCAATCGATGCTCCACGCAATGGCTAGTAGGTGATCGGAGTCCCTAGCTGAGCGCCGACCTCCAGCGCCAGGAGAACCACCGCGGCCAGCCCGAGCCCAATCCCCGCGCCGATCAGGCTGGATCGCAGCAGGTTGGTCCGGCCGATGCCCGCCTCGGCCCAGGTCAGCCCACACCAACGAGAGCCGACGATGACGATCAGCAGCGTGCCGGCACTCTGGGCGATCGCCGCCCAGGAAACGGTGACAACGTTTGGGCCGGCGGCTATGCCGGCGGCGTTGCCGAAGACCACAAGAATGGTCGCGATCACCGCCACGCGCCATGCCCATGTCGTCGGCATCCTGGTCAGTAATCCCAAGGTTCAGGGTTCGATTCCCTGCGCGAGCACCAACCTCTCGTGCCTGGCCTATCGAGATACTCTTCGACCGACCTTGAATCGCCTTGGAAGTTTTGAGCCCGACTTGTATTTCGGAGACATGTCACTCGATGCGTTCGCTCGACTGGGAACTGGTGTCGAGCCCTGGCTCTCGTTCGAAAAGGCGCGGGCATTTGTAGCCGAGGGCAACTTAGCGCAGGCGCGCGCAACCCTTGAGTCAATCGCCCTTATGCCCGCGATCGAGTCCCGCTTTCGCTTACAAGCGTGGCACTCGTTACGCGACGCGGGCGGCCAACCGCCGGCCAGCGTCGCCATGGAAGTTCTTGGAGTCATCGTGGAAGTCGACATGTCCAAGGGTCAAGACTTCCTGGCCACCTACGCGGATCAGACCGCTTACTACTACAACTACTCGAGTGCAGCGGAGATCTGGCTGCGGCCTGACGCCTCGCTTGATGGACAGATCAACTCAGTCCTTTCGGCAGCCCGCGTTATCTTGCCGCTGATTGGCCTCCCGTGGAAAGAACCGCGGCGGCCGCCACCGAGCTCGGGGAATGCCCGCCTCAATATCCTGACCGCGATGGGCCTTCATTTCGGTGAGGGACCGTTACGAGCTCTTGACAGAGACCGCAACGCTCAGCCGCTGCTCAGGGCCGCGACGGCCCTCATGGCCAAACTGACCAAATTGCCTCGTCGCTAGAAATGTCCGCGCCTAAGGGGGCGAAGCGGGTTTGGGTTGCTTTAAGGTTGCGGAGTTTGTCCGATCGTTTGCAGTTTGGAGCTGGAATGCGACGCCGTAACCTGCCCTTGACGGCCATAGTGGCAATAGTTTTGAGCGCTGCGTGCGGCAGCTCGCCGACCAGCAACCCCTCGCCAAACACCTCAAGCGCCGTCGCCTCCCCAACCGCAAGCGCCAAAGCAGGCACTCTCGACCCGTGTCTGCTGGTGACCATGCAAGAGGCCTCAGCGCTCGCGGGTATCACCTTGGGAGCCGGCGTGGAGAAGACCATTGCCACCAACAGTCAGCAATGCATCTACGCCAATCAGAGCTCGTACATCTTCACCGTCGGCGTCATTCAGGCCTCCAGCCCGGCCGAGGCCCAAGCGGGCATGCAGGCGGCAGTTGCGTCGATCCAGAGCCAGACGGACTTTTCGGTAACCGTGACGCAGCTGCCGAGCTTCGCGGATGGCGGGGTCGAGGTTCAAGGCGGCGCGTCCGGCGCCTCGGTAGCCGGGATCTACGGCCTCCATGGCAGCGTCGCCTTCGGATTTGTGGCTTTTGGCGTGAATCACCCCGTGCCGACCAATGCAGCGATGGTGCCCACGGCGACCACGATGCTCGGGCGCCTCCCGTAACCAGCAGCCCGGCGGGATTGTGAGCAAGACCGTGACAGCGGGGATGTCCCGTCGCGAGTTTCTGATCGCCGCCAACGCCGGCGCTCTCCTTCTATTGCTCGAGAGCTGCAGCCTCGGGCCGATCGGCCGATCCAACGCCAGCCCTCCACCAGGAGGCTCGGCACGTCAGCAAGCACTGCGCCTGCTTCGCGATGCCATCAGGGCCAGCCCTGACCACCTGACCCAGCGGTCCGCCGACCTCGTCGCGGCGAAGGATGACACCAAGATCGTGGAGTTTGTGCGGGACCGGCTCGGCGTCGTGCCGGGACCCTACGCCGGTGATGACCCCGGGCTCGCCAGACGATGGGGCTCGGCGGCCGCGCTGCGCGGCGGCCTGGGCACACTGCGCGAACGCGCGGACATCCTCTCCGACATGCTGACGCGAGCGGGCTTTCCTGCCACCGTCTCCGTGGCGACGCGACCGCAGGCGATCGGACTCGCCGAGCTCTATCAGCCACGCTCAACGCCATTCGCACCCGATCAGGGTCGGATCGAGAAAGCCGCGAAGCTCCTGCGCCAAGACGGATTTTCTGCTGCGACATCGCCCGGCACTTTCGATCCCGGGCCTGACGCCACAGCAGCGATATTGAACGCACTTCCGGCCTCGCTTCAAGTCGCGAGGTTGCGCACGGATCTGCTGCCGGACAGCGTCCCCGTTGTCGTCTTCGACCAAGGTGGCAAGAAGCGCTACGCATTCGCTCTGGGCAACCTGGGAATTGCAGATGCTCCGCCGACCGGACTCAGGGCCATGCCGGTTGGCGAGGCGACGCCGTCGATCACCGTCACCCTGTGGGGCCTGTCGAACCCGCCGCCGGGAAGCACCACGCCACGCGGCCGGCTCGTCGAGCTGGCAAACCACCAATGGCCGTCTGACGCGCTGGTTGGACACCAGCTCCTGGTGACCTTCCCGGCGATCCAGGGCCCCAAGGCGATGCTCGAATCGGGCCTTTCCGCCCTCCCCGTGCGCGTGCCCATGCTGCGCGTCCAGACGGATGTTCTTCCTGCCCTGGCCCCGGCGACCCTCACGTCGATCGGCCCTCCGATCACCATCCAGGGCGACGTGCTCACCCCGCGAGGTGGCGCGACCCCGGCGGCGAATGGCGACATCGACGGCCCCTTCGGAACCATCAAGTCGCTGTCAGACGTCGATCGCAAGAATGTGATCGCGCGTGCAGCTGCGATCCGGGCCACCGTGAATGCGACCGCGTTTCCCGAGGTCGCCGTCGATTTCGTCGTGACCGACAGCTCTGGCGCGCCGGTCGACGGGCTCGACGCCGCTTCCTTGGTGGTGAACGAGTCGGGCAAGGCGCTAAACGGTTTTGCGCTCTACTCCAACGTCAAAAGCCAACCCCGCCCGCGGGTCCTCATCGTCTACGACGCCAAGTTCCTCGACATGTGGCCCAGCGCGGCCGCCAAGACAAAGTTCGACACCGGCCTCACGTCGGCGATCGTCGCCCAGGCAGCCAAGACTCCATTCGACACGCAGGTGGTTGGGCTCGGAGTACCGCCCGCGGCCAACGGATGGGCGCCTCCGCAAGCGGACGCGGTGGGGTCTGCGATCAATGCGGCTTCGGAGAGCGCTGACGACCCGTGGCTGTCGGTCGGCGGCGAAGCGCTCGACCAGGGCGTGGTCGCAATCGTCCTGGTCAGCGACAACGACTCGGCCGACGTGAATGCAGCGACCACTCCAAGCTTGAAGCGGCGGCTCATCGCATCGAAGGTGCCGGTGTTCACGGTGCCGGTCGGGCGCGTGAATGAGGCGACCACCAACGAGCTCGTCAAGTTGAGTGGCGGCGCCCGGCTCAGCGCCACCGATCCGGCGACGCCTGCCGGGCTGGCGGCGCTGATCGGCCCGCTCGTGCCGAAATGGACAGGCGGGGCCTACCGGCTCCGGTACCAGGCTCCGCCCACCGGGTCTTCGCAGCGGACGGTAACCATCGGCCTTGCGGGCCGCAGCACACCGGTGGCCAGCGTGACCTACCAGGTGCCGGACCAGCCGATCCCACCGCCATCGTGGGTGGGCCTCTACGTGACGATTCAGGTGCAGGGAGGCATGAGCTCGTTCCGGCGCCTGGTCGGCGCCGAGGTCGACCAGCGCGGTGGCCCACTGGGAGTACTCGACGATCCGGCGGGCGTCGCCGCGACGAGGGCCGCGCTCGATGGGGTCACGACGATCGCGTTTGAGCCTGGCACGCCAACCGCCGCGGCAGTGCTCGACGACCTGGTTTCAGCCGCGATATCGGTCGACCCGCTGTGGCCGGTCTTCAACACCGGGACCAACGATCAGCTGCTGCGGGCGGTGCCCAATGGCATCAGGCGCATGCCGGCCCTGCTTGCTGCAATGCTCCTTCCCACCAAGGTCGATCCCGGAGGGCTGCCGGCACTGAAGGTGGGCATCCTGCAGGAACGGCTGGTGGCGGGTGTGGCGGACCAGCACGCAGATTTTGCGATCGGGGTCAACCCGGTGATCCCGATCGCGACCGACCGTCATGCGGGATTCAAATCGGTGGTCTCAACCTCCATTGGCGCGAGCGAGGCCGAGGCGGCGACGTTTGCGGACAGCGCTTACAAGCGGCTGTCGGGAAGGCAATTGACAGCGCTGGCTTCAGGCGACGGGGCAGCCATCACCGCGTTCTTGAAGACCGTGCCTGCAGCCAAGCTCGACGCCTGGGCGGCGATGGCGCGCGTCTACCAGGACTTCCATCTCCTGGTACCGGTTGTCGGCAGCGCTGACGCGTTCTGGGCAGTCGATCCGGACAGTGGTGCAGCGAAAGCCGTCCTTCTCGACGGCACCGGCGGAGGAGTGATTCTCACGGCCTGCCACTACGACGATTTCGATCAAGCGGCGATCGCCCTGGCGATGCTGTCGATCATGTGCGCGTACGGCGGCGCCATCTACCCACTGTTCTGCACTGGGATCAACGCCGCTTCGGCAGCGATGTGCGCGGCCGCCCAGTTCGTTTACACGACACACAGGGATGCAGGGACGCCCTACGGCTTGGGGGTAGGCGTCCTCGGCGCGATCGGCAGCTTGGATGCGTTCCCGAACTTCAGCGCCGCAGTCGGGGTTGTCCTCTTGCTGATCACGCTCCAGAAGGCCTGCAGCGAGTAGATTCCGGACTGCCGTACGCGATAAGTCGCTCGAGAATGTAAGGGCAGTCTGGTGTTCACACGTTATTTGACACCTTGACCGGGAGACCAAACCGCAGGATGACCGACGCATGAGCGTGGCAGCGATCTATGAAGGCTGGCCGAAGGTTCAGAACCACCTGGTGGCGCGCCTGCCGAACCTCACGCCGGAGCAGCTGGCGTTGAAGGCATCGCCCGACGGCTGGCCTGTGTGGGCGCTGATCAGCCACCTGGCGGGAGGTCGCGTGTACTGGCTGTGCCACGTCCTCAAGGAGCCAGGCGCGGACAAAACGCCTTTCGGCGATCCCAGCGGTGACGGCTGGGAGGATCACATCGACCACCCTCGATCTGCGGAGGAGCTGTTGTCTGCCGTTGAAAGCTCATGGAAGGTCGTGGAATCCTGCTTGGAGCACTGGACGCCGGAGATGCTTACCGAAGTGTTCACGCGCGATTTCAACGGCACTCTCCAGCGCCACACGCGCCACTCCGTGCTAACTCGCCTCGTCATGCACGACGCGTTTCACGGTGGCGAGGTGTCGCTGCTTCTGGGGATGAACGGCCTGCCATCGCTGGACCCCTGGGAGCCGCTCTGACCCGGATCTGAAGGCACGTCAACGCCAATCCTTGGGCTCTTCAGACAAGCTTCAGGATCATCTCGGCCAGGAACAGCACCAGCATGATGCCGGAGAAGATGATCGGGGCTTGAACGCAGATGGACGGTCCAGGTCCGCGACGCTGATTCAGCCCTTCAGTGCATATTCCACGGCGCGCTCTCGCGACATTGCGCGGCCTTCCGCCGCGTAGGCAGCCGACCGCCTTGGACCCAACTCCCGACGGCTCTTGTCCAGCCAGCGATCGACGAGTGGCCTGGTCAGCCGAGTGGCAACGCCGCCAGCTGACGCAGCGAGTGCCTCCGACGCACCTGAAAGGCGCACAGCTCGACTCGGATGGCCCTGGGCCGCGGCCAGCGCCGCAAAGTACATCAGGGGAGTTGCCAAGCCGATGGTGAAGTCGAGATCACGAGCGATCGCCAAACCCTCTTCCAGATGGGAGCGAGCTGCACCGAAGTCCCCCCTGTCTATCGCGCTCAGGCCCAGGTAACCGAGGGCGACGTTTATGAACCGGTAGTCGCCGATCCGCTCGTAATACGTAAGGCTTTCCCGCAAGTATGCATGCGCCTTTTCGTGGTCTCCTTCCTTCATCGCCAATCGTCCTAGCTGCCTGAGGAGGTCGGCGATCGACATCGCGTCATCCACTTCCCTGGCTATTGCCAGACTGCCGTCGAAGCACCTGCGTGCCCCATCCAAATCGCCTTGCCACTCTGTCAGCTCCCCGACCCACCGTAGCCCCAGGCCAATCCCCTTTCGGTCATCCAGCTCGCGGTAGATGTCCAGGCACTCATGCCAGCGTGTGGAGGCACTGTCGATGTCGTCGCGCCAGTAGGAAAGGAGCCCACCCCGCGCAAGCGTTTCCGCCCTGAGTCTGTTCCGGACGGAATAGCTACCAAGTGCCTGCTTGAGCCAGCCGTCGCCCTCCTCAACAAGGCCGGCGATGTACCAAAAGTCGGTCAGCGCAATGATCAGCCGCAAGCTTGCATCCGGTTCATGGCCGCCGCTCCACCGAAGCGCCGACCGCAGGTTGCTAACGTCTTCCGCAAGCCGCAGGTGCCAGACCTGCTGCTCGCGACCTCTAAGCTTCGGTGAGGCCTCTTGAGCGACTGACACGAAGAACTCAGAGTGCCTTCGGTGGAGTCGCTCCACCTCTCCGCGTTCAGTCAGGCGTTCCTCTCCGTACTGCTGCAGCGTCTCCAGCATTCGGAAGCGCACCGGTGTCGACCCTTCCACGGATGCAACTAAAAGCGACTTGTCGACCAAGCTGCCGAGCAAGCCTGCAATCGCGTCAACCTCAAGATCGTGGTCGGAGCAGACCTGCTCGACTGCCTCGAGATTGAAGCTGCCAGCAAACACTGACAGACGCCGAAAGAGCGTCCGCTCGTCATCACGCAGAAGGTCGTGGCTCCAGTCAATGGCGGCTTGTAGGGTCCGATGCCGCGCTGGTCCGGCGCGACTGCCGCCAGTCAGGAGCTGGAATCGATTCTGTAGTCGATTCAAGATCTGGTCGGGCGACATCGAGCCGGCACGTGCCGCAGCCAGCTCGATCGCCAACGGGATTCCGTCCAGCCGGCGGCAGAGTTGCGCGATGGCAGAGGCGTTCTCCGCATTGATCTCAAAGCCAGGCGCGGCTAGCCGGGCTCGATCCAGAAACAGGCCGACCGCCTCGCATTGGGCGAGTTCACTCAGATCGACAACTGCGCGCGGATCGGGGACCGCAAGCGAGGCAACTCGCCAGACCGTTTCGCCGCTGATGCGAAGACGCTCCCGACTGGTAGCCAGCAGCGTGACGCCGGGACAGGAGCCGAGGATGGTGTCTACAAGGCAGGCGCAATCCTCGATCACGTGCTCGCAGTTGTCGACCACCAGTAAGAGGTGACGGCCACGCAGGTGCTCCAGGAGCGTCTCAGCAATCGGTTGGCGCGGACGCTCGTGGACTCCCAGCGTCGAGCCAAACACCCTGGCAACCAGATGGCCATCTTTGATCGGGATCAGGTCCACTAGCCAGGCCCCATCTGGATATGCATCTAAGGCCCCGTTAGCCACTTCGAGCGCAAGGCGAGTCTTGCCTGCGCCGCCGACCGCCGTAAGGGTCACGAGACGCCTCGTCGCGAGGAGGCGCTGGAGCTCAGTCACCTCATTTCCGCGACCTATAAACGTCGTCAGCTGCAAGGGGAGGTTGTGTCGATGCCCGTTAGACGAGTCGGCCATTGAGCCGACTGCCTCGTCATGCGCCACCCACGCGGCGACTTGAGAGCGAGAACCGAAACCGAGCTTGTTGAGTATCTGTTTGACGTGCCACTCCGCCGTCCGGCGGGTGATGAACAGCCTTTCTGCAATGTCGCGATCGGTCAGCCCAGCCCTCACGAGGCGGGCGACCTGTAACTCGCGGGGTGTAAGCCCGAGCACGAGCTTCCTACTCACCTGCTGAACCCGACGCCAGTTTAGGCGCCAAACAACCAGTACCCGACCCCGTAGTCCTCGTGGTGACGCCGCTTGCAATCAGTCATACGGTGCAGATTGACGCCACCAGCCGATGACTAGGGGTCGAAGCACATGGAAGTTCACCCGAACGAGCGCCACGCAACGACCCTGCAGATGGCATGGGTCACAGCGCTGGCGTCGTTACGGCGCCAATGATGAGCGGCGACTCCCCGCGAGATGGTGGCCAAGACGGCCAGTTTGGACACGCGCTTCAGCCAGTTCAGGCCTCGCTATCGAGTTGCCCAGGTGGCCGATCGGAGACGCAATGTGAGCGTGGCAGTATGGCCACAGGCCGGTTCAATGCCCACCGCCGAGTCCAGATTTCAAGGGTCGCCAAAATGGAGATTCAGGTTCTAGCGCTACCCACGAGGATTTTCGGCGGACACATCTTGCGTTCGACTCGATTGGTCGTGGCAGTCGCTGTCACGGTCGGTTCGCTCACGGTCACAACCGTATAAGGAGTTGCGAATGAACACGCTTACACGACGGGGCATACGCCTGGGAGTCATAACCGTGGGATTGGCGGGGCTGCTCGTAGCCGTCAACGCAGTGCCTGGGGCGGCCACGCCAGCGTCGGGCCTTACAAGCGTCACCTTGGCGCGCGGCACAGACCTGTCATCTGGGACCATCCCGCTTCAAGAGGGAACGGACATTGTCGTGACGGAGATCACAGTCTTTCCCGGCGGCTCCTCCGGCTGGCACTCGCATCCAGGGGGTGCGATCGTCGTCGTAAAGCAGGGCGACCTCACCGTTCACCGATCGATTGGCAGCCAATGTGAGACCTCTAGCTACACCGCGGGGCAGGCGTTCATCGAGCACCCTGGCGAAGTCGATGACGTCGTCAACACCGGCACGATCCCGTATGTGCTCTTCGTCACTTTCCCACGTGTACCTCAGGGCGGCTCCGCGAGGATCGACCTGCCGGACCCGGGTACATGCCCGGGCCTTTGACAGCCTGACCCGTAGTAGCGCGGCGTCCCTGAGACTGGGGCCGCCGCGCAGCCATTGGTAAGTCACGACGAACGCGCGCGCGATCGCGGACGCGTCGATAGAAAATGGCTGATAAGCCGGGAGGTGTTCATCTCTGAGAGCGTTGGACCGTGCCCCGCGGCGCCTACTGACTAGCCAGACGACGACATGCTAAGGAAGGCACTTTTGCGAGCGGTGACCAGACAATTGAGCCGAAGGCGCTGATGGTCAAGACCTTGCGAGCCTTTCCGGGGCGGCGCATCGCGCTGGGTGTGCTGGCTCTGCTTCTGCTCCTAGGCGTCGCAATCTATGTGGTGCCAGTCTTGCCCTTCGTCCCCCGATCGGTGGCAGACCTCAAATTCAGCGTTATTGACACTGTTGGTGAGCCCCTAGTTTGCACCGGCTGGGGCATCCCCAATCCGGACTTCAATCCATATGGCGAGTACCCTCGGATAGTTTCCGATGCGCCCACTTACGCGGCAATAATCAGGCACGAGCGTCTGGCGCCCGTTCCGCTGACCAACGATCAAATCATTGCGGTGTATCGGGACTGGTTGAAGCTCAACGCGGTACGACTGAGCTGGGACGGAAGCGGCTACGACTTCGCAATGTTTCCCGGCCCGACACCGTCTGAAGCGCTGCGCAACGAAATGGTGGGCAAAGTCGATGTGCTGGGTCACGTCCATGACGTGCACCAGGGTTCCGCGATGGGCGCGTGTCCGATATGTCTCGCGGCAAGTTCGGTCATCTCTACGCCAAGCGGCCCGATCCCAGTCTCGAAAATTGCCGTCGGCATGCACGTTTGGTCCGCCGACGCGGACGGCCGGCACGTCGACGCTGTTGTCGTAGAAACGACGAGTCGCCTTGCCGCCCCAGGCAGTGAGCTAATACGTGTTGTCCTGGCCGATGGGCGCCAAATCACGGCATCTGCGCCGCACGAGATCGCAGACGGCCGTTCATTAGGGATTCTGAGCGTTGGCGATGAGATCGACGGAATAGCTGTAACCCGGCTCGACCGGGTTGATGGGTCCTTCGGATTCACGTACGACCTGTTGCCTTCTGGCGCGACAGGCGAGTACTGGGCGGATGGAATCTTGATGCGCAGCACGCTTAGCACGACCCTTGTAGCCCCGCCAGCCATGTACCTTCATTGACACCTTCGCCGAGAGACGCCCTGATACGCCAGGAGACGTCGTGAGACGATTGCGTCAAGCGGTCGAATACGCCTTGAGACACGCTGACAAGTCCTGAAACTCCAGGAGATGACGAGTCAAGTGACTCTTAATCCCAAGGTTCAGGGTTCGACTCCCTGCGCGAGCACCATCATGATTTGCAAGTTCGGCTGATGCGTTACACACCTTCGGCTGACGCGTCGGCTGATTTGTCACGCTCCCGCGTATGAGGGAGATAAGCGTGGCCACCTAGGGCGGAATATCGAGGGAAGGAGAGCACTCACCCTCTCCACTTCAACATACATCGCACCGGGGGGCTTGCGGCAAGACCCGGGTCGTGCGGCAAAGTTTCCGGCTGAAACCAGAACCTACTGAGGGGGTGGCGTATGGCCGAACACGCAGTGGTGGTAGCCGGAGGCGGCC
>WNGG01006168.1_pt1 | contig 13323 bp, 18 predicted proteins | sample 5400661 | NCBI WGS metagenome assembly WNGG01 (sample SAMN13153372, study PRJNA577476) | soil metagenome | isolation source: 100 cm soil or saprolite under Garry oak tree replicate 1 | place: USA:California | collected 2016-06-15
AGGAGTATTCCGCCAACCATGAAGCCGACGATAGAAGCGACGCGTCGTGTGGTTAGGGCCGCCGTGAAGAATGCCTCCGAAATCGCCTACCGAAGCCAACCCCCACGTTCGACCAGCGCGATGTGGAAGCTCTTTCGCTACACCGTCGACGGCGAGAAAGTCGTCGGGATCGGAACGTTCGACCACCATTCGACACTCTTCTTTTATCGCGGCCGTGAGCTCGACGACGGGAGCGGACTACTCGAAGGGCGTGGAAAGGATGCGCGCTTCATTTCGCTTCGGACTGCAGTCGACGCGGAACGACCCGAAGTTAAACGCCTCCTGCGCAGGGCATTCGACCTTGCCAGTCGAAAGGACTGACTCTCAGGGCAAGCCCGGCGATATCGTTGAGGCAAAGGTCCACATAGAGCTCACCCGGTCAGTTGTCCTCCTTGAAGACCTCGCGCAGTTTGCCGGCGAAGGCTTCGGGTTTGCCGGGATATCCCGATTCGCCGCCCATGAAGCCGCCGTGATGGCTGGGGAACACCGTAGGCTGCTGACCAAGTAGTTCAGCGGTGGCCACCGAAGTGCGTCCGGTGACTGCGCCTGCGGACTCCTTGCCCATGGCGATCACGACGCGTGTCGGCGCCGTGGTCAGGGCGTCGAAGTCGGGGCGATATTTGGTGACCGCCCAGGATCGGTCGGAGAGCAACGGGTCGTCGCGCGAGCCGTCGTCCTCGGTCGTCATCCCGAACTGGGCGGGATCCGGGGCAGGCTGGGCGAAGTAGTCATCAGTGAACTCCCCCCGCCACGACGTCATCGCGATGAAGGCCGCCATCCCGGCGCTCGACCCCTTGGCTTCATACGCGTCCCGGACTCCACCTTGGGCGCGCTCGGCCGCCTGCGCATCTGGAAGCAGTGCAAGGAGGGGGTGGCTCGTGTGCCACCAGGCAGGTCACGTCGTTGGGGTATGACGCCACCAGCGCGAGGGCGGTCACGGCGCCGCCACTGCTTGCGAACATTTCGACAGGTCCGACGCCGAGAGCCTCGATTACGGCGTGCACGTCGTCTGCCTGGACAGTGGGTGAGTTGTCGACCCGGCCGTCTTTGCGGGTGCTGCGGCCGAGGCCGCGCGGGTCATAGGTGATCACGGTGCGGTCGGGGAAGTAGGACGCCAACGTACTGAAGCCGCTGGCGTCCATGGGCTGGGCGATCATGAACAGCGGTGGGCGTCCGTCGGCAGTGGGCAGCGGGCCGCGTATGTCATAGACGATCTCGGCCTGGGGGGTTGCGAGCTTTTGTGTCTTCATGTCAGTATCGACGTCTGCCTGGTTGAAACTGATCGGACTCTACGGCACGGCACAGTCGGCCGAGAGCCGGGCGCGCGCTTCGGACGTTGTGCGAACCTCTAAATAACCTCGGTCCTCAGATCATGCAGATCCGTGACACCCGGTACGCACGAACACCAGACGGCGTCTATATCGCCTATCAGGTCGCGGGTGAGGGACCGATCGATCTTGCTTGGGGGTTTGATTTCACGGGCAATGTCGATTTGGCGTGGGATTGGCCCCTGACCGGTCCGCTGCTGCGCGCCCTCGCCTCCTCCTGCCGGCTCATCCTTCATGACCGCCGCGGCACCGGACTTTCAAGCCGTAACGTGGCCGCACCCAACCTGGAGACCCGAGTGAGCGATCTGCGCCTCGTCCTGGACGAAGTCGAATCGGAGTTCCCGGTCCTCGGAGGCATCAACGAAGCCGGTGCCCCGAACGTGATGCTTGCCGCCACCGAGCCGCAACGCGTCTGCTCGATCGTTTGGCTGGAGCCTTTCCCACGGGTGGTGTGGGCACCGGACTTTCCGTGGGGTGTCAGGCACGACTATGTGGAAAGCGAGGAACGCTCCCTCGATCTCTGGGGCACCAACAGATACGGAGAAGCATGGGCCGAGGCGGAGGCGGCGGCCGGCATGGTGCTGTCGCCTGAGCAGAGGCTGATGGCAGGCGTGATGAGCCGTCATACCGCCACGCCGGATATGGCCCGCGAGCTCGACCACATCTGGTACGACACCGACGTACGCGCGGTCCTGCCTTTGGTGCAGGCACCTGCCCTGCTGGTCCCGCGGAACCGATATCCCCGCAAGATCGAAGTCGCCACGTATGTGGCCTCGCTGATGCCTCATGCCACGGTCAGGCCAGTCTCTGGCGACTTCGGCCCCGATGACATTGGAGAGGTGGTTGCGGTTCTCCACCCGTTCCTTGGCCTGAAACTTCGACCTCCCGAACTTGACACTGTTCTCGCTACCGTTCTCTTTACCGATATCGTCGGCTCGACGCATAAGCAGGCCGCTCTCGGTGACCACGCGTGGAAGAAACTCGTCGAACGCCACCACGCGATGGTTCGTGACGCGCTGACGAACTGGCGCGGGGTCGAGAACGACACTGCCGGCGACGGCTTCTATGCGACTTTTGACGGGCCTGCGCGCGCCATACGCTGTGCGCTCGAAGTCACCGAGCGCGTGCGTGAGCTGGGAATTGAGATCCGCGCCGGCGTCCACACAGGGGAATGCGAGTTGATCGATGGCAAGGCGGCCGGCCTCACCGTCTCGATTGGTGCTCGGGTCGCAGCGCACGCGAGTGCGAGCGAAGTCCTCGTCTCCCAGACGGTCAAGGATCTCGTCGCCGGGTCAGGCTTTTCATTCCACGACCGCGGTGAGCGAAAGCTGACCGGCGTACCCGACCGCTGGCGCCTGTTTCGCGTGATGCAAGCAGACCCGCGTCCCTCCGTTGGACTTAGCTTCGACCCTCGACGGAACAACAATTGAGGAGAGCGCAGGGGGGCCGGCCGACGCGGCATAGCGCCGCTCGTCGAAATTCCAACAAGGAGGGATTCCAATGACCTTGAGCATCACCGTCAATCTGCCGGTGAAGGATGTGGCCAGATCGTCGGCGTTCTTCGCCCACCTCGGCTTTGTGATCAACCCGCTGTATGCAAACGAAGAGCATATGGAGCTCCTGGGGATAAGCGACGAGGTCAACGTCATGCTGGTCTCTGAGTCCCGTTTCAAATCAATGACCGGCAAAGACATCGCCGACGCCGCCCATGAGGCGGAGGCGGTCATGCAGCTGCGCGTCGAGAGCAGAGAGCGGGTCGACGAGCTGGTCGTCAAGGCGCTGGCGGCGGGCGGCTTTCCCCTTCACGAGACAAACGATCAGGGCTTCCTGTATGGACGTAGTTTCCAGGACCTCGACAGGCACAACTGGGACGCGTTCTATGTCGACGAAACTGCGATGCCGAGCTAGTCGAGGACAGCTGGCCGAGCCGGTGGCAAGCCGGCCGTCAGAGCCAGCCGCCGTCTCGAGCGATGCGGATCGCATCGATGGACTCCCGCCATGGCTAGAAGCTCAGGATCGGCGGCTTCGGAGAAGAAGGCATACCTGACCCGGCTATGATCCGTCGACTCCGGACAGGTTCGGCGTTTCGGGCGCCGATGCGCAGGGCGCTCCCATGCAAGCAGACTGATCGTGCCGGACGAAGTGACTACGACCTGTCGGTCCACGGCATCCTGCCCACAATATTCGCGGCGATCAACGTACGGTCCGCGGGATCCCACACGAGCACTGTGTCGGCTCCCGCCAATGCGATAAGAGCCGCGGTCGAGGCTGGGCTGGGACTCATCATGTGCTTCTCGCCGTCCTCGGTTACGACCATAACCTGGAACACTCCATCCTCACCGTCGCCGCCCGCCACCCAGTTGGCGTTCATGATCGCGACACGTCGCGCTTGTTCACTTGCTCCTGGCATGGTGCCAATCTAAGAGGGTCGCGATTCCCCGGCGAACCCTGGAATGTGGTAACGGCCCCGAGGGCCGATGCAAGCCACCTTATGCCGTCGCCAGAAACCTTCAACCATGAGCTCGCTAAGTGGTCGGGCGCGGGAAATTTGACCTCGATTGCAAGCCAACAGGCGGGCTGCGGCAGGTATCACGCGTGCCTAAGCGGGTTTTCAACCATATGGACCGAAATCGCGCAGCTCCGCAAGCACGGTTAAGACGGCTTCGCGCCTTCGCGATCCGTTACATCAATCCGCTCAGTCGGCGCATCGCCGGCTGGATGCCGGGATTCGCCCTGATCACATACACAGGGGCGAAGGAGTGGCCGACCTATCACACGCCAATCAACGTGTTCCGGCGCGGAGATCAGTACATCTTCGCTTTGACCTACGGTTCGGAATCGCAATGGGTCAAAAACGTGGTCGCGGCGGGCGGATGCGCGATGCGACGCATGGGTCGGGACCGCAACCTCGTCAATCCTGAACTCATCATCGACCCGTCCGGGAAGCTTGTGCCCCAGCCGGTCCGCTGGTTTCTCAGGCACGCCGGAAGGGTCAACGAGTATGTGCGCATGCGCGATGCAGGGGAAGCGATCTAGAAACCAGGATGGACGCGCGGGTTTAGCCTTTGGCGCTCTGCGATCTTCATGAGCAGGCGCACCAGGCTCGCCCGCTCGCCGGCGGTAAGCCCCGTGCTCTGCTCTCGTTCGAACGTGTCGCTAATCGCGGAAATCCGGCGCATCGCGGCACGCCCCGCCCGAGTCAGGTGAAGAGCTCGCGCACGCCGGTCATGCGCGTTAGGTCGCCGTTCAATCAGTCCGTCGTTCTCCAGCGCATCGACCAGGCCGACGATGCGACTGCTCGGTAGACCGAGAGCGTCCGCGAGCTCGCGCTGGGAACGGCCCTCTTCCGTCGCGACGTTCCAGAGAAGCATGACCTTGCGCGACTCAAGCCCGTGGGCGCGTAGGCGCTCGTTCCAGCCGAGCGATGAGTTCGTGCCGACCTGCGAAAGGAGAAAGGCGAGTCCCCGCCCGCCCAGGATCTCGCGCCGGCGTCTAGCCGAATTCCGTGGCAGCGGGTATCACCTCGCGTGCCATTATCTCGATCGGCGTAATCCGCTCCATCCCGACGACCCAGCCGGAGACCGTTTGGATTCCCATCTCCGACAGCCACCTGAGCCGGTCGAGCAACTCCCCCACCTTCGAGCCATCTTCGCCGACGTCGAACGCGAAGGGTGCCGTCTTTTCGATCGCGTCGTAATTCCGGCCTTCTTTCTCGCACAGGCGCCGGAGCGCCTCCAGCTGGCGCGGAATCTCCGGCGAAGGCCGGATATTGCAAGCGTCGCCGTAGCGTGCGACCAGCGGCAGGGTCCGCTTCTCGCCACTGCCCGCGATCAGGATCGGCGGGTGGGGGCGGCTGATGCTCTGAGGCAGATTGAGCGCGCGCCCCATGCGCACGTGCTTGCCCTCGAACGATCTGTCGCTGCCCCGTTCACCCTCCCACATCTCGAGGCATACCTGGATGGTCTCTTCCATGACGCCCCATCGATCGCCAGCTGAGCGCGGGAATGGGACGCCCAGGCCGGCCGCTTCTTCGGCATAGTCGCCGGAGCCGATCCCAAGCATTGCTCGTCCTCCCGAAAGGACGTCGAGCGTCGTCACCATCTTCGCCAGCAAGCCGGCCGGCCTGTAGGACGCGGCGGTGGCCAGCGCGAGCAGGCGGACCCGCCTGGTGTGGGCGGCGATGTAACCGAGTGTGGTGTACGCCTCGACATGATTCTTCAGCGGGCCGCCGATTATCGGATGCATCCAGAGATGGTCGGCAACCGAGATCCAGTCGAAGCCGGCCGCCTCGGCCGCCTCAGCTATCTCCCCCAGCAGGCTGCCGAGACGCGCCGAACCGCCCTCCCAATTCGTGTCGACGATGTGCAGACCCAGCTTCATGGCTTCCTCACACGACGGGTTTGAAAACCATGTCCCAGACAGCGATGAGAAGGACGACCAGCACCGCCCCATAACCGACGAGCCAGCGGTCGAGAAGCCGGGGCAGGTTGCTTGTGCCGCCGGAATCCTGACGCGCTTCCCTGTCGATCTGGATTCCCACCCGGCTCAGGTAAACAGCGCCGAGAAGGAAGGCGAGCGCGAAGAGTCCAAGCCCGAGCCGCACCCACAACTGGGAGAAGCTGAATTCCGAATCGGCCAGGACAAGCCAAACTCCGGTCACCGGCAGGATGATCACCGCCGGCATCAGGACGCGAAGTCCGACGTATGGCAACGTCCGTGCAAACTCGCTCATGGCGCGCTGATCGGAGCTCCGTCGCGTGCGTATGGCGATCAGACTGAGTATCACTCCGCCACCAACCCAGACCATCGCGGAAACCACGTGCAGGAAATGCAGCCAGAGATCGAGGCTCATTGCATCCTCACAGCATCCGAGACGCGCACCTATCGATTACTGATTGTAACGATAGCCTGATTACGCCGAAGCCCTCAGAACGCTGGACATGATATATGGCAATGATTACAAGTTGTAAGAATATGGCGCAGTAGTCGGCGACGATTAGGCGTTCTAATTTAGATTTAGATGGTTCCGAGGACGAGCGAGCCACGCTTGAAGACTGCCATCGTGGTCCTCATCTGGATCGAAGCTTTGGCATTCGGTTTCGCGGCAGTCCTTCACACCGGGGTTCGCCTGCCTCTCGTGCCTGACTTCTTCCACGATCCGCGGATTGTTGGGGCTACCGTTGTCGAAGCGCTCTGCGCAGTGGCCCTGTGTGGCGCGGCGATCATGGTCGGTGCTTCGGCGCCAAGGGCTTGGGCAGCCGCAGTTTCAGCCCAGATCTTCTCGATCGTCGCAGACCTCTTCGGAATGCTCGTAATCGCGTTGGGCTTCGGACCAGACAGTCCGTTCAACTTCCTCTTCCACAGAGTCGGCATCGTGGTTTTGGTCCTGGTACTGGCCGGCCTGCTGACTCTCCCTGCCCGCCACGCTTTTGGCTCAAGGCGGGACACCGAGTTCGCATAGATGCGTCCAGCAGGACTGGCCCACGCATGCCTCGAGATGTCGCCAGTGATCACGATTGGTCTGCTTGTCGCGCCGGCGATGGGCCCTTTCGCCGGTGATCGCCCATCTCGTATCAGTAGGTTCGATGGGATCGATTGAGCTGAAACTCGCGGAGAGGCCCAGCCAACAAGTTGGGCGGTGGCTGTTGATCGCCGGCGCGCTCGGCTCGATTGCCTTTGTTCTGACCTGGACGATCGCCGGGCTGCTTCGTCCTGGTTACTCCGCGATTCAGCAGCCCATCAGCGATCTCGGCGTCGGGCCATATGGCTGGCTGATGAATACAGCGGCTTTCATCGAGGGCTTGCTGAAGGTTGGGTTTGCGGTCGGGTTTGCAGTCGTGACCCGGCCCTTGATCCGCCGTTCATGGTGGACTGCGGCGCTGGTGTTTCTGCTCCTGTCCGGTCTGGCCATGCTGGTCACGGCCACCTTCACGGACGCTCCTTCAACCGTAGCTTTGCACTCGGCGGCCGCTCAGATCGCACTCCTGAGCCGACTGCTGGCCCTTGCCATCGTTGCCATCGCGTTCCTGGAAGTCGGCGCTCTTCGAGGGTGGGGCGTGTTCTCGCTCGTCTGGTTAGGGCTCGCCGTTGCGCTCGCAGCGTTCCAGATCCTCGCCTTCAAACCCGGCAGCCCACTTGAACCCGCGCATATCGGCGGCCTGGCGGAGCGCTTCATCGCGGCCGAACTCGAGGCGTGGTACGTCGTCATCGGGCTCGCGACTGCGTACCGGGCGCGCGGTGGTCCGGAATCCATGCGGAGGGGCTAGATGCGACAACGGCCGGAGGCAGGGTTGTGATGAGTAGCGTTCCGGGTGATCCGGTGTGGACGAAGCTAGATGAGGAGAAGACGGTTCTGCTTACGACGTATAAGCGCGATGGAAGCGGCGTTGACACACCGATCCACATCGCGGTCGACGGCGAAACCGCGTTCATTCGGACCTATGCAACGGCTTGGAAATGGAAGCGTTTGCAGCGGAACCCCCACGTGACCGTCTCATTGGCAAACACTGGCAGGATGCCAGCTTTCTTGGCATTGCTCGCGCCGAACAGGTCGCGTCGGATCGGCCAGGCAGTGCGAGCCCGGGTGGTGGTGCTCGAGGAGATGAGTCGGCCCGAGCTTCGCGCGCGCTGTCGAGAAAGTATCCATTCCTTCAGGGCTTTCTGATTCCGTGGCTGCACCGGACCGTATACCGGACCGCGACCAAGAACATGAGGCTTGTTCCCGAGTAGCCGTCACATGAGTCGCGGATCCAAGGTCGACGCAAGACAGGGAGATATATGAAATGAGCAATCGAATTGATGGCACCGCAGGCGAAGCAAAGGGTCGTGGAGGTTTTCCGGGCTGGATGCCGGTATTCAACGCAGTCACCAAGCCCATTTTGGCTGCTGGCGTTCCGCTCGGACCCAATGGGCTGATCACCGTTCGAGGACGGAAGAGTGGCCGGCCGCGCACTACTCCCGTGGCGGTCATCGAGGCGTCCGGCAGGCGTTGGATCTGGTCGCCATTTGGCGAGGAACAGTGGGTCCGCAACCTGCGCGCGGCCGGGCGGGCGAGCATCACCAAGCGCCGCCGGCAAGAGGAGGTAAGCGCGACAGAACTGGACCCAATACAGCGAGTCGGGTTCTTTCGAGACGTGCTTGGTCCTCTCGCACGAGGCATACCGTTCGGGGTCCGTTTCATTCGGATGGCCGATAAGTTCGATCTCGACCACCCAATCGAAGAAGAGGCTCAGGGTCGGGTTGTCTTCGAACTGCACCGCATTCGTATTGCTGCGCCGACGTCCTCCAGGACCTCAGGCAGCGCGCCACATGAACTCGATGAACCCTGATCGTCTCTCGCGCGACCGACCTGATAGCCGGGAGCGGGTCGCCGGGCGGCTGCTCGGCCTGGTCAACCCAGTGACACGACGGCTGATTTTGGCGGGGATGCCCAAGGGAGCCCCAAACATCCTCCTGACAGTGCGCGGCCGGCGATCTGGCAAGCTTCGCACGGTACCGGTCGGCACGCTGGAGCTCGACGGCCGCCGATTCGTCCAAGCGTCTTACGGCCGAGAGGGCTGGGCGGTGAACCTTCGCGCAACTGGCGAGGCCGTAATTACCGAGGGCGAGCGTCGCGAACCTGTGCAGGCCGTTCAACTACCGCCCGACCAAGCCGCTCGCATTCCAGTCCGCCCGAGCGCTGTTCGAGCAGATCGCGGAGAGTGATCAAGGCAAAGCGCGAGTCCCGCCAATTCCGGGATGTAGGCGGTGACCGGGTCATCGATGCTGCGGACTGTGCGGGACCTAGCGGAGCGGACGGAAGAACTCCCGAATTTCGGTCGCCAGCAACTCAGGCTCCTCAGCCGCCGGAAAGTGTCCGCCGCGCGGCATCTCTGTCCAGCGGACGATGTTGTACGACTGCTCAGCCCACTCACGTGGGCCGGTGATTGGGTTCTCCTTCGGAAAGAGCGCAACCCCAACAGGAACTTCGGTGCGGTCGCCTCTCCATGAGCCGGAATCGTGCTGACTTTCGTAATAGAAGAGAAAGGAAGTGTTGATTGTGCCGGTGACCCAATAGATTGTGATGTTGGTTAGCAGGTCATCCCTGGTGAAACGCTTCTCAACATCGCCGTCGCAGTCGCTCCAGGCTCTGAACTTGTCGACTATCCAGGCAGCCAATCCGGCAGGAGAATCAGTAAGTCCGTAGGCCAGGGTCTGCGGGTACGTCCCTTGCTGATGCGAATAGGCACCTTCGGCCCGACTCCAACGCTCCTGCCTGGACAGGAACGCCTGTCCTTCCTCGGTCAGCGGCCGATCCCGGGGCGGAAAAGCAAGGATGCCGGTGAGGTGAATGCCCGCGAGCAGGTCTGGATGGTCAGCCGCCAGACCGAGGGTGACGGCGGCGCCGATGTCCTGGCCTTGGGCACCAAACCGCGAGTAGCCCAAACACTCAGTCATCAGTCTCGCCCACATCCGGGCCATGCTGCCCGGCGTGCACCGGCCGGCTCCGGTCGGTCGTCCCGAGAACGCGTAGCCGGGGAGCGAAGGGATGACGACGTCGAAGCTATCGCTTGCACGGCCGCCGTGTGCAGCGGGATCCGTTAGCAGCGGGACAAGACTCAAGAGCTCGACATACGAGCTCGGCCAGCCGTGGGTGAGGACAAGCGGCAACGGTTTAGGGCCGCGGCCTCGCTCGTGCACGAAATGGATGGTCTGGCCGTCAATATCTGCCGTGAACTGGGCGAATGAGTTCAGCCATTGCTCTCGGGCCCGCCAGTCGAACTCGGTGGCCCAATATTCGACCAGGCCACGCAGGTAGTCGAGCTCTACGCCATACGCCCACCCTGAGGCCGGCATAGGGCTCGGCCATCTGGTGCGAGCCAATCGCGACTGCAGGTTATCGAGAACCTCGTCCGAAACGTCAACGGCGAATGGCCTTACTCTGCTGACCACGAGGATCTACCTCCCCATTCGGCTTTAGCGAGCGGTCGCCCGCCCATAGGCCGAAACCGCGATCGGAGCGAACACTAGCGCGATCCCAAGCGACCAGGCCATGGACGCCCAAGCGACCTCGCCGGCGGGTTGGCCCAGTACAAGCGCACGTACGGCGTCGACTACTTGCGTCATGGGCTGGTTGGCGACAAAGATCCGCAGCATGCTGGGCATGGTCTGGGTCGGAACAAAGGCGCTGCTCAGGAAGGTCAGCGGAAAGACCAGGGTCATGGTCACGTTCTGGACCGCCTCGATATTGCGGACGAGGAGCCCGACGGCCACCCCGATCCAGGAAATGGCGAATCCGAATAGCAGCAGCAGACCCAGGGCGACAGCCCAGGCCACCGGTCCACCCATTGGCCGAAAGCCCACAATCAAGCCGACAGCCAGGACCATCACCAGGGTGAAGATGTTGCGGAGCATGGTGGCGACCACCCGGCCGCTGAGTACCGCCGAGCGCGCGATCGGGAGTGACCGGAAGCGATCGATCAGGCCGGAGTTGAGGTCTTGGGCCATCCCGGTCCCGGCCGCGAGCGAAGTCATGGCAACCGCCTGGACGAAGATGCCTGCCATCAGGTAATTGGCGTATCCGACCTGGCCAACGTTGATGGCGCCGCCGAAGACATAGCGGAACAGGAGTACGAAGATAATCGGGGTACTGGTCGAAGTCGCCAGTTCCTCCGGGCTTCGGAAGATGCGCACCAGGATTCGCTTCGCGATGACGATTGAGTCTGTCAACAGCCAGATCCAGTTGCGCCGTTGCGCCAAAGCTGAATTTGCCGACAGATGCAAGGTGATTGAGCTCATCACGCAACCTCCCTGTTGGTATCAGCGGTTGTAGCCTGACCGGTCAGGGTCAGGAAAACGTCGTCGAGGGCGGGCCGGCGCAGAGAGAGGTTGGTCAGGCGTGTGCCGATGCCATCCAGTGCCCGGACGATCGCGGGCAGCATAGCTCCGCCCCCCGTAAGCGGCATGGTGAGCCGATAGTTCTCCTTGTCCGCCTGAACCGGACCATTGCCAAACGGCTGGAGGACGGTAGCCGCGGCATCAAGGTCGGAGCCGCGCTCGACGCTCATCTCGACGCGATCGCCACCGACCCTGGCCTTGAGTTCCTCGGCGCCTCCGGACGCGATGACCTGGCCACCGTCAATTACGACGATCATGTCGGCAAGCTGGTCCGCCTCTTCGAGGTACTGAGTTGTCAGCAAAACGGTCGTTCCGTCAGCGACCAGCTCCTTGATGACTTCCCACATCTCCAATCGGCTTCGAGGATCCAGACCAGTCGTCGGCTCGTCAAGAAAAAGGACGCGCGGAGTGCCCACCAGGCTGGCGGCAACATCTAAGCGCCGCCTCATGCCGCCCGAGTAAGTGCCAGCCATACGGGAGGCTGCCGTGGTGAGATCGAAACGCTCGAGCAGGTCGCTCGCGCGTCGTCGCGCGTGGTCTCGACGCAGATGCGAGAGCCGGGCGATTAGCTCCAGGTTCTCGCGACCGGTTAGGAGTTCGTCGACCGCCGCATACTGACCCGTGAGCCCGATCCGGGCCCGGACTTCCTGAGGTTGCGCCATGACATCGAAACCGGCAACCTCCGCGCGCCCGCCGTCTGGCGAGAGCAGGGTGGCCAAGATTCGAACCGCTGTTGTCTTGCCGGCGCCATTGGGGCCGAGAACGCCCAGGATTGTGCCTTCATCAACGATTAGGTCAAGCCCGCGGAGAGCCCGCGTCTGGCCGAATCTCTTCTCCAGCCCATCGGCCCGGATGGCTGGGTTTCCATCCGCCATGTTCTCCTCCTTGCCACCTTTGGCTAGACTGCGAGGTCATGGACCATCCGATATGCTATGATCCGCTCAAACATAATGAGAATACTCAGTAATCTGCCCGATGTCAAGCTCGCCTGAGGGAATCCCCTCTGCCCCTCAACTGGTTGAGACGTTGCTCACGCTCACCCACGCGATCCGCCGGCGGCACAATGCCCGCCTCGCCAACTACGACGTGTCGGTGCCTCGGGCCGGCCTCCTTCGGGCGATGCTCGAGCTGGGTCAGCCGCAGATGAACGTGCTGGCAGCCTACTTGGGCCTGACTGCTCGAACCATCACCACCGCGGTGGACGTTCTCGAGGGTGAGGGCTTGCTTGAGCGCCGACCCAAGCCGAACGACCGCCGAGTAACCCTCGTGGCGCTCACTCCGGCTGGGCGACGCCACATCGAGGAGTGGCAGGCGTTTCAGCGCCAGCTCGCCGAGGAGGTGATGGCGCCCCTTACCCCTGACGAGCGCCGCCAATTGAAGATGCTGCTCGAACGTATCCGATCTGACGGCCTGGGGCCGAGCAGCCCGAGTGCAACGAAGTCGCTAAACACCGATCCAGTCGCCACCGCAGACTGAGCTGGATTTCCGACCGGGTGCCTCACGGTCCTGGCCTGTGCGCCGGCAGCACACCGGCGTGGACCGCGCCTTTGATTTTCACACCCAGTTGCCTCACGGTCCTGGCCCGTGCGTCATCAGGCGTGCCGAATTGAGTTTCGAACCGGAAGCCTCACGGTCCTGCCCGTTGCGTCCGGAGCGTAGAGCCTTTGCTAAGCCAGTTCAGAACCCGACTGCCGACGTAGCTGCGCCTGTGGGGCATACTTATTCGTCCTAGGCTGGCTACGCGTTTGAAGTTCAGCGCTCGATAGGATTGCGCCACCTCGAACTGCGATCCGCAACCTGCTTCGGCGGGAGAAGTTGGGTCCAGCACCGAAGCGAGCGGGGCTGACATGGAAGGCGTTTCTAAGGGCTCAGGCCTCGGCCGGCCATCGTGGTCAGCGACTTCTTCAGCGTGAATACCGTGTTCCTGCGGCGGCTCTACGTTGTGGGGCACACAAATTCGTCAAGGCGACCAGTGGTCATGTCGGCGGCGGGAGTGCTGAATGTTCGCACTAGGTCGACGTCCGACAGCACTGCAGAGCCGTCGGGCATGGGACGAATCTGATTTACGCAGCGACCGGCA
>WNGG01007871.1_pt1 | contig 13322 bp, 19 predicted proteins | sample 5400661 | NCBI WGS metagenome assembly WNGG01 (sample SAMN13153372, study PRJNA577476) | soil metagenome | isolation source: 100 cm soil or saprolite under Garry oak tree replicate 1 | place: USA:California | collected 2016-06-15
CAGCGACCCCAGGTATGCGGTTCTCGCGATGGGCGCCGGGGCCGGGCTCGGCTTCGTCATCGGCTCCATCGCCGGTACGTTCAAGGGGGCGGACGAGGCGTCGCGCGCGGCGCGCGCTCGGGAAGGGGCCTTCACGAACTGCATGACGGAGCGCGGATACCGGCTCGAGCAGTAGGAGTGTCCTACGCGAGCCCGCCCTCGACCCAGTCCCAGAGCCGTCCCGCGCGCTCGACCATCGCGTCCACGTCCTCGTCGAGCGCGTGGCGAGCCGCCACGAGCGCCGCCGCCGCGGCGCGCGCGCGCTCGAGATAGCCGGCGCGCGACCCGTATCGCTCTTCGAGCGAGGGGCGCGGGTCGCCCATCGCCTCGCGCTCGCGGCGCGTCCGCGCGAACGGCAGCGTCGAGCCCATCATGCTCATGATGTCACCGGGTGCGCCCTGCTCGGGGTGTCGCGGGTTCCAGCCGGTGTAGGTCCCGAGGGGCGCCAGGAGCTCCAGGGGGCGGATGCCCGCGATCTCGTTGCCGTCCGCGTCGAGCGCCGACACGTACGTGACGAACGGCGCGCCGACCTTCGGGGGCAGCTCGCCCACGATGCCGCGGGCGAGATCGGGACCGAAGTCGAGCCGGACCGGGCGGTCGACGCGGTCGGGAAAGCGGACGCCCGGCAGCCGCGCGAAGCGCTCGCGCGTCGCCTCGGCAGCCACGGCCGTGCCGTCGGCGAGGCGCGGCACCGCGCTCGGCGGCGGCTCGACGCCGTCCTTCACCCAGCGGTCCAGGTTCACCAACGCGGCGCGGAGCAGCGGCGCGTAGTCCACGACGCTGAACCGGTGGAGCCCACGCCCGCCGGTGTTCGGATCCGCGTCGGGCGGCGGGAGACTCCCGGGCGTGTGCTGCGTGCCCGCGAGGAGATAGACGCGCGTCGCCGGGTGCGGCGCGACGTCGCGCGTGCCCTCGACGTCGGTGTGGACGAGCGACGCGTCGCCCCGCCAGTACTCGGCGGACGTGTTGAGCGTGAGGATCTTCGGCAGCGTGCCGCGCGCCTCGAGCCGCGTGAGCAGCGCGCCCCGCTGCCCGGTCACCGGATCGCGTGTCTCGGTGTCGGTGAAGGGGAAGAGACTGCCGACGGAGTGCGTCGCGTTCAGCGACGGCTGCCCGAAGCGGTGGTTGAACTCTCCGCGCCGCGCGCCGGCAACGTGCGGAATCACGGCGTCGAAGACTCGCCGGCCGGTCTCGTCGGCGTTGAGCCCGAGCCAGAGGAGGTGACGGAGGAAGCGTCCGGTCTGCGACACGCCGAAGGCGTACGCTCGGTCGAGCGCGCCGGCGCACGGGTTGCCGTCCGCGACGTCGGCCGATCGGAGCCACGCGGCGGCGTCGCGCACCGCGAGGAGACCGAGACCGACGAGCAGCGGGTGCTCGGCGCGATAGACGAGCTCGTAGATCCTGCCGGGCTCGAAGCTGCCCTCGAGGCTCAGGTGGGAGGCGTCCGCGAACCGCCACGCGCGGCGGTCGATCGCGACCGCGGGCGTGTCGTGCGCCTCGCGCACGGTCAGCCGCGCGGCCGGGTCGTTGAGGTCGGCCGCCGGATGCGGCACGTGGTAGCGGTCGGCGAGGGGCAGCGTCGTCGTCCGGACGTTGGGCCGCCACTCGCAGCGCGCGGGCCCGGAGATGGGGCCGCCGGCCGCGCGGGCCGTCGGTACGCTGAGCGCCATCAGCCCGTCCTGTCGCGGCACGTCGGGCTGCCAGCCGACCCAGGCGACCGTGAAGCCTTGGCGCATCAGAAAACCGTTGCCGAAGTCCGCGGCCGTCGTCGGATCGGGCACGCGCGGCGTGCTGTTGAGCATTCCGAGCGCGACCTTGCGGCCCCGGTTCGCCACGTCCAGCAGGAGCGACCGGTTGCCGCGCCCCGGATCCACCGGCCGGAGGAGATAGAAGTCCGCCCACGCCTCGACACGGCCCCGCGCGTCGCGCGGCGCCGCCCCGAGATCGGCGACGCCTTCGTTCGCCGGGCTCGCCGGATCGAATCCGAAGCGGAGGATGCCGACGATCTTCTCGTAGGGACCGGCCGCACCGAACGGGCGCCGGTCGAGCACGACTTCGCGTCGCTGGATCTCGAGTGCGGTCACGGCCACGGGTCGGGTCCTCCGGGGGTCAGCGGGCGGGTTTGACGGGGGCCACGACGACGTCCGTCGGCTGGCCCTTGAGGTAGTTCTCGACGTTCGTCACCGCGCGGAGCAGCCCGTCGCGGATGACCTCGGGCGTCTGGCCCGCGTTGTGCGGCGTCAGCACGACGTTCGGCAGGGCCAGGATCGGGTCACCGGGCTTGAGCGGCTCGTCGTGGAAGACGTCGAGGCCCGCGCCGGCGATCTTGCCCTGGCCGAGCGCGTCGAGGAGCGCGTCGCGCTCGACGAGAGCGCCGCGGCCGGTGTTGACGAGGAACGCGGTGCGCTTCATGAGGCCGAGCTCGCGTCGGCCGAGGAAGCCGCGCGTGTCGGGCCCGAGCCGCATGTGCAGCGAGACGAAGTCCGCCTCGCGCAGGAGCTCGTCCTTTGACACCGCGCGCGCGCCGAGGGCCTCGACGCGCGCCTTGTCGCCGCGCGCGCTCCACGCGAGCACGGTCATGCCGAGCGCCTTGCCCAGCTCGACGACGCGCGCGCCGATCGTGCCCGTGCCGATGACGCCGAGCGTCTTGCCCAGGCACTGCGTCAGCATCTCGCGCGGCCACGCTCCCCCGCGCATCTCGCGGTCGAGCCGCACGAGCCGCCGTCCGGCGGCCAGCATCAACGCGATCGCGTGCTCGGCGACGGCGAAGGCGTTGACGCCCGGTGTGTTGGTGACGGTCACGCCGCGGCGCCCCGCCGCATCGAGATCGATGTTGTCCGTGCCGGTGCCCCAGACCGAGACCATCTTGAGCTCCCGGCAGGCGACGAAGACCGCGTCCGTGAAGCGCGCGTGGGCGCGGATGTTGATGGCGACCCGCGCCCGGTCGATCCGCTTGATCAGCTCGGTTTCTTCGTCGGCGCCGCGCGGGGTGAAGACGCGCACCTCACCGAGCGCCTTCGTGCGCTCGTGGGCGGGAGAACCGTCGAAGACGGATGGGAAATCATCCGCGACGACGATGAGGGGCGTGGCGGCCACGGCCGAGGCTACGCCGCGTCGGCGAACGCCGTCTGCGCGGCGGCCACGCCGGCGCCCGGTGGGCACTTCCAGCCGAGGTCGCGCAGCGTCAGCTCGAGGGCCGAGAGCGTCGGCAGCACGTAATGCGGGCTCGCCGTGATCCCCATGGTCCCGATGCGGAGCGTGAACTGTCGCACCTTGTCGAGGCCCGTGCCGATGAGGATGCCGTAGCGGTCGCGCATGTGCCGGACCACGTCGGACGGTTCCACGCCCTTGGGCGTCCGGATGGACGACACGGTGTTCGACAGCACGACGGGATCCGGGAACATCTCGAGCCCCATCGCCGCGACTCCGCGCCGGAGGGCCTCGCCCGCGACGGCGTGGCGGCGGAAACGTTGTGGCAGCCCCTCGTCGAGGATGAGGCGCGTGGCGACGCTCATCGCCGCCGTGAGGTGCGTCGGGATCGACACGGGCTGGCGCCGGGGCGTGCCGTCCGGGATCTGGCCGCCGCGCGAGACCGGGATCCAGTTCTCGCGCCAGCGCAGCAGGTCATAGGCGTAGGAGGTCGCCTTGTGCTTGCGCTTCTCCATCGCCTGCCACGCGCGGTCGCTGACCGAGGCGAGCGCCATGCCGAGCGGCGCCGCGAGGCACTTCTGCGAGCCGCACATGTTCAGGTCCACGCCCCACTCGTCGGTGCGAACGTCGAGGCCGGCGAGGGAGGAGACCGTGTCCAGCATGAGGAGCGCGTCGACGGAGCGCGCGATCTGACCCACCTCGGCGGCGGGGTAGGTCGTCCCCGTCGAGGTCTCGTTGTGCACGAGCGTGATGACCTTGGGCCTCACCCGCTCCGCCTCGCGCGCGAGGCGGTCGAGGTCGAGCCGGCCACCCCACTCGACCGGGAACTCCGTCCAATCCGCGCCGACGCGGTTCAAGATCTCGCGCATGAGTGCGCCGAAGACACCCGCGCCGACGACGAGGGCCCGGTCGCCGGGCTCGATGACGCTCACCGCGCCGGCCTCGAGCGCCGTGCGGCCCGAGCCCGGCATGATGATGACCTCGTGCTTCGTCTGGAAGACGTCGCGGAGGCCGAGCGTCGTCGCCTCGAGCACGTTCTCGTCGAAGTGACGGTCGTACTGGATCGTGGGCGGCTGATTCATCGCCTGGATCACCGGGAACGGGAGCTCCGTCGGTCCCGGGATCATGAGCAGCGGACGCGTCATCACCTTGAGCCAGTCGATCGTCGGCGGCACCGTGGTCTCCTTCCGTGGGGTTCGCGTCATTCTAGCACCGACGTGGCGACCCGGCTTGACGGCGCGCCCGGCGGTGCCCATAGTGCTCGCACGCGGGACGCGCGGCCGGTCGACGGCCGGAGGAGGTCGCGATGCGGGAGCCCCAGGTGATCCGACTGGACGAGACCGAGGTCGTCAAGTTCGGTCCCGACGCCCACTATCAGCCGATCCTCGGAGACGAGCGCGGAAGCACGCCCATCCGGACGGGCATCCAGACCTCGCAGCCGGGATACGTCGCGCCCATGCACTCGCATCCGTACCTCGAAGTTCTGCACATCCTCGACGGGACGGCGGAGGCATGGATCGAGGGCGGGGAAGATCACAAGGTGCTCCTCCGCAAGGGCGATACGATCGCGCTCCAGCCGAACGTGCCCCACAGCTTCCGCGTCGTCGGAGACGCAGTGCTCCGGCTCCTCGGCACGCACGTGTCACCGCAGCGGATCGTCGACTACAGGGACGGCGTCAAGACGGACGCGCGCGGCTACCGGGTCGGCTAGCGGACGCGCCGGTCAGTGCTCGGTGCTCCGGTCGGGAGCGCGGCGGATGAAGTAGAGATTGCGCGCGTAGACGAAGAGGCCGGCGCCCTGGCCGAGGATGAAGACAGGATCGAGCCGATAGATCGCGTAGGCCAGGAGCGTGGCGCCGCCGCCGATCGAAAAATACCAGAACGCCTTCGGCACGACGCTCCGCCTCAATCGCTCGGACGCGATCCACTGTACGAGGAAGCGGGCGGAGAAGAAGGCCTGTCCGAGCAGGCCGATGCCGAGCCAGATCTGGTCCGTCGTCATCGCGGGAATACCTCGCCTGGGGGGGTGGACGCGACCGCGCCGCGCGCCGGGTGCGCTAGGACGCGGCCTTGCTGTCGAACATCGCGCGCAGGACGTTGAAAGCTTTGCGCACGTCGTCCGGCCGCCGACGGCCCGAGACGAGCGCAAAGATCTTCTCGGCGTCCTCGGTGGGTACGCCGGAGGGCTTGTCAGCGCGCACATCCGTGAGGTCGCGCAACGGCACCTCGAGCGCCACCGACACGCGATAGAGGCTGTCGATCGAGATGGACTTCTCGCCGCGCTCGACCTCGCCGATGAATTTGCCGGAGAGATTGGAGCGCTCGCCGAGGCGCTCCTGGCTCAACGATCGCTGCTTTCGGAGAGCCCGAAGGCGCTGGCCCAGGAACTTGCGTACGTGCTTCACGGCTCGCTCGCCCACGGGGTTCTATCGTAACACCTTTAAAAGTCTGGACAACCCCGATCGGGTGGTCAAAATCTTGTAAGGTCTGACCGATGGCTCAGCCCACGGACTCGGTCGGGCCCGAGGTGATCGCCAGTACCAGCGCGCCCCTTGGGCTTCGTACCGTGTGCACGCACCCCGGCGGCCGCCGCGCATAGTTGCCGGCCGTGCAGACGCCGGTGTCGTCGGCGACCTCGCCCTCCAGCACGTAAATCTGCTCGTCGCCGACGTGCCGGTGGCGGGGAATGGTGGCGCCCGGCTCGTAGCGCATGAGGATCGCCTTGTGGTCGCCCTCCTCCCACAGAGTCTTCCAGAAGACGCCCGGGCGCCGCTCGACCCACCGGCGATCGCTCGCGCTCACGTAAAAGCTCACGGGGTCGCTCACGGAATCTCCACCTCCACGGTGCCGTCGACGACGCGCGTCGCGTAGACGCAGATCGCGAGACCCGGGTCGACGTTGCAGCGGCCCGTTCCGAGGTCGAAGTCGTAACCGTGCCACGGACAGACGACGCTGTCGCCCTCGACCCAGCCCTCGGCGAGCGGACCGTCCTCGTGCGGGCACGCCGGCGACACCGCGCGGAACCGGCCGCCGCCCAGGTTGAAGACCGCGAGCGTCGCGGCGGCGGTCTCGACGTAGGCCCCCTTGCCGACGGGGATGTCGGCCGCCTTCGCGACCGCGACGAACGCCATCAGCGCGGCGGCTGCCGAAGCGCGTCGCGGATCGCCTCGCGGAACGCGTCGGCCGGCAGAGCGCCGACCAGCTTCTGGCCGTTGATGAAGAACGTCGGCGTGCCGTCGACGCCGTTGGCGCGGCCCTCGGCGAGGTCGGCCTGCACCGCACCCGCGAATCGGCGCTCGTCGAGGCACCGCGTGAAGGCCTCGCGCGGCAGCCCGACCTCGACGGCGTACGCGATGAGCTCCTCGCGCTCGAAGTCGGGTTGCTCCGTGAAGAGCCGATCGTGGTAGGCCCAGTACTTGCCGAGCGAGCCCGCGCAGCGCGCCGCCTCGTGCGCCGGCGCCGCCAGGCTGTGGAACGGCAACGGGAAGTCCTTGAAGACGAGACGCACGCGGCCCTCGAACTCACGCATCACGTCGTCCAGCACCTGCTGGACCCGTTTGCAGTGGGGTCACTGGTAGTCGGAGAACTCGACGATGGTGACCGTCGCCGTCGTCGGCCCCTTCGCCATCGCGGGCTCGACGCTGACCCCTAGCGACTGCTCCTGCGCGCACGCGACGGCGCCGGGAACGACGAGCGCCAGCGCCAGGAGGATGTAGTACACTCGCGCGCGGACGCGCCTCACGCAGCGGAGGATATCATGGAGCTGATTTTCGCCACCTATCCGTCCTGGTCGCTCCTCGTCGTGCGCCTGGCCCTGGGCGTGGTATTTTTCGCGCACGGCTCGCAGAAGGTGTTCGGCTGGTTCGGCGGCAGCGGGATGCGCGCGACGGTCGACGCGTTCCGGCAGTACATGGGCATCCCGGCCGCCGCGACCGTGCTGGCGGCGCTGCTCGAGTGCTTCGGTGGTCTCGCGTTGATCCCGGGGTTGCTCGCGCGCCCGGCCGCCCTCGGGCTGATCGGCGTGATGCTCGTCGCGATCGCCAAGGTCCACTGGCGGAACGGCTTCTTCATCAACTTCCAGAACGTACCGAACCGGGGCCACGGCTACGAGTTCAACTTCGTCCTCGCCGCGGCGGCGCTCGCGATCCTGATCGGCGGCGCCGGCGCGTGGTCCATCGACCGCCTCATCTTCCCCCTCGGCGACTAGCCGCGCGTTGCCCGGCGGGGCGGGGGCGGCAGGGGCCAGCACGGAAATCCGCGAGTAGACCAAACGCGGCGAACATAGTGAATAGGCGCGCGAATTCGATCTCGGCGCCACGCAGATCTACTCGCGGATTTCCGTGCCGGCCCCCCGCTCCCCGGCCGGCTACGCCGCCCGGCCGCCTTCTTCGTTCAGCGACGTGATGACGTACGTGCCCGACTTCTGGTCGCGCTCGAGCGTGACGATCTTCTGCTTCTCGGCCTCCTCCAGGAGCTTCGAGAAGGTCGAGAACCCGTAGTAGGACTCGCTGAAGGCCGGGTTCTTGCGGATCATCGTCTGCTTGACCATGGATCCCCAGAGCGTGTCCTTGTTCTCGCGCTGGAGCGCCTGGATCGCGTCGATGAGCTGCGTCATCGCCTCGGCCTTCTTCTCGGGCAGCCCGTGGAGCAGGCGCGTCTTCTTCGTGTCGCGGATCAGGTCCTCGTAGAAGATGAACTCGTCGCAGTTGGAGACGAGCAGGTCCGAGGACGAGGACTTCACGCCGAGACCGATGACCATCCGGTCGTTCTCGCGGAGCTTCGAGACGAGGGGCGAGAAGTCCGAGTCACCCGACACCAGCGCGAAGGTGTCGATGTGGGTCTTGCCGTACGCGAGGTCGAGCGCGTCCACCACCATGCGGATGTCTGCCGAGTTCTTCCCGCTGTAGCGGGACTGCGGCACGTCGATCAGCTCGATCGCCCACTCGTGGAACGGCCGCTTGTACTCCGTGAACCGGTTCCAGTCCGCGTACGCCCGGCGGACGATGATCTTGCCCTTTTCCAGCAGGCGCTCGAGCACCAGCTTGACCTCGAACTGCTTGTACTGCGCTTCCTTGACGCCACGGGCGATGTTCTCGAAATCGATGAACAGCGCCAGCTTCCGGTCTCCGTTCATGTGGATCCTTTCCTGCCGTGAGCCTTTCTCGGGGCGAGGCGTGTCCTACGGGGCGGGGTGCGTCCGACGTCGGAAAACGTGCCCTGGCAGCCACTGCGGCTGCGTCTATTATATGTCGTCGGGCGGGCCGGGCGAAGTTTTCGGGCTGGCCACGGACCCGGCTCGACGAGCGCCGGAGGAGGCCCATGAAGCCGAACGACCCCGCGACGGCGGGCCGGGTCCCCCCCGGACAGACGCTGACCCAGAAGTGGCCCGTGCTGACCTACGGGCTCACCCCGCGCTTCGACCCCGCGCGTTGGACCTTCCGCTGCTTCGGCCACGTCGAGCGGGAGGTGTCGTGGACCTGGGAGGAGTTCCAGCACCTGCCCCGCGTGAAGCTCGTGTCCGACGTCCACTGCGTGACGCGCTGGTCACGGCTCGACAACGAGTGGGAGGGGGTGTCCGTCCGCGAGATCATGAAGCACGTCACGCCTCTGCCGGAGGCGAAGTTCGTGATGCAGCACGCGGACCCCGACTACACGACCAACACCACGCTCGAGGAGCTGCTCGACGACGACGTGCTGCTCGCCCTCAAGCACAACGGGCGGGACCTCGAGCCCGATCACGGCGGACCCATGCGGCTGGTGCTGCCCAGGCTCTATTTCTGGAAGAGCGCCAAGTGGCTCCGCGCCTTCGAGTTCCTGGACGTCAATCCGCCCGGGTTCTGGGAGCAGAACGGCTATCACATGCACGCCGACCCGTGGAAGGACGAGCGGTATTCCGACCAGGAGACGCGGGCCATGCAGCAGATGCGCGCGGAGGCGGCGCGGAGGCTGCGCGAGCGCTAGGCGATTCGAGGAGCGCCACGGGTTCCCCGGGGCGCTACGAGCGCGGGGGGGTGTGGGGGGCCATTTCGGGGCCCCCCTCAAGAAAATCGCCGAGGATCCGCATGAAGGCTTCGGGCTGGTCGCCGGGCACCGTGTGGCCGGCGTCCGGCACCTCCACGAGCCGGGCCAGCGGCTGCTCCTGCAGCATCCGCTTGGCGATCTCCGGCGACAGCACGTCGGAGTCGGCGCCGCGGATGATCAGAATCGGACACGTGATCGCGCGCCAGAGCGGCCAGAGGTCCACCGTGTCCCGCCAGCGTCCCTCGCGGACCTGGTCGCGCAGCGCCTTGTCGTACTTCCACGTGAAGCCGCCGTCGGCGAGCGGACGTAGCGCGTGGGTCACGCGATGGCGCAGCATCGCCTCCGAGTAGCGCGGACTGTTCGCGCGCGCGAGCGTCAGGGCCTCGTCGAGCGTCGCGAACCGCTCGGGCGTATGGGCCATCATCGCGCCGACGCGCGCCCGTCCCGCTCCCGCGATCTCCGGCCCGATGTCCACGACGACGAGCCGATCGACGCCGTCGGGGTGAAGCGCGGCGTAGGCCATCGCGACGCGCCCGCCCATCGAGAGCGCGACGATCCGCGCCGGCTCGAGGCCGAGGGCATCCACGAACGCCGCGAGATCTCCGGCGAGCGCGGGCGTCGTGTAGTCGCCGTCCGCCGCCGGCGCCGAGTCACCGTGCCCGCGCTGATCGAGCGCGACCACGTGCCAGGTTTGCGCCAGCGCGCGTGCCTCGTCGTCCCAGGAGCGCGCGTGGCCCGTCACCCCGTGGAGGAGGAGGACCGAGTCGGCCATCGGATCGCCCCACTCGGTGTAGTGGAAGCGCCGGTCGTCGAGGAAGACCTCGCGGTCGCGATGCACGGTTCGAGTGTACCTGATACGATCCGCGCCATGCACGCTTCCGCGGACGACCGGCGCACCGCCGCGGCGCCGGCGCGCCCCCGGCTGCGGTGGGCGCTCGTCCTGACCCTCGCGTACTGCGTCGTCGAGGCGGTCGCGGGCGTCTGGGCCGGGAGCCTGGCGTTGCTCGCCGACGCCGCGCACATGCTCGGCGACGCGGGCGCGCTCGCCCTCGCGCTGTTCGCGACGTGGCTCGCGTCGCGCCCGCCGACGCCCGCGAAGACCTACGGTTACTACCGCGCCGAGATCCTCGCCGCGCTCGTGAACGCGGTGCTGCCGCTCCTCGTCGCCGGCGGCATCCTCGTCGAGGCGGTGCGGCGCCTGCACGCGCCCGTCGAGCTCGTCGCCGGACCGATGCTCGTCGTCGGCGCGCTCGGACTCGCGGTGAACCTCGCGTGCGCCGCGCTGCTCCGGCGCGCGAGCGCGCAGAGCCTCACGGTGGCCGCCGCCTACCTCGACGTGCTCGGCGACGCGCTGGGCTCGGTGGCCGTCGTCGTCGCGGGCACCCTCGTCGTGGCGACGGGGTGGACGCCGATCGACCCGATCGTCAGCGGTGCGATCGCGACCATGATCGTGCTGCGTGCGTGGACGCTCCTCAAGCAGGCGGTCAACGTGCTGCTCGAGGGGACTCCGCCGCACCTCACGCTCGGCGAGGTGGAGGCGGCGATCGCGCGCGTCGGTGGCGTGCGCCGCGTCCACGACCTGCACGTGTGGACGCTCACGTCGGGGCGCGAGGCGATGAGCGCCCACGTCGTCGTCGAGGATGTGCGCGAGAGCGAGCGGCTCCTGGGCGAGCTGCACGCGGTGCTCCACGCCCGGTTCGGCATCGACCACACGACGATCCAGCTCGAGGCGGAGCCGCCGGCGGTCTTCACCATCAAGCGACCCGATCCGGTATAGTGAGGCCCGGAGGATTGCCATGCCCACCTTTGCCCTGACCGAACGCGCCATCGTGCTGCGGCCCGAGGACGACGTCGCCGTCGCGAAGGCCGAGCTGCCGTCCGGCACCGTCCTCGAGGACGACGGCGCGCGTATCGTCGTCGGGCAGGACATCCGGCCCGGCCACAAAGTCGCGCGCAAGGCGGTCCCGGCCGGCGGGCCGGTGCGCCGCTACGGACAGGTCATCGGCTTCGCGTCGCGTGACATCGCCGTCGGCGATCACGTCCACAGCCACAACCTCGGCATCGGCGAGCTGTCCGCCGACCGGTACGAGATCGGCGTGGACGTGCGGACGGTGGAGATGTATCCGCCGGACAGGATGCGCTACTTCGATGGCTACGCGCGCGAGGACGGACGCGTCGGCACGCGCAACTACGTCGCGATCATCTCGGGCGTCAACTGCTCGGCGTCGGTCAGCCAGTTCGTGAAAGACAAGTTCCGCGACGTGCAGCGCGACTATCCGAACGTCGACGGCGTGCTGGCGATCACCCACAAGTCGGGATGCGGCACGAAGCTGTTCGGCGAGGACCACATGGCGCTGCAGCGCGTGCTCGCCGGCTACGCGAAGCACCCGAACGTCGCCGCCTACATCCTCATCGGGCTGGGCTGCGAGGTGAACCAGGCGGCGGTCATGGTGGACAAGCAGCGGATGGCGGCGCCGGGACATCCGGAGCGCAAGCCGCTCATCGTCAACATCCAGGAGGCGGGCGGGATCCGGAAGACGGTGGAGCGGGCGGCCGCCGAGGTCGCGAAGCGGCGGCTCCGACGGCAACTCCGGCATCACGGCCAACCCGGCGCTGGGCTGGGCGGTCGACGAGCTGGTGCGCTACGGCGGGACGGGCGTGCTGGCGGAGACCCCCGAGATCTACGGCGCCGAGCACCTGCTGATCCGCCGCGCGATCAACGAGGGCGTCGCGAAGAAGCTCATCGACCGCTACAAGTGGTGGGAATGGTACTGCCGCGGTATCGAGGCCATGGACAACAACCCCGCCCCCGGCAACAAGGCGGGCGGCATCACCACGGTCTTCGAGAAGTCCCTCGGCGGCGTCACCAAGGGCGGCACCACGCCGATGACCGACGTCTTCCTCTATGGCGAGCCCATCACCACGCGCGGCTTCGTCTTCATGGACACGCCCGGTCACGACCCGGTGTCGATCACCGGGCTGGTGGCGGGCGGCTGCAACGTCATCTGCTTCACCACCGGCCGCGGCTCGGTGTTCGGCTGCAAGCCGGTGCCCTCCATCAAGCTGGCGACCAACAACCTCGTGTATCGCCACATGGAGGAGGACATGGACATCAACTGCGGGGTGATCCTCGACGGCACCCCCTTGCCCGAGGTGGGGCGGCGGATCTTCGAGGAGATCATTGCCGTGGCGTCGGGCAAGCGCAGCAAGAGCGAGCTCAGCGGAGTGGGGGAGGAAGAGTTCGCCCCATGGATCATCGGCCCGGTGATGTAGGGCCGCTTCACGTGCGAAGCCCTCGAGGGAGGTTTTGATGGCGGGACGTCCGGCGATGTATCGCGGGGACCGGCGGCGCAAGGAAGATCAGCGCAAGGCCAAGCAGGAGGCGAAGAAAGCCAGGAAGGCCGAGCGGAAGGAGAGCGGGGTCTCGGGCCCCGAGATCGAAGAGCTCGTTCCGCCGGCGCCGGAGCTGGCGAGCGAGTACGTGTGGTTCTCGCCGAGCAAGGGGCGCACATTGACGACGCAGTCCGCGTCGCCTCCCGTGGTGCCTGGCGTCGAGGACTGGACGCTCGTGAGCGAACCGCCGCGCCGAGAGGCCTGAGCGACCGTCGACTCGAGCGAGGGGTTGCCGAGAGAACCGAGCCCTACCCTCCGCGGCGGGCGTTGTCGAGCGGCCGGCTAGAAGTTCCGGGAGCGTGGCGCGCTCACCCGCACCCGGGCCAGTTTCGCGGCCGGTAGCAGCCACCCGAAGGGCAGCACGATGGCGGCCAGCAACAGGCCGAGGTTGCCCCACGTCGTCCAGCGCTTCCATCCCCACCGGATCTGTCGCGATTGAACGCCGCTGCAAGCTGCCGGCCTGACCGAGCTGCGCTGGTCCACGTGCTCCTCCTCGATTGGAATCCCACCTGGGGTCGTGGAGAAGCAACTCGGATGCCAGGTAGCGGGGGGGCGTGGAAACCTGCTGAATTACGGTACACGGGCCGCGGCCGGGAGGCAGACGGCGCACGGTCGGCGCGTAATTATGGGACCGCAGCGACGAAAATAGGTAGGAGTCGTGTGCGCGTGGGAGGCCTCGGGGCCCCGTCCGGGACCCCGCCGATCAGGAATCGTACAGG
>WNGG01006171.1_pt1 | contig 13317 bp, 12 predicted proteins | sample 5400661 | NCBI WGS metagenome assembly WNGG01 (sample SAMN13153372, study PRJNA577476) | soil metagenome | isolation source: 100 cm soil or saprolite under Garry oak tree replicate 1 | place: USA:California | collected 2016-06-15
GCAACGTCCACCCGGACGGTCTGAGAACCCGGCCCGGTCGTGGTCGTGAACGTGGCGTGCACCTGGGTGCACGGCGTGACGAGCTGGCTGCAGATCTGCACCACGGGCGAGAGCCGCGGATTGAACACGCCGGTGGGGCTTGGCGCCGCTACGAGCGGCGGAAGCCAGAAAAAGTGGGGATTACGGAGGTCGAGGTCGCCGTTGAAGGCGTCGGAAATGTCGGCGGACAGTGCTCCGGGCTTGGCGGCGGTCGGCTCTCTTCGATCAGTACACGCGGCAAACGCGACTACGGTCAGCACGACTAGGGCGGCGCGCTTCACGGTGGAACTCCTTCCATAACTGGCGGTCGGGGTGCGGCTCGGATGCAACATGAACCTGCGCCGATTTGGTCGCCCCGCAAGACCCGGAACAGGCACGGGTCAAGGCCCCTTCCCGAGCAGTTGCCCGAATTGGGGCTCGCTGCGTAAGTCACGCCACCACCACGAGATATCTCCCCCGCGCTTGAACATGTGGGCCGGATTCGCCGCCACGTACTGCTTCAGGAGCTGAATTGCCTGGCCCCGCTCGCCGAGCAGGGTGCGCCCGAATGCCTCGAGCGAGACCAGGTCCTGCTGCGGGTCGATGTCCGGGCCCGCCCGGGCGGCCACCAGAACGTGCCGCGCGCTGTCGCCCAGGCCGGCCCGGGCGAGCACGGCTCCCACGATCATCTTGGCGCGGTGCATCTCGAACGGCTTGATCGGCGGTGGTGTGACGGAATCAAGCTTCGCGTAAAAGCGCCACGCCTCGCGTGCGTCCGGCGTGGTGGTCGGTGCGGTCATCAACCAGAGCCGGCATTCGGCGAATCGATAGTAGGCGGGGAATCGCTCGCCGCCCTCCTGGCACCAGCGATGCGCCTGCCCGAACTGCTCCAGGTCGTACGAGCCGATGAACAGGCGCCACAGGATGTCGTTGGCGACGGCGAGGTAGGCGTCCTCTTCGTATGCTTTGCGCGCGGCAAGCACCGCCGCCGGTACGTCTTCCGTCTGATAGTAGAGGTGGCTCAGCGTGCTGAACCCGCCCGCCAGCGTGGGGTCGGCCTGCGTCGCGGCCTCGAGATCCTGGCGCGCGCCTGCCAGCCGACGGTCCTGCTCTGCGGGGTCAGACGATAACTCCAGCACCCAGCTCGTGTAGCGCGCCGTGCCCCGCAGCTCGAGCGCCCGGGGGTAGCCGGGCGACACCCGCACGGCACGCTCGGCGTGACCCAGCGCGACGGCGAGCCACTGCGCCGCTCCCTTCCGGTCGCTCGTCAGTCGCGCCCTGCGGTGGGCGATCCAGCCGCGCTGGACGATAGGCTCCGCCCACTGGGGATCGGCGGCCTCGGCCCGCGCGAGCAGCGAGTCGCCCCGCTGGAACGCGGCGAATGCCCCGTCCACGTCGTCCGCCTGCAACCGGGCCTCCGCGTCTTTGCGGGCCCGCTCCCCCTGCTGCAGCAGCGACCAAGCCTCGACGCTGTGCGTGCTCGCCTGTTGCTCCCGCAGGCGCAACTCCTCTCCCAGCCGCTCGCGCAGGAACTCGGCGACCTTCTGGGCGAGGCTGTCGCGGATCACGAGCAGCGCGCCCGCCGGCTGCTCGAAGCTCGCCCGCTTGAAGTCGGCGCCGCTCGCCCCATCGATGAGACGCACCGAGACCCGATATCCGCGGCCAGCAGGCTCCACCGCGCCGCGGACGATGGTGCCGACCTTTAGAGCGCGGGCCACGCTATCGGCGGGGATGTCAGGGTTGCGATAGGGGCCAACGCCGTTCCGCGACACCACGCTGAGCGACGGCACCTGCCTCAGCTCGTCAATGAGTACTTCGGTCAGTCCATCCGCGAGATACCCGAGACTGTGGGTTCTGCTGTCATCCGTGAAGTAGAGCACGGCCAGGTGCCGCGGGTCGGAGCCTCCGGCGTGCTCCGCGACGCGCGCGGGGCGCTGCGCCCGGACCGCGAGATACACGCCCGCCACCATCACGACCGCCGCGAGCGGCAGCCAGCGACGCAGCTCGATCCGGGGACGCTGCGCGCCCCGCTCGAGCGTCGCCCGGCGCACCGCCCCGGTCGCGGCCGACGGCACGTTCAGGGCTTCGGCGAACAGCGCGGTCGTGGCGTACCGGTCCGCCGGCACCTTCGACAGCGCCCGCAGGATCGCCGCTTCCACGGCGTCGGGGATCGAGGCGCGCACGATGGACGGGGGGGACACCAGGTCGAGCGAGTGGCGCGCGATAACGGCCTGGGCCGTCGGCCCGGTGAACGGCGGCTCGCCCACGAGCATCTCGTACACGACGCACGCCAGACTGTACTCGTCGCTCCGGCCGTCCACGTCACCGCGCGCCGTCGCCTGCTCGGGGCTCATGTAGGCCGGCGTTCCGATGATGGTGCCGGTCCGGGTCAGGTGCCCCCCCGCCCCGCCCGCCCCCGCCACCGTGACGGCGCGGGCGATCCCGAAGTCCGCGACCACTGCGGTGCCGGCCGAGAGCATGATGTTTTCGGGCTTGATGTCGCGGTGTACGATCCCGTGGCTGTGCGCGTAGGCGAGCGCGCCCCCCACCTCGGTGGCGATCCGCAGCGCGTCCTCGACCGACAGCTGCTTCTCGCGGTCCAGCCGGTCGCGTAACGACTCGCCCTCGACGTAGGGCATGACGTAATAGATGACGCCCTCGGCCGCGCCCGAGTCGTACAGCGGCAGGATGTAGGGGTGTTGCAGCCGTGCGGCGATGTCGATCTCGCGCAAAAAGCGCTCGGCACCGAGCGCCGCAGCGAGCTCCGCATGGAGCACCTTGATCGCCACGGGCCGGCGGTGCTTCAGATCTTCGGCGAGGAATACCGTGGCCATGCCGCCACGACCCAACTCCCGCTCGACCGCGTAGCGGTCGGCGAGCGCGCGGCGCAGAGCTTCGAGAAGGTCGGGCACGGTCGCGGCTAGCATACTGCGCCGCGGCAGCAGCCGCCAGCAGGCCGCGTTACCTGCCCGGCGACTCCGTGCCCGCCTGCTTCAAGTTGATGGAGCCGTTCACGGTCGTGATGTGCACGCGGCGCCCGCCGTTGCCGACCGTGCCGCGCAGCTGGTGCGACATGTACTTGCCCGTCACCGTGAGGGGGTAGTCGGTGTTGATCGAGCCGTTGACGGTGGTCGCCTCGACGTCCGCGTCGAGCCGCACCGGCAGCTCCGCCGTCGCGGTACCGTTGACCGTGAAGAGCGACACATCACCCGTGTCCGCGAACGCCCGCATCCGCGCCCGCACGCTGCCGTTGACCGACACGGCGCTCACGGGTCCATCCGCGGTCTCCGCATCCACGTCGCCGCTCACGGTGGCCGCGACGACCGGGGCGGTCGCCCCCCTCACCTGCACGCCGCCGTTCACCGTGGTCGCGCCCAGCCGCACGCGGCGCGGCAGGCGCACCGTGAACGTCACGGCGACGTCGCTGCCGTGCGCCGAGCTTCCCTTCAAATGCTCGCCCGGCTCGCAGCGCTGGCTGTGCGACCAGACGGCGCAAATCGACACACCCCCGTCGTACGGCACGGCCACGAGCCGCACGCTCGCCGGATCGGACCGGCGGTAGCTCTTCACCGCCGTCACCTCGAGCGAGTCGCCCTTCCCAGGCTCGACGGTCACGGACCCGTTCGTGTTATGGATCCATACCCACTGGTTGGGGGCGATCTTGGCGCGGTAGCTCCAGGTCTCCCCCGGCGTCCGCGGGCCGGCAGTCACGTCGGGGGCGAAGTTGCCACGCAACTCGCGCAACGCGACCGGGACGCGCTCCCGCACCCGCGCGATGACATAGTGCACGCAGAAACCGATCGCAAGGACGGCGGCGAACAGCGCGCCCCCGCGGGTAATGTCCTTGCGCCACGTGTCCCAAAAGGTGCCCATGGCTAGTCCCCCCTGCGGCGGTGCCTCCATACTGGCAGGTGGTACGGCTATTTGCGAGCGGGGGTTTCGGGAGACGGGGGGATTACGGGGACGAGCCAAGAACCGGGGGGCCGGCGGGGGCCGGCGACCCCGCCGCATTCACGAAATGATGGCGCGATAGCCGGCCCGGCCTGTGACGGTACAGCGCAGAGTGGGCCGGTACAGCAGGCGAGTCTTGGTCACGGCGGCCGTCGCGGCGCCGCCCGCCGACTCCACGGTGATGGGGTCGATGACTCCACCGTACCAGACGCGATCGAGCTCCTGGCTCGCGGAGGCGGGCGCGGTATCGGACTGGCGACCGGGACCCACGGAGGACACCGCGAGCTGGGCGGCGAACCCGTAACTGGCGGTGAAGACGATGCCGAGCAACAGAGCGTAGACGCGCATATGGTGCCTCCGGAGAACGTTGCGACGACCGCTGCGACCTTTGTAAGACGTGGCAGGCACCGAAAAGGTTGCATGGCGCGTGTCACGAAATTGTCAACGTTTCGTGCCGGTTGTTCTCATGGTTCCACCAGGTTAAGCTGCCGTGACTTGCGACAGGAGCGATGCCCGATGAAGCAGCGCATGATCGCCGCAGGGCTGATCGTCGCTATCGGCGGCACGGCGTGCGAGCGGAAGCCGCGGCAGGCGCCGAGCGCGGCGGCCGCGACGAAGCTGCTGGTGGTCGCGGGCTTCAAGACGCCCGAGTCGGTCAAGTACGACGCGGACCTCGATCTCTATTTCGTGACCAACATCAACGGCCATCCCATGGCCAAAGACGACAACGGCTTCATCAGCCGGATCCGGCCCGACGGCGGCGTGGACTCGCTCGCCTTCATTGCCGGCGGGCGCCGCGGCGTGACCCTCAACGCCCCGAAGGGCATGGCGATCGTCGGGGACACGGTCTGGGTCGCCGACATCGACGCCGTGCGGGCCTTCAACAAGCGCACCGGCGCGCCGGTCGCGACCGTGGATCTCGCCAAGCTCGCCGCCAAGTTCCTGAACGACATTGCGGTCGGGCCGGACGGCGCTCTGTACGTCACGGACACGGGAATCCTGATCGACTCTGCCGGGACCATCACGCATCCCGGGCCCGACCGCATCTTCCGGGTCGGCTCGAAGCGCGAGGTGAGTGTGGCCGCCGAGGGAGACACGCTCGACCGGCCCAACGGGACACGAAGCAGAACCGCGTGCTGATCCCGATCTTTCAACAAGACTGGGTTGAGGTGTGGCAGCTGGAAACCCTCTCACACCACGGAGCGCAGCGCCTCTTTCCAGCCCACCTGGAATTCACCTCTGCAGCGGTGACAGGTCATGCGGCGTGGCCGGCCGACAATCTGCTGCCGCTCGCGGCAGCTCGGGCATACGGCGTAACGGTCACCCCAGCTCGGCGGTACGCGCACGGCGTCACGCGGCAGGGGAACCACGGTCCACTTGCGGGGCGGCTTCTCGATGACCTCGAGGAACGGGGACGGCACTTCGATTTCCTGGCCGCTCACCTCGATCACAGCCTGGAGCGGGCCCAGCTGCCGGATGCGATACCACGCGCCACGGCGGATCTCGATGTTCAAGTCGGTTTGCAAGCGCGCCCACTGCATGCGTGCGATGCCCCCCTGGGCGGGTGCCATTGTTCAAGCGGTGTGCTGGGTCTGGTGGGGGGCGCGCCCGGACCGCACGTGTGGATCTGCCTGACGGCTTAAGGATACGACATCTGACCGGGGCTGCTGTGCGATGGATCACACTCAGGCACGGCCCAGCCTCAGCGAGGGGCGGGGCTAGGGCGCGTCCCGATCCGCGGTGACACTGACCCGAGTGCCGTCGGTGAAGACGACGGCGCTCGGTCGCCAGACTACGGTCATCTTGCTGAGTGGCGTGGTGCGGAGCCGCGTATGCTCGGCGCGGAACGGGTTGTACTTGATGATCCGTCCCGGCTCGCGCCACGTCTGCCCGGGGCGCAGCGGCTGGTCCACCTTGAGGTGGGCGCTGTAGATGGTGTCCCCGACGGTTCCAAGGAACGTGACATCACCCTCGAAGGCGCGGATCGGCTTCGGCCCGGTGTTGCGGTACGCGAACGTCAGCGAGATGAAGTCGTCGTAGCGCTCTTTATCGGGGTCCTTGGGCAGGTAGCTCTTGTCGACCACGGTGACGGCGAGCAGGGAGTCGAGCTGCCGGCCGTGCTCCGCTGCGCGCGCCCGCTCTGCCGCTGTCGCTCTAGCGGCGAGACTCTCCCGTTGGGCGCGCTCGGCGCGGGCCCACGCCAGAATCTCGCCAATGGTCATGGTGTCGTGAGGCAGTCTGATGAGGGATCGCACGTCGCCCGCGACCCCCAACAGCACGCGGGCATCAGCGAGCGGCAACCGAATGGAGTCGGCCGCCTCGAGCACGGAGTCAAGGCGCGCCACGGGGACGCGGGTAGTGAGGAACGCATCGTCTCGCGCTCGGGATTGACATCCCACCAGCGCCCCACCGAGCAGGCTCGCGCGTACGATGTCCTTGGTCCAGCGGCATTCGTGCATACGACGCATGGCCTATCCCTTCGAGGAATCGAGTGCTGAGGGCAGGACTCGAACCTGCACGGGGAGTGCTCCCCAAGGGATCTTAAGTACCGCTGTGGCGGGGATCAACCGCGGCGACGAGTAGATCTTCGTCATGAACGAGTGCCGAGGGCAGGATTCGAACCTGCACGGGGGTTGCCCCCCAAGGGATTTTAAGCGCCAATGCCGGGCGACGTGAACGGTACGCTCATGTCGTAATGAGCACAAATGCGGCGGCTTTGGTGACCGATAGTGCCTGGTAGCGACCGATAGGCTTGCTACAATCTTGCTACCAGGAACGCCGCCCTTCTGTCAGCTTGGGAAGTTGCGTTCCCGCAAATCCTCACAAGCCCCGTCAAGACCCGGAAACAGTGAACCCGCCGTGATGCCCATGTAACCCAGCTCGCGAATCACGAGTGGCCGGTCACATACGGGAAGGTCAATCGCCAGGAGGTATTTCTTGCCCTCCGATTCCTTGGACCGGATGTACGTCTCAATGTCGTCCATGTTTGACAGTGTTGACGCCGCCTGCTGCGGAATCATCCGTTCATTCTCAGTGGCCAGGAACTCGCCAATTGACACGTAGGGAAAGTAGGACACCAGCGCGAGTGGCTGGGGCAAGTCGGCCCGCCACTGTGCTTGGTCGAAAACGAGGATTCTGACTTTCTGACCCGGGTCGGCTTTGGCAGCTTCCGCGTTCGAGATACCACGATAGGCAAAGAACGCGGCTACGTAAGGCGAGTATGTCCAACAGAGAAGCGGCGTCGGGTAACCGTGATGCTGCGCCAAGTTGAGAAAGGCGCCGTTCTCGTCCGGGGTCCGCAGGTCGAAGACGTGGCGGGTGCTGGCGCTGAGTCGCCTATGCAGAGATGGAATATCCTCGCTTAGGAACCGGATCAGGTCCGCACGGCCACGGCGATGAAAGCCAGTACGCAACCGCCACGGCTTGTTCTGGCCGCGAAAGAGGTGTCGCTGGCCCTCTAGACTGGCCACGTACGCCTTGTACTCGTTCCAACCCTTCTCCAATGCCACCAGTTCCGACGGCTCGCCCGCTCGTGACCGTGGCAGGACGCACGTGCCGTTGACCCCCGCATCCGTTGTCCACGCGAGGGTCAGCGACGCATCGTCCCACGATCCCGTGACGTCGGCGTGGTTCGACAAAACGGCGTCCGGGTTGAGCGACTTGATGTTGTCCGGCGTAGCGACGAGCCCCGTGCGTGGATCGATGGGAAGGATGATGTTGGTGTGGACCTGAAATGCGCGGTTCTTGTTCGGGGTCTTAAACGTCGCTGCGGCACCCGGAATTGTCTGGTTGGCCTCGTGGAGAAACGCCGCTCCCTCGTAGTACGCGCCACGATCATCGACATTAACGATGATCATGCCCTCGCTGGTGCCGCTGTACTTGCCGATCCACTGACCGTTCATTCGCGGTACCGTAAGCCTCGATGCTACTCTGGCTCTTCGGCGGCCACGGGTGTTTGCGCTTCGCGGGCAGCGAACAGGGCAGCGAGCGTCGCGACCCGTGTTCGCTCCTTCCTATCGCGGAGCTCCACCGTCTCGGCGTCCTCTTCGCCCAATTGGCGGACCTGCTGAGGTGCGCCTTCTCCTCGGCGTTCGTCCTCCAGTGCCAAGAAGGAGTGGACGGCCAACCAGATGCCGTATCGGGTCTCGAAAGAAGCTCCCATGGCCACGTCGCGTTGTTCGAGACTCTGCCGTCGCGCGGCAAACTTGGGAAAAACGGTCGAGTAGTACACAATCAGCTCACCGCTCTCCATCTCCCACGAGTACGCAACTTGAGCTGGATCCTCCGGCCACGACTGGTTTGCCCATTGGGGGTCGTCAGGCCCGTTCACCGGCCGCACGTCGAACGGCGGCAGAGTAGTTCGCCTTCTGCCCTCGCGGGCGGGCGGGCGCTCGACCACGGTCACGGGACGTTCGTCCGCTAACAACGGCAGGCCTTGACGCATGAGCTCGACCCTGATGACTCCGGCATCACCAAGGGCCACGTTAGGTAGCGCTTCGAGTATGAGCCGCAGCCGCCCGCCTTGAAGCGGCGTTGAGCCCACAAGCCGCACCCGGTCTCCCGTTACGACGAAGTTGGTCCGAGAACGGTCGGGATGATTGGCATCGTGGTAGGTGCTGTTGGCGTCGGTCTCGACCCTGAGATAGCGGCGTTGCTCAGCATAGAAATCGACACTCTCGCCTGCTGGCCAGACAATCCGGACGAACGTGGGCGGCTCGTGCAGCTCAATCGGCGTTGGAGCGGGCCGCGGCGGCCTTGGGGGACCAGGGGGACGATCCTCCACCCGTTCCCCACCGCCTGCTTCAGCCCCCTCATCCTCGGCCACAGGTAGGCCCTGAATGCGCAACAGGCGCGCGACTTCACGCCGCATCTGCTGCCGGACGGCCTCGTCTTGCTCGCGTGCTCCCTCCTCACGCGCTTCTGCGTTCAAACGCTTGAGTTCGTCGTCCGACTTCAGGACCCGGACTAGCTCTTGCTCGATCATCTCGTACACAATGCCGCGTCGTGCGTCTTCGCGGTTCGAGACGAAGAGCGCGCGCTTCGCTTCGGCCGTGAGATGGTTACAGTCGATATGGCAAATCAGACGCTGGGTCAGATGCGGTAGCTCGGCCGCTTTCCTTATCAGGACCTGCGACAGCTCTGCATGCGTCTGACCGTGCAACGTCAACAGAATCGGCTTGGACGGATTCACGAACGCCGCGCTGGGCTTCTTGTTCTGCCTTGTCGGACGCTCAAGCACCCAGTACTCGAAGCCGATCCTCCCGAAGTCTCCAAGGCCCACGTAGTAGAGGCGGACGCTATGTGAGAGGGTTGGGCCGCGGCGCTCCGCGTCACCCTCATCCACCGCTCCATTGAGGGCGTTGCGCGACCCCTTGATAACGCGACGATACCCGTGCAATTGGCTATCGAGCCACACGGGGAGGACGGGATCGAAAAGGACCTCGTTTAGGAGTCCATAGATGCTGTTTGGGCCAAGCGGTGAGGGGTAGCGACTCAGGTCATAGCCGACGTGCCGCGCCAAAGTGCCCGGAACGAAGTTGAGTGCCTCGGCGTCGGCCTCGGTGATTGCCCCGTCAGTCGTGAAGTAGACGTAGTGACCTGTCTTGTACTCTTCAGCCGGAAGATCAAGGAACTTGACCACCGTGAAGCCCACAGATGCTTGGCCAGCGGTCCGGCTAGCGATCAAGGTGTATCGACTAACGGCGAAGGTAGCGGAACCGCCCTGCCCGTACGTGCCGGCGAGGTAGTGCTTCTGGATCTTGTTGCTTGCGTTGAGGCTCAGGATCGTGCCTGGCATCTCCGCCGGAGTGAGACCGATCCCGGTATCCCGCACAATGACGACGCGTGCTTCACGGGCCTCCCCGGCGAGTAGGGTCAGCGACACGCGGTTAGCGAGTCCCCGCCGCTGCGCAGGGGTCAGCTCGCTCAGCCCGCCTTCTGGTACGTTGAACCACGCCGAGGCGGCTTCCTTGGGACTTCGGCACTCCGGCACACCGTTCCGTTGCCGATGCTCCCCTTCGATCGCGGCATCAATCGCATTGGTAAGGCGTTCCACCAGGGCTCGACCAGGGTCCGCCGAGAGTTCGATGACGCCCCGATTGTTGGGGCGGTCACCTACCGGGACCCAGGCCACGCGACCGGCATTCGTGCGCTCGTACTCGGCGAGCGCCGTCGCTACCTCGGGAGCCGTCGTGGCTGCGTTGAGCGCCTGGAACAGCTGAGCCGCGTTCACCGCCCCGCGGGCTTCTTGCCGTTGCTGACGAAGCGGCCCTTCGACGCCTTCAAGTAGTCAGCGTTCGTCTCAACCGCCAGCCATTTGCGCTGAAGCTGCTCCGCCACCGCCCCTGTCGTGTTGCTCCCGGCAAACGGATCCACGACCACGTCGCCCTTCTGCGTGAGGAAGCGAATGAAGAACGACGGGACCTGCTCCGGCATGCGAGCGGGGTGTGGTTCGTAATCGTGCGCCTTACAAAACCTTTGGTAGCTGTCGCCGGTTCGAGTGTTGGAAACCGTCAGCACGTTGGACGGGATTGCGCCCCTGTTGTTCCTTAGGAACGAGGTCTTACCAATGTGGTGCTGCGACGGTCGCTTCCCGGAGTTGTACGTCCCACGCTTGAGCAGGCGCTCCATCGCTGCGCTGTACTCCTTGAGCACTCGGCGGTTACTGGCCTTGGGACGAGGCGATGGTGACATCCACCACAGGTGGGTGAAGGCGTCCTTCACGCGGATCCGCTTCACGTTCACCCATTGAGCGGGGCTCGGCAGGCGCGCAGGATTGTAGCAGACGAACTGTTGACACAGATAGAACTTGCCCTTTGTCAGGAAGCGCAGAAGCGCTCGGAGGGCAAGCGTCGACATCACTGGCAGGCCGCGCTCCCAAGCGTTCCCGAGCTCGATGACGATTGAGCCGTTGGGTTTCAGCAGTTTGCGAAACTGAGGCGCGAAGTCAGCCAGCCATTTCACGTACTTGTCGCCCTTGAGGTTTCCATACTTTTTCTTCCGGTTGAGCGGGAAAGGCGGCGACGTGAAGATGAGCTGCACCTTGCCCTCGTACTGCTTAGCGTAATCGGAGGTCAGGAACTCCTCGAACGTTCCATGCAGCGCCAGACCACGGGTGGTGTCGTACTCCTTTCGGAGCACGCGGTTGGTCGCCGTGCCGTTCTGCCTTAACGGCTTCTTCGTTCCCTTACTGTCTTGTCTTTTCGCCATCTAGCGGATGTGACTCCGGCTCAGTCAAACTGAGTGACCGCCCTGAGTCTCGAAGTATCAATGATCGGGACAAAAAGGAGTCTCGACTAGGGCGTTTTTGCGGCATGGACAGGCGATTCTGCGGCAGGAGAGGGACCCCCCGACCACCACAGCCTCCAAAGGCACGTGCCCCGCTGCGTGAGCCGGGGCACGTTAGGACTAGTGGCACCGTCCCATGTCTTGCACCCTAGCTGCCGCTCCCACTACCCGCGTCATTCGCGGGAGGAGTCGCGGGCTGCGAAGCTAGGGCGACGGTCGGGTTCGGATTGATGATGTTGTTCTGCGTCATCTCCACCGGAGGCCCCTTCGGCCCCAGGAAGGCGCCGCGTTGTTCTTTGGTGAACGTTTCCCCCGACCTGTCTACTTTGGTTTCCACTGCCGGGCGTGAAGCCGGTGTCGGTTGATCCTTGGACTTGCTCATGGTCCTGCGCGCCTTTCGCTGGGTAAGGTGGGCGGCTCAGATCGACTCGACGAATCTGTTCCGCGGGGAAGTACGTCCACTCCGCGCCGGTGGGAAGAAACGTACTACTGGCTTGGTGCCACATCTTTGGCTCTCTGATCGCCAGAGCATGCCCGATGCGCGGGTCGTCAGCATAGGACAGGGTGCCAGCGTAGAACCGGCCGTCCGCTACCTCCACGACGATGTACCGACGCTCCGCGCCATGCTCCGACCACAACCCGTCCCATGCTGTGGGATAAGCCGACCGTTCACCGAGCCGATTCTTAAGCACGTGCTTCGTGATGAGTGCGAACCCACCGCCCACGCCAATAGACGAGAGAATCTGGGCGCCCGTCCCGAGCAACGCGGTCGTCGTCACCGGCGCCCCGCCAAACAGATGGGCGAGATGATTAGGCGACACCCACAGTGCGGCGACAACGGCTCCGGCGAGACTCAGGAATAACGACCACATCGTGGCTTGAAACGGCGTTCGCGTTGCGGAGGGCACGACGAGGTCGGACACGTAGAGGCCTACGTATCCCGGAAGCACGAGCGACATCAGCGCAAGCAACGAGCCTGTCTCCACCCCTTTAACTTCGGTTTTCATTCGGGCTATGTCAAGCGACCCCCGAGGGGGCGCCGAACAACCGCGCTGAGGGGGCCGTCATGGGACGTACCCGCGCGGATATGTGCAGACGGGCAGTTGAACCTGGGCCACCAGCTCGCCGGCGACGATGCGGTAGCCCTCGGGCACGGGAGACAGGTGACTGCGCCGCTGAATCAGCCGCCGGTGGCTGGCGATCATCCTCCGCCGTCCGAGCGCCGTGGCGTCTACCGATTTCGCCACCCGAGCGCTTGCTACAATCTTGCTACCGTCCCCTAGAAAGCCCAAACAGCGCCTAGCCGGGCGTGCAGTTTTAAGTCCGCTGCGTCTACCTTTTCGCCACCCGAGCCTTGAGCCGCTGCCTGCTTCTTGACCTCCCTGGCGCTGAGCCATCCGCCACGTGATGACGACCGGCGTGATTCAATGACACCTCACGGCACCCGCAGCTGCCACCTCGGGAACGCCGCGCCGATGAGCCCGCCGATTAGCGCCCCAGCCGTGCCACCGATGAGCAAGCCTTCGAAGAACGGGGCGGGTCCGCAGCCGCGCCCGTACCTTGGCTCGTTGCACCCTCCCTCCGCGTGGGAGAAGCCCTGGGCAAGAACGCCCAACCCGATGCCTAAGACAGTGCCACCGATCAGCGCCCCTGTCCCCGCGTGCGACCCGCCGCGCGCCCACAGCGAGTCCACCCGGGAGGCGGACAGATCCATCAGCGTCCCGTCCGTCCGCAGTCTGAGGAGGTTCGGCAACGCGGCCATCACCGACCCTTCGACGAATTCGCTGTCCCTGGTCACGATCCGCACCCGTTGGCCGGCTCCGAGGCGCGCGAGCGCGAGACCCGCTCGCTGCGCGGCGCTGCGCGTATCGGGCTCTTGGGCAGCGAGCGCCGTCGTGAGAGCGACTAGGCCTGCGACCGCTATGGCGAAATGGAGCAACCGCATATTGCCCCTGTGAGAATGAGTGTAGCAGCATGATCGTGGGGGCGTCTCAAGTGAACTTCAAGAGACCTAGCGCGACGGGGCGTTGACAAGCCGCGCTGCGCGCTAGAAGCCGTCGC
>WNGG01014263.1_pt1 | contig 13316 bp, 15 predicted proteins | sample 5400661 | NCBI WGS metagenome assembly WNGG01 (sample SAMN13153372, study PRJNA577476) | soil metagenome | isolation source: 100 cm soil or saprolite under Garry oak tree replicate 1 | place: USA:California | collected 2016-06-15
CGGGGAATGGGATGGAGGGATTCTCTGCGAGCGGATGGAGCTACGTCGGGAACGACAACGGCGCCGACATCAACGACGAACTGTGCTTTGGTGCGTGCTCTTCGACCTACCGCGTGAGCGGTTTAGTTCAACGTGATCTATCTTGAACTGCGTTATCCGGATGCGCAGGTCTGTATAACACGTTCGCCCTAACCGAGACGGTGCCGGCGGCGTCTGACTTTCCGCCATGTTGCTGAACACGTCTCGGCGCGCCCGCCATGATATACGGCGAGGCGCCGCGGGCTATCGCGGGAGTCTTCGCGACCAGCCTCGCCGGCTACGGGCTCATCTCGAGTCGTGGATGTCGGCGCCAGAAGTACAGCGCCATGGCCGCCGTTGCGAGCATGTTCGCGCCGAAGATCGCCGGCCACGCCAGCGCCTTCAGCACCGGCGCGACGAAGAGCAGCGACGCGACGACGAAGCCGAACTGGAAGAAGACGAAGAGCATCATGATCCCGAAGCCGAAGGTCGCGTTCCGCTCCGCCAGACCGAGCAGCAGCGAGGCCGCGCCGCCGATCATGGCGAAGACGAGCGCGTGGACCCAGGTGAACATCAGGACCATCTCGAGCGACACCGGCAGCATCTCGGGCGAGCCGAGCCCCGCGCCCCCGCGGAAGAGCGCCGTCCCCAGCACCGTCGGCGTGTAGAACGGTCGGCCGGCGAGCCAGTCGATGACGAGGAACCAGATGGCCACGGTCGCGGCGCCGAGAAGTCCGGCGACGATGCCGTCCTGGTAGAGGCGCGCGCTGTCGCGGGTGAGGGGAGCGTCGGCGAAGGTCGAGTCTGATCGAACGGTCATGACCCTCTCCTTTCCGGGTGCATAGACCGAGCCTCGATACGTGACTAAGCCATTGTACTCCCGAGACGGGCGGGCGAGCGCGCGAGCGCCGGCGTCGTCATGCGGGTCGCCAGGGCCCAGGCGCACCAGCCGCCGACCGCCGCGGCCATGATCGACAGCGCGATCCCGATCGCCGCCTCGGGCCCCGCCGGGGCCGCGTGGATCAACGCCGGCGCGCTCGAGGCGAACCAGCCCCAGGACGCTGCGAGCGCCGTGCCGAAAGCGAGCGAGGACGCGAGCCAGCGACGGCGCGGATCCACGAGGGCGAGCACGAGCGCGGGCAGGAGCGGCAGGAGACGCAGCATCAGCGAGCGCCCGGGCGGGACGCCGGCGCGCTGGGCCATCTCGTGGGCGACCGCGATCGGCGACGTCGGGTCTTCCCGGATCGCCTCGGCGATCGTCGACTCGGGCTGGAGCAGCGCGAAGCCGGTGTCGGCCACCAGCCGGATCGAGAGCTGGACCAGGATCGCGGCGGCGACCAGCACGACGGGCGCGCTCTGCCAGCCTGTGAGCCGCGCCAGCAGCACGAGGCTGAACGCGAAGACGAGCGCGCCGAGGAATGCCCACGTGTAGAAGAGCACGCCGCCGTAGAGGAAGGCGATGCGCCCCGACGGGTCGACGAGGATCTGGAACAGGCCGAGGAGGAGCGTGCCGGTGGTCAGAAGCGCGGCGGCGCGCGCCGGGCTCCCCTCCGGCCACTCCTCGAGGGCGATCAGGAGCATCCCGAGCGTGTTGACCTGCGAGCCGATCAGGCCGAGGAGATGCGGCGGGCTCCACAGCGTGACGTCGATGCCGAAGAGACGGTGCCACAGATCGTCGATCGGCGCGGCGAGAATGACCAGCCCCATGCCCCACCAGGCGAGATGCCAGCCCCGCGTGCCGACGAGGCCGGCGAGCCGCACGGTGTCCGCGGGCCCCGGTCCGCGTCGAGCGCGCCACGTGTCCGCGGCCAGCACGCCGAACGAGACGAGCGCCAGGACCGCGACGCCCGTGTAGGTCATGATGTGCGGCGCGATCCAGAACGAGTCGCGGCCGATCAGGACGTGCCAGCGAATGTCCCAGCCGAGCCCCCACCCGGCGAGGATCTTGGCGGCGATCAGCACCCACAGCGCCCGGCGTCTCACGAGGGCCATGATACACTCCGGACGCCGTGATCGCGGGCTGGTGCTGGGACCTGATCGAGCCATATCTCCGGCGCAATCTCCTGAACGGCGGCGTCGAGCGCCCCACCCGCAAGCAGGTCCTCGAGGAGTTCGCCCGCGTCTGGCCCGAGGTGACGCTGACGATCGGCGTGCAGGAGCCCTTCGCCGGCACGATCCGCTTCAAGTGGCTCGAGCGGCTCCCCGCGGGTGAGCTGACGTCGTTCCTCGACGATCCGATGGGGTGGCTCGACGGGCGCTGGGGGGGCGGCAAGTACAAGATCAACCTCCACCACGGCCTGCACTTCGTGAACACGAAGAACTTCAAGCCCGTGGGACCGCCGCGGTGGCAGGACGCGCCCGCGCTCGACGTGAACGCATGACCATCGCCTGGAGGAGTCGATGCCGAGTGACGAGACGCGGCGCGTACTGAAACTGTTCGGCGTCGCGGTGACCAGCCTCGAGGACGCCATCGACCAGAAAGCGCCGCTCGCGGAGATCGTGCGGTGGGACGGGGAGCTCGCCGACCGGACGCGCGAGGTGATCGCGCTCGTGGAGCGGCTGCGCAGCCGCCGCATCGGCTGATGTGGCGCGACTGACCGACGCCTCCGGGGCGACGCTCGAGGTCGACCGGCCGCCGCGCCGCATCGTCTCGCTCATCCCCTCCACGACCGAGCTGCTCTGCCACCTGGGTCTCGCCGACGCGCTCGTCGGCGTGACGGTGTACTGCGTCGAGCCGCGCGACGTCGTGCGCGGGAAGACCCGGATCGGCGGCGAGAAGAACCCCGACCTTGAGAAGATCAGGGCGCTCGCGCCGGATCTCGTGGTGGCCAACGTGGAGGAGAACCTCCGCGAGCACGTCGAGGCGCTGCGCGCGTGGGGCATCCGCGTGTGGGTCACGTATCCGCGCACGGTGGCCGAGGGGCTCGCGCTCATCGCCGAGCTCGGCGAGCTCACCGGTACCGCGGCGCGCGCGCGTGTCATGCTCGCCGAGCTCGAGCCGCTCCACGCGGAGGTCCGCGCGGCCGCGGCGCGGCTCCCGCCCGTGTCGGTCTTCTACCCGATCTGGCGGGAACCCTGGATGACGGTGGGCGGCGACACCTACGTCCACGACATGCTCAGGACGTGCGGGGGCGCCAACGTCTTCGGCGACCGCGCGCGCTACCCGACGGTCACGCTCGAGGAGGTCGCCGCGCAGCGCCCCGACGTGATCCTGCTTCCCGACGAGCCGTACCGGTTCCGCCGGGCTCACGTGCGAGACTTCGACCCGTTTCCGCATATTCCCGCCGTCAGCGGCGGGCGCGTCCACCTCGTGGACGGCAAGCTCTTCTCCTGGCACGGCCCGCGCGCCGCCGCGGCGCTGCGCGCGATCCCCGCGCTGCTGCACCGGTAGGCGGTCGACCGTTTGCTGGTACCCTCGACCTGAGGAGATCGCGACTTCCATGCCAGAGACATGCCCCAGATGCGGGCGCGCCGGCGTCGAAGCGGGACGCTGTCCGGCGTGCGGGCTGGACGTGCCGCGCTATCAGGCCGCGCTCGACGCGCTCCGTCGCGGCCCCATCGCGGTGGCATCGCCTCCGGCCTGGGGACCCCCGGCGCCCGCGTGGCCGTCACGTCCGGCGACCGTCGACTGGCAGCGCCGGACGCTGCTCTTCCACGGCTCGGGCGCCGCGCTCTTCGGGATTCAGATCGTGAACCTACTGCTGGTCCTTCTCACGGCGGGCGTCTACTACTTCTGGGCGAAGGTGCGCGTCCGCGCGTACATGGCGTCCGAGACGGAGCTCGAGGGCGACCGCTTCGCGTACCACGGCACGGGCCGCGAACTCTTCGTCGGCTTCCTCAAGGCCATCGTCGTCTTTGTCGTGCCGGTGGTCCTGCTTCAGGTCCTCCCCGGCGCGCTGGGCGCGCCGGACGCGGTCAAGGCGCTCGCGTATCTCGGGACGTATGCGATCGCGGCGGTCGTCATTCCCCTGGCCGTCGTCGGCGCGCGCCGTTACCGCCTCAGCCGCACCTCGTGGCGCGGTATCCGCTTCTCGCTCCGCGGCCGGACCCTCGATTTCGTGAAGCTGTTCTGGCTCGGGTGGATGCTCATGCCCCTGACGCTCGGGCTCTGGTATCCGGTGTGGATCACGCAGCGTCACGCGTTTCTGACACGAAACTCCTGGTTCGGCTCCGAGCGCTTCGGCTTCGACGGGCGCGGGCGCGATCTCGTCGGCCCGTTCATCCTGATGGTCCTGTTGTTCCTGCCGACTCTCGGGCTCGCCTGGTTCTGGTTCTCCGCCTTCCGCCATCGGTACTTCTGGGGCCACACGTCGGTCGGCGCCGCGCGGTTCCGCTCGACCGTGTCCGGAGTCGCGTGGGCCTGGCTCACGTGCAGCAACGTCGTCTTCCTCGTGGCGACGGCCGGCCTCGCCTGGCCGTGGCTGACCGTGCGCAACGTCCGCTTCACGCTCCGCTACCTCGGTCTGGAGGGCCCGCTCGACCTGTCCGGCGTGCGCCAGGAGGCGCAGGCCGCGACCGCGACGGGCGAGGGACTGGCCGGCTTCTTCGACGTGGATCTCGGGGTGGGCTGAATGGTGAGTCTGCCGGTGCGCCTCGAGTGGCCGGGCCACTATCTCGACGGCAAGAGCGCCACGCGGCGGCCCGCGCGCGTGCGGATCATGGCGACGGGCCTGGAGGTCGCCATGACCGATCCGCCGGCGACCGCCTTCTGGCCCTTCGCCGAGCTGCGCCAGACGCAGGGCTGGTACGTGGGCGAGTCCGTCCGGTTCGAGCGGGGGGGCGTGCTGTCGGAAGCGCTCCTGGTCGACGACGTCGCCTTCCTCTCCTCGATCCGCGCCGTGGCCGGCGGCGAGGCGCGGCGGTTCCACGATCCGGCGAGTCGGCGCTGGCGCACGCAGCTCGTCGCGCTGGCGGCCGTCGCCTCGATCGGCCTTGCGCTCGGGCTCTACTTCGTCGCGATCCCCGCGCTCGCCACGTTCGACGGTGACCGTCGTGAACCGGCCCGTCGTCAACGCGCTCGCGGCGCCGGGGGGCTCGATCGTCGTCTTCCGTGGGCTGCTCGACCGCACCGAGAGCCCCGAGGAGCTCGCGGGCATCCTCGCTCACGAGCTCGCGCACGTGCGCCACCGTCACGCCACGCGCGCGATCTTCCGGCACGTGTCCACGGGGATCCTTCTCGCGGCGATCGTCGGCGACACGCGGGGCGTCGTCGCTTTCGGCGTGGAGGGGGCCCGGGCGCTCGGCGACAGCTCCTACACGCGCCAGAACGAGGAGGAGGCGGACCGCGACGGCATGAAGATGCTGCACGCCGCCCGCATCGACCCGCGCGGCATGCTGGCGTTCTTCGAGGCTCTCTCCAAGCACGAGCGAAAGGGCGAGGGCGGCGTCATGCGCTACCTCGCGACGCACCCGCCCGCGACGGAGCGGCTCCGCATCCTGTCGCGGCTCGCGACGCAGACGCCCGGCCCGCCCGTGAAGCTCCTGCCCGGCTACGACTGGGAGGATGTCAAGAAGATGTGCGGCGAGGCGCGGCCTCGATCGCCTCGCGGACGCGCCAGGCCGTCAGAGGAGTCCCGGTGACGCGCACGCCGAGCGGGGCGAGCGCGTCCTCCACCGCGTTGGCGATCGCGGCCGGCGGCGAGATCGCGCCGCCCTCGCCGAGCCCCTTCATGCCGAGCGGGTTGCGCGGCGACGGGAACTCGAGGTGGACGGTCTCGATCGCCGGCAAGTCGTCCGCTTTCGGCACCGCGTAGTCCATCAGCGATCCCGACAGGAGCTGCCCCGCCGCGTCGTAAGCCATGTCCTCCATCAGCGCGCCGCCCACGCCCTGCGCGACGCCTCCGTGGACCTGACCGTCCACGATGACGGGATTGATCACCTTGCCGCAGTCGTGCGCGACGACGTAGCGGAGCAGCCTGACGCCGCCCGTGTCGGGATCGACCTCCACGATGGCGACGTGGACCGCGCCCGCCCACGTCACGGTCGGCACGTGGTGGTAGGCGGCGGCCTCGAAATCGGGTACCACGACGCCCGGCTTGGCAAAGGTCGGGATCGACGCCTGGACGACCCGGGCCAGGTCCACAGCCGAGCCCGGGGAGCCGCGCACGAAGGCGCGCCCGTCCTCGATCTCGACGTCCCCGGGCGAGGCCTCGAGCAGCCCCGCCGCCGCGCGCGCCAGCCGGGCGCGCACCTCGCGGCAGGCATCGGCGATCGAGTTGCCCGCGGTCACGCCGCTGCGACTGGCGAAGGTGCCGACGCCGAATGGAACCGCGGCGGTGTCGCCGCCGACGACCGTCACCCAGTCCAGCGGCACGCCGAGCGCGTCGGCGGCGACCTGGGCGAAGGACGTCTCGTGTCCCTGGCCGGATGACACGGCGCCCGTGGCGACGAGGACGCGGCCCGCCCCGTCGACGCTGACGCGCGCGCCCTCGAAGGGGCCGATCGCCGTGCCCTCGGCGTAGCCGGAGATTCCCACGCCGCGCCAGACGCCGCGCGCGCGCAGATCGGATTGCTCGCGCCGGAAGCGATCGTAGTCGACGGCGGCGAGCGCGGCGTCGAGCGTCGCGCGGAAGTCGCCGCTGTCGTAGACGAGCGGGTTGCCGTCGCGGTACGGCATGCCGAGGTCCCAGGGGAGATCGGCGGCGGAGAGATAGTTCCGTCGGCGAATCTCCGCGGGGTCCAGCCCGAGCGTCCGGGCGAGGCCGTCCACCGCGCGGTCCATCGCGAACACCGTCTCGGGGCGGCCCGCGCCGCGATACGGCGCGTTCGGCGTCTTGTGGGTGACGACACCCTTGACCTCCACGGCGAGGCTCTTCACGCGGTGCGGGCCCAGGAGGTGCGCGACCGTGTTGTACGGCAGCACGATCCCCCAGACGTTGTAGGCGCCGAGGTCGAGCCAGATCCGGTCGCGGACGCCGAGGATGACGCCCTCGCGCGTGGCGGCGAGCTCGATCGCGTGGGTCTGGTGGCGCGCGTGGCCGGCGCTCATCATGTGCTCGCGGCGGCTCTCGGTCCACTTCACGGGCCGTCCGAGCGCGGTCGCCGCGATGGGCACGAGCGCGTCCTCGGCGTAGCCGGAGGCCTTGGTCCCGAAGCCGCCGCCGAGGTCGGGCGCGATCACGCGGATGCGGTTCGGCGGCAGGCCGAGCAGCGCGACGAGACCCTGCTGGACGAAGTGCGAGACCTGGGTGGAGTTCCACGTCGTGAGGCTTCCATCGCGGCGGTCCCACACGGCCACGACGCCGCGCCCCTCGAGCGGCATGCCCACGTAGCGCTGGATGCGAAACGTCTCGCCGAAGACGACGTCGGCGCGGGTGAACGCCCCGTCGACATCGCCGACCGCGTGGGTGAAGCCGACGGCGACGTTCGTGGACCACGTCTCGTGGACGCGCGGCGACCCCGGCTCCGCGGCGGCGACCATGTCCGTGACGACCGGGCGCGGCTCCCACGCGACCTCGACGCGCTCCGCGGCGTCCTGCGCCCGCGGCGGGCTGTCCGCGACGACCATCGCGACGATCTCGCCGACGTACCGGACCCGGTCGCGGCAGAGGGGGAACTGGGGCGCCTGGCGGACGTCGATGCGAACGGCCGCGCCGAGGCCCGGCGGCACGGCGCCGAAGAGGGGCAGGGGCTTCATGAAGCGGGCGAGGTCGTCGTGGGTGAAGACGGCGGCGACGCCGGGCATCGCGCGCGCCGCGTCGGTGCGGACGGCGCCGATCAGCGCGTGCGCGTGGGGCGAGCGCACGAAGGCCGCGTGGAGCATCCCGGGGAGGACGACATCGTCCACGAAGCGGGCCTCGCCGCGCAGGAAGCGCGGATCTTCCCGGCGCTTGACCGCCGCTCCGAAGAGCTTCGCGCCCATGCGCGCTGCCGCGTCTAGAGGATCAGGAGCGCTTGCGGACGGGGAGGATCCAGTCGAGCCACGGCGCCACGACGACCAGGAAGAGTCCCGGGATCGCGACGGTCGCGATGCAGCCCACGATGGAGAGAAAGAGGACCGAGATGAGGGTGATGAGCCCGTCGAAGAGTAGATGCATGCCGCTATCTTACTCCACCCTATTCCACTTCGAGGATCATCTCGATCTCGACCGGGATGCCCATCGGCAGCTCGGCCATGCCGACCGCCGAGCGCGCGTGCTTGCCGATTCCCTCGCCGAAGACCTCGACCATGAGGTCGGAGAAGCCGTTGATGACCTTCGGCTGGTCGCCGAACCCGGGCGCCGAGTTGACCATACCGAGGACCTTGACCACGCGTTTGACCTTGTCGAGGCTGCCGAGGTGTTTCTTCGCGGTCGCGAGCAGCGAGAGGCCGACCTCGCGCGCCACCTGGTAGCCCTGCTCGACCGTGAGGTCCTTGCCGACCTTGCCGTGCGCCGAGGGCTTGCCGTCCGGGCGCAGCGGACCGTGACCCGAGACGAAGAGCAGGTTCCCGACGCGCACCGCGCCGACGTAGTTGGCGACGGGTGTGGCGGGGGCCGGCAGCGTGATGTTCCGTTCCTTGAGTTTCGCCTCGGCGCTCATGGATGCGGTCCTCCTCGGGGGAATGACAGCAGCCGCGTCATCGTGTCACACTGGCTCGTGCCCGTCAAACCAGCTCCGGTGGTTCCGTCGCCCGCCGCCACGCTCGTGCTGCTGCGGGACCGTTCCGGCGGCGGTGTCGAGGTGGTCCTGACCCAGCGCCATCGCGCCAGCAAGTTCGCCGCGGGCGACTACGTCTTCCCCGGCGGCAAGCTCGAGGCGTCCGAGGGGCCCGAGGACGGCGCGATCCGCGAGACGTTCGAGGAGGTCGGCGTGCTGCTCGCGACGGATGCTCGCGGCACGCCGGTGCCCGCCGGAACGCCGGCGTTCGTCGAGTACCGACGCGCGTGCGCCCGCGACCACCGCGAGTTCCGGACGATGGTCGAGCGCGAGCGGCTGCGCCTCATGAGGGACGGGCTCGTCTACTTCGCCCACTGGGTGACGCCCGAAGACATGCCGCTCCGCTTCGACACGCGCTTCTTCGCGGCGGTCATGCCGTCCGGGCAGGAGGCGAGCGGCGACGGCCACGAGGTGATCGACCTCCGCTGGCTCGCGCCGGGGGAGGCGCTGGCGGCGCAGAAGCGCGGGGAGATCTCGCTCCGCACGCCGACGCTGAAGAGCCTCGCGCTCTTCGACGGGGCGGCGACGAGCGCCGAGGCGCTCGAGCGCGTGCGCGGGCGCGAGATCGTCACGATGCGCCCGCGCGTGCTCGTGGAAGACGGCAAGCGGCGCGTGCTCCTGCCCGGCGATCCCGGCTGGTACTAGCGTCGACCTCGGGCGCGATCGTCAGAAGTAGGCGATGAGCCGCCCGCAGGTGATCACGGAGGCCCACAGCACGGTCGTCGTGCCGTAGATCGTGATCCGCTCGGCGCGCATCTCGACCTGGTCGGAGCGATGGGGATAGCCGACGACCGTCGCCGCCTTGCCCGGCGCGAGCATCTCCTTCGAGAGGCCACGGCGCTCCATGCGGCTCGGCGGCGCCAGCACGACGAGCCACGTCTTGGCGGGCGTCTTGAGACGCACGAAGCCGTGGGGGTGCTCGTAGCCGGCGGCCTCGATCGTGCCGGTGAGGGTCAGCTCCTTCTGCGAGTCGTACCCGCTCCGGCCGTGGTGGGCGAGGGCAGCTCCCGGGAGGAGGAGCGCGACGAGCGCGATCAGACGCATTCCGCGAAGGTTCATAGCGTCAGTCGTCGAGCATCCCCGGCAGAATACGCCCGGCGACGGCAAAGTTGGAGCCGCCCCGCGGCGTCAGAATGAGGAGCTCGCCTTCGACGAGCCACTCGTTGGTCGCGGCGCGGATTGTGATCGCGTGGCTGACCAACACCAGGGTGCCCGGGTCACGCCACGCGCCGATTCGCTCGCGAATTTCGGCCAGAAGCGCCGCGTCCCGGGGGCCCGACTGGAGCGGGCGCCACACCTCCACGCGCCCGAAGGCGAGGCGCGCCGTCTCGAGGCATCGACACCACCCACTCGAGAGCACGCTCGCGACGGGAATGCCGCGCGCGGTGAAGGTGCGGCCGATGCGGCGCGCGTCCTCGCGTCCCCTGTCGATGAGATTACGCTGCGTGGCGCAGTCGTCGAGGCGAAAGCCGGGCGGGTCGCCGACGGTGCCATCGGTCTTTGCGTGGCGGATCGCGACGACCTGGCCGCCGCCCTTGAGGAGCGTCCACAGCGCCTCGTCCGCCTCCGCGCGCCCCGTCGCCGCCGCGAGAAGCGCGGCGACGACGAGGGCGATCGGCGTTCGCACGCTACGCGCGCTTGAGCTCGTCCGTGCGGATCGGCAGGCTCCGGATGCGCTTGCCGGTCAGCGCGAAGATCGCGTTGGTGACCGACGGCGCCGCCGACGGCACGCCGGGCTCGCCGAGGCCGCCCGGCGGGTTCCCCGAGTCGAGGATGTGTGTCTCCACGACGGGCATCTCACCGATGCGCATCATCGGGTAGTCGTGGAAGTTCGACTGCTGGACGCGTCCGCGCTCGAGCGTGATCTGGCCGTAGAGGGCCGCGGTCAGCGCGTACACGAAACCGCCCTCCATCTGTGCCCTGACCTGATCCGGGTTGACCGCGATGCCGCAATCGATCGCGCACACCACGCGATGGACGCGGACCTTGCCGTCGGGCGCCACCGACACCTCCGACACGTGCGCGGCGTACGAGCCGTAGGAGAAGGCGACGGCGACGCCGCGCGCGCGCCCCGCCGGCAGCGGCCTCCCCCAGCCCGCCTTCGTCGCCGCCAGCTCGAGCACCGCCTTGTGGCGGGGCGACTTGCCGAGCAGCGCGCGGCGGTATTCGTAGGGGTCCTTCTTCGCCGCGGCGGCGAGCTCGTCGATGAACGACTCGACGATGAAGGCGTTCTGCGACGAGCCGACCGAGCGCCAGAAGCCGAGCGGCATGCCGTAGTCCTTGTCCTTCCACTCCACGAGGACGTTCGGAATGTCGTAGGGCTGATCGGCGGCGCCCGCGACCACCGAGCCGTCGAGCGTGCCCTTCGCGATGCGGCCTTTCCAGGACAGGATCCCCGGACCGGCGATCCGGTGCCACCACGCGACGGGCTGCCCCGCGTCGTCGAGGCGCGCCTTGAAGTGGTTGTACGTGGACGGACGGTAGAAGCCGTGGCGGATGTCGTCCTCGCGGGTCCAGATGACCTTGACGGGCGCGCCGACGGCCTTCGCCGTCTCGACCGCGTCGATGACGAAGTCCTGCTCGCCGCGCCGACCGAAGCCGCCGCCGAGCATCGTCGTCACGACCTCCACTTTTTCCAGCGGCAGCCCGGTGAGCCGCGCGGCCGTCTGCTGAGTGCCGCCCGGGTTCTGCGTCGGCACCCAGAGCGTGCACGACGTGGCGGTGATGCTCACCGTGCAGTTCATCACCTCCATGCACGCGTGCTCGAGGAACGGCACGAAATAGAGCGCCTCGAGCGTCCGGCCGCTGGCGGCGAGCGCCTGCTCCGCGTCGCCGACCTTCTTCGCCTCGATCCCCTTTTCCTTGATCGCGTCCTGGAGGCCCCGCATGATCTCGGCGCTCGAGACGGAGCCGACCGGGCCGTCGTCCCAGGTGACCTTCAGCGCCTTACGCCCCTGGAGCGCGGCCCAGAAGGTGTCGGCGACGACCGCGACACCGTTCGAGACCTGGACGACCTCGCGGACACCCTTGACCTTCTTCGCCTCGGTCGCGTCGAAGGACACGACCTTGCCGCCGGAGACGACGGGGATGCGCTCGATCGACGCGACGAGCAGATTCGGTACTCTCACGTCCATGCCGTAGATGGCCCGACCGTCGGTCTTGGACGGCACGTCGAGACGCGCGAACTCCTTGCCGATGTACCGGAACTTGTCCGGCGTCTTGAGCTTCGGATCCTGAGGCACGGGCAGCTGCGAGGCCCGGTCCACGAGAGCACCGTAGAGGAGCTTCCGGCCGCTCGGCTTGTGGATCACCGTGCCCATGTCGGTGTCCACCTCGTCCACGGGAACGTTCCACTCCTGGGCCGCGGCCTGGCGGAGCATCTCGCGCGCCGCCGCGCCCGACTTGCGCCAGAGGGCGAGGTGGTCGCGAATGCCGCGGCTGCCGCCGTACGCCTGGTTGCCGGTGATCGGATTCGCGTAGAGCTTCGGGTTCGCCGGGGCCTGCTCGACCTTCACCTTGGAGAGATCCACGTCGAGCTCGTCCGCGATGATCATCGGCATCGTCGTCATGGAGCCCTGACCCATCTCCGGCACCGAGCTCACGATCGTCACGAGGCCGTCGCGGTCGATGCTGAGCCACTGGTTCGGCGCGAAGACGCCGGGACGCTGCTGTCCGAGCGCCCGGCCGGGCAGCCGGAAGCCGACGACGAGGCCCGCGCCGAGGGCGGCCGAGCCCGTGAGGAGCTCACGCCGAGTGAGACGGGGAGTCCTGAGCGTGCTCATCGCGTGGCTCCTTTCGGCTTGCCAGGCGCCTTCGCGGCGCGATGGATCGCGGCACGGATCCGCTGATAGGTCCCGCAGCGGCAGATGTTGCCGCCCATCGCCTCGTTGATCTGCGCGTCGGTCGGTTTCGGCGCCCGCGCGAGCAGCGCGGCCGCCGACATGATCTGCCCCGATTGGCAGAAGCCGCACTGGGGCACCTGCTCCTCGACCCACGCGCGCTGGAGCGGATGCTCGGCCTTCGCGTCGAGCCCCTCGATCGTGGTGACGCGCCGGTTCTGCGCCGCCGACGCGGGGGTGATGCACGACCGGACCGGCCGCCCGTCCACGTGGACGGTGCAGGCGCCGCACTGGGCGACGCCGCAGCCGTACTTGGTGCCGGTGAGGCCGACCTGTTCGCGGATCACCCACAACAGAGGCGTGGTCGGATCGACGTCGACCTCGTGAGACTTGCCGTTGATTGTCAGGCGCATTGCGTTCTCTCCAGATGAGCATGTGGCCAGGAGGTTTCATCGGCGCCGGCCACGCGCGGGCGCCGTAAGACCAAATTCTACTAGGCCCCATGGCACTTGCAAGCATGGCGGCGGCTCGCGCGCTAAACTGACATACTCAACAACAGGGAGGCCCGATCATGGGACATCGCGCGCCGAAATTCATCAGGGTCGAATTCGCGGCTCTCGCGGGTGGTTTGGCGCTTGCCGCGGCGGCATTCGCCGCCGAGTACCAGATGACCGTCAACAGAGACCGTCTGGTGAATGCGCAAAACGAGCCGCAGAACTGGCTGCTGATGAACGGCGACTACGGCGCCACCCGTTATTCGAAGCTCACCCAGATCAACCGCGACAACGTCAAGAACCTCCGGCTCGTCTGGGCGATGGCGCT
>WNGG01006173.1_pt1 | contig 13315 bp, 7 predicted proteins | sample 5400661 | NCBI WGS metagenome assembly WNGG01 (sample SAMN13153372, study PRJNA577476) | soil metagenome | isolation source: 100 cm soil or saprolite under Garry oak tree replicate 1 | place: USA:California | collected 2016-06-15
AGGGATGGGAGGATTTCTACCTTATATTACCTCCGCACCAACCCCCCGAACGCCACCGCGCACCCGAGCCCTAGCCCCAGCATCACCAGCACCATCGGCAGCGCGCTCGAGGCGTCGGCCAGCATGTTGCCGACAATCTGCGCGGCGGGGGCGCCGAGGCCCATCTGCAGAAACCCGGTGATGCCGGACGCGGTGCCGGCGGCCTGCGGGCGCACGCTCACCGCGCCGGCGACGGCGTTCGGCAGCAGCATGCCGGCGCCGTACGAGATGACGATCTGCGGCACGAAGATGGTGGCCGGGCCCCAGCCGGGGGCGCCGACGACGAGCCCGATCGCGAGCGCCGCGCCCAACAGCGACAGCGCCGTGCCCCACCAGATCATGCGGTCGACGCCGATGCGCGCGGACGAGCGCGCGGCGAAGAAATTGCCGGCCATGTAGCCGACCGAGGTCACGGCGAACCATAGGCCGTAGACCGCGGAGCTCAGCCCCATCATGGTCACGACCACGTGCGGCGCGCCGCCGAGGAACGCGAAGAACATCGCCGAGTTGGCGGCGGCGACGAGCGTGTAGCCGACGAACTGCGGGGTCGAGACCAGCAGGCGCGCCTCCTCCAGGAAACGCACCAAGCCGCCGGCGGTCATCGGAGTCTCCTGCGTCTCCGGCAGCGCCGCCACCGCGCCGACCAGCGTCACCGCGCTGACGATGCCGATGAAGGCGAAGATCGCCTGCCAGCCGAGCGCGGTGTCGAGCACGCCGCCGATCAGCGGCGCGACCATCGGGGCGACCACCATGGCCATGGTCACCCAGCCGATCATGGCGGCGGCGCGCTCGCGGTCGTACAGGTCGCGGATGATGGCGCGGCCGACCACCAGGCCGGTCGAGGCGCCGAGCGCCTGGATGGTGCGCGCGACCACCAGCGCCTCGATGCTCGTGGCGGCGATCGCCGCGAAGCTCGAGACGGCGGTGAACGCGAGGCCGGCGAGCACGACCGGCCGGCGGCCGAAGCGGTCGGACAGCGGCCCGGTGACGAGCTGCGAGGCCGCGAGCCCGAGCAGATAGAGCGAGACGGTGAGCTGCACGGTGCCGGGATCGGCCACGAAGGTCGCCGCGAGGCCCGGCACCGCCGGCATCAGGATGTTGAGCGACAGGGGCCCGATCGCCGTCATGGCGATGAGGAGCGCGAGCATGCGCGCGGGCGCGAGCCGCGCCCGGGCCGTGCCGCCGCCTTCGATCTCGGGCAGGAGGGGAGCGCGCACCGGCTGGGCCTTATTCGAGCGGGCGGGTCGCGGCCTCGAGCCACGCCCGCGTCGTTTCATCGGCGAGCGGCGCCAAGCTCGCGGCGACGCGCGCATGGTAGGCGTCGAGCCAGCGCGCCTCCTCCGGCGTCAGCAGATCCAGCGCGACGAGCCGCCGGTCGATCGGCGCCAAGGTCAGCGTCTCGAACGCGTTGAGTTCCTTCTCGGCGCCGGCGACTGCCGGCGCGGCAATCACCAGCACCAGGTTCTCGATGCGGATGCCGTAGGCGCCGGTGCGGTAATAGCCGGGCTCGTTCGACAGGATCATGCCGCGCCGGAGCGCGGTGGTGCCGAGCTTGGAGATGCGCGCCGGCCCCTCGTGCACGGAGAGATAGCTGCCGACCCCGTGGCCGGTGCCGTGATCGAAGTCGAGGCCGGCGGCCCACAAATATTGCCGCGCCAGGGTGTCGAGCTGCGCGCCGGTGGTGCCGTCGGGATAACGCGCGGTGGCGATGGCGATGTGGCCCTTGAGCACGCGGGTGAAACGCTCGCGCATCTCCGCGCTCGGCGTGCCGACCGCGACCGTGCGGGTGATGTCGGTCGTGCCGTCCTCGTACTGCGCGCCGGAGTCGATCAGAAAAAGCTCGCCCGCATTGATGCGCCGGTTCGACGCGCGGGTGACGCGGTAATGCACGATGGCGCCGTTGGGGCCGGCGCCCGCGATGGTCGGAAACGAAACGTCCTTGAGCAGGCCGGTGTCGCGGCGAAAGCTTTCGAGTGCCGCGACGGCGTCGATCTCGGTCAGCGTGCCGCGCGGCGCCTCACGGTCGAGCCAGGCAAGGAAGCGCGCCACCGCCGCGCCGTCGCGCCGGTGCGCCGCGCGCGCGCCGTCGATCTCGACCGCGTTCTTGACCGCCTTCATCAGCGCGATCGGATCGGCGCCGCGTTTAATCTTCCCGCCGGCCTCGCGCACGATGCGCGCGAGCGCGTCGGCCGCGGTCCCCTGGTCGAGCCGCACCGTGCGCCCGGCGGCGGCGAGCGCGGCGAGGTCGCCGTCGAGCGCCGACGGCTCGCGCACGTCGGCGAGTTGCTCGAGCCGGTCGCGCACCGCGTTCGCCAGTTTGCGGCCGTCCACATAGAGCGCCGGGCGCTCGTCCTTGGGCACGATCGCGAACGCAAGCGGCAGCGGCGTGTGCGCCACGTCGGCGCCGCGAATGTTGAAGGTCCAGGCGACCGCATGCGCATCGGACACGACGAGCGCGTCGGCGCGCGCCTTGGCGAGCTCGGCGCGGATACGCGCGAGCTTCGCCGCCGCGTCCTCGCCGGCAAAGCGCAGATCGTGCAGCGCCACCGCGCCGAGCGGCGGGGGCGGGCGGTCGGTCCACACGGCGTCGATCGGATTGGGCTCGGCCGGCACCAGGCTGGCGCCGGCGGCCGCGCAGGCCTTGGCGAGCTTCTCGGCGTTCTCGACCGTGTGCAGCCACGGGTCGTAGCCGAGCTTGGCGCCGGCCGGAAGATTCGCCTCGATCCACGCCTCGGGCGGCCGCTCGATCAGGTGTTCGATCACGAACAGCGCAGTGTCGACCTGCTCGCGGACCTGCAGCGTGTAGCGCCCGTCGACGAACAGGACGGCGCGATCGGCGAGCACGATCGCCACCCCGGCCGACCCGGAGAAGCCGGCGAGCCAGGCGAGGCGCTCCTCCGACGGTGGCACGTATTCGTTCTGCTGCCGATCGGCGCGGGGAACGATGAAGCCGTCGAGCCCGCGGTGCTTGAGCTCCGCGCGCAAACGGGCGACGCGCCGCGGAGCGGCCGCCGGCTCGGTCCTGTCGTCGAATGACTGAAAGCGGGCCTCGAACATGGGAAGGCCCAATCTATGGGCGGCGGGATGCATCGGCAACGCCGGCAAACGCGCGGTTGCCGTCAAAATTGGCAGTTGACCTGGCGAATGAGCAACGCGTAATCCGAGGCGCCAGCCGATGCCTCGAAGCGATTGGTCCATCACAAAAATTCATCAGCGATCGCATGCCGGCGCCGCAGCACACCCATGCGCGGGCGCGCATTTTCGCGCAGCAAGGCGCGGCTTACCTATCGGTGCAGAAGTCAGGAGGAATGCCAGGAGGTGTCGAAACTCTTGGATAAGGAGAGACACCGATGGCCGTCATCACCTACGGCGCCGCCGCCCCCGCGGCCAAGGCGCCCGCTCACGGCGAGAGCCTGTTCATGCGGTTTGTGAACGCGCTTGCGGAATCGCGGATGCGCCGGGCGCACCGCGAAATTGCCCGCTACCGGCACCTGTTGCCGCAGGAGCTTGAAGCGGCCGCCGGCAAGCTCGGCCCCCGCACCGAGGACGAGCTGCCGTTCATCCGTTGAGCGACTTGCGTAGCCCGCATGGAGCGGAGCGGAATGCGGGAGCAGTTCCCGGATTGCGCTTCGCTCCATCCGGGCTACCGCCGCTACAGCCGCGGAGTCATCGCCGCGTCAGCACCAGCGTCACCCAGCCGTCGAGGAGGATGCGGCGCTCGAGCGCGAGGCCTTGCGCGCGATACGCAGCGAGCGCGGCGCGCGCCTGCGCCGGCAAGAGTCCCGACAGCACCACGCGGGAACGCGGTGCGGCCAGCCGCGCCATGGAGGCGGCAAGACACGTAAGGGTGCCAAGCAGAATATTGGCGAGCACCAGATCGTAGGCCCGCGCGCGAAAAATCCGGCGGTCGAGGCCGCCGGCGTGCACGACGTCGATCAGAGACCCGACGCCGTTCGCCCGTGTGTTGGCGCGCGCGACTGCCACGGCGCCGCGGTCGATGTCGCTCGCGAGCACGCGCGTGCGGCGCGCCTTGGCGGCCGCGATGGCGAGCACGCCCGAGCCGGTGCCCAGATCGAGGATGCGGCGCGGTCTTTGCGCTTTGAGAATCCGGTCGATGGCGATGAGGCAGCCGCGCGTCGTGCCGTGATGGCCGGTGCCGAACGCGAGCGCCGCCTCGATCTCGATGCCGACCCGATTGATCGCGACGCGCGCGCGGTCATGGTGCCCGTGCACGACGAAACGGCCGGCCTCGACCGGCTTCAGGCCGGCTAGGCTCGTGGCGATCCAGTCCCGGTCGGCGATTGTTTCGAATTCGAGAGAGCGCGCGGCAGCTTTGCCGGCCGCGGCCGCAACGAGGTCGCGCACGGCCTCGCGCCTTGCCGCGCGGTCGAGATAAAGCGCGACGACCCACCCTCCGTCCGCTTCGTAAACGGCGCACGCCGTTTCGCCAGGATCGAAGCGCAGCGCAAACAGATCGGCGACGCGCCACGCGGCCGCCTCGTCGGCGCGAAGGCGGGCAATGGTGGTCACGAGTTCGTGCCCCGGATGCGGTGCAGCGCACCGGAAGTCGGGTATACCCGACTTCCGGCACTCATTTGATTGTCACAAGTCGGAAACATCCGACTTGCGATGCGGTGCACCGCTGATCCGGGGTCCAGGTTGCGAGAAGATTTTGGACCCCGGGTCTGCAGCGCACCGCTGCGCGCTGCGCTGCGCCCGGGGCACGTCGCGCAAGTCACGCCCTCTCGACAAACGAATCGACCACCCGCTTTTCGCCGGCCCTGTCGAAGGCGACGATGAGCTTGTTGCCGTCGACCGAGACGATGTCGCCATAGCCGAATTTTTGGTGAAACACGCGATCCCCGACCGCGTAGGGCGAGGCCGGGCCGGTCGAGCGCGCCACCAGCTCGCCCTCGATGGTCAGCGGCTGACGCCGCCGCGCACCGCCGGGGCGGCTGCCGTTGGCGCCCGCTTCGTCCATGCCGCTCCGTCTCGCGCGGTTCGCCTGGGCGCGCTGCCAACCCGGCGTCTCGTAGTTCGACGCGAACGATTCCATGGCGTCGAAGCGCGAGGGGGCGAGCCCGCCCCAGCCGAAGCCGCCCTTGGATTCAGTCACTTCCACATGTGCCTCGGGCAATTCGTCGAGGAAACGCGACGGCACCGTGGTCTGCCACAGGCCGTGCAGGCGCCGGTTGGTGGCGAAGAAAATTTTTGCGCGCCGGCGCGCGCGCGTCAGCCCGACATGGGCGAGGCGCCGCTCCTCCTCGAGACCGGCGCGGCCCTGATCGTCGAGGGTGCGCTGGTGCGGGAAGAGTCCGTCCTCCCAGCCGGGCAGAAACACGGTGTCGAACTCGAGGCCCTTGGCGGAATGCAGGGTCATGATCGAGACCGCGTCGGCATCGGCGCCGCCATCGGCGTCCATGATCAGCGAGACGTGCTCGAGAAAGCCCTGCAGGTTCTCGAACTCCTCCATCGAGCGCACCAGCTCCTTCAAATTCTCGAGCCGGCCCGCCGCGTCGGCCGAGCGGTCCTTCTGCCACATCTCGGTGTAGCCGGACTCGTCGAGCACGATCTCGGCAAGCTCGGTGTGCGGGATCTGGTCGCGCCGGCCGCGCCAGCGGTCGAACGCCGCGATCAGGTCGCGCAGCGCGGTGCGCGGTCTGGCTTTCAGTTCCTCGGTCGCGACGAGGGTGCGCGCCGCCTCCATCAGCGGCACGCGCCGCGTGCGGGCATGGTCGTGCAGGACCTGGACGGTGGCGTCGCCCAGCCCGCGCCGCGGCACGTTGACGATGCGCTCGAAGGCGAGGTCGTCGGCCGGCGAAGCGACGCAGCGCAGATAGGCGAGCGCGTCGCGGATCTCGGCGCGCTCGTAGAAGCGCGGGCCGCCGATCACCCGGTAGGGCAGGCCGAGGGTGACGAAGCGGTCCTCCAGCTCGCGCATCTGGAACGAGGCGCGGACCAGGATGGCGATCTCGTTGAGCTTGTGGCCGGCGCGCTGCAGCTCCTCGATCTCCTCGCCGATCGAGCGCGCCTCCTCCTCCGAATCCCAGGCGCCGGTCACGGTGACCTTCTCGCCCAGCTCGTCCTCGGTGCGCAGCGTCTTGCCGAGCCGGCCCTCGTTGTGGGCGATGAGGTGGGAGGCGGCCGCGAGGATATGGCCGGTCGAGCGGTAATTGCGCTCGAGCCGGATCACGGTGGCGCCGGGGAAATCCTTCTCGAAGCGCAGGATGTTGTCGACCTCGGCGCCACGCCAGCCGTAGATCGACTGGTCGTCGTCGCCGACGCAGCACAGGTTCTTCGCCCCCTGGGCGAGCAGCCGCAGCCACAGATACTGGGCGACGTTCGTGTCCTGATATTCGTCGACCAGCATGAACCGGAAGCGCTGCTGATACTGGCGCAGCACCTCCGCGTTCTCGCGGAACAGGCGGATGGTCTCGAGCAGGAGGTCGCCGAAGTCGGAGGCGTTGAGGACCTTCAGCCGCTCCTGATAGGCAGCGTAGAGCTTGAGCCCGCGTCCGCCCGCGAAGACCGCGGCCTCGCCCGGCGACACCTTGTCGGGCGGGAGCCCGCGGTTCTTCCAATTGTCGATCATCGCCGCGAGCGCGCGCGCCGGCCAGCGCTGCTGGTCGATGTTCTCGGCCTCCAGCACCTGCTTCATCAGGCGGATCTGGTCGTCCACGTCGAGGATGGTGAAGTCCGGCTTGAGGCCGACCAGCTCGGCGTGGCGGCGCAGGAGCTTGACCCCGATGGCGTGAAAGGTGCCGAGCCACGGCATGCCCTCGACCATCTGGCCGACCATGCGTCCGACCCGTTCCTTCATCTCGCGCGCCGCCTTGTTGGTGAAGGTGACGGCGAGGATGTCCGACGGCCGCGCGCGGCCGAGGCTCAGGATGTGGGCGATGCGGGTGGTGAGCACGCGCGTCTTGCCGGTGCCGGCACCGGCAAGCACCAGCACCGGCCCGTCGAGGCTCTCGACCGCGAGGCGCTGCTCGGGATTGAGTCCGGCCAGATAGGGCGCATCGGCGCCGGCACGCGCCCGCGCGGCAATGCCGCCCGGCGCGGGCGCCGGCGGGGCCTCGATGCGCAAAAATTTGCCCGGCTCGGCCATTCGTCGTCCTGATCGGCCCTTAGAGCATGTTTCGCCGACACGTGCAGCGGTCCGCCGCCGCGAATCCCAAAGCAAAGATGGCATTCGGAACGCCCGAAAGGGAGGGGTAACGTGCCCCGGGCGCGGCGCAGCATCCTAGGGTTCGCGCTTCGCGCGCCCCAAGGACAGGCTCCATGGTGCGCTGCAGACCCGGGGTCCACAATCTTCGCGCAACCTGGACCCCGGATCAGCGGTGCACCGCTCCGCTCGGCTACGCGCTGCACCGCATCCCGGGAAAGGGCGGAGATTACGTCTTGCGCGGCATCACGATGCGGCGGCCGGCGGCCTCGGGCCGGGGCAGCCTGGCGTGCGAGGCCTTCATCTGGGCGAGCCGGCGCGCGGCCTCGTCGGGGAACGGCACGGTCTTGCGCGCGTCCATGTCGACGTGCAGCGACAGGTTCTCGGAAGTCGCCGACACCCAGCCGTCATCGGCATGGAAGAGCTGCTCGAAGTAGTGCACGCGCTTCGCATCGTAGTCGAGCAGCTGGAAGGTGACGCGCACCGCGTCGCCCGCATGCAGCTCGCGCAGATAGCGCAGGTGAACCTCGGCGGTGAACAGCGAGCGGCGCCGCTTCTTCACATAGTCGGCGCCGATGCCGACCAGCTCGTAGGCCTCGTCGACCGCCCGGTCGAACAGCACGTTGTAATAGGCCATGTTGAGATGGCCGTTGTAGTCGATCCATCCGGGCTCCACCTGCATCACCGAGGAGACGAACGGGGCGAAGAACAGCGGTTCGAGGTCGAGGCGGTCGAGCATGGCGATTCCGGCGGCCAGCGCATGTTCCGGCGAAGTGGGTACCGGTTCGCCGACAAGAACATGTGCCAATCGTGGGCCAGCGTAACGCCAAGTTTGGCGGTTTCATGAGCAAACCGCGCGGTTTTACTCAACTTTTGCGGCGTTATGCGCCTTTGCGGGTTGTGGTCTGCCTCTGCTAGATAGCCAAGGCATCCCGGATGACGCTGCGCTCCATCCGGGCTACATCCATCGAGGACGATGACACGATGGCGCTGGCCGAACACGTTGCTCCCGCGCCCGACCGGCGCAACCCCAAGGCGGTCGAGGCGGCGATCCGCGCGCTGGCGGCCGAATTCGGCAATCGGCTGGTGACCTCGCTCGCCGTGCGCGAGCAGCACGCCAACACCACGACCTGGATCGCGAATCAGCCGCCCGACGCGGTCGTATTCGCGCACACCACCGAGGACGTGCAGAAGATCGTGCGCATCTGCGCGAGCGGGCGCGTGCCGGTCATCTGCTACGGCACCGGGACCTCGCTCGAGGGCCACATCAATGCGCCGTACGGCGGCATCACCATCGACCTGAGCGAGATGAAGCGGGTTGTCGCGGTGCATGCCGAGGATCTCGACTGCGTGGTCGAGCCGGGCATCACCCGCAAGGAGCTGAACGAGTATCTCCGCGACCAGGGCCTGTTCTTTCCGATCGATCCGGGCGCGGACGCCGCGCTCGGCGGCATGGTCGCCACGCGCGCCTCGGGCACCAACGCGGTGCGCTACGGCACCATGAAGGACAACGTGGTGGCGCTCACCGCGGTGCTGGCCAACGGCGAGGTGATCCGCACCGCGCGGCGCGCCAGGAAGAGCGCGGCCGGCTACGACCTCACGCGCCTGTTCATCGGCTCGGAAGGCACCCTCGGGGTCATCACCGAGATCACGCTCAAGCTGCACGGCATTCCGGAAGCGATCTCCTCGGGCGTGTGCCCGTTCCCGACCGTCGAGGCCGCCTGCAACGCCACCATCATGGCCATCCAGTCCGGCATTCCGGTCGCGCGGATCGAACTGCTCGACGAATTGATGGTCAAAGGCTGCAACGCCTATTCCAAGCTCACGCTGCCCGAGGTCCCGATGCTGTTCGTGGAATTCCACGGCAGCACCGCGGGCGTGGCCGAGCAGTCCGAGCGATTCGGCGAGATCGCGGCCGAGTTGGGCGGCGGGCCGTTCGAATGGGCGACCAAAACCGAGGACCGCACCCGCCTGTGGCAGGCGCGGCACGATGCCTATTGGGCCGGCCGGGCGCTGCGGCCGAACGCCAAGGCGTTCGCGACCGATGTGTGCGTGCCGATCTCGCGGCTCGCCGAATGCGTCGTTGCGACGCAGCGGGACATCGCGGCAAGCGGGCTGATCACGCCGATCGCCGGCCACGTGGGCGACGGCAATTTCCACTGCATGCCCATGATCGACATGGACGACCCGGCCGAGATGGCGGCGGTCGAAAGCTTCATGGAGCGGCTGGTCGAGCGCGCGCTCGCCATGGAGGGGACCTGTACCGGCGAGCACGGCGTCGGCCAGGGCAAGATGAAATACCTGGAGGCCGAGCACGGCGCGGTGGCGCTCGAGGCGATGCGCGCGGTCAAGCGCGCGCTCGACCCCGACGACATCATGAATCCGGGCAAGATCGTCGCGATTTGACCCTCATTACCTCTCCCCGCACGCGGGGAGAGGGAGCCCGCGAGCGCGGCGGCCGGACACACAATCGCCGTCAAGAAAGCTTAATCGCGCCGGCGGCTGGAGGGGTATCGGCCGACAGCCCTAAAGCATGATCCCGAAACGTGGATCCCGGTTTTCGGAAAAGATCATGCTTCAACAATAAGCTAGAAGGGGATGACGGTTCGAAGAATCGTCATCCCGTTCTAGGAAAATTGAGTCGGTCCGGAGCGCGCTGTGCAGGCAACCCTGCTCGGAGTGAGCATTGCGATCATCCTGGCGCTCGTTGCCGCGCTCGTCGGGCCGCTGTTCATCGACTGGACCCAGTACCGCTCGGCGTTCGAGGCGGAGGCGAGCCGCATGGTCGGCGCGCCGGTGCGCGTCGCCGGCGCGATCGACGTCCGCGTCCTGCCGACCCCCTCGCTGATGCTGCGCGGGGTCGAGGTCGGCGAGGCGCGCGGCGAGCCGCGCCTCAAGGCGCGCGAACTCGACATCGAACTGGCGCTCGGGCCGCTGGTGCGCGGCGTCTTCCGCGCCGCCGACATGCGGCTCGTCGGCCCGGACTTCAGGCTCGGCCTCGACGCCAGCGGGCAAATGGTCTGGCCGCTGGCCCAGGCCGGCGTCGATCCGGACCAATGGTCGATCGATCGCCTCGCGATCGAGGACGGCCGCGCCGTGCTCGCCGATGCGAGAAGCGGCGCGCGCATCGTGCTCGACAAATTCTGGTTCAACGGTGAGTTGCGCTCGCTCGCCGGCCCCGTCAAGGGAGAGGGCGGATTTTCCGCCGACGGCGAGCGCTACGGCTACCGCGTCGCCGCCGGCCGGGTGGACGACGGCGCGATGAAGCTGCGGCTTACGCTCGATCCGTCCGAACATGCGCTCACCGTCGAGGCCGACGGCACGCTGCGCCTCGACACCTCGGCGCCCGGCTTCGAGGGCACGCTGACCCTGGCGCGGCCGGCCGGCATCGGCTCGGACAAGGGCCGCGGCGTGGCGTCCGTGCCGTGGCGCGCGACCGGCAAGGTCAAGGCGACCGCCGCAAGCGCGTTGTTCGAGCAGGTCGAGTTCCAGTACGGACCGGAGGAACGCGCCATCAGGCTCGCCGGCGTCGCGGACATCCGCTTCGGCAAGAGCCCGCGCCTCACCGGCGTGCTGTCCGCGCGCGAGGTCGATCTCGATCGCGCGTTCGATCTGCCCGATGAGGTTCGGCGCCAGCCGATCGCGGCGGTCCGGACGATCGCAGAATCCGTCGGCGGCACGATCCGCCCGCCGTTTCCGGCGCAGCTCGGCATCGGCGTCGACAGCGTGACGCTCGCGGGCGGCACGCTCCAGGCCCTGCGCGGCGATTTCAGGAGCGACGCCACGGGAATCGATGTCGAGACGTTCGAATTCCGCGCGCCCGGCTCGACCCAGGTGCGCGTCAGCGGCCGCATTGGGCTGTCCGGCCGGGACGCGACGTTCAACGGCCCGGCCGCGGTCGAGGCGAGCGATCCGCAGGCGTTTGCCGCCTGGCTCGAAGGGCGCGCGTCGTCACGCCAACCGATCGGTCCGCTGCGGGCAAGCGGCGAAGTGAGCCTGGGCGCGGAGCGCATTGCGATCGAGCGGCTCAAGGCCGAGGTCGACCGCAAGGCCATCGAGGGCCGGCTTCTCTACGCCTGGGCGACGGGCAGCGGCGCTCCGCGGCTTGAAGCCGACATCAAGGCGGCCGAGCTCGACATCGACCGGTTGATCGCACTTGGCCGGACAGCGCTTGGCGGCGCCACGCCCGACCTGCCCGGCGAGACCGTGCTCGCCGTCGAGGTCGGCCGCGCCACTATTGCCGGCGTCGAAGCCCGCAATGCGACCGTCAAGCTGCGCCTCGATGCGGCGGGCTTGGTGCTCGATCGCGTTGCGTTCGGCGACCTGGGTGGCGCGGCGATCAACCTCGCCGGCCGGATCGAAGGGCCGCTCTCGGCCCCGCAGGGCGCGGTGAGCTTCGACCTCGACGCCCGCAGTCTCGACGGGTCACTGGCGCTGATCGCAAAGTTTGCGCCGGATGCGGCGGAGACGGCGCGGCGCATGGCGCCCCTGCTGGTGCCGCTCAAGACCCGCGCGACGCTGACGCTTGCGCGCGATGCGGGGCCGAGCAGGTTCACGATCGAGGGAACGGCCGGCGGGACGCGCGTGCGGCTTGCGGCGCAGGCGAACGGCGATCCGTTTGCGCCCGATGCACTCGATGTGCGGATCGACGGGGACGCATGGGCGGATTACGGCGCCGTCCTCGTCCAGCTCCTGGGGCTCGACCGCGCGGTCGCCGTCGACAAGCAGCCGGGTCGGTTGACCCTCTCCGCGCAGGGGCCACTGAATGGCGACCTTCGCGTCGACGCCAAGCTTGCGACGGGAGGTTTCGCGGCGACGGCGAACGGAACGGCGCGCCTGTTCGGCGACGACGGCGCGCGCGGCACCTTCGACATCACCGCGTCGGCCGCTGACGTACCCTTGCTGCGGCGCGGCGGCGCCAACGCCCCGGGGCAGCAACTGCCGGTCGGAGTGAAAGCGCGCCTGACCGCCGCACGCAATGTGCTCACGTTCGACGACCTCAGCGGCACATTCGCCGGAATCCCGATGCGCGGCCGCATCGAAGCCGCGCTCGGCGCGCCGATGCGGATCGACGGCCGTCTCGATGCGGACGCGATCGACGTGGCGGCACTCGTCGGCACTGCAATCGGCGCGCCAGGCGCGGCGCGCGCCGATCCCGCGCCCCTGTCCTCCGAGCCGTTCGCACCGGGCCTGTTCGATCTCGCGAGCGGGCGCATCCAGTTCGGCGCCGCCCGCGCCGTGCTCACGCCCGCGCTCGCGATCCGGCAGGCGCGCGCCAGCGTGCGGCTCGAGCGGGGTGAAATGGCGCTTGAGGACATCGAGGGCGAGCTGGCAGCCGGGCGGGTCGCCGGCGCAGTGTCGTTCCGGCGTCTCGCGGAGGGGCTGGCCGCGCATGTCCGCCTTGCGCTGGTCGATGTGGACGCGGCGGCGGTCGTTCCGGGCGACGGGCGGCCCGCGCTGAGCGGCCGCCTCGCCCTGCAGGTGGAGGCGGACGGCACCGGGCTCAGCCCGGCGACCTTGATGGGATCGCTGGCCGGAAGCGGCAGCGCCACGCTCACGGCCGGCGAGATCGCCGGCTTCGATCCCAAGGCGTTCGACGTAGTGATGCGCGCGGTCGATCAGGGCATGGCCATCAATGGTCCGAAGTTCAAGGAAGTGGTCGAAGCGGCGCTCGACCGCGGCAACCTGCGCGTCGCGCGCGCGGACGGGGCGCTGAGCATCGCGGCGGGCCAGATGCGCTTGAGCACCACGATCATGCGAGGAGAGGGGGCGGACCTCACCGCGACCGGTTCCGTCGATCTCGCCGACCGGCATCTCGACGCGCGGCTGGCGTTCTCCGGAGGCACTGCCGAAGGCACGGGCGGACGACCGGACGTGCACGCCATCGTCCGCGGGCCGATCACAACCGCGCGACGCACGATCGACATCACCGCACTGTCGGCCTGGCTCACGCTGCGTTCGGTCGAGCGCGAGACCAGGCGGGTCGACGCGATCGAAGCCGACGTGCGCGACGCCGCCGTCAGAGCGACCGGCGAGCCGGCCCCGAGCCCGCCGCTGGCGCCTGCCGGGCCCACCCCCGCGGCGCCGCGCGCGACACCGGTGGAGCCCAGC
>WNGG01024492.1_pt1 | contig 13314 bp, 11 predicted proteins | sample 5400661 | NCBI WGS metagenome assembly WNGG01 (sample SAMN13153372, study PRJNA577476) | soil metagenome | isolation source: 100 cm soil or saprolite under Garry oak tree replicate 1 | place: USA:California | collected 2016-06-15
TCCTGCTGCTGCACGGACGCAACCGCGACCGGAATGGCGCGCGGTTGCCCGGCGGATTGCCCCGCGCTGGCGCGGCCTTGTTTGATGCTGGATTGTTTCTGTTTGGAGGATTTCCGCAGCGCATACACGCCGAACAGCAGCAATACAATAACCAGGCTGCCGACTACCATCCAGAACGCGAGGCGCCGAGGCGATTTCCGCGGCGGCCCGGGTTCCCACCCCGCGTCGAGTACCTGCGGTGACTTCGCGAGCCCTTGCGGCATCTCTTGCATCCTAACCCGGAGACATCAAGCCCTAAACCCCCACTGTGCGATTGGAAACATGGCTGGCGGGTTGTTCTGCGAATGTAAGGATTGAAGCCGGTTAACCCGCCCACCCGATGGTCCTGTGGACACAATTGAAACCCGCAGCCGCGAACAAAGTTGCTTATCCCCAGAGCTGCTCCCCGGAGCAGACGTCGCTGCCACACGCTAAAACTGTTCCTGTTTCCGGTGGATCGAGCAGATATTAGGCCCAGGCTTCGAGAACCAAAGTCTCGACCTAGCCCGGGGGATGGTCGCTAATTTATTTCGATTTGGACTTCCACAATCCCAGAACCGCGCCGGTCGGATCCTGAATGAAGCTAAGCCAACCCAGGCCCAGCACTTCGGTGACGTCCTTCATGACCTTGCCGCCTAATGATTTCGCTTTCTGAGTCGCGGCGTGAATGTCATCCACTTCAACGTAAGCGATCCATCCCGAGGGCCCGCCCGGAATCTGCTTCATGATCCCGCCACCGGTGCCTGCTCCCACTTTGATCGTGGTATAGGAACCGGCGGGGACGGCGGGGTTCGGCACACCTTCCAACTGCCACTGAAATAGCTTCGAATAGAACGCTCTTGCTTTCTCTGGGTCAGAGGTGTTCAGTTCCACATGGACGAATGGGTTCGCCACGACTGCTCCTCGCTCGAAATCACATTACTGTGCCATGACTTCTGGAACACATAGGCATTGCTTCTAGAAGATCGAAACATAGCCATGCACGGATAGACATCATAGTCGGGGTTCGCGTAATAGGTGCTACGCAAAACTGCCCGAGACGGCAGGCTGTGGGCCATATGAGCTGGCAAAAACCTGCTTAATTCCCTGTATTTTTGGCTGTTCTTGGGAAGAAGGGTTGGCTCGAGACTGATAGCACCGGCATACAATCTGCTCGCCTGAGCTTTCTCCGACGAACCTTTCCCATTCCCGCATTTCACAATTTTTTACTTCTTTTTACACGGATTTGACACACTAATCTGCTGGCTCAGCTAAGGTTTGGACGCTAGCGGCTGCCCACGAGTAGAGGAGTTCCCTATGAAAAAGCGCTGGAAGTGGAACGAGCGCACACGATTGATGCTGACGTTGGAATTAGCAGTCACGCTGCCGGCGGCGGCGCTCATTATCTTTAGCGTGCTACACCTCAAATCCATTCAGCGCGACCATGCCGTTGAAGCTGCCATTCAACGGGACTTTCAGCAGGTGCTTGCCATTTCCGACAAACACATCACCGAGAAGGCTTATGAAATGGTGGGGCAAGTGCGCCAGCAGTTTCCCCCCGCCAGCAGCGCCTGTGCGCAGGCGCTCGATAACCTGATGGGCCAATATCCTTACGTTGCCCATGTTTTCCGCTACGACCCCGACCATGGCATGATTTTCCGCTCCCAGCCGGCCCGACTGCAGCAGGCCGACTTCCGCATTGAAGGCGCTGAGCTCGGCAAGCTCGCGAACGAATGGATCAAGATGGATTATGACTCCTTCATCAAAAAGTTCGCGCAGATGGAGAAGAAGGGCAAGCCACCTTATTACTTCTTTGCCAACATGGTGCCCAGGGGCGATAAGCACGAGCACCAGTCAGTTGCGCTGTTTCTGCTTCCCACGAACGGGACGGATGAACACCCGGCCATCGGCGGCATGGCATTTGACGCCGAATTTCTGCGCGACCGCTTCTTCCCCGAGATGCTTAGCGACCTCATGCGGCCCAAGTTGAGCGCCGAAAGCGATTCCGATAAGAGCAGCTACAACAACACCGTCATGATGGTGCACATGAAGGGAGAAGCAACCCCCACGGTAGCTTCGGCCGACTGGGATGGCGGCGAGCCCGAGGCGGAGCGGCCACTGGATGCGAGCTTCCCCGGATTGATGCTCGCCATCAAGTTGCGAGGCACCACCATTGCCGCCTTGGGACAGCGCTTCGTGCGCACCAGCTTCCTGATTCTGGGAGCAATTTCGCTTTTGCTGACGGGTGGCATCCTGCTTACCTACCGCAACGTTAGCAAGGAGGTGGCCCTGGCCCGGCTCAAGTCCGATTTCGTATCCAACGTCTCTCACGAACTGCGGACCCCGCTTTCGCTCATCCGGCTCTACGCAGAAACTCTGGAAATGGCGCGGGTAACTACCCCCGAAAAAATTCAGGAGTACTACCGCATCATCCGCAAGGAGAGCGAACGCCTGACCGCGCTCATTAACAACATTCTTGATTTCTCGCGCATCGAGGCGGGCCGGAAAGAGTATGCCTTCAGCGAAACCGATCTCGCCGAGCTGGTGCGCAACACGCTCGAATCCTATCGCTACCAGATTGAGCAGAACGGCTTTGCCCTGCAGGAAAACATTGCCGACAAGCTTCCTAGCGTACGCGTGGACCGCGAAGCCATCGCCCGTTCGCTGGTGAACCTGGTCAACAATGCCCTCAAGTATTCGCAAGAGCGAAAATACCTGGGCGTGAGCCTGTATCGCGATAACGGCGCCCTGAAGCTGGAAGTGGTGGACCACGGCATTGGCATACCACGCTCTGAGCACAATAAAATTTTCGAAAAGTTCTATCGGGTCGGCGATCCGCTCGTCCATAACACCAAGGGAAGCGGCCTGGGGCTTTCCCTGGTTCGCCACATTGTGCAAGCCCACGGGGGAGAGATTTCGGTGGAGAGCACCCCCGGGCAAGGTAGCAAGTTCATCATCGCGTTGCCGGTGAATCCCGCAGCCGGGGCTGCGACCACGGCCGCCTCTGCCTAAGTCCGAGCACAGGAGTCTGAATCTATGCCCAGAATTTTGATCGTCGAAGATGAGCCCAGCATGGTGGCAGGCTTGCGCGATAACTTTGAGTACGAGGGCTACGAGGTCATCACCGCCGGCAATGGCGCCGAGGGCCTGGGACGCGCCCTCAACGACTCCCCCGACTTGGTCGTGCTCGACGTCATGATGCCCAAAATGAGCGGCCTTGACGTTTGCAAGCAGCTCAAGTCCAAGCGCCCCTCACTGCCGGTCATCATGCTGACGGCGCGCGGCCAGGAGGTGGACAAAGTTGTGGGGCTGGAGCTGGGCGCCGATGATTACGTCACGAAGCCGTTTTCCATCCGCGAATTGCTGGCCCGGATCAAGGCGGTGCTTCGCCGCGCCCAGGTTGCTCCCAAAGATCAGGAACGATATTCCTTCGGCGACGTGGAAGTGAACATGCGCACCTGCCAGGTGGCCCGCTGTGGCAAGCCGCTGGAGATTTCCGCCAAGGAGTTCGAGCTCTTGAAGTACTTCGTCTGCCATCCGGGTGAGACCGTGAGCCGCGATCGCTTGCTGGAGGCAGTCTGGGGCTATGACCATTTCCCGACCACGCGCACCGTAGATGCGCACATTGTCCGCCTGCGCCAGAAAGTGGAGCCCAAGGCAGAAGACCCGCAGTTCATTCTTACTGTCCACGGTGTCGGCTATAAGTTTGTCGGCTAACCCTACTGAAAGTAGAGATCATCATGGAACCGTTTGAACCCAAGCGCATCACCGCTCTTGCGGGGCCGAAGCTATATTCCGTAAGGTCGCTGGGCCGCAATCATCATCGCCGTAACGGCAATGGGGCGGCCGTGGCCGACCTGGAACGTCAACTGGACGCCTTACGGCAGGAGAGTGAACAACTTGATCGCGCCGTTTTTGATGCTGCCCAGGTGCAACGCCGGCTCATGGCCCCCCGCCAGCGCCGTCGCGAACAGTTTGAGATTGCAGGCGAGATCTTTCCCTGGCGCCGTATCTCCGGGGACTTTCTCGCCAGCTTTGATATTGGCGGCCACACCGTGCTGGCCATCGGCGACATTGCGGGCAAAGATCTGGCCGCCGGTATGTGGTTCACTCATCTGGTAGGACTCTGCCGCATCCTGAGCGGCTCGCTATCAAGTCCAGCCGCGGTTGCCGCCGCCATCAACCGCCATCTCGCGGCGCTGGAGCGCGAGCCCCCCGTGACTACGCTCTTTCTTGGTTGGCTTGAGCCGCGCAGCGGGGAGCTTACCTACTGCAATGCCGGCCATCCCGCCCCTCTCTTGCAGCGACGCGATGGCTGGGTGGAGTGGCTGAACGCGGGTGGGCCAATTTTAGGTGCCATACCCAGCGCGGCTTTCGTCAACGGGGTGGCCGTGTTCAATCCCGGCGACAGCCTGCTGGGTTATTCCGACGGCATCCTGGAGTGCTGCAATACCTTCGATGAACCTTTCGGACTCCATCGCCTATTGGCAGCAGCCCGCTCCGCCGTCGGCCGCCCCGCCAGTGCTTTGCTGTTTTCCGTGCTTGGGGCGGCACAAGATTTCGCCGCCGGCCGGGAGCGCACCGACGATCTGGCGGTGCTGGTCGTGCGCCGCTTGCCGGAAGTTAGCGCGGCTCCCTCGATGAACTCACTCTGAAAATTGGATGATGGCAATTAGCCTAGGCGCGCGATTATGGACTTGTAAGCGGCCGAGATGTTAAGCGCTTTTGCGCAATACCGCTCTTTGCAATTCCTGATAAAGACTTTCGGAAATGATTCCCTGCTCGACCACATCCCGATTGGAGCGGTAAGGGCGATTCTCAATAATGCGGTCAGCAATCACCGGCCCGATGCCGTAAACGCTCAGCAATTGTTCCCGGCTGACGGTGTTCAGACGTGGCTCTGCTGCTGATCCCCGGCTTTCTACCCACTGGCCAGCCGTCTCCCGCAATTCATTTGCTTTCAGGTCTAGAGTTTGCGCCCAGTCGCTCGCCTGCTGTCTAAGCCGATCGCGAGTTTCTCTCCCTCGCGCGGGAGCGAAGGCGATTCCGAGCGCGGCCCCTATGCCGAGTCCTACCAGAAAATTCTTCATAACCCCTCCTGGCCTGAGAGAGGGCCTGGAATTAAAGAAATGCAGAATTCTGCCGCCGAGTTTGCCGAGGCCGGCAGCAATTGAGAGCTGCTGGCGCGAGCGGCTGCCGTGAAAAACGGGATTTGCGGCTGCCGGTAGCAAAAATCTGCTCTGATATTCTTCGAACAATGGCACTCCGCCGCCTGATGTTCTATTTGTTGCTATTTTGGGTTCTGCCTCTGGCTTCGTTCGGACAGCAGACAGTTTTCGACGTTCCCAGCGCGGATGTGCTCGACCGCGGCAAGGTTTATGGCGAGCTGGATCTCACCTTCCGTCCAGTGGACTTCGCCTTCGGCGCTACCCCGCGAGTCGTCTTTGGAGTCGGACACCGCATCGAAGCCGGACTAAACGTGAATGGCATTGGCGCCCCCGGGGAGTCCCACACGATTTTGTCTCCGACGTTGAAATGGAAGCTCTATGACGGAGGCAAGAATGGCTGGGCGTTCCTGGCCGGGGACGATCTGTTCTTCCCGGTGCAGAACCGCATGTGCAACACTGGCAATTATTTTTACGCGTTCTTCAGCAAGAGCTGGGAAACCGGAACTCGCGCGGGTTTTGGCGGATATCACTTCAGTCCAAATGTCGTAGCTAGAGCGCAGCGTGCCGGTGGACAGTTCACTTTCGAGCAGAATGTGCTTTCCAAACTGCAAATGGCAGCTGAGTGGTACACCGGCAGGCACGCGAATGGATATTTCAACCCTGGTTTGATCTACAAAGCCACTCCAAAATTTACTTTTTACGGCGCCTACCAGCTTGGTAATAGTGGAGTGAGGTCAGGAAACCATAACTTTCTCTTCGAATTGGGTTATAACTTCAATTAATGCGCGTACATAGTTTGCGGTTCGCCGGTTCAGGGGCGACAAGGGCTTAGTGCTGCTGCTGTCCAAATCGGCACTTACGGTGCCGCTTCCGCGCCGGATCCTACCCCTGCTTCACCTCTGCATTCTTATATTTGCAGCCGCGCGCTTGCCTGTGGCTGCGGCCCAGAGCGCGCCTGCTTTCGTGAACCTGCAGGTTACCGTAGTAGATGAAAACTCGGTGGCTGTCCCCGCCGCGCGGTTGACGCTTTCCGGCCCGCAGACCGCCCTGCACTGTATTGCAGACCATTCCCTATCCCACCACCCGCGACATCCGGACAGTCCTGCCGCTGATACCGGGCGTGGTGGCGGATAACAGTGGCCAGATACACGTCGCCGGCTCCTCCACTTACCAGACGCTTGACGTTCTCGATGGCTTCAACATCACCCATCCGGTCACGGGGCTGCTGGACTTGCGGGTAAGTGCGGATGCGGTACGCTCCGTGGATATACAGAACAGCCGCTACTCAGCCGAATTTGGCAAAGCTTCGGGCGGACTAGTGGGCTTCCGCACGGGAATGGGCGATGATCGTTTGCGCTTCTCGGCCACGAACTTTGCGCCTTCATTTCAGTTCCAGCGCGGCTTCCACTTCGATAAATGGGTGCCCCGGGCAACTCTCTCCGGGCCGCTGCGGAAGGGAAAGATCTGGTTTTTTCTGGCTCCCGATGGCGAGTACGACAGCAATATCCACAAAGACCTGCCGCGCCATGCCGACAGCGCTCCGTTATGGCGAGCGAGCAATCTTGCAAAACTCCAGGTAAACCTGAGCCCGGCAAACATTCTTACCGGAGGCTTTCTGTTCAATCGCCAGCACGTGGATCATGCTGGCCTTTCGCGGCTGGTCCCCTTGGAGACGACACCCAACCTGGACAATTCCAACTTCCTGTACACCTTGAAAGACCAGCACTCTTTTTCCAACGAAGCGCTTGTGGAGGTTGGTCTTGCGCTGCTCAATTTTCGGGGACAAGAAGAGCCACTGGGCAGCCGGCCATTTCTGCTTACTCCAGAAGGCAGCAGCGGCAATTTTTTTCGCACCACTGACTCCCGTGGGCATCGTGCCCAAGTCTTTGGAAATATTTATCTGCCGGCGGCGCACTGGCTTGGCCGGCATGAATGGAAGCTGGGCGTGGATGGCGACCAGATCACCTATCACCAGTTCGCGCGGCGAACTCCAGTATCGGTGCTGCGAGAGGATGGGACGCCGTACGAGCAGATTGTCTTTCCGGTTGTTCCCCAGTTCAAAAAGAATAATGTGGAGCTGGGCGCCTACGCCACCGACCGCTGGTTTCTGAGCCAACGTTTTCTGGTCGAAGCGGGCTTTCGCTTTGACTGGGACGAGATTATCCGCGATCTGCTGGTCTCCCCCCGGCTGGCCTCCACGTACGCGTTGAGCAATGACACCAAGTTCTCCCTGGGAGTTGGATTGTTTTACGACGCCACCAACCTCGATTTCTTGACTCGTCCCCAAGCCGGTCCGAGGTTGGAGAATTTTTATGCCGCCGACGGACGCACGCTCCTCGGCGTGCCCGACGAGGTGGTTTTTCACGCAAATCCCGCAGCCCTGAAAGAACCACGCTCACTGAACTGGAGTCTGGCAGTAGAACACAAGCTGCCCAACGCAATTTACCTGCGCGCGGAGTTTCTACAGAAGAACAGCCATGATGGTTTCGCCTATGTGAACCAAGCGGCGCCCGGCGCTGCCCCGCTGCGCGGTGATTTCCTGTTAGAAAATTCCCGCCGCGATCGCTATGATGCCTTCCAGGTCACGCTGCGGCACACCTTCAAGAACAATTATTTTCTGCTCGGCGCTTACACGCGTTCTTCGGCACGATCGAGTTCAGTACTCGATTACAGCATAGACAATCCGCTGTTTAGCCCGTTGTTCTCGTTCCGGACAGACGGGCCGCAGGCGTGGGATACGCCTAACCGGCTGCTCTCCTGGGGATGGTTGCCGCTGATCAAGCATTTTGATATCTCCTACATCCTGGAATGGCGCAATGGCTTTCCTTTCAGCGTGATCAACCAGAAGCAGGAGATCATCGGCAAGCCCAACTCGCAGCGCTTTCCCCATTACTTCAATCTGGCTCCTTATATCGAGCGCCGCTTTCGCCTTGCGGGGCTCAACCTGGCCGTCCGTGGAGGCTTCGACAACATTACCGCGCATAGAAATCCGCTGGTCGTGAACAACAACATCGATTCTCCGGATTTCATGAAATTTCTGGAACGCGACCACCGTACCTTCACTGCCAGAATACGTTTTCTGGGACGAAAGTAAGCGGCTGCGCGGGACGACAATCCAGCGGGTGGATGCAATAATCTTTTTTTGCCTCCGGCGGAGAATATTTTCATCCGATAGCCCTAAAGAGTTCTTCATGCAAACTGCGCTGCCTGCGATTTTCGGAATTGCTCTCATTGCGGTGGTCTTATGGGAAGCCTTCGAGACCATCGTCTTGCCCCGGCGAGTGACCCGCCGGTGGCGCCTCACTCGCTTGTTTTATCGCGCCACCTGGAAGCCGTTCGCGGTGCTTGTCAGCTGGTTATTCGCGGGAAAGCGGCGGGAAACTTATCTGGGATTTTACGGGCCACTTTCATTGCTGTTACTGCTCTCGGTGTGGGCGGTGGGGCTGGTGTTTGGTTTTGCCTTGCTGCATTGGGGATTCGGCCCCGAACTGCGCTCCCAGGAGGCCGCCGCCGGCTTCACTACCGACCTCTACATGAGCGGCACCACTTTTGGCCGGGCTTGGTTTTGGGTTCCTGGCGATGGTGATTGGCTATCTTCCGGTGCTATACCAGTCATTTTCCCGTCGCGAAGTAAACATCTCGCTGCTGGACGCGCGCGCCGGATCCCCGCCCACCGCAGCGGAGCTGTTGCGGCGCCACGCCCATAACCATGGCATGGACGCCCTGCATGAACTTCTGCGCGATTGGGAGCGCTGGTCGGCGGAGTTGCTGGAGAGCCATCTCTCCTATCCGGTGCTCTGCCTTTTTCGCTCGCAGCACGATAACCAATCCTGGCTGGCAGCTTTGACCACCATTCTGGATACCAGTGCGCTGGTAATGGTGGGGATCGAAGGGGCTTGTGGCGAGCAGGCGCAGCTCACCTTCGCCATGGCCCGGCACGCGATGGTGGACCTAGCGCAAATCTTTAGCGCTGCTCCGCGCGAAAGCGCTACTGACCGCCTCTCTTCGTCTGACCTGGAAAAGCTGCGCGATGGTCTGCAAAAAGCCGGGCTGCCATTGCGGGATGGACCCGCTGCCAATCAAAGATTGCTAGAGCTCCGGCGCATGTACGAGCCTTATGTTCATGCCCTGGCCATATATTTGTATGTGAATGTGCCGGCGTGGGTGCCGTTGACCGACAAACCGGACAACTGGCAAACCAGCGCCTGGGGCCGCGCGGCCGGGTTGCGACAATCCAAGAGGAGGGGAGTGGGCGAGCCCAGCCACTTCTAATCTGGCTGGCTCTTACACCTGAAGCAAAAGGCAAAGGAACGGGAAAAGCTCGTGTAGAATCGCGCCACCCGCCCTATGGCAACATCGGATCCGCCGGCGCGCGCTCCGGGCGCTGCGGCCTTCCCACCAGCACAGCGTATTCTCCGCCACATTGCTGCTGATGTCGGCAGTCACGCTCTCACGCCTGATCGGGTACGTGCGCGAGGCGTACATCGCTTACGCTTTTGGTGCGGGACATCAGACCGATGCCTACGTTGCCGCCTTTACCCTGCCTGACTGGCTGAATTATCTGGTGGCGGGCGGGGCTGCCTCAATCACCTTTATTTCGATTTTTACCCGCAGCCTGGCGGAGGAACGGGAGGCGGAAGCGCAGAAAACTTTTTCCGTGGTCATTACCGTGATGACTACGGTGCTAACGCTCGGGATTGGCTTAGCGGAAATCTTCACGCCAGAAATTGAGCGGCTGCTTTTCCCGAAATTCGGTCCCGAAGAACTGGCACTGTGCGTGCGCCTGACTCGCATCCTGCTCCCGGCGCAAATCTTTTTCTACGTGGGCGGAGTTTTTTCCGCGGTGCTGCTCTCCCGGCGGTTGTTTCTTTTTCCTGCCTTCGGGCCCTTACTTTACAACCTGTTCATCATCCTTGGAGGCGTGCTGCTGGGGCGGCACTTGGGGGTGGCTTCACTGGCGCTGGGCGCACTCATCGGAAGTTTTGTGGGGCCATTTCTGATCAATGCCATCGGCGCCGCCCGCACCGGCATGCGCTACTCACCCTCCTTCGACATCCACGATCCCCAATTTCGCGAATGGGTGCGGCTCTCCATTCCACTCATGCTGGGAGTCTCGCTGGTGACCGCCGACGATTGGATCCTGCGCTTCTTTGCCTCCGGAGGCGCCGGCGATATTACCCGGCTGAACTACGCCAAGCGGCTTTTCGGAGTGCCCCTTGCCGTGCTCGGACAGGCCACTGGCCAGGCGTCGCTGCCATTCTTCGCGCGTCTCTTCGGAGAAAAACGCATGCCGGAATTTGCCGCCAGCGTAAACAGCTCCGTATATCGCGTATCGGCGGCATCGCTACTGGCAAGCTCGTGGATGATGGCTGCAGCACTGCCGATCATTGATCTGGTTTATCGGCGGGGACGCTTTCAATTTCTCGACTCACAGCAGACGGCGATCTTCTTTTTCTGGTTTGCACTTTCACTGGCGTTCTGGTCGGCCCAAGGGCTATACGCGCGCGCCTTCTATGCGGCTGGCGATACTTGGACACCTATGGTCGCGGGCACCATCATCACGCTGGTCTCGCTTCCCGTCTATGCGGCCTTGTTCCGCGGCTACTCGGTAGTGGGACTGGCGGTGGCCTCCGATATTGGCATTGTGGCGCACACGGTCGTGCTGGCGCTGCTGCTCAATCGCAAACGGTTAGTGCGGGCATCGGACTTCCGCTGGGCAGAAACCGGGAAGGCGCTAATCACGGCTGTGCTGGCCGGGGTTGTAAGTAACGCGGTTGCGGGCGGGATAAATCTAACTGGCAGCCGCGGGCGCGATTTCGCCAGGCTGGCGCTGGTTTCGGTGACATGGGCGGCGGCGGTGGTCGCTGGCCTGTGGATTACGCGTTCAGAGCTGCCGGCGGCGCTGCGCAGGCGCACACCGCGGTTCTCCGCTGCCGCCGAGGCTAGTCAGGAATTAGGCGCGCGGATTGAGCCGTAGGTGTTGTGGCCGCTCAACGCACGATGCGCATCGCCGACCAGTCATACTGGAACTTCTTGCCACAATCCAGGCAAACAATATAGTGGCTGGAGGCCGAGCTCACGCTGTCCCAGTCACCTGAGGAGACCGCTGCCACGGGAAGGGCTGCGGAAAAGGGTTTGCTAATCCGCTTGTGGCTGCAACTGACCGTGAGCATCTGAAGGATTTTTTCCAGCATGCAGACCCGATCCAAGTGAGGCGCAACGCCGCTGTCCGCTTTTTTAATCATCATGGGACAGCGGCGCATTCCTTAGGAAGCACCACTTTCATTTTCCCGGTGGAGAGGCCGCCGGAGTGAAGACTAGAGGCGTGCTGCCGCGGTCAGAGGCGAAAGCGCGCTTTCGGTGTTCGCGACCGTCTCGACCTTGGATTCGCCGTTGGTCTTCTGCCCAGGCTTGCGAATATCAATGCCGCCCTTGAAGAAAGCGCCATCCTCGATGCTGATGCGCTGCGCCACTACGTCTCCGGTGAGCGAACCTTCATTGCGGATGTCGACACGATCGCTGGCCAGCAGGTTTCCCCGCACTTTGCCGATGACCACGATTTCGCGAGCGTTGATGTTGGCCGACACAATGCCGTTGCGTCCGATGGTCACGCGATTGCCAGCAAGATTGATCGAGCCTTCCACCCGGCCGTCAATGTAGAGCGATTCCGAGCCGGTGACTTCACCTTTGATGACCAGCGATTTGCCGATGGTCGCCTGCTCCTGGGTATTCAGGGAAGCATTGCGTGGGGCCGACGCCGGCGTAGGCTCGGTGGTGGGTGTGGCCGAAGGATTGGTGGTAGTGGCCGGACGCGGCGTTTCGCCGTTCGGGCCGGTGGTCGTAGGCGGATTGGTGGGCTTCCACATGGGGTTCACAAGGTCCTCTCTGTTCGGGGGCACATAGTCCCCTCGCACTTGGTTGGCCAAACCTGCGATCTCCTCCGGTTCCAACGAGAAATGCTGGATTGGCGTGATGGATGGTTATAGTTCAGGGTATGCGGCCGCAGCAGGCGGGTCTGCATTACGAGTAAATATTCCTTCCTCAGTAGCATTTCTTATATCCGGCGAACACCCTACCGCGGAAATCCATTCGCGCTTAGGATGGGTTAGGAGAGCGGCGCTAACTCGACTGATTTCCGAAGGCGACATCCTGCGAAAAATTGGCCGCCAGCCCAAGCGTTCTGCCGGCTTTAAGCAACTGGTGCGCGAGCTGGGGCTCCGCGGCGACCAGCGGCGGGAACTCGCCGAACGGCTCCGCAAGCTGGTGGAGCGGGGCGAGCTATTGGAAAAATCGCGCGATGAATATTCGCTGCCAGGGGCCATTGCCGGTAAAGACCTGGTGACCGGAAGGCTCACCATGCACCGCGACGGCTTTGGCTTTGTGATTCCGGAGAGCGAATCCCTGAAAGACCGTCTGAGCGGTGACATTTTTATTAACCCGCAGGCCATCGGCCAGGCCATGCATGGCGACCGCGTGCTGGTGGAGCTGGGCCGGATGCGTGAAGGTGGGCGCGATGGCGGGCGCGCCGAAGGACGCATTGTGCGGGTGCTAGCGCGTGCCCAAGAGACGGTTGTGGGGACCTTCCATTACGGGCAGCGCTTCAACTACGTCACTCCGATTGATGAAAAAATCACGCAAGACATCGTAATTCCTTCGGGATTGGAGTGGCCAGAAGCACCGGAGAACAGCAAACAAATTCCTCCGCAGAAGCAGCGTGCTCACGCTAAGTCCAAGCCGGGGCCGCATCGGGTGCTGGGAGAAGAGGCGTTGCGCAAACCTGAATGGGAAGACTTGGAAGGCGTGGTGGTGGACGTGGAAATCACTGATTGGCCTACGCCCTCGCAGAACGCGCGCGGGCGCGTGGTCGAAATTCTCGGCCGGGAGGATGATTTCGGAGTGGATGTGGAGATTATTATCCGCAAGCATCACATCCCCCACCGTTTTCCGGCCGAAGTTCTGGACGAAGCCCAGCGCATCGCCGAGATCATTCCCGCGCCTGAACTGCGCCGCCGGCGCGATTATCGCCACCTGCCGATCGTTACCATTGATGGCGAAACCGCCCGCGATTTCGATGACGCCGTCAGCGTGCGCCGCCTTGGCAATGGCAACTTCGAACTGCAAGTGCACA
>WNGG01006175.1_pt1 | contig 13313 bp, 7 predicted proteins | sample 5400661 | NCBI WGS metagenome assembly WNGG01 (sample SAMN13153372, study PRJNA577476) | soil metagenome | isolation source: 100 cm soil or saprolite under Garry oak tree replicate 1 | place: USA:California | collected 2016-06-15
TATCAACCCGTGCTGCTAAAACTTCGCGAACGATACCGAGTCTATTCGCGTATTATAGAGACTGTGCCTGTTGCTGATGCTTTCATTGATTTACGTGGTTGCGAACTGGCTTTCGATTCTCCGGTCACTCTGGCCGAGCGACTCTGTGCGGAGATAGGAGAAATGCACCTGACGGCTCTTATCGGCATTGCTAACGGTAAGGCAATCTCAGAACTTGCTGCACTGATGAGTCGCAAAGATGGTCGGCGTGGAGTCCTCTACATTCCTCCAGGTCGAGAAGCTTCATTCGTGCAAACACTACCGCTTTCAATGTTACTCCAGATGCGCGCGGCGGGTACAGGTATTCCAAGTGCCTTACCTGAATTAGGTGAGCAGAATGGCCATGCCTCTCGTCCGCCTGAAATCGAAGGCAAAAGCGAAAACATAGATTCAGTAGCGGTTGCAGAACTTGTAGCTCACCTGAAGGATTTTGGAGTCACTACCTTTGTACAGGTTGCTACTTTGACTGAAGAAGGCTTGAGCCGTCGACTAGGACGGCTAGGTGGCTGGCTTTACCATGTAGCAAGTGGTCAGGACTCCAGTCTCGTCGTCCCTGATGCTCCGCCACTCAGCCAGAACGCTCGCGTGCGTCTTCATCATGCCGCTGACGCCGACGAAACCTGTGCAGCCATACGCAAACTCGCGAACTATCTCGGCGAGCGTCTGCGAGAACAGCGACTCAAGGGCCGTATAATTGCTCTTATGCTCTGGCCGAGTCGCTTAGTGCGTCAGGAAACACGTAAACTTGTGATCGCTGAAGATGGCGAAGAGGTAGCAGTTACTTCTGCTGAGGATACTGTTGGGGGGCAAATGATCCTCTCATGTCACACTGATGATCCTGATGTGATTGCACATCATGTTCTCATGCTCTTCGCACATTATCACCGCCCAGGCAATAGCTACCTGCAAGTCCAGGTGCGCATTGGCGATATTATGGCTGTTACCCCAACATATTATCCACCACCTGTGCGCACTCGAGGAAGACCCACCCGCAAGCTTTAGATGACCGAATATCCATGCTCTGACAATTTGAGGCGACCGCGAGGTTCACCTGATGGAAATGTAGAGGTATCCCTTGTGGATACCCGGTGTTTTCCAGATCAACGTTTATTTCTGATCTGCTGCAATTTCTCAAGCTCCCTCTGCCCTCGTGCTTCCAATTCAATCTTCCACTCATCTTTATATTGCCGCATTATGCGTACAATTGTATGGGCCACTGCCAGGTTGCGATACCACTTATGATTTGCAGGTACAATATACCATGGTGCTTCATCTGTGCTGCACTTCGATAATGCATCTTCGTACGCCTGCTCGTAATCTTTCCAATACTTTCGATCCTCCCAATCCTCAGCCGAAAGCTTCCAGGACTTATCTTTATTCTGTTCGCGTGCCAGCAAACGTCGCTCTTGCTCGTCGTAGCTGATGTGCAAAAAGAACTTCAGCATAATCATTCCGTTTCGAGAAAGGAGTTGTTCGAAGTTATTTATATCTTCGTAGCGGCTACTCCATACTTTTTCTGGCACCAGATGATGGACACGTGCAACCAGCACGTCCTCGTAGTGTGAGCGATTAAAAATCCCCATTTCACCTTTAGCAGGTGTAACCTTATGTACACGCCAGAGGAAATCATGTGCCAGTTCCTCCTGTGTAGGCTCCTTGAATGCATGCACATCACACCCCTGTGGATTCACATGCGAAAGCACATGCCGAATAGTACCATCTTTGCCGCTCGTATCCATTCCTTGCAGCACTACGAGCAGACTTTGCTGTTGTGCTGCAGTCAACAACTCCTGTAACTCGCTAAGTTCGTCACTAAGTGTTTGCAACTCCAGGTCTGCGGAAGAACGATCACTCTGCTTACCCGTATAATCTGGATTGTAATCCTTCAACTTAACTTTACTGCCTGCATCCACCTTCCAAACATAATTCATAGAAATTCTGTCTCCTTCTACTTTTATGCTACCTTGATGAAAAGAGAAATGTTATGGTAATGATAAATCGTCTTTGCCCTCACGTGCAAACAAGTAACGCTAATTCTTGTTCGCGCGTTATAATAGATGTTAAGGAAGTAATTATGGGGGAACAGCTTACATCCATTGACTGTTAGCAAGCAAAAAGCCTTAGAATTAAATTTCTATGGATTCTCTCTGCTTTCGTCGGAGTAACATGTATGACAATCACATCACATGATAATAGTTCTGATGCGGCTGGCGTTTCTAACAGTCCAGGATCACAAGAACCACCACTTCATAAGCCACGCTCAACTCGCTATCGTGTGATTTCACGTATCCTTCTGGCTATCTTGCTGCTGGGCATACTCGTCCCCATCATCATCACTATTGGCTATGGCATTAGTGGCTATACCACCTACAACGAAATACGTAGTCAAGCTCAGAGCGGAGTACAGCACCTGCTCAATATCAAACCTATTTTCACGGGCGTCAAAGCTCACCCCAGTGGTTTTTTAGACAACAACAAATTGAGCAGGTCTCGTCAAGAATTTGGAGCCGCATATATAGATTTTCAGCAAGTTGAATATAAAATTGATCACACAAGTCTCATTCAGTCCATAACAAAGTACTTTCCGCAGTATCTCACACAGGTTCGCTCGGCTCGCGCTGTAAGCCAAATTGGCATGGACATCTCTATTATTGGACAGCAACTTACTGCAACTGCTCTCTCACTCGCACCGACATTTCGTGGTTCTCTACTGACCAGTACCACAAAACCATTGGTCACACAACAAATACTTGATCTGGTGGGTGCGACCATCAGTGGGATTTTGCCGAACCTGAACGATATCCAAACTCAATCACGCTTCATTTCTCTCGATGCCTTACCTGTCAGTGAGCAGCAGCGTAATCAATTGCAACAACTTCTACAAGCGCTCCCCCAGATCCAAAGCGATCTTGTGCAGGTACTCGATCTCTTAGGAGTCGCTAATTGGCTTCTTGGTGTGAATGAGCCGCGCACCTTTCTGGTGCAAACTATGGATCGAGCAGAACTGCGACCAACTGGTGGTTTCACTGGCCAATATGGCGAATTACAGATACAAGGAGGTCGTATTGCCCCGTTCAACCTCAGGGATATCTCCCTTGTGGAGTATGTTGATAGCAGCAAAACCCTGGGGCAATTTGCTCCACCACAATATCGTTCATGGTGGCCTTTCGCAAACTGGGGCTTGCGTGACTCGAATGACTCTGCTGACTTTCCTACTTCGGCTCAGATTGCCATAGACCAATACAAACTTGAAGTTGGTCACAAGGTGGATGGTGTCATCCTGGTTACCCCATTCTTAGTAGAGCATATTTTACAGATTATTGGACCGATTTATGTTCCCACATACAAAGATACAATCACTGCGCAAAATCTGGAGGATCGTCTCCATTATTATCAACAGGATAACGCTGGCATATACAAACAGATTGTCATTCAGCCAGGTGTTACTACAACATCCGACCGCAAACGATTTACTGGTCTGCTGGCTCATCTGCTGCTGGACAAAGTACGTCAAGCCCCACCAGATGAAATCCTGGCTATTGCCCAGGATATGTTGCATGATCTGAAATCCAGAGATTTACAAGTGTATTTCACCAATCCGCAGGTTGAAGCATTACTCGCAAAGTACGACTATGCGGCACAGATTGATCGTTCTACTACCCATGACGGTTTATTCGTGGTTCAGGCCAACCTCAGCGCCAGTAAAGCTTCTCAGTATGTCAAAACCATTATGCACGATACCGTCTCACTTAATGCCAATGGTGGCGCGACCCATGTACTGCAACTTCGTCTGGTATATAATCAGATCGGGCCGGTTTACGGGTATGATACGTATCACGACTATCTACGAATCTATGTCCCGCCGAATAGCCACTTTCTTTGGGGGAATGGCTTCGATACAGGTATACCTCTCTGTGGCGGTCGCTATCAACAATGTCAACCCGATGGAGTCTATCCACAAGGTGAATTACTTTGTCCGACGGGTCAGTACCAACCAGGAGCGGCAGCTCCTTCGGTCACTGATCCTGATGGTGGGCACTGGCACCCTCTCGATACCATAGGCCCACCTCCTAATTTAGTAAGTGATGAACCTGGGCGCTCCATGTTTGGCGGCTGGGTGATTGTACCCAAGAACTGCACTATGACTGTGACTGTCTCCTGGTACGTACCGCCCCTGGGTACCACTCCTTATAGCTTACAGGTCCAACGCCAGGCAGGCACATTTCCCGAGTTGGATCTCACTATTTTGCCAACCCCTGGCAATTGTAATGTGCTCAACACAGCAGGTCTACACTTTGATGGCATCATAGGCGAGGACATGTCCTTTACTACAAAAGGTTTCACATCCTTTCTACCGTCTATATCAACAGTATGTTATCCTCAACCGGGAATATAACCTACACTACTTTCCCCACAATTTGTATCTCCATTAATACTATCTTCGGTGAAATAGAAGGCTTGCAATTCCACAAAATTGTACTATTTTTTACAGTTTTTTGATAATTTCTTGAGATTTCCCTGCTATAATTGTATCTTGTGTGGAGGGGAAAGTACTCTCCTAATATTTGCTTATTTAAAACATATTATAATTGTCGATGAAAGCATAAGTGGGGCGGGTGACCACCTCCTGATACAAAGTCGAGGCAATACATTGAGGAGATAGTTCTATGGCAGATACATCAAAACCCTCGGCAAGGACAGCACCAGTATCAAATACTTCATTAGCAAAAATCTCTCCGGTCAAGCCAACACCAAAGAGAGCTTTTACTCAGGATTCGTGGTACTCGAAACCCAGGCGTGGTGTAAAAATTGATGCGATATTGGGTAGCGCCTTGGAGGCTCTTCAAGCCAATCGTATGCGTTCGTTCCTGACCATGCTTGGCGTAATTATCGGAGTGTCGGCAGTTATTGCTGTTGTGTCCTTGACGCAGGGAGTGAATCAGAGTGTTAGCGCCCGGTTCGCCAGCCTGGGCACCAATGTTATTACTATCTCGCCCGGCGCGGCGTCGACCAACGGTGCGCGAAGCGCTGCGGGAACAGAACAGACGCTTACCTTGTCTGATGCCCAGGCGGTGGCACAGGTTGACCACGTGGTCGAAATGACTCCTGTTCTAACAACATCCGGTCAGGTAGTCTACGGGAGCCAGAACTGGAATACATCAGTTCGCGGTGTCTATCCAAGTTACCAAACAATTCAGAGTTGGCAGATTGCCGAGGGCTTATGGTTTAGTGACCAGGATGAACAGACAAGTGCTCCTGTCGCTGTGCTCGGGCAGACTGTAGTTCAGAGTCTCTTTTCTACCATCGGTACCGACCCGATTGGTGAAACGATCCTTATAAATAATCAGGCTTTCCACGTCGTTGGCACGCTTCAGTCCAAAGGAACACAGGGCTTTGCAAACGTGGATGATGCTATCTTTGTGCCCTTTAGCGCGGCCAGTGAGCGCTTGAAACCCTCTCCTGTCTATGTGGACCAAATCCAGGTGCAGGTCGATGACGTCAACAACATAGCGCAAGTGGAGCAAAACATTACTACGCTACTCAGAACGCATCATCATCTCACGGGATCGGCCCCCTCCTCTCAAGGCCAGCAATTCGGCGGCAGCAATCCGCTACGTGGACTAGGTGGAGGCGGTGGTGGCTTTGGCAATGGTAACCCTGCGCGTGGACCAGGTGGTGGAGGCTTTGGTGGGGGTGGCAACCCGAATGGTGGACAACGAACCGGTGGAGCTACAACTCCAAGCAATAGTTCTTCTTTGAGAGAAGCGTCGCAAGCCAATGACTTTCAGGTGTTCAGCGGAAACCAACTTGTCCAGACGGCTCAGCAGAATACCGCTGAACTAGCAATCCTGCTCATAGGTATCGCAGCAGTCTCGCTCTCAATTGGTGGAATTGGTATTATGAATATCATGCTGGTTTCTGTCGCTGAGCGCACCCGCGAGATTGGTATCCGCATGGCTATTGGCGCACGTCAGCGCGATATCCGCAACCAATTCTTGCTAGAGGCTCTTATGCTCAGTGTCATCGGTGGCATAATCGGTATCGTTGTAGGTTTGCTCGGTGGCTTTGCGCTCACTCAGGGACTTGGCTTCCCGTTCGTATTTAGTGTTGTCGCTATTGCCCTGGCATTCAGCGTTTCAGCTGCCGTTGGTATCAGTTTTGGCCTCTATCCAGCAGTGCGTGCAGCAAAACTCGATCCCATTGTTGCCCTGCGAACGGAATGACAATGCCAGTCTCAGTGATATAGTAGTTAACAGAGGAGAGGGTAATCGCCCGCTCCTCTCATTAAAAACACCTTTCTTTATCATGACATTTTACAATTCGGCCTTAACATTTTACAATTTCCAGAGGATTTTTTTGTATTTTAGGCCATTGTAGACATTGACAATGTCACTGACAGCTTTATAATGGAAAGCGTTATAGAAAGTATTTGTCTGATGCGTTGTAGAGGGGTCAGCGCAGAAGGCCAGGCTCCACGGTCTGTGTTCCTACAAGAAAGTCTTGAAAGATGCTACTCTGCAAAAAGATCAGGCTTGAGATTACGCCACAAGATGCTGCTACCCTAGAGTTCATGCAGGCTAAATGTCGAGGACTCTACAACTGGTGGGTGATGCGTTTGCGGGATGGTGAGAAGTGGAACTTTGCCGAAGCTAAGAAAAGTCTACAAGCAAGCAAGCAACATGATCCTGAACTTATCTACGTCTATGGCAAACTCCTTGCTGAGGTCTTCTATCGGCTAGATAACGCCATGCAAGCCTTCTTTCGACGTGTACAAGCAGGTGAGACACCTGGCTTTCCAAGGGTGCGCCCACGACACAACTTCTTCACCCTCTGCTATCCTGCGATGTACCTCAAGATCATCGATACTGTGCTCATTTTACCAACAGGAAGTGGTGGTAAGCATGGACCAAAGCAGTACCCGAATATCATGGCACATCTCACTGAGTTACCGCCTGATGGGTTCCGTGAGGTTGCTATCAGTTGTGATGCGAGAGGTAACTACTACGCTTCCTTTAGCTATCATAAGCAGGAGCGAGAACAGCAGCCTGGGCAAGTGGTGGCCTTTGATCTTGGCATCAAAACGCTAGCAATAGGAGTCAACGAGCAAGGCAAGGTCTATCATATTGGGGGCTTCAAGGGTACTCGTTGGTATAACAAGCAGTTAGACAGGATCCGCTCCAAACGTGACAGGTGTAAGAAGAAGTCACGTCGGTATATCCGTCTTTCCAACGTTTACAAGCGCGTCTCTGAGAAGAAACGCAATAAACAACGGGACAGTTTGCATAAAGCATCTCATCTCATAGGCCACAAACTGGTTGAGAGAACTGTGGTGGTCGGTGATCTTTCCCAACGACAGATGGTGATGAAAGAGCACAAGGAGAGGAACGAGCAGTTGAACCGGGCTGTGTTTAATGATTGGGGCTTGTACACATTTCTTCAAATGCTCACGTACAAATGCCTGCTCTATGGGAAAGACCTCCAATTCCTAGATGAAAGAAATACGAGTAAAGCTTGCTCAGGGTGTGGGCATCTACAAGCCATGCCCCTGTGGAAGCGAACGTATTGCTGTACTGAATGTGGACTCGTTATGGAGAGAGACGAGAACTCTGCCCATAACATCCTGCAACGGTACTTTGCTCGGCTAGAGCCACACATACCTGATGGTACGCGGTGTGCGGACGTTTTCACCGCAATCGACTATGTTTGAATACATTTAGAAAGGCAGTATGAATATGTATGATGCAGCAAACTCAAAGTCCTGAAGAACCGGTGCTTTCCTTACCTGATTTTAACGCAATGGCTCCCGAGGACCAGGGAAGCCCATTACCTCCCAGGCCACCATGGTGGCGACGTCGAGGGGCGATTATTACCTTCATTCTCATAGCATTACTGATCCTCGCAGGTTTCCTGGCCTTTTTTCTGATACGAGGCCGCCAACGTCCCATTACCTATCAAAAGCAGCAGGTGACCCAGGGCAACTTCTCCCTCACCGTCAGCGCCACCGGGCCGGTACAAAGTGCCACCTATAATGTGGTATTTTCTGGCTCGGGTATCCTTCAACAGATTGACGTCTCGGTTGGGCAGACAGTTGTTAAGGGTCAGGTGCTCGCCAAACTGAATAAGACTTCTCTTCAGGATGCCCTCAACGCTGCGCAAGCAATGGTCTTATCTGCGCAAACCGGGGTGAACAATGCTGGAGCCAATTTGAGCAAGTCTGAGGCTGAATCAAATGCGAGTGTGCAATCCGCGCAGACCGCGCTTAACAATGCCATAGCGAGTCTGGCCACAACACAGACCCAGTCGCAGGCTAGCACCTCCGGTGCGCAGACCACGCTCAGCAACGACCAGACCAACCTGACGAATACCCAAGCCCAGTCGGCGAACACCGTCGCAGCCGCGCAGACGACGCTGAGTAACGCTCAATCAACCCTGAGTCATACCCAATCCCTATCGTCAGCCAGCGTTTCTGCCGCCCAGACGGCGCTGAGCAACGCTCAAACCGCCCTGAGCCATACCCAGTCGCTATCGGCAGCCAACGTCGCAGCAGCGCAGACGACGCTGAGCAACGCTCAAACCGCCCTGAGCCATGCCCAGGCGGCACTGACGGCTTGTCTTGCTTCTCCTCCAACTACCGATCCCACCTGTGCCACGGCGAAGGCCAACGTAGCAACGGCGCAAGCCACGGTCAATAGTGACCAGCAGGCACTTGCAGTAGCACAGGCGCAGGCCAGTTCCAACATCGCAACAGCGCAAGGCAATGTCAGTACTGCCCAGAAGGCACTTGCAACAGCCCAAGCGCAGGCCCGCGCCAACAACGCCACGGCGCAAAACGGAGTTAGCACTGCCCAGAAAGGACTCGCATCAGACCAGACGACTGCCACCTCCAACAACGCCACAGCGCAGGCCAAGGTCTCAAGCGACCAGCAGGCTTTGACTTTATCAGAGGCCCAAGCCAGCTCGAGCAATACCACCGCGCAGAACGCGGTCAGCACGGCGTCCAAAGCGTTAGCTTCTGCGCAGGCTAGCGCCGACGCGAGTAACACAAGTCTGCAAGGGATGGTCAACTCAGCCCAGAGCACGTTGCAAAGCGCATTAGTGGGACTTCAGACTGCGCAGCACAACCTGGCCAACGCCACACTCCTGGCGCCACATGCTGGCATCGTTACGACCATCAATGGCACAGTTGGTGGAACACCTGGTGTTTCTGCTACCTCTACCTCTACCTCTACTTCTACAACTGGTGGCGGAGGTGGCACCTTTATTCAGATTTCTGATACCTCTACATTGCAAGTTCTGGCCTCCGTAAACGAATCCGATACCGCAAATCTGAAGGTTGGAGAACCCGCACAGTTCACGGTCAGTGCCTATGGCAATCGGATATTTACTGGAACAGTCAGTGCTATCTCGCCATTCGGGCAGACAGTCTCCAATGTAGTGACCTTTCCTGTTACTATTGATGTCAATAAGGATGACTTGCAGAACGCGAACCTGTTACCTGGTATGACAGCGAGTGCCACAATCGTTGTGGTACAACAACCTAACGTCGTGCTTGTTCCTGTCAACGCTATAAACTTTGCGCGCACGGCAACTAACACAGTCAACGGCATACCACCGCTCATCACTACTAGCCAGGCACTCTCTGCACTGGCACAGGCACGCCAACAGCGCACTGAATTAATAAATCAGAACCCATCTGTCGCACAGGACAATCCCATTCCGTCGTATGTGATTGAACAACCGGGTGGTCAAACGTCTTTCATAACTGTTCCTGTTGTGTTAGGATTAACAGATGATACATATTATGTAGTGCTGCAGGGTCTCTCACCTGGTGACATTATCGTTGTCGGTGCGCAGCGCGGCTAATGTATAGCGTAACATTTATCCAGTGAAAGGGAGCGAGGGCGGGGGCAAGCCCCGCCCCTACTATACACGAGCGATCCTTTCAGGCTGCAACAAACGGAAAGGCATCGTCTTACGATGGTCCTGGTATCTTAGACATGAAAATGAGAAAATATACGTTGATGAGCGACAACTCCAGATTGCCAAAAGGTGGTGGACAAGCGTCATCTTCTCAGACTGGCTCATCTGATACAGATCCAGATAGTATCAATCAACAGACAACCGAGACGGATCAAGCTGTTGACAATCAAAGCTCGTCTTCTATCCAAGATCTGGCAACTATACCTCAAAAGGCTATTACCAGGCCGGAAGATGCGGGTACTACCATAACGTCCACGCCTATTGTTGACGTACGTACTCTAATGAAGACATATATAATAGGGCGGACGCGTGTCCCTGCCCTTCAAGGTATCTCGATGAGAGTTTACCAGGGTGAGTTTGTTGCTGTAATGGGACCTTCTGGCTCAGGTAAATCCACTTTCATGAATCTCGTCGGATGCCTGGATCGTCCTTCAAAGGGGGAGTACTGGCTGGCTGGAAAGCTTGTCAGTCGCTTGTCAAATGATGAGCTTGCCAACATACGAAATCGCCAGATTGGCTTTGTATTTCAGGGCTTCAACTTGCTCAGCCGTTCGAATGCGCTCAGTAACGTTATTCTCCCAATGGTCTATGCAGGGATTTCGAGGGAAGAGCGAGAACGTCGTGGTCGTAGTGTACTACGTCTTGTCGGGCTTGGAGATCGTATGAATCACAAGCCGTCGGAACTTTCAGGCGGACAACAACAGCGGGTTGCTATTGCGCGTGCATTGGTGAATGGGCCAGCATTGTTGTTAGCTGACGAACCTACAGGCAACCTGGACAGCCGCACCAGTCTTGAAATCATGGCTGTGCTACAGGCGTTGAATGAGCAGGGTTTGACGATTCTGATGGTAACCCATGAACCGGATATCGCAAAATTTGCAAAGCGCCAGGTTGCATTTCGAGATGGGCTTATTGTGCAAGATGAGCAGGTTCTTTCGCCTGCCTCAGCCAAAGAAGAATGGACAAAGCTGGTTAATAAAGCTGCTACTGAGCACAAGATCAAGGTGACGGAGGAAACCCATTGAGCAGTTCCCTACAAAAGAACGAACCAGCTCCCCTTTCGGCAAAGCCACAATCCCTCCCGTACTTTGCAGCAACCTCGCTCCAAGATTTTCATGGGGGTCGTACCAGACGAGGCAACATGATTGGAGCAAGTGTTGCCATCGCGCTGGAGGCTCTCTGGTCTAACAAACTACGTTCGCTCTTGACAGGACTTGGCATCTTCATTGGTGTAGCCGCGGTCATTGCTGCGCTTACCCTGACACAGGGAGCTGGCGCATTTATTACGGGGAACATAGCGAGCTTAGGCACCAATGTCATTACCGTTATACCTGGCGCTTCAACTTCGAGAGGAGCTTTCGGTGGCGCTGGCACTACTCAATCAATCACACCACAGGATGCTATTGCTCTCAAAAAAATACGACATGTCGCAGCAGTAAGCCCGATTATCTCCCTGAATGCGCAGGTTGTATTTGGGAAACAGAACTGGAATACCCGTATCCAGGGAGTAAACACTGCATTCCAGGATATCCAGGGATGGCAAATGGCAGAAGGCAACTGGTTTAGTGAAGCCGATGATAGCGGCGGACTTCCTGTTGCGATCCTTGGACAGACTGTTGCGCATAATCTCTTTGATATAACCGGATTAGACCCCGTCGGTCAGACGATTCGCATTCGTGATCAAGAGTACCGTGTTATCGGAGTATTACAGGCGAAAGGTGGCGGCTTCAACCAGGACGACATTGTTTTTGTCCCTTTTAACACTGCGCTCATCCGTTTGAAGAACACAACCTTTGTCGATCAAATCCTGTTACAAGTCGATAGCTCTGATAACGTGAAACAGGTGCAGCAGGATATTAAGACGGTCCTGGAACGACGACACCAGATTCCAAGTGGAGGACTTGATGACTTCACTGCCATCAGTTCGGTACAGCTCTTGCAGACTGCACAGCAGTTCACACAAATTCTGACATACCTCCTGGTGGGTATCGCTGGAATTTCTCTCACAGTAGGTGGTATCGGTATCATGAATATCATGATCGTCTCAGTCACTGAACGCACGCGCGAGATCGGTATCCGCATGTCAATAGGCGCACGGCGCAGCGATATCCGCAACCAATTTTTGATTGAAGCCCTCGTACTGAGTCTTATCGGAGGAGTGATTGGCATGCTAATGGGCTTCTTCCTGGGATTGCTGATCACAAGTGCAACGGGACTTCCATTCGTGATAACAGTAGTCTCAATTCTTCTTCCATTTGTGATCTCCTCGTTCATTGGAATTGTTTTCGGCCTTTATCCGGCTATACGCGCATCAAGGCTCGACCCAATAGTAGCACTGCGCACTGAGTAGCTGTTCTTATTTCCCCAAATTAGTATACTACTTCATGATGATTAGGTGATTTGGATTATAGAAACACTCGCCGTTCGTTGTTACAATTGTAGCATTGTAGCAACTATTTCAGGGGGGTGTGAGGCTTTCTTCAGAACCTCCCCTTTCTATTCACTAATATGCACTAAGGAGAACGGCCATGTCACAAATGTCTGAGCGTCACTGCCCAACGTGCGGCATCTCGATCACCGCCGACCAACGATTTTGCACCAACTGTGGAACGGTGCTTGAAGCGCAGCCACCACCGCCCAGCCAGTATGGAGCGCAACCTCCATCCCAAAGTTACCCCTATTCACAGCAAACACCTACCTACGAGCAACAGCCCCAGCAGATGCAACCTTATGCCCAGCAGCAGGTACCATCCTATGCTCAATCTCCTCAGCAACAAGTACCACCCTATGCACAACAACAGCAGCCACAAAATCAAAGCCCTATCGCCGAAGCGTTTGGAGCTTTAGGCCTCCTTTTCCTCTTGCGAGGCTTCGGTGGGCGTAGATATGCTGGCTATAGACCACAACGCCAGCGCAGTAGCTGTTGTGGATGTCTCGTGTTACTTGTCGTCCTGTTCCTCTGTTTGGGGGTACCGTCTTTATATTATGCCAGTAAAACGTCCCTTAGCAGCTTCTCCAAAAGTCTGAATTACAGCAGTAGTAGTAACAGTAGTGACAACAGTAGCAGCTCAATTACAACGCAACCTCCAATCACTACTGCACAGATCAATCAGACTGTGCCCTATGCAGGAGTGGACATCACAATCGTCAACGCCCAGCAATCGAAGGCCTTTCTTGATGACCGTAATGCAGGGACAACCGGTGTGGTTCGGTTGAATCTTAAAGAAGATAATAAGAGTACGGCCCGTGGAGGTTACCTTTACGGCGATGTTACCCGCTTAATTTTGCCCGAT
>WNGG01020342.1_pt1 | contig 13312 bp, 10 predicted proteins | sample 5400661 | NCBI WGS metagenome assembly WNGG01 (sample SAMN13153372, study PRJNA577476) | soil metagenome | isolation source: 100 cm soil or saprolite under Garry oak tree replicate 1 | place: USA:California | collected 2016-06-15
GCGTAGGCGACGATGTCCTGGTCGTCCCGCCCACGGGTCAGCACCTTCTGGCGGTCGGCGATGCGCTCGATCGACTGCAGCTGGTCGCGATACCGGGCGGCGTTCTCGAAATCCAGACGGTCTGCCGCCGACCCCATCCTGTCCTCGAGCTCGCGGACGAGAAGGTCGGAGCGGCCCTCCATGAACAGCGCGACCTCATTGATGCGCGCCTTGTAGTCGTCAGAGCTGATCCGCCGCTCGCACGGTCCTGGGCAGCGCTTGATGTGAAAGTCAAGGCAAACCTTGCCCTGCTTGAAGATCTCGTCGGAGCACGTGCGAAACGGCAGCAGCTGGCGGATGGATTTCACCGTTGACCGCAGCGACAGCGCCGACGTGTACGGACCGAAGTACAGCGCGCCGTCATTCTGGACCCGACGCGAGTAGTGGACGCGAGGAAAGGCCTCCGTGACCGGCAGCTTCAGATAGAGGTAGTTCTTGTCGTCCTTGAGCCGGATGTTGAATCGCGGCCGGTAGTTCTTGATGAGGTTGTTCTCGAGGACCAAGGCCTCGACCTCGTTGGCCGTCGTGACGAACTCGAAGTCGGTCGCGCGCCGGATCAGCTCGGACACCCGCGCCATCTCTGCGTATCCGGGTGTGAAGTAGGAGCGCAGGCGGTCGCGGAGGCGCAGAGCCTTGCCGACGTAGATCACCTGGCTCTTGCTGTCCCGGAACATGTAGACGCCAGGGCTGTCGGGAACGGCTTGCAGCCGTCGCTTGATCGTGTCTTCGAGGGTTACCGCCATGCCTGTAGCGATTCTAGGAAGCCGTCTTCGCTAGACCCAACCTTCCCTAGGAAGGAGAGCAGCGGCGCTTGCCCGGCCGCAGGCCGGGTCGGCTTTGCCGACGCCGCGATGAAAGGGAACCTGGGTTCCCTCTCATTAAGTACACTCGCAGCAGTGAGCCAGACACCACCGCCGGGCCAGCCTCAAACCCGAATTGCAGGGCAGGAGTCCGCGCCCATGACCACGATTCCGAACACCCCTGAGCTTGCCGGCCGCGCGACGTCGACTGGCCGCACCAACACCATGGCGATCATCAGCCTCATCGCCGGCGCGGTTTCCGTTTTCGGCCACCTCGCCATTCCCGGTCTGGGCGGCGGCGCGCTCGCGATCGTCGCCATCGCGACGGGCCTGATCGCCCGCGGCGAGATCAAGCGGTCCGGCGAGCAAGGTATGTGGATGGCCACGGTCGGCATCGTGTTGGGCGCCATTCACGTCGCGCTCATCGCCTTGATCGTCATCGTGCTGGTCGCCGCGGTGTTCTTCTTGGGGAGCCTCGCCCTACTCCATCACTAGAAGTGAATCTCGCGCGTGAGGCATGCCCATGGTGGCGGCTTCGACCGAGATCTCTTCGTCCGGCGGCTTTTCCAAGCGGACCGGCCTTACGCGCCGTCGATACTCAGGATCGTTTTGGCGAACCCGCGGCTAGGATTTGCGCCATGTCTGATCCCTCCGGACCGACTCCGCCGCCACCCGGACCTCCTCCGACCCCGGCTCCATACGCTCCCCAGTCGCCGCCGGCAACCGGGTACCCGGCGCCGCCCCCCGGCGGCACGGCCGGACTCATCAGACAGTTCACCGGAGCGGCCGGCTGGGCCGTGCTGCTCGGGATCGTCACCATCGCCGTCCCGTTGATCTTCAACCGGATCTTCTTCTTCCTGCCGATCATCGGCTTCATCGCCGGCATCCAGGCGATCCGGCGCGGCCAGCTCATCGGCGGGATCGTCGGTCTGGTGCTGAACGCGATCGGCGGGCTGATCACCCTCCTAGGGTTGCTGTACGGCTGACGCCGGCAGCTCGTCTCCTGCCGGGATGACGAGTATGGGGAAGATCGCCGCGGCCGCGGTGCACGCGATCGCCACCCAGAGGGCCCCGTTCAGCGACCAGCCGATCAAGGGCCCGGCAATCGCCGACCCGACTGGACCGCCCACGATGTTCAGTGACACCGAAACGGCAAACGCCCGTCCGAATCTCCCTGGGTCGGTCCTTCGCTGTCGGAGCGTCAAGAAGGCGATGTCGAATGGCGTTTCGACGAGGGCCACGACGATCAGGGCCGCGGCGACGACCGCGACCGAGTTCGCAAGGGGTAGAGCCGCCATGCCCACCGCCATCGCCAGGATCGATCCCACCATCAGCTGCCTTTCGCGCCCGCGCGTTCGTAGACGGCCCACGATCAAAGTCGACACAAAACCGGCGGCTCCGACGGCCCCCCAGACATAACCGACCGTTGCGGGACCCTGATGAAGGCGTCCGAGAAGCAGGACCGGCACAGCGATGACGAGGCATCCCCAACCAACGCCAAACGCAAAGAACGTCAGGGCGAGACCGGCCAGCGTCCGATTGCGCAGCACATAGAGGAGACCCGACCACGCCTCCTCGAGTACGCCGGCACCACGTTCCCTCGGTCCGGGGTCGCGCACCCCGACCACGGCGACACCCGCGAGTGCAAACAGCGAGGCGGTTGCGGCGAGCGCCCATTCCGGCCCGGTGAACGCGACCAGCACTCCCGCGAGTGGCGCGCCGATCACCGACGCGAGCACGTGGCTGCTGCTGTCGAGGGCGTTCGCTCTTTCCCAGAGATGACCCGGGACGAGGGTAGGGAAAATCGAGCGCGCGCCGGCCGCGCTCAACGGTCCGGTCAACGACGCCGCCACGCAGATCGCGAGAAGAAGCGCCGGCGGCAAGCGGTGGCCGGCTGAAAGGCCCGCGATCAAGAAAAATGTTGTCGCGACGACGATGTAGTCCACGGTGATCAGACGAGCCTTTCCGTAGCGGTCGAGCAAGGCGCCCGCGATGGGCGAGAGAAGCAGTCCGGGAATGATCAGCAGGAAGGTTGCGGCGCCGGCCAGCTGCGGAGACTGGTATCGCGCCAGGACGAACAGGACAAAAGCGACGGTCAACATCTGGCCCGCGATGCGGCCGAGGAAGAGGCTTACGACAAGACGCGGGAAGCCCTCGACGCACATAAGCGCGCCGTAACCGAGGTTGGCCGGCGAGTCGGGTTGCTCTTGCTTGGGGTCCCCGCGAAGTCCAGGCGAAGACTCTGACTTCGTGGGGTTTATCCGCCGACGGCGACGCGCGCGCGCCGCGAGCGCGGGGCGCCGTTCGCCGAGACCCCGGACTTTCTGGCCTTCTCTGCTTTCGCCAGCGGTTCGCGCAGGTACTGGCCGGTCGCCGAATCGCGGTTCCCCGTCAGCTGTTCGGGCGTGCCCTCGGCGATCACGTAGCCACCCTTCTCGCCGCCCTCGGGCCCGAGGTCGATCACCCAGTCCGCGGTCTTCAGCACGTCGAGGTTGTGCTCGATCACGACGACGGTGTTGCCGTGCTCCACCAGCCGGTGCAGCACCGCCAGCAGCCGCTCGACGTCCACGTAGTGAAGGCCGGTCGTCGGCTCGTCGAGCAGGTACAGCGTGCGGCCCGTGTCGCGGCGCGAAAGCTCCGCCGAGAGCTTCACCCGCTGCGCCTCACCGCCCGAGAGCTGCGTGGCCGGTTGCCCGAGGCGAATGTAGCCAAGCCCGACGTCGTGCAGCGTCCTCAGCTTGGTCTTGATCGTGGGCACGTTCTCGAAGACGTCGAGCGCCTCATCGACCGTCATCTCCAATACGTCGGAGATCGAGTGGCCCCGGAACTTGACCTCCTGCACCTCGCGCGAGTAGCGCGTGCCGTGGCATACCTCGCAGGGCACGTACACGTCGGGCAGGAACTGCATCTCGATCTGGATGATCCCGTCGCCCTGGCACGCCTCGCAGCGGCCGCCCTTGACGTTGAAGCTGAACCGCCCCGGCTTGTAGCCGCGCATCTTCGCCTCCGGCATGCTCGCGAACAGATCGCGGATGTGCGTGAACATCCCGGTGTAGGTCGCGGGGTTGCTGCGCGGCGTGCGCCCGATGGGTGACTGGTCGATGTCGATCGCCTTGTCCAGGTGGTCGAGGCCCTCGACGGCTCGATGGGGTCCGGGCCGCTCCTTGGCGCGGTAGAAGTGCTGGGCGACCTTCCGGCTGAGGATGTCGGTCACGAGCGACGACTTGCCCGAACCGCTCACGCCCGACACCGCGACAAAGGTGCCGAGCGGGATGGCGACGTCGATGTCCTTGAGATTGTTGGCCTGGGCACCGCGGATGACGAGGTTCTTGCCGTTGCCCTTGCGCCGCTGCCGGGGGACCGGGATCATGCGGTCGCCGCGCAGGTATGCGGCCGTGATCGAGTGCGGGTCGCGCAGTACCTTCTCCACGGGACCGGCCGCCACGATCTCTCCCCCATGCTCGCCCGCCGCCGGCCCGATGTCGACCATGTAGTCCGCCGAGCGGATCGTCTCCTCGTCGTGCTCGACGACGATCAGGGTGTTGCCCAGGTCACGCAGGCCGAGCAGCGTGTTGATCAGGCGCCTGTTGTCCCTCTGGTGAAGGCCGATCGACGGCTCGTCCAGGATGTAGAGCACACCCATCAGCTTCGAGCCGATCTGCGTCGCCAGGCGGATGCGCTGCGACTCGCCTCCGCTCAACGTGTTCGACGCGCGCTCGATGGTCAGGTAGTCGAGGCCGACGTCGATCATGAACTGGAGCCGCTCGCGGATCTCCTTCATGATCTGACGCGCGATCAGCTGCTCTCGCTCGGTCAGCTCGAGGTTGTCGAAGAACGCGATCGACGTGCTGATCGACAAAGCCGAGACATCCGCGATGTTGCGGCCCGCCACGGTCACCGCGAGCGATTCCGGCTTGAGCCTCTGCCCCTTGCAAGCCGGGCAGGGCTTGTCCGCCATGTAGCGCTCGAGCTCGGCCTTCAGGTACTCGGACTGGGTCTCCTCGTAGCGCCGCTGCAAGTTGGCGACCACGCCCTCGAACGGCGCCTCGTACCAGCGCGAGTGGCCGTACTGGTTCTTGTATCCGAACCGGATCTTCTTTTCGCCGGTTCCGTTCAGGAGCATGTCACGCTGCTGCTTCGGCAGCTTCGACCACGCCTTGTCCATGTCGATGCCGAAGTATTTGCTGACCGACTCGAGCAGCTCGGGATAGAAGAACTGCGACTTGCTCCACGCCGCGATCGCACCCTCCCGGAGCGACAACGATTGATCCGGTACGACCAGGTCTCCATCGACCACTAATTGCGAGCCGAGTCCGGTGCACACCGGGCACGCCCCATGCGGGTTGTTGAAGGAGAAGTTGCGCGGTTCCGGCTCCGACACGTTCGTCCCGTCGTACGGACACGCGTAATCCTGTGACATCTGAATCTCGTCACCTTGGTTGGGGACGATGATCACCGCGCCGCCGCCCAGCCTCGCCGCGGTCTCGATCGAGTCGACCAACCGCGTCCGCTGCTCCGGCCCGACAACGATGCGGTCGACCACGACCTGGATGTCGTGCTTCTTGTTCTTGTCCATCGGTATCTGCTCGCCGATCTCGTAGAGGCTGCCGTCGACCCGGACGCGGACGAAGCCCGATTTGCGGACGTCGTCGATCAACGACCGGTACTCGCCCTTGCGGCCTTTGACCACAGGACCCAGCACCATCACGCGCATCCCCTTCGGCAGCTTCTCGACGTGGTCCGCCATCTGCTCCACGGTCTGGCGGCGCACCTCGCGGCCGCAGACGGGACAGTGGGGGTGTCCCACGCGCGCGTACAGCAGGCGGAGGTAGTCGTAGACCTCGGTCACGGTGCCCACGGTCGACCGCGGGTTCTTCGAGGTTCCCTTCTGGTCGATCGAGATCGCGGGCGAAAGGCCCTCGATGATGTCGACATCCGGCTTTTCGATCTGGCCGAGGAACTGGCGGGCGTACGCGGACAACGACTCGACGTAGCGGCGCTGCCCCTCGGCGTAGATCGTGTCGAATGCGAGCGACGACTTGCCCGACCCGGACAGGCCGGTGAAGACGACGAGCTTGTCCCGCGGGATGGACAGCGTGACGTTCTTCAGGTTGTGCTCGCGCGCGCCGCGGATGGTGATCTGGTCAGTCGGCATTTAGAGGACCTTCGGTTATTCCTTTTCTCTCGTCATCGCAAACGTTCCGCTGGCGGTGGCGACCAGACGGCCGCCCAAACCTTCGACCCGGCACTCGGTGACCGCGGTCCGGCGTCCGGCGTGGACGACCCGGCCGGTCGCCCGCAGCGTCTCGCCCACCTTCGCCACTGTGATGAAGCTGAGCTTCAGGTCGAAGCTCATCGCACGCACCACGCCAGGCTTGATCGTGTGCAGCGCGCGGCCCATCGCGGAGTCGGCCAGCGCACTGATCATGCCACCGTGGACGAAACCGGCGCTGTTGGCCATGTCTTCCGAGGCTGTCATCTCAAGGGTCGCCGCGCCCTCCTCCAGCTCGATCTGCCGGATTCCCAACCATGTCCAGGCAGCCGAAACGAAATGGGTGCTGCTGCTACTCACGGCCCTGGCCCTCCGGCACCGGCATGCACGTCGAGGAGGCCCTCGCGACGAGGCGCCCTTGCGCGTCGAGCACGTCGGCCTGGCTGAAGAGGAGGGTCTGCCGCATGTCGATCACCCTGCCGACGGCGCGCAGCCGCCCCTCGATGGCCGGCCGCAGGAAGTTGATCTTGAGCTCGATGGTCGTGTTCCACATGCCGTCTTCCTGCAGCGTGGCCAGGGACATGCCCATGGCGGCGTCCGCGATCTGGGTGATCACCCCGCCCTGGACGACGCCCCCACCGTGGCGATGCTGGGGGCCGGCGACGAGCTCCAGGACCACGCGCCCCGGCTCGGCCTCGGTGATCCGGGCGCCCAGGGTCTCCATCCAGCCTGCAGGCTCCGCGGCCAGGAGCTGCTGCGCCCGCCGGACATTTTGAACACGTTCGTTTTGTCTTGACTTGGGCGCAAGATTCATCTAGGCTCAAAGTTGAACATGTTCAAATCCGTATCTGAACTGGGGTGATAAACATGAACCTGCAGCTGATCGACTACTTCATCTACATCTGCGCCAGCGTGCTTCTGACCGTCTGGGTCGGCGACACGCTGCATCGCAACGGACGGCCCTTCCTCGTCTCTGTGTTCAAAGAGGATGGCCTGGCCGATTCCGTGAACCGTCTCCTGGTCATCGGCTTCTACCTCGTCAACTTCGGTGCGGCCGCGATCCTGATCAACACCGGGGGCGCCCCCGCGACGGTCGCCGATATGCTGAAGCAGACGGTGACGCGAGTCGGCGTCGTCCTTCTCGTGCTTGGCTTCATGCACTTCAACAACCTGCTCGTCCTGCACATCATCCGAAGGCCGCTTCGCCAGAAGCCCCTTCCGCCCATCAACTACAACCCCTACCAGCCGGCGCCCGGAGCCTAGGTCGTCCGATTGGCCATCGCCCCCCCCAAAACCCGTCGTGGAGAGACCTCGAGGGCGGTCATCCTGAGCGCCGCCCTCGACCTCTTCCAGGAGCGTGGCTACGATGCCACGACGATGCGAGCGATCGCCGACCGCGCGGGCGTGTCGCTCGGCAGCTCCTATCACTACTTCCCCTCCAAGGAGCACCTGGTCCTCGAGTTCTACCGCCACACCCACGAGCTCCATGCCGCGGCGATCGCGCCTTTGCTGAGCATGGAGAAGGACCTCGCGACGCGCCTGCGCGGAACCATCCGTGCTGTCGTTGTCACATGCGAGCCCTTTCACACGGTGGCCGGCTCGATATTCAGCACCGTCGCGAATCCTGCCAGCCCGCTCAACCCGTTCGGCGGCGCCGCGAGGCCGCTGCGCGACGAGGTGGTCGAGCTCTACTCCGAGGTGGTCCGCGGTTCGGACGCGCGGATTCCGGCCGACATCGCGGAGATGCTGCCGCTCACGCTCTGGCTCTACCAGATGGGCATCCTGTACTTCTGGATCTTCGATAAATCGCCAGGACGGCTCCGCACTCTCGAGGTGATCGACGAGACGACCGACCTGATCGTGCGGCTGATCAGCCTGGCCAATCTTCCAGTCCTCCGCGGCTCGCGCCGCCGCATCCTCTCCCTCATGAGGGGCATCGTCGAAGGCTAAGGACCGCGGCGTCAAACCTTTCGGGGTCCGCGTCGCTGAAAGCGATGGGGGCCGGCCATGGTCTTCGCTTTCGGCGCGGCGGCGATGGCCAGCGCCACATCGCTGTCGTCCTCTTTCGCGAGGTCTTCACCCGACAGGCGCCGCCGCAGCGCGATGATGCGGTCGCGCACCCGCGCCGCGTCCTCAAACTGCAGCTCCTTGGAGAGCCGGCGCATCTCCTTCTCGAGGTCACGCACGATCGCCAGCAGGTCTTCGCGGGGCACGCCGGCGCCTGCCATGATCTCGATGGCGTCGGCCTGGATATCGTTCTCGTTGATCTCGAGGGCGTAGATCGCCTTCTTCGAGTCGGTGATCGAGTCGGCGTACATCACAACGTGTCCCTCGACGTTGCGCGCCGCCCGGCCGATGATCTGGATGAAGGACCGGAACGCGCGCAGGTAGCCTTCCTTGTCCGCATCCAGGATTCCGATGAACGCCACCTCCGGAAGGTCGAGGCCTTCCCGCAGGAGGTTGATGCCGACCACCACGTCCACCTCGCCGGTGCGCAACGCCGTCAGCACCTCGATGCGCTGCATCGCGTCGAGCTCCGAGTGCAGGTAGCGAACCTTGACTCCGTACTCACGAAGGTAGTCGGCCAGGTCTTCGGCGAAGCGCTTGGTCAGCGTGGTGACCAGCGACCTGTGACCCATTTCCGTCCGCTTCTTGACCTCTGCGAGCAGGTCGTCGATCTGGCCCTCGGTGCGCCGGACCTCGACCGTCGGGTCGACGAGGCCGGTGGGCCGCACGACCATCTCCGCCGTCCGCTGCGAGCGCCGCATCTCGTAGGGCCCCGGGGTCGCCGAGACATAGATGATGTTGCCGGCGCGCTCCTCCCACTCCTCGAAGCTCAGCGGTCGGTTGTCGAATGCGCTCGGCAGCCGGAAACCGTACTCGACGAGCGCGGCCTTGCGCGAACGGTCGCCGCCCAGCATCCCGCCGATCTGCGGCACGGCCACGTGCGATTCGTCGACGAAGATGAGCGTGTCTTGCGGTAGGAAGTCCATCAGTGTGTACGGCGCCTCTCCGGGTTGCCGGCGGGTGAGGTGGCGCGAGTAGTTCTCGATCCCCGCACACGTTCCGGTCTCGCGCAGCATCTCGAGGTCGAAGTTCGTGCGCTGCCGCAGGCGCTGCGCCTCGAGCAACCGCCCGTGGTCTTCGAACCACTTGCACCGCTCTTCGAGCTCGGCCTCGATGTCGGTCATCGCCAGGCGCAGCTTGTCGGCCGGCGTGACGTAGTGGGAGGCGGGAAACACCGTGAACTCGTCTTTGGCGCCGAGGATCTCGCCGGTGATCGCGTCGAGCTCCTGGATCCGCTCTACCTCATCGCCGAAGAACTCGACGCGATAGACCTTCTCCTCGTTTGCGGGCACGAGGTCGACGACATCACCGCGGACGCGGAAACGCAGACGCGAGAGGTCGTAGTCGTTGCGCTCGTACAGCATCTCCGTGAGCTTGCGTAGGAAGACTTCGCGCCGGATCGACTGGCCCTTCTCGATGTGCAGCGACTCGCCCAGGTAGTCCTCGACCGAGCCGACGCCGTAGATGCAGCTGACGCTCGCCACCACAAGCACATCGCGCCGGGTGAGCAGGTTCTGGGTTGTGGAGTGCCGCATGCGATCGATGTCGTCGTTGCGGCTGGAGTCCTTCTCGATGTATGTGTCGGTGCGCGCGATGTAGGCCTCAGGTTGGTAGTAGTCGTAGTAGCTGACGAAGTACTCGACGGCGTTACTCGGAAGGAGCCGCCGAAACTCCGCGCACAGCTGCGCCGCCAGCGTCTTGTTCGGGCTCAGCACAAGCACGGGCCGCTGGAGCTCCTCCACGGCCCACGCCATGACGTTGGTCTTGCCGCTCCCGGTGACGCCGAGGAGGACCTGTTGAGTCAGGCCTGACTGCACCCCCTCGACGAGCTGCGCGATCGCCTGGGGCTGGTCGCCGGCGGGTTTGAAGGGTGCGTCGACACGAAATCGGTTGGACATTGGTGCGGGTTAATTCTAAGGCGCACAAACGTTCGGGATGGACAACTCTTCCCCATTTATGGGGAAGTACCGGCGAAGCCGGGGATGGGGCGGCCCGAAGTGCTAGGGAAGCTCCAGGATCATCGCCTCGACGATCGACCCCGACTTGAGGCCCTGATCGCCGGCGGGGACCCTGATCAGCGCGTGGGCGCCAGCCAGCGACAACAACCGCGAAGATGCCTGAGAGCCAGTTGTCTCGGCGATCAGCTCTCGGCCTTCGCGGCGCAATGTGACCCGCTGATACTCGGTGCGGTCGGGCGTCGACCTCGCGTCGTAGCCCAGGCGTACGGGGAGCGTCGGACGGTGCAGCTGCGCGAACCCCTGCATCTTGCGGAGCGCGGGCCGCACGAAGACCTCGAACGTCACCAAGGACGAGACAGGAAACCCGGGAAGGCCGAAGGCAACCTTCGTGTCCCCATCCGGCCGGCCACCGCCCCTCAGGCCCTGCGGGCCACCTCCCCATGAATCTGGAGGAGTTGGGCCACCTTCCCCGGCGAGCGGGGACGGCAAAGTCGCGAACGTGAATGGTTTGCCCGGCTTGAGCTTGACCCGCCCGACATGCACCGTTCCCAATGATTCCAGCAGCGGTTTGACAAGATCGTGAGTGCCGACGGAGACGCCGCCGGACGTGACCAGGGCGTCAGCTCGCTCTAGCGCCTCGACGACGACGCGGCGCAGGGGCTCCGCCTCGTCGGGCGCGATGCCAAGCAGCGTGACGTCCGCGCCCGCCTCGCGAAGCGACGCGAGCAGCGCCCAACGATTGGAGTCGGGGATCTGGCCGTGTCGCGGTGTCTTGCCGACCTCGACGAGCTCGTCGCCGGTCGACATGAGGGCGACACGCGGGCGCTTGCGAACCGGCACCTGGGCATGACCGGTCGCCGCCGCGATGCCGATCTCTGCGGCGCCTAGCTTCGAGCCGGCGGACAGTATCCGATCGCCCGCCTGCACGTCGTCGCCGACCTTGTGAAAGTTGTTCCCGGCGACGAGGGACGGCGGAACCGTCACCTCCTCCCCGCTCACACGGACGTGCTCCACCATCACAACGCAGTCGGCGCCATCGGGCACCACGCCGCCGGTCAGGATTCGAGCCGCGGTGCCCGCGGTCACCGTTCCGTCGAACGGACGGCCCGCAGACGACTCTCCCAGCACGCGAAGCGTTTTGCCGGCGTCGGCGGCGCGCACCGCGTAGCCGTCGACCGCGCTCGAGGGAAAGGCCGGCAGTGGGCCGGAGGCCACCAGGTCCTCGGCGAGCACCCGACCGATCGCGTCGGCGAGCTGGACGCGCTCTATGCCAAGCACGGGCGTGTGCTCAAGGACGAGCAACGCGGCCTCGTCGACGTCGATCAGCGGATAGGCCGAAACCCTCACCTTCCCCACCCGCCGGGGAAGGAGGCCCCGCTTCCCTTCCCCGCTCGCCGGGGAAGGTGGCCCTGCGCGCAGCGCCGGGCCGGATGGGGGCAAGGAGCTGGCTTACTCGTATCGCAAGGCACGCGAGGGGTCCTGTAGCGCGGCGCGCAGAGCGGGCAGCAGGCCGCTGACGGCGCTCAGCAAGGCGGCGAGGAGGATCGCGACGAGGACGACCGGTACGTCGGTGCGAAAGACGTCAAACCCGGAGCCCGTGACCGACTGGGTCAAGCGATCCACGGCCTCGTTGCCGAGGCGACCCAGACCGACGGCGACCAGCGCGCCGACGATGCCGCCCGCCAATCCAAGAACCACAGCCTCCGCAATGAAAAGCAAAAGCACATCACGTGATCGCGCCCCCAACGCCTTGAGCACGCCGATCTCTTTGGTGCGCTCGAGCACCGCCGTGTACATCGTGTTCGCGATCCCCAGACACGCGAGCAACAGCGCGACCAGCGCGAGGCCGAGCAGGGCGACGCGCAGCTTGCCGAGCAGATCCTCAAAGTTGCGGAACTGGTCGCCGAACGTCTGCGACTGGAAGCCCAGCGCCTCGACGCGCTGCCGGAGACCCTCGACAGACAGGCCCGAGTCCGCCAGCAATGTGATGCTCGTGAACTCGGCGCCCTTCCAGTTGTTCAGCCCAGCGAGCGTGCTCCAGTAAGTGCGCATCAGCCCGTATGGGGCGAGCGCACCGGGTGCCCCGGCCGGCATGTAGTTGCCCGACACGACGCCGACGACGAGGGCGTTGATGACGATCGGCTTGGAGACCTGGTTGCGCACCAGGGTCGGCACGATGCTGCCGTATGCTGCGCTGAATTTCACCCGCTTGCCGACGGCCCCGGCGGGCGACTTGTAGCCCAGGGCCGCGGCCTCGCTGTCGGTGAGCAGGATCTCCGAGGATGCGTCTGAGCTGGGCATCCTGCCGGCAGACAGCGACGGACGCACGCTGGAGCTCGCGAGCGGCGGCAGGGAGACCAGCTCGCCCGGAGGCGTGGCCGCCGGCGTTGAGCCGCCAGGGCCCGGTCCCGACGCAAACGTCCCGGACATGCCGATCTGGCCCCACGCCGCGCGGACGTGTGGTACGCGCGAGAGCGTGGCCAGGGTCTCGGCGTCAAAGGCCGGCGTCGCCGCGTCGGCGACCGGGTAGACCGCGACCTGGTGCACCTGGCTCGTGACAAGGGCGGGAGCGGCAAGCGCGTCCTGCAGGCCCCCGGCCAGCGCAACGATCAGGCTCAGCGCGGCGATGCCGATGGCGACGCCGGTGGTGGTGAGCGCCGTCCGGAGAGGGCGCCTGCCGGCGCTGCCGAGGCCGACCATGAGGGTGTCCCGCCACTGCATGCGGGCCGGTGGATCGACCGGCTCCTGGCTGCGCACGGTCGGTTTTCCCGCCTCCAGCTCGATCGCCCGACCGTCGATCATGCGGACCACGCGCCTTGCGTGGCGGGCGACCTCCGGGTCATGAGTGACGAGCACGACGGTGGCGCCGCGGCGGTTCAGATCCTGGAGCAGGCTGAGCACGCTCTCGCCCGCCGTCGAGTCCAGGCTCCCCGTCGGCTCGTCGGCAAGGAGCAGGCCGGGGCGATTCGCCAGCGCACGCGCGACCGCGACCTTTTGCTGCTCGCCGCCAGAGAGCCGACCGGCTCGCGTCCGGCGGCGTTCTTCAAGGCCGACGAGCGCCAGCAGGTGGCGGGCGCGCTTGCGGCGCTCCTCGATCTCGACCCCGGCGAGGGTCAGGGGCAATGCGACGTTGTCCTCGACCGTCATCGAGGGGATGAGGTTGAAGGTCTGGAAGATCGTGCTCACGCGCTGCAGGCGGTAGTCCGAGATGTCGCGATCGGAAAGCTCGCCGAGGG
>WNGG01006176.1_pt1 | contig 13310 bp, 12 predicted proteins | sample 5400661 | NCBI WGS metagenome assembly WNGG01 (sample SAMN13153372, study PRJNA577476) | soil metagenome | isolation source: 100 cm soil or saprolite under Garry oak tree replicate 1 | place: USA:California | collected 2016-06-15
CCGTCTGGAGGAGAACCGCCACCCGCCAGAAATCCGACGCGATACAACTTTCCCGCCTGCTGCGCGCGGGCGACGAGCGGTGCAGTGCCGAGTGCAAGAAACGCGAGTACGGTGTCACGCCTGTTCATCCGATCCCCCCTGGTCATCACGAAGCAGCGCAAATATGCGGGGATCTGCGGGCGGAGAGCCCTAGCGACCCCGGGCAGCAATTAGCCTACACCCTGAGTGACTGCTCCGGGTCGAAAGCAGACATTCGCTAAGCCATTACCGTGAATCGGGCTCTGACCCTGATTTTCCTACTGGTGGCGCGACGCGATCTCTACGTGGAAGAGAAGGCTAAGGCTTAGCCTTCGAGGCCTGCCCCCACGCCTTGTCCCAATCGTTGCCGAGAAAATCGGTGACGCGCCCATCGGGCTGGAAGAACTTGTTCGGCACCTGGAACATGGCGAGGAACAGCCCGCCCTGCGGGCCCGCCCAGGCCTCGTGGCGGCTGCCGGCGGGCCGCCAGACGAACTGGCCGGCGCGGCACTCGCCCTCGTGGCATAGCAGGCTGCCTTCCAGCACGTAGGTCTGCTCGATGCGCACGTGCTGGTGGTCCGGCAGCCTTGCGCCGGGCGCCATCTTCATCAGCGCGGTCAGCAGCCCAGTCTCGCGCTCGACCAGCAGCGTTTTCTGCTCGATGCCGGGATAGCGCGTCTTTTCCCAGGGCAGGCGCTCGACATCGACGAAGCGCGAAGCCAATGCAGGTGAAACGGCAGGCGACGGCTTGGCACGGGTCATGGCGTGAGGTGCTCCCCGACTTTGACGATTTTCATGGTGTTGGTGCCGCCGCTCTTGCCGATCGGCTCGCCGATGGTGAGGACGATCAGGTCGCCCTCCTTCACCACGTTATTCGCGAACAGCACTTTCTCGGCTTCGGCCAGCAGCTCCTCGCGGTCGTGGCCGACGTACTTCACCATCAGCGGGAACACGTCGCGGAACAGCGCGCAGCGGTAGCGCGTCGCAGTCTGCGAGGTGAGCGCATAGATCGGCACGCCGCAGTTGAGGCGGCTCATCCACAGCGCGGTCGACCCCGATTCGGTGAGCGAGGCGATGCATTTCACCTTCAGGTGATAGGCGGTGAAGAGCGCCGCCATGGCGATCGACTGGTCGACGCGGGTGAAGACGCGGTTGAGGAAGTCCTGCTCGAGGTTGAGCGGCTGCGTCTGCTCGACCTCGACGCAGATGCGGTGCATCGCCTCGATTACCTCCACCGGGTACTTGCCGCTCGCGGTCTCGGCGGAGAGCATCACGGCGTCGGTGCCGTCGAGCACCGCGTTCGCCACGTCGGAGACCTCGGCACGCGTCGGCACCGGGCTCGAGATCATCGACTCCATCATCTGCGTGGCGGTGATGGTGAGCTTGTTCTCCTGGCGGGCGAGGCGGATCATCTTCTTCTGCAGCGCCGGCACGGAGGCGTCGCCGACCTCGACCGCGAGGTCGCCGCGCGCCACCATGATGCCGTCGGAGCCGCGCATGATGTCGATGAGCGCGCTCTCCCCGACCGCCTCGGCGCGCTCGATCTTGGCGATGAGGAACGCCTTGCCGCCCGCCGCGCGCATCAGCTCCTTCGCCATGTGCATGTCGGCGCCGGTCTTCGGAAACGAGACTGCGAGATAGTCGGCCTGGAGCTTGGCCGCGGTCTTGATGTCCTCCATGTCCTTCGCGGTGAGCGCGGGCGCGGTGAGCCCTCCGCCCTGGCGGTTGATGCCCTTGTTGTTGGAGAGCACACCGCCATGGCGCACCACGGTCTGCACTTCCTCGCCGCGCACCTCGGTGACGTCGAGCACGATCTTGCCGTCGTCGAGCAGCAGCACCGAGCCCGGTCCGACGTCGCGCGGCAGCTGCTTGTAGTCCAGGCCGGCCCGCTCGCGGTCGCCGGTCTCGCATCCGGCGTCGAGCACGAAGCGCGCGCCTTTCTCGAGCGTGACCTTGCCTTCCTTGAACTTGCCGACGCGAATCTTCGGCCCCTGCAGATCGCACATGATGGCGACGGTGCGGCCGGACTTCGAGGCGATTTCCTTGACGAGCGAGGCGCGTCGCTCGTGGTCGTGCGCGGTGCCATGCGAGAAATTGAGCCGCACCACATCTACCCCGGCGCGCACCATTTTCTCCAGCACCACGGGGTCGCTCGAAGCGGGGCCGAGCGTGGCGACGATCTTGGTGCTTCGCAGCATGTGACTAACCTTATCGGCTCAAGGGCAGACGCGCAAGACCACGCCTGGGGGTTCGACGCTCAGCCGCCTAAGCATCCGCTCGCGCTTCGAGGGCGGCGACCGCGGGCAGCTCCTTGCCTTCGAGAAACTCGAGAAATGCTCCGCCCCCTGTCGAAATATAGGAGATTTTCCTTTCCAGACCGAACTTCGCGATCGCGGCAAGCGTTTCCCCGCCGCCTGCGAGCGAAAACGCGTTAGAGCCAGCGATGGCGCGTGCAATGGCTTCGGTGCCGCGGGAGAACTGATCGATTTCGAACATCCCCAGCGGGCCGTTCCAGATGATCGTGCCCGCATTCTTGAGGCGTGCGACGACCCGGGCAATGGTTTTCGGTCCGATGTCGAGAATCATCTCATCGGCCTCGACGCGCGCCACCTCCTTCGTCGCCGCCCGAGCACGCGCGGAGGCCTCGGCTGCCACCACCACGTCCTCGGGCAGAGGCACGTCGGTCATTTTCCGGATGCGCTTCGCCTCCTCGACCAGGCCCGGCTCGGCGAGCGACTGCCCGATCGCAACGCCGGCGGCGAGCAGGAACGTATTGGCGATGCCGCCGCCGACGACCAGGCTGTCGACCTTTCCTGCCAGCTCTGCGAGTACCGTGAGCTTGGTCGACACTTTCGATCCACCGACGATCGCCACCAGCGGCCGCACCGGGTTGGCCAATGCTTTGCCTAGTGCATCCAGCTCCGCCGCCATGAGAGGCCCAGCGCAGGCAAGCTTGGCGAAGCGCGCGACGCCGTGCGTGGTCGCTTCGGTGCGGTGCGCAGTGCCGAAGGCATCGTTGACATAGACATCGCACAGCGCGGCGATTTTCCGCGCCAGCGCCTCGTCGTCGCTCTTCTCGCCCTTGTTCACCCGGCAGTTCTCGAGCATCACGACCTCGCCGGGTTTTACATCGACGCCGTTCACCCAGTCTGTTTTCAGAGAGACTTTTCTGCCAAGCAATTCGGCAAGGCGCTTCGCCACCGGCTGCAGGGAATCTTCGGGCTTGAGCTCGCCCTCCTTCGGCCTGCCGAGGTGCGAGGTGACCATCACGGCGGCGCCCTGCTTGAGCGCCTGCTCGATCGCGGGAACCGAGGCGCGGATGCGCGTGTCGTCGCCGATGCGCCCATGCTCGATAGGCACGTTGAGGTCGGCGCGGATGAAAACCCGCTTGCCGCGCAGGTCCAGGTCGGACATGCGCTTGAACTTCATTACTTCACATTTGCAAGCGCAACACCGACATCCGCAAACGCGACCGCGACGTCCAGCATGCGGTTGGAGAAGCCCCACTCGTTGTCATACCAGGAGGACACCTTCACCAGAGTGCCGTCAGACACGCGCGTGAGCGTCGAGTCGAAGATCGAGCTCGCCGGATTGTGGTTGAAGTCCGAGGAGACCAGCGGCTCGGTGTTGTACTCGAGGATTCCCTTCAGGTCGGAGTCGCAGGCCTGCTTCACCGCCCGGTTGACCTCCTCGACCGTGGTCGGTTTCTTCGCCACGAAGGTAAGGTCGACGATCGAGACATTGATCGTAGGTACGCGAATCGAGTAGCCGTCGAGCTTGCCGTTCAGGTGCGGCAGCACCAGGCCGACCGCGGCGGCGGCGCCGGTCTTGGTCGGAATCATGTTGTGCGTCGCCGAACGCGCGCGCCGCAAGTCCTTGTGATAGACGTCGGTGAGCACCTGATCGTTGGTGAAGGAATGGATCGTGTTCATCAGCCCCGCAGCGACGCCGATGCGGTCGTCGATCGCCTTGACCAGCGGCGCCAGGCAATTCGTGGTGCACGAGGCGTTCGAGATCACGGTGTCGGAGGACTTCAGCGTCTTATGGTTGACGCCGTAAACAACGGTCCGGTCGACGTCCTTTTCCCCCGGGGCGGAGATAATTACTTTTCTCGCCCCGGCTTGTATGTGCGCGCTGGCCTTGGTCTTGCTCGTGAAAAGGCCGGTGCACTCGAGCACCACGTCGATGCCGAGCGACTTCCAGGGCAGCTTTGCCGGGTCGCGCTCCGCCACAACGCGGATGCGATCGTTGCCCACTACGATGCTATCGCCGTCCACTCGCACTTTCTGGGGGAAGCGCCCATGCGCGGTGTCGTACTGCAGCAGGTGGGCGTTGGTGTTCGCGTCGCCCAGATCATTGATGGCCACGAACTGCAGGCCGTGCTTTTTGCCGCTTTCATAATGCGCGCGCAGGACCATGCGGCCAATCCGTCCAAATCCGTTAATGGCTAGCTTGATCATTGCTGCCTCTCTACCTTAGTACGCTCCTCACCGCCTTGACCACGTTCTCCGGCGTGAAGCCGAAGTGCTTGAACAGCGCAGCCGCGGGCGCCGACTCGCCATAGCGGTCGATGCCGACGACCGCGCCGTCGAGGCCCACGTACTTTCTCCAGTAGTCGCTCACGCCCGCCTCGACCGCTACTTTTGGGAGTCCAGACAGCAGCACAGAGTTCCTGTAATCCTCTGCCTGGCGGTCGAACACGCTGGTCGAGGGCATGGAGACGACCCTGATCGGGGTGCCTGCGGCCGCCAGGATTTTCTGCGCTTCCAGGGCAAGCGGGACTTCCGAGCCGGTAGCGATGACGATGGCCCTCGCTTGCGCGGCATCCGAAAGCACGTAACCGCCGCGCGACAGGTTCGACAAATCAGTTCGTTTTGAAAAAGCCACGTTTTGCCTAGTAAGGAGAAGCGCCGTCGGGCCGTCCTTCCTGCGCAGCGCCGCCGACCACGCCACCGCGGTCTCCACGGTATCGCAGGGCCGCCAGACGTGCAGGTTCGGCATCAGCCGCAGGCTCGCCGCGTGCTCGATCGGCTGGTGCGTCGGGCCGTCCTCCCCCAGGCCGATCGAGTCGTGGGTGAACACATAAATCACGCGCAGACCCATCAGCGCGGCTAGGCGCAAGGCATTGCGCGCATAGTCGGAGAACACTAGAAAGGTGCCGCCGTACGGGACCAGCCCGCCGTGCAGCGCAAGCCCGTTCATCACCGCGCACATGCCGAACTCGCGCACACCGTAGAAGACGTAATTGCCGCCGCCATCCCGCCCCACCACTTTGGAGGCCTTCGCCATGGTGAGGTTCGACCCGGTGAGATCGGCCGAGCCGCCGACGAGTTCCGGCAGCGCGGGCGTTAGCGCGTCCAGCACGTTCTGCGACGCCTTGCGCGTGGCGAGAGTTTCGCCTTTTTGATTCGCTTCGGCGATCAAGGCGGATATTTTTTCTTCAAACTGCGCGGGTAGTTCACCCTTGACGCGGCGCTCGAACTCGGCGGCATCCTGCGGAAACTCGGCGCGGTACGCCTTGAAGGTTTTCTGCCAGCGCCGCTCCAGCCGCTTGCCGGCTTCGCGCGCGTCCCAGCCGCGGTAGACGGACTCGGGGACCTCGAAGGCCGGATATCTCCAGCCAAGCGCCTCGCGCGCCGCCGCGACCTCCTTCTCGCCCAGGGCCGCACCGTGCGCAGCGCCGGTATTGGCCTTGGTCGGTGCGCCTTTCGCGATCACGGTCTTCGCACAGATCAGGCTCGGGCGGGTCCTGTCGCGCTTTGCCTTCTTCAAGGCCCGGTCGACCGCGCCGATGTCGTGGCCATCGACCTGCGCAATCACCTGCCAGCCGTAGGCCTTGAAGCGCTCCGGCACGTCGTCGGTGTACCACTGCCCGATTTGCCCCTTGTCAGAGTCGATCGAGATGCCGTTGTCGTCATAGATGGCGATGAGCTTGCCCAGGCCGAGCGTCCCGGCGAGCGCACAGGACTCGTGCGAGACGCCTTCCATCATGCAGCCGTCGCCCATGAAGGCGTACGTGAAATGGTCGACGATCTCGTGCCCGGGCCGGTTGAACTCGGCGGCAAGCAGCCGCTCGGCTAGCGCCATGCCGACGGCGTTCGAGATGCCCTGCCCGAGCGGTCCGGTGGTGGTCTCGACACCGGGGGCGCAGCCGCGCTCGGGGTGGCCCGGGGTTTTGGAGCCGAGTTGTCGGAAGCGCTTCAGCTCCTCGATAGGCAGGGCGTAACCGGTCAGGTGCAGCACGCTGTAGAGCAGCATCGAACCGTGGCCGTTCGACAGGACGAAGCGGTCGCGGTTGGACCAGTCCGGGTTCGCCGGGTTGTGGCGCAGGTGGCGCTTCCACAGCGCCACCGCGATCTCGGCCATGCCCATGGGCATGCCGGGATGCCCGCATTTCGCCGCCTCGACCGCATCCATCGCCAGCGCGCGAATGGAATTGGCTAGCTCGGCGTCGGTGGCCTTGGCCGTTACCGGGGAATCCATCGGAGGGGGCAAATTATACTCAGGGGATGATCGAGCTCCCCTTCGGCCGGCCGCTGGATTTCGAGCATCTCGTCGCCTGCGAGTCGCCCGGCGAGGGCCACTGGTTCGTTTTCCGCGGCACCGACCTGCTGGTCGAGATGGGGCCGCCGGACCCGCGCCCGAGCGATGACCTGCGGGTGCGCGTGCGGCCTTCCTGGGCTCGTCTCCCTTTCCAGAGCGCGTTGCAGAAAAACCACAACTGGTTGGGTAGCCAGCCGGCGCGCACGCTATATCTAGGTCGGCTGGCCGGCGTCGACTGCTGGGCAGCCGAGGTCGATGCGTCTGCCGGCGCCCCTCAGGGAATGTCCTGGGAGGGCCTGCGCACGCTGTTCTCGGTGCTCGACGACGCGCAGTTCGCGCTCGCCGGGCGGGCGCTGCAGCTGGTCGACTGGGACCGCACGCATCAGTACTGCGGCCGCTGCGGCGCCCCGACCGAGCCGAAGCGCGAAGAGCGCGTGCGCATCTGCCCGGCGTGCAAGCTCGCGGCCTACCCCCGAGTGGCGCCGGCCGTCATGGCTTTAGTCAAGAGGGGAAAGCAGATCCTGCTGGCGCGCAGCCCGCACTTCCCGCCCGGCATGTACAGCGCGCTCGCCGGCTTCGCCGAGCCAGGCGAGTCGCTCGAGCAGTGCCTGGCGCGCGAAGTCGCCGAGGAGGTTGGCGTGCGAATAAGCAACATCCGCTACTTCGCGAGCCAGTCCTGGCCGTTCCCGCACTCGCTGATGATCGCGTTCGTCTGCGAGTGGCAGAGCGGCGAGATCCGGCCGCAAGCAGCGGAAATCGACGACGCAAAATGGTTCGAAGTATTGCAATTACCTAAACTTCCAAGCAAAATCTCGATCGCTCGCCGCTTGATCGATGCCGTCACTGCAGAGATCCGCGGCGAGTTTGCAAATGATGCTTAGGAGGTTTTGAACGAATTGAGCGCGATCGAACGACGCTGTCTTGCGCCGGTAGGCGCAAATGGAAGGCGTAGCCTGGTTCGTTGCACGGCAGGCTGCGCCTTCGCATTTTGGAGGGTACGGAAATGAACGGTCTGCATCTCATCGGTGACCTCACCGGCTGCCGCTGCGATCCGCAGCTCCTTCTCGACGGCGAACGCTTCCGCGCCAAATGCCTGGAGATGGTGGAGGCTTCCGGTCTCACGATCATGGACGCGACCTTCCACCAGTTCGAGGGCTCCGGATTCACCGGCACGGTCGTGCTCGCCGAGTCGCACCTGGCGATTCACACCTGGCCCGAGCGCCAGGGGCTCACGCTCGACGTCTACGTCTGCAACTACAGCGGCAACAATTCTGCCAAAGCGAGGAAGCTTTTCGAGCTGCTGGTCGCGTACTTCCAGCCGACCGAGCTGGCGTGTCACGAGGTCGACCGCGGCGAGCACCTCCTGATGGAACCGCTCAATGCTTCGACGGGGTTCTACATCAAGGCGAGCAAGCAGCTCGGCGAGTGGCAGACGCGCTTCCAGAAGATGCAGATCTACGACACGCCGCACTACGGCAAGCTGTTCCGCCTCGACGGCTTCAACATGACCTCCGAAAAGGAGGAGTTCGTCTACCACGAGAACCTGATCCACCCCGCGCTCGCTGCCCATGCCGCGCCGAAGAAAGTGCTGATCATCGGCGGGGGCGACGGCGGCTCTTCCGAGGAGGCGCTGAAGCATCCCTCGGTCGAGCAGGCGACCATGGTCGAGATCGACCGCGACGTGATCGAGGTCGCGAAGCAGCATTTCCACGCGGTGCATAACGGCGTGTTCGACAACCCGAGGCTGCGCGTGCTGGTCGAGGACGGCATGAAGTTCGTGCGCGATACGCACGAAAAATTCGATCTGGTCGCGCTAGACCTGAACGATCCGGTCGGGCCGGCGGCGGCGCTGTACTCTGCCGAGTTCATGCAGCAGCTGCGCCAGACCCTCGCGCCGGGAGGCGCGCTTGCGCTGCACCTCGGCTCGCCGGTGGCGCAGCCGCAACGCGTCGCCGAGCTCGCTCAGCGCCTGAACGGCCTGTTTCGCATCGTGCGGGTGTACACGATGTACATCCCGCTCTATGGCTCGCTATGGGCCATGGCGGTGTGCTCCGACAAGCTCGATCCCAAGGCGGTCACCGCCGACGAGATCGACCGCCGCATCGAGGCGCGCAAGCTCCAGGAGCTGCGCTACTACAACGGCGAGACCCACGAGGGCGTATTCGCGCTGCCGAACTTCGTGCGCGACCTCGTCACCCCGGCGCGCCTGAAGCAGCCGACGCGCGGACGCCGCCTCGGAGTGGTCAGGGCCGCTTCGAAGTAGCGTAGCGCTCCAGAAGGGCCGTCATCGCGCTGTCGCGCCGCTCGCGCGCGATCCGCACCGCGCCATCCGGATTCGCGCCTGCCTTGAGCAGCGCTGCAGCGTTCGTGGTGTCGCCCAGGATCGCGGCGGCCATCAGCGGGGTCAGGCCCTGGCTGTCGGGCTTGTCGAGCCACTTGCCGAAAGCGATCAGCTCGCTCACTGCAGCCGCGTCGCGGTAGATCACCGCCGTCATCAGGTCGTTGTATTTCGGACCGGGCGTGCTCGCCCGCACTTGCGGTACGGAAGGCGGTGCCGCCACCCGTGCCGGGGTCGACGCAGGCTTTTCATCCGGCGCCGGTGAAGGCACAGGAGCCGGCTTGACCTCGGCGACCGGAACGGGAGCCTTCTTCGGCATCTCGACCGGCGCAGGCTTTGGAGGCTCGACCACCAGGGGCTTCGCCGGCTCGGCTGCCGCTATCGCCGCTGCAGGGACGGGGTTCGCCGCTGGGGCCTTCGCCGCAGTCGGCGCCGGCGGCTTCGGCGCGCTCGCCGCGACCGGCGGCGGGCCGGCGAGCCATTCTTCGAGGTAAAGGAACCAAGCCGCAGCGCCGGCACCGGCAAGCACGACGACGCCGGCGAGGACCTTCGTGCGATTCGTGAGCTGCAGTTTCATGGCCATGTTTTCCTCCCTTATTTCTTTAAACTGCCCCTTCAGGGCGTTGCGGCGACCACCGAGCGCACGGTGTCGAAAATCCGCTCGATCTGCGGTTTTTCGATGATCAGCGGCGGGGAAAGCGCGATGGTGTCGCCCGTGACGCGGATCAGCACCCCGTCCTCGAAGGCTTTTACGAAAGCCTCGTAGCCGCGGGCGCCAGGGGCCCCGCGGCGCGGCTCGAGCTCGATGCCGGCGATCAGGCCGCAGTTGCGGATGTCGATCACGTGGCGCGTCCCCTTCAGGGCATGCGCCGCGTCCTCCCAGCGCTTCTCGAGGCTCGCCGCACGCGTCAGAAGGCCTTCTTCCGCGTAGGTGTCGAGAGTCCCGATGCCGGCAGCGCACGCCACCGGATGGCCCGAATAGGTGTAGCCGTGAAACAGCTCGATGCCTGCCGGCCCCTGCATGAACGCCTCATAAATTGAATCTTTTATAAAAACAGCACCCATGGGAACGGTGCCATTGGTGAGACCCTTCGCGCTGGTGAAGAGATCCGGCATGACGCCGAAGCGCTGCGAGCCGAACGGCTTGCCGAGCCTGCCGAACCCGGTGATCACTTCGTCGAAGATGAGCAGGATGCCGTGCTTGGTGCAGATCTCGCGCAACCGCTCGAGGTAGCCCGCCGGCGGCACGAGCACGCCGGCGGAACCCGCGAGCGGCTCGACGATCACGGCGGCAATCGATGAAGCGTCGTGCAGAGCGCACAGCTGCTCCAGCTCGTCGGCAAACTCCGCGCCGTGAGCAGGTTGTCCCCTGGAAAAAGAATTTCTGGAAAGATCGTGCGTGTGGCGGATGTGGTCCACGCCAGCGACGCCGGGACCGAACATCTTCTTGTTGGCGGCGATGCCGCCGACGGCCATGCCGCCGAAGTTGACGCCGTGGTAGCCGCGCTCGCGGCCGATCAGGCGATAGCGGCCGGCCTCGCCGTGCGCGCGGTGATAGGCGAGCGCGATCTTTAACGCGGTATCGACCGACTCGGAGCCCGAGTTGGTGAAGAACACCCGCGAGAATCCCGGCGGCGCTACGCCGGCGACGCGCGCGGCGAACTCGAAGGCAATCGGGTGGCCCATCTGGAAAGTGGGCGCAAAATCCATCTCGCCGACCTGCCGGCGCACCGCCTCGACGATCTTCGGCCGGCAATGTCCGGCGTTGACGCACCACAGGCCCGCGGTGCCGTCGAGCAGCTGACGCCCGTCCGCGGTCCAATAGAACATGCCCTCGGCGCGCGCCAGCAGCCGCGGCGACTTCTTGAACTGCCGGTTGGCCGTGAACGGCATCCAGAAGGCCGACTGCTCGAGGCCGGCTAAAAATTCAGCGCGCTTGTTCATCCTGGGTAGGGTACGACCTTCTGGCGTTGCTCGCCAAGCCCCTGGATGGTGAGCTTCATCACGTCGCCGGGCTTGAGGAACAGCGGCGTCGGCTTGATGCCGAAGCCCACGCCCGGCGGCGTGCCGGTGGCGATGATGTCGCCCGGCAGAAGCGTCATGTACTGGCTGACGTGCGAGATGATCTTCGCGACGCTGAACACCATGGTGCGCGTGTTGCCGGTCTGCATGCGCTTGCCGTTGACCTCGAGCGCCATGCCGAGCGTCTGCGGATCGCGGATCTCGTCGGTGGTGACGAGCCAGGGGCCGATCGGGCCCGCGGTGTCGAAGCCCTTGCCCTTGTCCCATTGCGTGGTCGCCATCTGGAAGGCGCGCTCCGAGACGTCGTTGACGATGCAGTAGCCCGCCACGTGGCTGAGCGCGGCGGCCTCGTCAACGTATCGGGCCTGGCTGCCGATGACCACGCCGAGCTCGATCTCCCAGTCGAGCTTGGTCGAGTTCCTGGGCTGGATGACGTCATCGCCCGGTCCGCTGATGCAGGTGGTCGCTTTCATGAAGACGATCGGCTCGGAAGGAATCGGCAGTCCCGCCTCCTTGGCATGGTCGGAGTAATTGAGCCCGATGGCGACGAACTTGCCGATGCCGATGTAGGGCACGCCGAGGCGCGGGCTGCCGTTCACCGGCGGCAGCGTCTCGGGCTTGACCTTGGAGAGCATCTTCAGCCCGCGCGGCGAGATCTCGTTCGGGCCGATGTTGTCGACGACCTTCGACAGGTCGTGCACCCGCCCCTCGGCGTCGATCAGTCCCGGCTTCTCGTACCCTGGCTTGCCGTAGCGGCACAGCTTCATATCGTCATTCCCCCATCGATCGAATAAGCGTTCCCGGTCGCGAACAACGACTCGTCGGACGCGAGAAACACCAGGATCCCGGTGATGTCGTCCACAGTGCCCAAGCGTCCCATGGGCTGGCGCGCAACGAAGTCCTTGCGCGCCTGCACCGGGTCGGGCTGGGCGTTGATACGTCCCTGCAGCGAGGGCGTGTCGACCGTTCCCGGACAGACGGCGTTGCAGCGGATGCCACGCCCGACGTAGTCCGCCGCGACCGCCTTCGTCAGGCCGATGACCGCAGCCTTGCTCGAGCCGTAAGCAAAGCGGTTCGGCAGGCCGCGCAGCGACGAGGCGACCGACGCCATGTTGATGATCGAGCCGCGGCCCTTCTTCAGCATGCCCGGCAGGAAGGCGCGCGTCACTAGGTACATCGATTTCACGTTGACGCTGAAGGCCTGGTCCCAGTCCTTTGGCGTGCAGTCGAGAATGCTGCCGTGGTGCACGATGCCGGCGCAGTTGAACAGCACGTCGATCTCGCCCACCTCGTTGGCGACCTGGGCGATCCCCGCCTCGTCGGTGACATCGAGCACGCGGGTGCGGATGCCGCTCTTGCCGTCGACCTCTGCGAGCGTCTTCGCATTGAGATCGCTCGCCCAGACCTGGGCTCCCTCGCGCGCGAAAGCGAGCGCGGCGCCGCGGCCCATGCCTTGCCCGGCCGCGGTAATGAACGCGGTTTTTCCTGCCAGACGTCCTGCCATGTGAATTTCCTCGGAGGGCGCGATTATACTTCGCGTCTTCATGAACCAGCTCGATTTCGCGGGCCGCAGCGCGATCGTCACCGGCGGCGCTCAGGGCATCGGCGCCGCGATTGCAAAACGCCTGCAAGCCTCAGGCGCGAAAGTAGTGGTGTGGGACCTCGACGGCTCGCCCAAGGTCGACGTTGCCGATCCCGCTCAGATCGAAAATGCCTTGAAGCAACTGGCCAAGGTCGACGTGCTGGTCAATAACGCCGGCATCGCCGGATTGAACACGCCGACGATCGACTATCCGCTCGAGGAATGGGAGCGCGTGCTGCGCATCAACCTCACCAGCCAGTTCCTGTGCTGCCGCGCCGTCGCGCCGCGCATGGTGAAAGCCGGCTACGGCAGGATCGTCAACATCGCTTCGATCGCCGGCAAGGAAGGCAACCCGAACGCCGTGGCGTACTCCGCTTCCAAAGCCGGAGTCATTTCATTGACGAAATCCCTGGGAAAAGAACTCGCTCGAACCGGAGTGCTGGTGAATTGCGTCACTCCGGCCGCCGCCAAGACCGCGATCTTCGATCAGATGACCGAGAGCCACATCCAGTACATGCTCTCCAAGATCCCCATGAACCGGTTCGTCGAGGTCGACGAGATCGCCGCGCTCGCCTGCTGGCTGGCGAGCGAGGATTGCTCCTTTTCTACCGGGGCAGTGTTCGACGTCTCAGGCGGCAGAGCAACTTACTGAAAGAATGAAAAAGAAGCCCCCGCAGCAGCGCTCGGTGCAGTGGTTCGGCCGCCAGGACATCTACGGCTTCATCTACCGCAGCTGGGTGAAGAACCGCGGCGTGCCGCAGGACCAGTTCGACGGCAGGCCGGTGATCGGCATCTGCAATACCTGGT
>WNGG01009524.1_pt1 | contig 13307 bp, 8 predicted proteins | sample 5400661 | NCBI WGS metagenome assembly WNGG01 (sample SAMN13153372, study PRJNA577476) | soil metagenome | isolation source: 100 cm soil or saprolite under Garry oak tree replicate 1 | place: USA:California | collected 2016-06-15
CGATGAGCACCGACAACTAGTGTGCGCACACCACTGGCATTGGCAACCTCCAGGGCGACACCCCAGAGGCATGGTTTCTCGTTTGAAACCGGCTTAAGACGATCGGCCTCGATCAGCTGCCGGTACAGCGCAGAGCCATCTAGACCGGCGTCAGGAGAGGTGACGGACACGGCAAGGCCTCTGGCCTCGAGAGTGGCAAGCAAGCGCGCTTCGTTCTGGAAATCAGAGTCACTGTCGAGGATCGAGACGATCGCCCGGGAGCCCGGTTTCGCAAAGTTGCAATCCTTGTCATTACTGGGATCCAGAATTGTCAGGTGAGTCAGCGCGGTGGCCTCCGCGATCTCGCGTGCAAGGCCCGGGCGCCAAAACGGATAACCCCACAACCTTTGCGAAAGGAAAACCGCAAGCCCGACCCCCAGAACTGCAAACACGGAGGTCAGACCCACGAGCCACCCGATCCCGCGTTTATTCGCTGTGGTGCCTTGGGACGCTGGCACGGGGTTTGATTGCGCATGCATATGAATGCCGGTTAGAAGCCAATCACCTGCAAGTCTCTCTACTGGGTCCGACCAAAGGCCCCCGATCCATATCAGAGTATAGCTCTTAAGGCCGTCAAGTCACCCGAGCCCAGCGGGTGCAATTGGAAGTGCGAGGCAATTGATGCGGCCTCTCGCAAGCTGTGGAGAGTTTTACTTCGTGCTAATTCGTGGAATTCGTGGCCAGTAATCAGTAAAAACCGCCACGAATTCCACGAATTTCACGAAAAGGATCACCTCACGGTAACGCCGAAAAATTGGACTCCCACTTCTATTGCACGCGCGCGAGCGGCGGTTTCTCGAAGGACGGCTGGTAGAATTGGGCTGAAAAGGAATTCCGTTGTCGATTTCGGGCTGCGCCGAACGACTATCTATCGTAAACACTGGAGCCGGAGCTCACTGGTCGGTCGAGACCGTCAGGAAGCCCAACTCGGACCCAAAAACCAAAAGGAGATATTACGATGCGATTTATGATGTTGATGATCCCACGAGTGTACCAACCCAACGCACCGGCCGGCGAGAAGGCAGGAGAGGGGTTTGCCCCGGACGCCGAGATCGTCGCCCAAATGACCAAGTACAACGAGGACCTGGCGAAGGCAGGCGCGCTGATCGCGCTCGATGGGCTCCAACCGAGCTCGAAAGGCGCGCGCATCTCATTTACCGGAGGCAAACGCATCGTGACCGACGGACCCTTCATCGAGACGAAGGAAGTGGTGGGCGGCTACTGGATGATCCAGGTGAACTCGAAGGAAGAGGCGATCGAATGGGCCAGGCGCTGCCCCGCCAGGGACGGCGACGCGATCGAGGTTCGCCAGGTGTTCGAGATGTCAGATTTCCCTGCCGACGTCCAGAGGGCGGCGGACAACCCCACCGTGCGAGCGCAGGTCGATCGGAAAAAGAGCTCGTAACAGTGCAGTGGGGCGAACAATCACGGCTCTTTTTGGAGTACGGCGGCTTGTCATGCTTGTCGCCTCTATGGCCCGGGCGTCAGCGGTCCCGGACAATCCGGGAGTCTGGCGCAAGGAGAACCGCGCAATGAACATGGATCAAGCAAAGCAAATCACGGTGTTTCTGCTGCGTGTCGTCGCTGGGCCTCTTTACCCGGCCGGTCGCAAAGGTTTCGTCATTCGTATTTCAGCGCCAGCATCGGGTCCACGCGACTCGCCCGGCGCGCCGGCGCTAACGCCGCAAGCAGAGCCACGGCCGTGAGGACCGAGCCTGCGCCAATCAGAGTCGGCATATCATAGGCGACGACGCCGAACAGAAAACTGCGCAGAAAGTAGCCGGCCGCGAGCGACAGAGGAACGCCGGCGAGCATTCCTCCCGCGACCAGTATCAGACACTCGCCGAGCACCAACCGCAGCACGGACGCGCGCTGCGCCCCCAGCGCCAGCCGCACGCCGATCTCCCGCGTCCGCCGCGCCACAGCATAGGCAAGCGTCCCGTACAGGCCGACGGCAGCCAGCAGAAGGGCGATCCCTCCAAAGCCGGATGCCAGGCTCAGCAGCAACCGCTCACGCGCGGTAGCTTGATCCACCTGGGCGCGGAGCGTCGTCACCTTTCCGACCATCAGGTGTGGGCTGGTCGCCGTCAAAGCGGCTCGAGCCTCGCGGACCACAGCAGCCTCGGCGCCGGGTTCAACTCTCAGGGACACCGATGCGATCTTGAACGGCGCTTGCGCGAGCGGCACCCACATCATGGGCTCCGACTGGCGCTCGCGCAAATCGTTGTATTTCGCATCGCGGACAATGCCCACGATGGTGAACGGCCGGCGATCGTCCGCGTACGTCATGACGAATCTGCTGCCGATCGCTTCGTGCCGGCCGCCGATCCGCTCGCGCACGAAGGCTTCGTTCACCACGGCGACACGCAACGAGCCCTCGCGGTCGGCTTCGGTGAAAGGGCGGCCGCGCAGGAGCTGCATGCCGACCGCTTCGAAATAATGGGGCGAGATGTAGTCGAGCAGCGTGAAATGGCTGTCCTCAGGGTGGTCTGCGTCGTACAGGTTCAGACCGACATAGTTGCCTCCGAACAAGCCCAACCAAGAGAGACTCGCGGCATACACGCCTGAAATTGCGTTCAGGCGCTGATCGAGCGCGCGATACTGGGCTGCCCGCCGCGCCTTCTGTCCGGGCGTGTCCACCTCGCCAAAGCGGGCCGCCGGCTCGGTGTCCTGGATGTCCATGAGCACGACGTGGCTGGCGTTAAAACCGGGGTCTACCGCCATTACGCGCAACATGGTCCGCAGCAGCAAGCCGGCCGCAGTGACGAGCAGCAAAGACAACGCCAACTGCGCCGCGACAAGCGTCCGGATGATGCGTTGGCCGGAGCGAGTGCCGGTCGTGCGGCCGGCGCCCGCCATTCCCAATTGCAAATCCCGACCGCTCAGCCGCAACGCCGGCAAGACGCCCGCCAGCAGGGCCGCGAAGATCGTCGCCGTAACCGCAACACCCAGGACGCGAGCGTCCGGCGCGGTGTCGAGCGCAATCGGTTTGTATGGCAGCGACACCGCTTTCGAGAGCGCAGGCGTGGCCAGCAGTGCAACTGCAACTCCCATGAATCCTCCGGCAGCGGCCAGCGCCGCTCCTTCAAGAGCGAGCAGGCGCATCAAGCGTGCGCGCCCGGCGCCCAGAGCCGCCCGCGTGGCGAGCTCCGTCGTTCGGGCCGCGCCGCGCGCCAGCAAAAGATTAGCGACGTTTACCGCCGCGATCAGCAGGACCACTCCTACCACCGCGAGCGCAAGCGCCAGCGGTTGGCCAAACTGGCGTCGAACGGCGTCGAGGCCCTGTGCTCCGGGCTCCACCAAGATCCTGAAGTCATTCGGCTTAGGAGGTGCCTCCCCGGGGTGGGGAGATGGTTGGTCGCCTGGCTGCATGCGCTGGTAGAGAGCGGTCAACTCCGCCTCGGTCTGAGCGGGGATGATTTCAGGCCGCAGGCGGCCCATCACACCGGAGAAGAAAGCCATGGTACGGCTGGCCAGCAACCTGGGATCGGTGAGGGGCCGCAAGGGTATCCAAATGTCAGGAGCGTAGCCTGGCTCGTGGCTGCGAAAGCCGATGGGGGCCACACCCACGATCGTGCACAGCTTCTCGCGCACGGCCACCCGACGCCCCAGCACGGCCGGATCGCCGAGCAGCGTCGTCGTCCAGAACGCGTGGCTCACAACGGCGGCACAATTCGCCACCGAAGGCGAGTCATCCTCGTCGGTGAGGAGCCGTCCGAGAGCCGGCGAGAGACCGAGCACCTGAAAATAGTTCCCGGAAACGAAGCTGCCGCGCACGTAAACGGGGGTCGCGTGCTCGAACGTAGTCTTAAGATAAGGCTCATCGGATACGGCGAACATCCCTGAGAGCGACTGCTGGCTGCCGCGCAGCTCTTCGAAGAGTGGATTAAAGAGCACGAAACGCTTGCCTCGAAGTTCCGGCTTAATGACGACCAGCCGCTCCGGTTCGGCGACGGGCAGCGGTCGCAGCACGACAGCGTTGAGCACGCTGAACACGGCCGTCGTTGCGCCGATGCCCAACGCCAGCGACAACACCGCGACAGTTGTAAAACCAGGACTCTTGCGCAGCACGCGCAGCCCGTAGCGCAGATCCTGCCAAAGGGTTTCCAGATGATGTCCGAATCTCACCTCCCGCACCCTCTCTTTGACCTGTTCCTCGCCGCCCAGATCGATCAGGGCCTGGCGGCGCGCTTCCGCCGGGTTCAGGCCCTCCTTGATCTTCAACTCGACTAGCATCTCCAGGTAAGCACGCACCTCTTCCGTGAGCTCCTGTTCCACCCGATCCTTGTGGTACAGGTTGCGCCAGAGGTTGGATAGGCGAGAGAGTAGCGGCATGGTTTCTCCTTTTGGTTCGCTTGGAGCGCGCACGCAATTGCCAGCGAGATGCGCTGCCAGTCCTCGGTCTCGGCTGCGAGCTGGCGCTCTCCGGCTTTAGTCGGGCGATAATACTTAGGCTCGCGCAGAAACGAATTCGCATTTTGCTGTCCCGCAAAGCGGGACTGGCGAGGCGCGAGCGACGAGCCGTACCGGGGGCGGTATGTGAGGAGCGAGCAACAACGCAAGAGGTCCGTCTCCCTGGCGATCATAGCTTCTCTCCTGTAGATATCCTGTAGGTTAGGCGCGCTCATATCGAATGTCAATAGGAGTGGGCCGCGGAATGAGAAATGGGAAATGCCCCATGACAATTGAGAAATGAGGGGAGCATGCGCGCTTCCACTAACGCGAAGCGATAACTGAACAATGACCGTCGAGAATAATTCGTGGAATTCGTGGCGGTTTTATTGGCCGCGAATTCCACAGCGCAGCGGAGCCGGAACCAAAAGTATGAACGAAGCCACAGATGAACAAGGATCGGTGTTCATCTGTGGTTGCATTTTGTGCAGTTTATGCGGACGAAAATCCTTGCCAGGTTGCGAAGGATTTTCGGCGTAGTACTGCGAAAACAATCACAGCATTTGGATGTCATTGGTTTAAAACACAATTTTTCAGAGTTTCTCCGGCCGCACCGCGTGAGTCGCACTTTTAATGGCACCCCTTATAGACCCTTAAAGAGAATCGGCTTGACCCGTGCCGGCAGCAGTCCCTATCATGCTGCGCGAACCGGGAAAGGCGCTATCCTTTGGCAAGCGAGCAGCAAACCCTTCGGGACCTACTCACCACTCGAGCCCGCCGTTATGAAAAGAAAACATTCCTCGAGTATCGCGGCCAGAGTTTCTCGTTCAGAACGGTCGACGATAAAACGGATCGCGTGGCGTCCGGCCTGAGCCGCTTAGGGCTCAGGCCGCGCGACCGCATCGCCCTTTTGCTCTCGAATCGTCCCGAGTTTGTTTTCTTTTTTCTCGGCGCCGCAAAGATGGGCGCAGTGCCCGTCCCGCTCAACCCGGCGTGGCCTCAGAAGACGATTCTTGACGCCGTTCAGGAATCGCAGGCGTCGGCCTTCGTGACCGAGCGCAGCTTTACGGAGAGCGCGCTCGAAATGATTTCCAGGTCGCCGCGTGTGCGATCCTGGATTCTGGCGGGAAATGAGTCGCCTGTGGACGGCCCCTTTCGGAGCCTCCTGGAAGAACCGGTGCTGGGTTTCTGGCCGGATCTGAGCCCCGAGGATGCGGCCGCGATCCTTTACACTTCCGGCACGACAGCCCCGCCAAAGGCGGTCCTCCTCACCCATCGAAACTTCGTGAGCAACTGTCTCCAGGCCGTACAACCCTTCCGTGTAGATGAAACGGACCGATTTTTCTGTTGGCTTCCCTTAAGCTCCTCTACCGCGCAAGTGTTGCTGGTACTCACGCCTTGGGCCGCGGGCGCGGCTTGCGTCCTGGGAGAATTCTTCTCTCCACGCGCAATCCTCGACGAACTGAGCGAAAAACGCATTACGGTTCTTGCGGGAGCGCCTCATTTTTTTGCCGATCTTGTGCAAGCCGGCGATGCGTCGCGCGACATCCCTTCTCTCCGGCTGGCCATCTGTAACACAGGTTCCGTGGGCCAAACTACCTTGCAGGCATTCGAGGATCGTTACGAAGCTTTCGTCGTCGAGGGTTACGGATTGGTCGAGGCGACCTGCATCTGCTGCGCTAATCCCTACACCGGAAGGCGAAAGGCAGGGTCTGTGGGACTTCCGTTGCCTGGAGAGCAGTGCCGCGTCGTCGGGGAAAGCGGGGGCGATTGCGCTGTAGGCGAGCCGGGAGAAATCCTGATCCGAGGACCCAACATCATGAAAGGCTATTACAACGATCCCGCTTCCTCTGCGCGCACTCTGCGGGAAGGTTGGCTGCACACGGGAGATCTCGGCCGCATAGACTCTGACGGCTACTACTACTTGATAGGCCGCAAACAACCCTGATACTTTCACATGGAATGTTACACTCCCCGTCTGAGAATTTTTCCAGAACCGGCTATGGGACACGGATTTTCACGGGTTCGACGGATTAACACGGCGCGGCGTGGCCGCAACCAAAGTTCCGCCCCTGGGAGCGCACGCTTCCAGCGTGCTCTGCGTGTTTGACGCCCGGCCCCCGCTGTGCGCGACGCCCTCAGGAGAACGCGGAAAGTTGCGTTCCGGCCCGCGAAAGATTTTCAGCTTAGATCCGTGTTTATCCGTGTTCATCTGTGGTTTCATTCATGCTCTTGGTTGCGCCCTGGCTACGCCGTGTAAATCCGTGTCTTGCGGCGGCGCGCAAACAAGACTGGATTCCGGAGGAGAAAATGTTTCGCGTGGCCGTGGTGGGACGGCCCAATGTAGGAAAGTCCACCCTCTTCAACCGCCTGTGCGGCAAGCGAAAGGCGATCGTAGGGAACGAGTCCGGCATCACGCGGGATCGCATTTATGGGGTGTTGCACTGGCGCGGAGCGGCGATGGAGATCATTGACACGGGCGGCATGATCCCCAATGCCGCGGAAATCATTCCGGCAAAGGTTCTGGAGCAGGTAGAAGCCGCAATCAGGGAATCGGACCTGTTGCTCTTTGTAGTGGACGGGCGCGTGGGCGCCACGCCCCTCGACGAGCAACTCCTGCCCATCTTGCGCCGGTCCGCGCTCCCCGTTTGGGTGGTCGTAAACAAGCTCGACACTCCCGAGCTCGAGGCCCAGGCCGCTCCGTTTTACAGCTTCGGGTTTGAACACGTGTTTCCAGTTTCTGCGGAACACAGTCTCGGTATCGCGGAGTTGCTGGATGCTCTTGTGTCGCGGGCCGATTCTGGTTCTCCGGCAACCGAAGAGGACGTCGAAAAGGGGATCGCGGTGGCGGTCGTGGGAAGGCCCAATGTGGGGAAATCGTCCCTGGTGAATCGGCTCCTGGGAGCGGAACGTACGATAGTAAGCGAAATTCCCGGCACTACACGAGACGCTGTAGACACTTGGCTGTTTCGCGATGGAGTGAGCTACTGCATCATCGATACTGCGGGAATTCGCAGGAAAGGGAAGACGGAGGCGGGCACGGAAAAGATCAGCGTCCTGATGGCGAAAAAGAGTCTCCAGCGAGCCGACGTGGCGCTCCTCTTGTTGGATGCTGTGGAGGGTGTCACGAAGCTGGATGCCGCCATTGGAGGATACTGCTGCGATTCCGGGTGCTCGGTCATCATCGTGCTCAACAAATGGGATTTGGTCCAGAAGGATCAGGACACTCTGAAGGAGTACACCGACTCGATTTTCCGGAGGATGAAGTACCTCAGTTTTGCCCCCATTCTCACGGTGTCCGCGCTTAAAGGCCTGCGTGTTTCCAGGCTTTTTGAATTGATTCGCAACGCGTACGACGCCCGGCGCCAGCGCATACCCACCGGGACGCTCAATAACGTTTTTGTTCCGGACGTGGCGCGGAGGTTGACGGCGTATAATCCCGCGCACAAGCCGGCAATCCGCTATATGACCCAGGTCCGGGCCGCTGCGCCCACGTTTGTCGTCTTTACCAGCGGCCGGAAACCGCTGCATTTTTCCGCCGAACGCTACCTGGTCAATCAGCTGCGAGAACGATTCGGCTTTTACGCCACACCTATTCGCATCGTTCAGCGGGTCAAGGCGCGCGGCAAGAAACTCACGTCTCAGGACTGAATCGTATTCGTGGAATTTTCGTGGCGGCTTATCGGCCACGAATCCCACGAATTAACACGAATTGAATTCTTCACACCTTCTCAGAGACTTCAAGACAGCATGAATTGGCTCGCACTTCCGATTGCACTCCTCAGCACCCCTCGGATAGGATTGACACATATTTCGCTGCACTCTAGTATAGAAACGCGAGTTCATTTCCAGCGATTTCTTCACACAGCTCGCACTTTCAAATGAACTGACGTGAACAAGAACGATCTCGCTAAGGCTATCTACGACACGCACGGAGGGATGTCCTACGCCGATGCGCAGAGGATCATGGATTCGATCCTTGAGATCATCAAGGGCAGGCTCACTCGAGGGGAGAAGGTCCTGATTAGTGGCTTTGGCTGCTTCCGCGTTGTGGTGCGTAAGGATCGGAAAGGGATCGACCCTCAAACTGGCAAGGCTATCGTGATTCGCGGCAGAAAGGCCATCGCGTTCAAACCATCGAAGTACCTGAAGTCCGTTTAGGTCGCGATGCAGTTTACTCCCAAGAAGCTCTACTACAGAATCGGGGAAGTTTGCGAAATCTTAGGTGTAGAGGCCCATGTCCTTCGGTATTGGGAAAGCGAATTTCCCCAACTCGCGCCTCCCAAGAACAAGGCCGGGCAGAGGACTTATCGGCCCAAAGACATCGAGGTCCTGCTTCACATCCGCAAGCTGCTTTACGAGGAAGGTTTCACTATTGCCGGGGCTCGCAAGAAGCTTTCGGCAGACTCCGGGGCGGTGGACCCGGAGCCGCCGCCCAAGGCCCAAACTCAGGCGCAGCAGGCATCCGGGCAGCGCCTCCACCAGGTGCGGAAGGAACTGGAGAACATATTGACTTTGCTGAACCGCGAATGATACTGTTCGACTCGTCGGGACGTAGCGCAGCCTGGTAGCGCACACGCTTGGGGTGCGTGTGGTCGGTGGTTCAAATCCACTCGTCCCGACCATTCCCTTCTTTGAATGTAATGTGCTGTGTCACTCATACTCCTGACCAACGACGATGGGATTGAAGCAAAAGGATTGCGCTCCCTTGAAGAATCTCTTCGGGGCGTTGCGGACCTTCTGATAGTGGCTCCCGACGAGGAGCGGAGTGCCGTAAGCCACGGGCTTACCATTCGCGCTCCACTAAGCGTTCGGAACATCTCTACAAATCATTTCACGCTCAGCGGCACGCCGGCCGACTGCGTTATTTATGCGCTGGCCCACCTGAGCGCCCGAACTCCCGATCTGGTGATCAGCGGCATAAACCACGGCGCCAACCTGGGCGACGACATTATGTATTCGGGGACCGTGGCCGCTGCTCGGGAAGCCTCGCGCCACGGAATTGCCTCGCTGGCGGTCTCTCAGGCCTATGAGGAAGGCGCCATTCGTTTCGAAGAAGGAGCCAAATTTGCCCGCTCCCTCGCCAAAACGATGTTGGAGCAGAAATCCAACGGCGGAATTTGTCTCAACGTGAATATTCCGGTACGCAAAATCCGAGGAGTAAAGATTACGCGGCAAGGGTGCACAACGCATTTCCCTCACTTTAACCTTCTCGATCGCCGAGAGCCTGCCAGCTCGTTCACCGACGCCGCGGACCTCCGGAGAAAAAGCCAGATCCCTTTGGACTTTCAGGCCATCGTGGACGACTACATTTCCATTACCCCTCTCCAGCGCGATCAAACAGACTACTCTACGGTTCCGACGCTGCTGAAAGTTGCGCCCAAGCTCTACCCTTTCCGGTAGTGGCAGCGGCAAGACGCCCTGTTTCACCACGGAGACACAGGATGTGAGAAAAAATGTAGCGTCGGCTTCCAGCCGGCAACGGTCCTGTTGACGCAAAAGGAGTTATCCAGGCCCGCATGCCGGCGAGACGCCGGCGCTACGATTTTTTCTCACGTCCACACAGAGGGCACGGAGATTTCACAGAGGCATGAGAGTTCTCCGTGCATCTCCGTGTACTCCGTGGTGAATAAAGTGCTTGAATTCTTCTTGAGGTTGGCTTCCCATAACACGTCGGGCGATCATTCGGAACGAAATCTTATCGGGGTTGTCAGGGGGATTGGAGTTGATCGGGTCCTGGAATTACGCTAGGATTTTCCCCTGATTTCGCGCGGGGCGTGGCGCAGTTTGGTAGCGCGTACGGTTCGGGACCGTAAGGTCGGAGGTTCGAATCCTCTCGCCCCGACCAAATTTTAATAAAGGGAGTTCTTCACACAACCTCAATCGATTCAAGATATTCCGAATGGATTCCGATGGCCTTCTCACCCCGAAACGGGTCTTTCCTAATCGCCCCAAAATGACCCGCAAGACTTCAGTGTGATAGAAATGTGGATACTTCTTAAAATCAAGGGCCGTTTTTACCGCACTAATCCTTCCTAAACCGAGCCAATCAAGAGTGGGAATCCTGCCGTTCGTAGTTTCCCGCAACAGCAAAAACGCAGGAGCGCCGCCGGCCCCCGCGCCGACGCCTCGCGCGACGGCGGCGGTCTGGAGACGGCCGTGACGATCGGGATCCCGGCGGCGATGCGAGCCGACCTTCCCGGTCTCGGCCTCTTCGTCGTGCGGCGCTTCCACGATGCGGCCTAACCGCGCCTCCGCTCGGGCGCCGTAGTTGCGCGCCCGCCCGGACGGACCCAGCGTCCGGCGCGCGCCGGGGGGCACGCTCGCCGAGCGCTTCGGGTCCGCGCACGCGCTGGAGATGGTGGTTTCGGGCCTGGTCAGCGAGATCGTCGAGGATCGCTCAGTGACCATCCCCGCGTTCGGGACGTTCCAGACTGGGTCGGTTTACATAACACCCCAGAAACAATGCAAGGAATCCGGAGCCTGTCTCCAGCCCGCAAAGGCGGCTTGTTCCACTTATCCTCATCCCCATCCTCATCCTCTGATCTCCTCGAACGTTTCGGGGAGTTGAGTTGCAATGGACCACTTGTCCGGTAAGCCGGCCACGCGGCCACGTGTGTAATCTTCGCCCAACTATTGTGGTTTTGTTTTCGTCTATTTAATCTTGTTGATAGAAATGTTTTTACTTCCAGGTCGGCGTCAACACAAAGGGAGAGGAGGACTGAGTGACTTGGCTCGAATTGTTTACGCAGGATCTCCGTTACGGCGTACGGCAACTCAGACAAAGCCCGGGTTTTACGCTCGTCGCGGTCTTGTCGATCGGGCTGGGCATAGGGGCAAACACCGCGATTTTCCAGCTTGTCGACGCCGTGCGCCTGCGGACGCTGCCCGTCAATAACCCACAGGAGCTCGCGTCGATCGACTTCGCAAGCGGTTCCGCCCGCTCCGGCTGGTTTTCCACACGCAGCGCCCGTCTCACCTACGGCCACTGGGAACAGATTCGGGCACAGCAACAAGCCTTTACAGGCGTCCTAGCCTGGAGCGCGACGCGCTTTAACCTTGCCGCGGGAGGAGAAGCCCGGTACGCCGAGGGCCTGTACGTCAGCGGCGAGTTTTTCCGTAACCTCGGTGTCACCCCTGTACTGGGGCGCACTTTCACCACGGAGGATGATAGCGAGATATGCGACAGCCCTGGCGCCGTGCTCAGTTATGCGTTCTGGCAGCGTGAGCTCGGAGGCGACCCCGGCGCTTTGACTCGTACCATTACCCTGGACGGACGTCCGTTCCCGGTGATCGGCGTCGCGACGCCATCGTTTTTCGGCGTTGAGGTCGGAAACCGGTTTGACGTGGCCATTCCGCTTTGCGCCGATCGCCTCCTGGCCGAAGACAAAAAAGGGCGGATCCCGATCCCCCACGCCTGGTGGATCTCGATGATGGGACGCCTCAAGCCGGATTGGACCGTGGAGCGAGCCACCGCACATCTGCAGGCGCTGTCCCCCGCGATCATGCAAGCCACGCTGCCGCCGACGTATCGCGCGGAAACAGCCAAGCGCTACCTGGCCAATAAACTCGTGGCCGCGCCGGCAGGCACCGGCGTCTCAGGTTTGCGCCGGCAATACGAAAGACCACTCTGGCTGCTGCTGGCGACCACAGGCCTGGTGCTGCTGATCGCATGCACAAACCTGGCCAATCTACTGCTGGCCCGCGCCAGCGCGCGCGAGCATGAGGTTGCGGTAAGGCTGGCTATTGGCGCTTCGCGCTGGCGGTTGGTCCGCCAGTTTCTGGCAGAAAGCCTGTTGCTGGCTGTTGCCGGATCGGCACTGGGAGTCGCGCTGGCCCAGGCGCTTAGCCGTGGGCTGGTTGCGTTTCTCAGCACGGCTGAAAGCCCGCTCTTTGTGGGTCTCGCCGTCGATGGGCGAGTACTGGCGTTCACTGCAGCTCTGGCGGTAACCACCTGCGTGCTGTTCGGCCTCGTACCGGCCATGCGAGCCACCCGGCTCGCTCCCGCGGCAGCAATGCGCAGCGGAGGCCGTGGCGCCACCGCCGGGCGGGAGCGGCTTAGCCTGCGACGGTCGCTCGTCGCCACTCAAGTCGCCCTCTCGCTCGTGCTGTTAGTCGGCGCCTTGCTGTTCGTCCGCAGCCTCCGGAACTTGCTTACGACCGACGCCGGCTTCCAGGCCGAGGGCGTGCTCTCCGTCAGTCTCGATCTCCGGCGGCCGCAGTACGGCAAAGAGCGCCTCCCGGTGGTCTATCGCGACCTGCTCGCGCGTCTGTCCACTCGGCCCGGAGTCGTGTCGGCAGCGCAAGTATGGTTTACGCCCGTTAGCGGAAGCGGCTGGAACAACAGCGTAGGTCCGGACGGAGCGCCTGCGGAGGCCAGCGGGAAGGAATCCCATTTCAACCGTGTCGGCCCAGGCTACTTTCGCACGATGGGCACGCCTCTGATCGCCGGCCGCGATTTCAATGATCGCGACACGTTCTCTTCACCTAAAGTGGCGATTGTAAACGAGGAGTTCGCGCGCAGGTTCTTCGGTGGGGCCAACCCCGTCGGCCGCACGTTCCGCCTGGAGGCTGCGGCTGGCAAGCCGGAACCGCTTTGCCAGATCGTTGGCCTGGTCAAGAACACGAAATACTACGAACTGCGGGAAGACTTCATCCCGATCGGGTTCTTCCCCATCGCACAAGACGACGATCCCGGAGCAGGCGCTACATTTGTGCTGAGCGCCGCCGGTCCGGTGGGTGATGTGATGCGCAACGTGAAGACTGCTGCGGCCGAGATCGACCCCGGCATCGGCATCGAGTTTCGACTGTTGTCGCGGCAGCTTCAGGAATCGTTGCTGCGCGAGCGGCTGATGGCGACGCTCTCCGCCGGCTTC
>WNGG01023605.1_pt1 | contig 13306 bp, 13 predicted proteins | sample 5400661 | NCBI WGS metagenome assembly WNGG01 (sample SAMN13153372, study PRJNA577476) | soil metagenome | isolation source: 100 cm soil or saprolite under Garry oak tree replicate 1 | place: USA:California | collected 2016-06-15
CCAACCCGCAGCACCCTTACACGTGGTCCTTGCTGAAGAGCATGCCTCGCGTCGACGCCCTCCGCCACGAGCGCCTGCGTTCCATCGAGGGCATGGCGCCGGACCTCTTGCGGCCGCCGTCGGGGTGCCGCTTCCACCCGCGCTGCCCGTTCCGGATCGACAAGTGCTTCACGGACGAGCCGCGCCTCGAGGAGGTCGGGCCTGACCAGAAGGCGGCCTGCTGGGTGACGATGGATCGTGCGCGCAAGGAGATGGGCGCGGACGAGCTCAATGACATCCGGCCGGGCGCCGGTTCGGGCGTCCACCCCGGCGAGCAGATCTGATGGCCGAGGCCGCGGTCCAGGGCGCGCCCGCTCCGACGCCCTCCGGCGCGAAATCGCTGGTGCGCGTCGAGAACGTGGTCAAGTTTTTTCCGGCCGGCCTCGGCGCCCACGTGCATGCGGTGGATGGCGTGAGCTTCGACATCCGCGAGGGCGAGACTCTCGGCCTGGTGGGAGAGTCGGGCTGCGGGAAGTCGACGCTCGCGCGTCTGGTCACGCAGCTGATCCCGGCGACCTCGGGCAGAGTGTTCTTCGGCGACGTGGAGATTACGAAGCTGCGTGGCGAGAAGCTGCGCCAGTACCGCCGCCAACTGCAGATGATCTTCCAGGACCCGTTCGCGTCCCTGGACCCGCGCATGACAGTCGGCGACATCATCGCTGAGCCGCTCGACAACTTCCGCATCGCGAGGGGCAAGAAGCGCAACCAGCGCGTGCAAGAGCTGCTGAAGATCGTCGGGCTCAACCCCAACTTCAACAACCGCTACCCCCACGAGTTTTCCGGAGGCCAGCGGCAGCGCATCGGCATCGCCCGCGCGCTCGCGCTCAACCCGAAGTTGGTCGTTTGCGACGAGGCCATCTCCGCCCTCGACGTCTCCATCCAGGCGCAGATCGTCAACCTGCTCGAGGATCTTCAGCGCGAGTTCCGGCTCACATACCTCTTCATCGCGCATGACCTTTCGGTCGTGCGCCACATCAGCGACCGCGTGATGGTGATGTATCTCGGCAAGATCGTCGAGATCGCCGACAGCGTCGAGACCTACGCATCGCCGAAGCACCCGTACACGAAGGCGCTGCTCTCGGCCATCCCGGTGCCGGACCCCAAGGTGCAGCGAGGACGGCGCTTGGTCGAGCTGACCGGCGAGATCCCGTCGCCGATCAATCCGCCGTCAGGCTGCCGCTTCCACACGCAGCGAGCCGGCCGGGTGGGGAGTAGCACTAATGCTTGAGGATGCGGGCTAGCCTCCAGTCGAAGTCGTAGAGCGCGTTGCCGCCGGCGCCCTTCACGTATGAATGGACGAGGTACTCCTGCTGGCCGTAGACGAGGGCGGCCATGATCGAGTCGTTGAGCAGCAGCTGGCCCGCGGTCCTGTAGTCGATTTCGGCGAGCGGCAGCGGCCTGGCGTCTGCGGCGGCGACCAGCGAATCGAGCGCCGGGTTTGAGTAGCACGATCCGCTCGAGCCGGCCCCGCTGACGAACAGGTAGTCGAACCAGTCCTGCGGATGGTCGTAGTCGGCGCTCCAGCTCTGCCTGAATGCCGTGTACGCGCAACGGCCGTTGCGGTTGCTGAAGAAGTTCACGCTGTCGACCTCTACGCATCCGACGTTCACTCCGAGGTTCTTCTGCCATTGGGTCTGGAGGTTGGTGCAAACCGCCTTGTTGAAGGGGTCTGTGTCATATGTATAGACAAGGTTCTTGACCTTGGCCCCGCTCGGGTCCCAGGCCTGGTACTCGGCCTTGGCGGCGACGGGCTCGAACTTCGTGGCCGGGTCCTGGCCGTCGCCGAGGTAGGCGACCAGCCCCTTGCTGATCAACCCGCCCGTCGCGGGTGTGCACGACGTGCCCTGCGAGCACAGAACGTCCGCGAGCGCCTTGCGGTCGATGGCGGCGCTGAACGCATGCCGCCCGGCGCGCCCGGCCTCGATCCCGGCGAACGGGCCGGTCTTGATGTTGAATCCGACCCAGTACGTGAGGCCTGCCGGCACCAGCGCGAGCTCGCTGCTGAGCTTGGGGTCGGTCGCGTAACGGACCGCTGCCGCGGGCGCGAGGGACTGGCGGCCGTAGCCGATGAGGCTGTACCCGCCCGCCTCGTATCGGGCGACCTGCGCCTGCTGGTCGGACAGTACGTCGATGTGGATGCGCTGGAGGGCTCCAATCTTGCCGCCGTACCAGGCGGGAACCGGCTCGAAATCAAGCGACTGGCCGGCCGCGCGCGCGGTCAGGCGGAACGGACCGCTGCCGATGAGCGTCTCCGGCCTTGTGATCCACGTGGTATCGCCGGCCGACGCAATAACCTTGCGATCGACCAGCCAGAACGGCCACAGGCCGACGAGCGTCGTCCAGTACCCGGCGCGCTTGCTCAGCGTCGAGCTGAAGGTGTAGTCGTCGATCTTGGCCAGTCCGCTCATCGTGCTCGTGCGGCCCGCCGCCACCGCGTTGTACCCCGCGACGACCGAGAACAAGCCGGCGTAATCGCCCTGCTTGGCCGCGGCGCGGTTCCAGCTGTAGATGAAATCGTCGGCGGTGATCGCGTCGCCGTTGGAGAAGACGGCGTCGTGGCGAATGTGGAAGGTGTAGGTGAGCCCATCGGCAGAGAGGTCAGCGGGGCCGACCGCGATGTCGGGAACCTCGTGCAGCGACTGGTCGAATTTGTACAGGCCCGAGAACACGTTGCGAAAGATGTCGACGTCGGTCGGCGAGGAGATGTGGGCAGGGTCGAGGTCGGCCACGTCCTTCGCGATCGGGAAGCTCAGCGTCTGGTCGGCGGCGAGCACCTCGGCGGGAGGTGGGGGAGTGCTCGGATTGCAGACGGCGACGAGAAAGAGGGCGGCGAGGGCGGCGCCGAGCAGTCTCAAATCGTGAGGAGGACCTTGCCGGTGCTCTTGCCGCTCGCGACCGTCTCCAGCGCCTTCGGCGCCTCGGCCAGCGGCATGCGTGCGGAGATCAGCGGCTTGATCTTTCCCGCCGCATACAGGTCCATGAGCTTCGCATTGGCGACAGGGATCAGCTGGGGCGCACGCCTCGAGTAGAGGCCCCAATGCAGTCCGACGACCGAATAGTTCTTGACGAGGACGTGATTGGCGGCCGCCTGCGGGATGCGACCCGATGTGAATCCGACGACCACGATGCGGCCCTCGAATGCGATGCACTTGGTGGACCGGTCGAAAACGTCGCCGCCGACCGGGTCGAAGACAACGTCGGCGCCGCGACCGCCGGTGATCGTCTTGACCTCTTCCGCGAAGTCTTGCGTCTTGTAGTTGATCACGTGATCGGCCCCGAGGCTCGTGCACACTGCGGTCTTTTCGTCCGAGCCCGCGGTGGCGATGACGGTGGCGCCGGCGGCCTTGCCGAGCTGGATCGATGCGCTCCCGACGCCACCAGCCCCGGCATGCACGAGCAGCGTCTCGCCCGGCTGCAGGTTTGCCCGCCGGTGCAGGCCGAACCACGCGGTCTGGTAGATCAGCGTGAAGGCGGCGCCATCGTCGAACGGCATCGCGTCGGGCAGGCGGTGGACGGTCGCCGGCGCTGCGTCGGCGAGCTCGGCATAACCGCCCCGCGTGAGGCCGCCGCTGTCGAGGAGCGCGGTCACTCGATCGCCTTTCTTGAAGCCGCTCGTCGCGGGCGCGCTTTCCACTGCGCCGCTGATCTCAACGCCAGGGACGAATGGGAGCGCCGGCTTGACCTGGTACTGTCCGGCGACCATCAGCGCGTCGAAGTAATTGATCGCGGACGCACGTATCGCGATGCGCACCATTCCGTCCGCAGGCGTGCTCGCATCGACGTCTTCGAATTGCATGGTCTCGGGCCCGCCCAGCTGGCGGACGACCCAGGCCTTCACCGGGGGAAGGCTACAGCAGGGGGTAAGTTACGGGCAGTGAACCGATACACGGTCTGGCGGCGCCTGCGCTCGATGCTTGGTGCCACTCTGGCGGGCCTCGGTTGGCGGAGACATCGAGCGTGGGGGCCGGCGTACGCGCCCTTCGTCCGCGTGCCTGAACCATGGTGGCGGCGTTGGCGCTTCGGGCCGGTGACGGCATCGCCACCCCCCAACCTCCGCTATGCCGGCCCGCCTCCGTGGCAGATGCCGCCGGAGGACGAGTTGGGCGTCGCCGTCCCCGTTCGAGCCATCCTGGCGTCCGACTCGAATTACGTGATCGGGTTGATCGATTGCGTCGCTTTCTCGACCGGGTTCGAGTTCTCGATCACGGCCCGGACCAAGCAAGAGATTCGCTCTGAGGACATGGGCTTTGGCCCTCCGCCTCCGTATGGACCTGATCGATCGGACAAGGAATTGAGGATTGGGATCCAATTTGCCACCGGCGCCCCGGCTATGACGGGACGCCACCCAAGTCCGGAATTCATGGCCCAATGGAAGCTGCACGCCGAAGGTGGTGCGCCAGATGCGGCGGAGGGGCCGATCCTCTCGCACCGCAGCGGTGGCGGCGGGGGTAAGCGCTGGGATTTCCGCTACTGGGTGTGGCCGCTGCCGCCCGAGGGCAAGGTGGCATTCATCTGCGAGTGGCCGGCCCTGGGACTGGCACCGACTGTCCACGATGTGGACGCCACACCGATCAGGCGAGCAGGCGCCACCAGCATGAAGGTCTGGACCGACAAGTAGGCGGCGAAGGCTGCGTTCAATTCACAATCGTTACCAGCCGGCGTAGCTCAGCTTGGTTAGAGCAGCGGTCTTTTAAACCGAGGGTCCGGGGTTCGAGTCCCCGCGCCGGCACCAACTGTTTGGGCAAGTTCGGCTGACACGCCCCAAAGGCCTTCGGCTGCTGTGCTACACACCTTCGGCTGATGTGTCATAGCTACTTCGGTTGATGCGTGACACTCCCGCGCACGAGGGAGATGCCCATGTCGTCCGAAGGTAGTCGTTGCGCGGGTTGGCGGGGAGCTTGACGCTGCCTCTCGTCGCTCGACGATGACTGGAGTCGAGCGCGACGCCCCGGTTCAGCGGTCGGCGAATGCCAGCCTGGCGCCGAGGGCCACAAATGCCGCCGCGAAGGACCTGCGCATCCAGGTCAAAACTCTCGGTCGCGACACCACTCGTTCGCGGACCGAGGCAGCAAACATTCCGTAGCCGACGAAGACCACGAACGTCATCAGCATGAAAACAGCGCTCAGAAGAATCATCCGCGACAGCGGATTCGGTTCATTGGCGCTGACGAACTGAGGCAGGAAGGCGACGAAGAAGATCGATAGCTTCGGGTTGAGGAGATTGATCAGAACCGCGGTGACGATCACGCGAGCCGCTGAGCGAGGAGCTATATCGCTGTCGATCCTAAGCGTGCCCCGCTCTCGTAGCACGCTCCAGGCCAGGTACAGAAGGTAGGCAATGCCGACGTACTTGAAGGTCTGAAATGCGAGAGCACTGGTGTGGAGCAGGGCTGAGAGACCAAGCGTCGCCGCTGCCATCTGCGGGACGATGCCGAGCGTGCAGCCGATGGCGGCGATGACGCCAGCGCGAGACCCACGTGTCAGGCCGGCCGCCAGCGTGTAGAGGACCCCCGTCCCGGGGGAGACCACGACGATTAGCGACGTGATCAGGAACGCGATGCTCATCCAGGCGGGGACCATAGCACCGACCCGAGATGTAACCCAAGCCGGTAGGTAGGGTAAAGGCTGTCCGTGGGTTCAGAGGAGGTTGGTCCATGCACGTACATGGAGTGAGGAGGCGACTCTTTGGAGCCGCCACTGCGATTTCGGCAGCGGGGGTTCTGCTCGCGGTTCAAGCCGCCGCACCGGTCGACGCCGGGATTGCGCGCGGCTCGTTCCACCAGACCAATCTGGTGTCGGATCTTCCGGGGATGGCGAAATTCACGGATGCAAACCTGGTCAATCCCTGGGGTCTCTCGGCCAGCGCCACCAGCCCCATCTGGGTGTCGGACAACAATGCAGGTGTTTCGACTCTCTATCGCGGCGACGGCACGGCAGTCCCTCTCGTCGTGACCATCCCCGCGCCGGACGCGCCGACGGGTGGGACGCCGACGGGGACCGTCTTCAATACGACCGCATCCGATTTCAAGGTCATCAGCGGATCGAATAGCGGCAAGGCGCTATTCCTGTTTGCGACTGAGGACGGCACGATCGCCGGCTGGAACCCCGGAGTCGGAGGGACCAGCGCCACGATCGCGGTCGACCACTCGGCGGTGCCTGACGCTGCCAACGGCGCCGTCTACAAAGGGCTGACCCTCGGTTCGGTCGGCTCCAACAACTATCTGTACGCAAGCAACTTCCGGTCTGGACAAGTCGATGTCTACGACGGGGTCTTTCACCCCGCGACCCTCGCTGGATCGTTCACCGATCCGAACCTGCCCTCGGGGTACGCACCATTCGGCATCCAGAACATCGGGGGCCAGATCTTCGTGACCTACGCGAAGCAAGACGCTGATAGGCACGACGATGTGTCTGGTCCCGGCAATGGCTTCGTGGACATCTTTGGCACCGACGGCACCTTCGTCCGGCGATTCGCGACCCAGGGCACTCTCAATTCGCCATGGGGTCTCGCGCTGGCGCCGTCGACATTCGGCAACTTCCATGGCGATGTGCTGGTCGGTGATTTCGGTGATGGCCTGATCAACGCCTACACCCCGTCAGGCGTGTTCCGCGGACAACTCAAGAGCGAGACCAACGCTCCGATCCAGATCGATGGACTTTGGGGCTTGCGTTTCGGGAATGGTGGTGCGGGCGGCGATCCAAACACTTTGTTCTTCGCCGCCGGCATCGGTGGTGAGCAGCACGGACTCTTTGGGACCATCCAGAACGTCGGCTGAGTCCTAGCAAAGCGAGGGGCGGCCCACCAGCCGCTCCTCGCTAAACGACGGGCGGGCGCTTGACGCTGTTGATGTCCCAGTCGAATCCTGTCCCGATTATCCTCAACGGCTGCTATCGCTGGACTTTCGGGTACGCGCCGGTCGCGCGGGTCACCTCTTTGAACAGGTGGCGGGTGCGGAGCATGTTGCGCGCTCGCAATCGGACCTCATCGCGGTCCAGCGGCTTGATCAGGTAGTCATCGACCTCGAGCAGAGCGGCTTTGCGAGCAACGCTGTCGTTGTCGGCTGTGAGGATGATCACCGGCAGATAACCCGCGTTGTCACGCGCCTTGCTGAGCCGCCGCAATAACGTGAGCCCGTCGGGCGGCGGCATGTGCAGATCCAGGAGAAGCAAATCGGGCGCGAATTCCTTGAACACCCTCTCTGCCTGGCTTGAATCGGTTACGCCGCGGATGTCGTCGGCAACGTCCTCGAGGAAGGCCTTCAGCAGGTCGATATTCGCGGGATCGTCATCCACGATGAGAATGCGCTGTGTCATCGGCCCGACGGTACCCCTGTCCGCACACCACCGTCAACACGCTTCAATCCTGAATCAGGGCGCTTTCGGATCAACCTGGTCTTTCACCCGTGCGCTGAAGTTCCCACGAACCGGCACGCCCAGACGACCTGCGAACTCTGTGATGCCATCGTCGCCGAACCACGAGGCGGAGCACCACACACCGACGGTGCCATCGGACGTCGCGAACAGGTAGCTCTTGTCCCACGTGCCTCCGGCACGACCTGGCTGGAAATGCAGGCCGCGGAACACGAACGCCACCTCCGATCGTCGCATGCGCCGGCCGTAGAGGGGATTGATGTATCGCACCTCCAACGCATCCGCTCTCATGACGGGCGGCCTGATCACGAACCAGGCGACGATGTCGCCCGTCGCGAGCAGCACCAACGGCAGCAGGCGGATCGGCCACGAGATCTCGGAGTTGGCGAGAGTCAGCAATACAAAGGCGACGGCTGCGACCAGGGTAAACAAGCCGCCGCCTCCGACGACCGCTCTCAGCAGGCGTGCCTGAGCGGGGTTCGCGGGAAGTTCGAAGCTGCCGTCGATGTGGTCGACGATGGCGCCAGTCTAAGGTCACGCTCCACAGGTTTCGCTGCACTCTGTATCTCTCGTTCATGCGCGCTTGACGTCGGCGTCGGCGCGGTACTTGTCGGTGAAGTCGCCGCGCAGCTGCACTCGCAGCCGCGCTCCGAAGGCTGCCATTGCGTCCGCTGAATACCACGACGCCAGGACCCTGATGGCGATCTTTCCGTCCCGGCTCATGAACAGGTAGCTCTTCAGCCACAAGGACCTCCGACCCTGGAACCACACCTCGCCCCGAACGATGGATTCGAGCTCTGATCGCGGCATCCTCTGGTCTCGGAACGGAGCCAGATAGCTGACCTCGTCCGGATCCGCCTTCAACGTGGGCGGTCCGCTCGACAACCAGCCAAGGGCCGCGAACGCGAGGATGATCACGAACAGCACGATGGCGATGATCTGCAGCCCGCCCGGGGCGTAAATGGATGTGTATGCGACCAGCGCGCCTCCGAGCGCCAACGACGCGATGGCGGTGGTCACGGCCCAGCGGCGCTGCCGTCGCGACACGCCGGGTTCCGGCGCGACCTCGAAGCTGCCATCGGGCGAGTCGATGATCGCGGCGAGCGAGTCGGTCATCGCGGTGCCACGCGCTCAGCTTAGGATCGTGTCTGTGGGATCGGGAGCGGTGTCGTGACTCCAGCCGGCTGGGTGGAGCTCGTTGTCGGGCTCGTGATCATCTTCGCGACCTTTTATGACCTGTTCCGGTCGATCGTCTTGCCCCGGCCATCCGTCAATCGGTTCCTACTCGTGCGCCTCCTCTTCATCGGGTTCTGGACTCTGTGGCGCTGGGTCGGCCGGCGTATACAGGGAGCGGCTCGAAGAGAGGCCTGGCTCGCGACCTTCGGCCCTTCGGCGGTGCTTGCGATGTTCGCGACCTGGGCGTTGGCCTTCATGCTCGGGTACGCGCTCATCCTCGACGGCCTCCGGACCCAGATCCGCCCCGAGCTTGACAGCTTCGGCGAGTCTCTCTACTTCTCCGCCACCACGATCGTGCCGCTCAGCTATGGCGACTTCGTCCCCATCGGTCTCGGCGCGCGCCTGGCGATCATCTTCGAAAGCGCCACCGGGGTCGGCATCGCGGCGCTGGTGATCACCCTTCTCTTCTCCCTTTACGCGTCGTTCCAGGCGAGAGAGGAGATGGTCGTCCAGCTCGATGCCGTGGCCGGCGCCCCACCGTCAGGCCTGCAGCTGCTGGAGACGGTGGCCGAGCGTGGGCTGCGCAGCGAGCTCATCGATACGTTCGACGAGTGGCGGGCATGGTCGGCTGCGGTGCTCGAGAGTCACCTCGCCTATCCGGTCCTTCTTTACTTCCGCTCCAGCCACGACAACGAGGCCTGGCTCAACTCGTTCGGGGCGGTGATGGACGCTGCCGCGCTGATGATCAGCACGGTTGACGAGGACGAGGAGGGACCGGCCCGCCTGATGTTTACGGTCGGCAACCATCTGGTCGAGGACCTGGCGTGGTACTTCCGGTACGGCGCGTCATCGACCGATCCGCTTGTCGACCGGGAGGAGTTCAACGAGGCTGTCGCCCGGCTGAAGGCAGCCGGATACCAATGCCATCCGGCAGAAGCCGCCTGGCAGTACTTCACCAAGGTCCGGGGCAAGTACGCCAGCCGGCTCAGCCTCATGTCTCAGCGCCTGGCGATTACACCGGCCCACTGGATCGGCGACCGCTCATACGTGCCTCACGCCGATGGCAGGGGCCGCTCGCACCGCAAGAAAAAGGTGCCGCAGCAGGCCTAGCGGATCACCCCGATCTGTGTCATGGCCGAGGGCGCCAGGAGCTCGATCGCCATTGAGGCCTCGGGCCGCCAGGGTTTGGTCACGGCGGCCGTGACAGATCCGCCTCCCACGCCCTTGATCGTGAACGAGCGCTGGCCGAACAGGCCCCTGGGAAACTTGGCCGATACGGTCGACCGAGCTTCGATCAAAGCGACATTGCTCGCCAGCCCGCCGTAGGCGCCGGCGATCAGCGCGATCACTCTGCGGTCGGTGACGGTCACGAAGACCGCCCCGCTCCGGCTGGCGGCGATCGCCGAGCCGATGACCCCAAACGCCGCTCCCGCGGCCACCGCGCCGGCTGACCGGTTCGTGCCCAGGAACGAAACCAACACACGTTCAGACGGTTCGAGGAGGCCGACGGTCGAGGCGCCGATGCGGGCCAGCGTCTTGACCATGGCCGGCTTGGGCGGCGGGGGCATCGCCCCCGACGCGCGAAGGCGGCTCGCCTGGCGCGACGCCTCGGCCGAGGCGGCCTGTGTAGGGTTCTCGGGCGCCCTGAGTGCGGCCATCGTGGCGGCGTGGACGGTGACCGCGTCGCCGCCGATGGCCTGCTGGCACCACGTGAACCACTGCAGGTACCGGGTCTCGAGGTCGGCCGCGGCCGGGGGCAGGTTGGCGGAACCGAAGCGCATCCCCGATCCGACCGGTGGCGTCATCCGATAGGCAAAGAAGAGGCAGGGGGCGGCGATCACGAGACCAACACCGATGAAGAGAGCCGCGCCCACGACCTCGTCGGACTGGTTGGCGTCCGGCTGGGCCAGCGCCGAGATCAAAACCAGCAAGCCGATGACCAGGACGATGCATCCGACGACCCCGCCGATGATCAGGACGACGCGACCCATCTAAACCTCACCCGGCGAGCTTGCCACGGCGCCGACCAATTTCATCCCCATCTCCGTTGATTTGGCGCAGGGAATGAAAGCTTTGGACGTCGATCTGGTCATGTACGCCGGGCGTCAGGCAGCCGAGGGGCGCTTCCTTAAAAGGAGGGCGGTCCGCCGCTTCCTGACGCTGATCGTTGCCGGGAGCCTGTGGCTGGCCGCCGCGGGGACCGTGCAGGCTGCCACCGCCGGCAAGCTGGACGCGAACTTCCAGCCCTTCACCTTCAACGTCCAGACGGCGACCAACCGGCAGATGCTGGCGCAGACATTCAAGGCCATCTCGACAGGTCAGATCGACCAGGTTTCGCTGCCGGAGGCCGTCACCTTCGGCGGCAGCGGCGACATCTACGTCGTCCCGGTCGATGCATCCACCGGCAAGCCCAGCACTTCCTACAGCAGCACGGCGCACTACTCCGGATTCGTCAACTGCTGTGCGTGGGTGGACTACACGATCACGCCCAAGTTTGCAGTCACCGCCACCAGCCAGTACGCGATCGTAGTGATGCCATCGGTCGGATCGTTCAGCTGGACCGTCTCCAAGATCCTGGACTACCCCGACGGCCAGCTCTGGATGGGCAACAAGCCATCGTCCTGGTCGTACTTCACGAACATGGGCTACGACTTCCCCTTCAGGACATATGTCGTCGCGGGTGCCGCCAACCAGGCTCCCGCGATCAGTGTCAACAACGCTTCGGTCCCCGTCGGGGAGGGCGCCGCTCCATCCAACAGCGGAACCTACGGCGATGCCGACGGCGACACGGTCACGCTGGCCGCCACCACCTCGGATGGCAGCGCGGCCGGGACGGTCACCCCCAACGCCGCCACGGGAACGTGGTCGTGGAAGGGCGCGCCGGCTGACGAAGGGACGAGCCAGACCATCACCATCACCGCCTCCGACAGCGCCGGCCTGAAGACGCCGATCACGTTCACGACCGTGGTCGGGAGCGTGACGCCCAAGGTCGCCATCTCCGGCGCGCCGGCCAGCAGTCCCGAGGGCAAATCGATCACGCTGACGGCTTCCGCCTCGAGCGACAGCGCCGAGGACAACGCGGCCGGCTTCAAATACGTCTGGGTGGCGACCAAGAACGGAGGCGCGTACGGATCTGGCACCGGCGCCACATTCGCCGTCAAGCCGAACGACGAAGGGGCTTACGTTGTGACGCTGCAGGCGACCGACGACGGTGGCCTCACCGGGACGGCGTCCGTGTCGATCGTCGGCGCCAATGTGCCTCCCACGGCTTCCTTCGTCAGCGTTACCCAGCCGACAATCGTCATGGTCTCCCAGGAATCGCTGACCTTTACGGGCACCTTCTCGGACCCAGGTGTGCTCGACAGCCATACGGTCACGTGGAAGTTCGGTGACGGCGGCTCGTCGACGACCGCGATTCCCGCCGGCGGCCCGACCACCTTCTCCACCACGCACTCCTACACCAAGTCGGGTTACTTCTACGCCGACCTGACCGTCACCGACGACGACGGCGGGGCGTCCAGTACGGTCGGCACCACGGTTGACATCCTGAGCCCGGCCGAGGCGATTGGCAGGATCGGCACCGTCGTGCAGTCCCTGAAGGGCCTCAACGCCGGCCAGAAGAGCAGCCTCCAGGTCAAGCTGAACGCGGCAACCGACGCCTACGCGCGCGGCAACGCCGGGGCGGCATGCAATCAGCTCGGCGCCTTCGTCAACGAAGTCGATGCCCAGCAGCAGGCGGGCCACATCACTTCGACCGAGCAGGGCATCCTGACCAGCGCCGCACGCGCGACCCAGCTGTCGATGGGCTGCTTCCGAACCCTGGTGGAGTTCCTTAGCGGCCTCTAAACTCCGGCCCGTGGCCCGGACCGAACTCCCGCCGGCCGACCTCCTACCCGTCCGCCGCGAGGCGACGCTCGAGTATCGATTGGTTCGCCTGTTCGGCGTGCCGCTCCTTCGCCTCGTCTTCAGATTCGACGTGCGTGGCAAGGAGAACATCCCGGGTTCTGGCAACTACGTGCTCATCGCCAATCATCTGAACTGGCTGGACGAGTTCGCGCTGCTGCTCCTGTTCCCGGTCGAGCCCCGCATCCACTTCCTCGCCGACCCGACCATCCTGGTCACGCGCAAGGTCCAGTGGTTCATCGTTCGCCATACCGGAGGCTTCGTGCCGGTGGATCGGGATCGCCACGGCGATCGCGCCCTCTTCCACCATGTGGATCGCGCGCTCGAGGTCGGAGGCTCGGTGGCGATCTTCCCGGAGGGCAACTACGGCCCGGGCGAGGGCGAGCTGATGCCCTTCAAGAAAGGGTTCGCCCATTTCGCGATCAAGGCGGGCGTCCCTGTGATTCCGGTCGCGCTGTCAGGGACCAAGGAGCTCTGGTTTCGCAAGCGGATCGAGGTGGTGATCGGGCAGGCGATGAGCCCCGTCGGCCAGACGCCGGAATCGCTCACGGCGGCCGCGTTCGAGCGCATCAGGGCGCTCATGCCCGCCTATCACGAGCAGCCGGGCCGCAAGCTCCTCCGCCGCCGGCTCACCAACCTCTTCTGACGGAAGTAGAATCGCGCCGATGGACCTCAAACCCGTCGGCATTTTCGAAGGCATGTCCCCCGGCGAGCTCAAGAAGGCCGCCAAGTCGATGCGCGAGATCCGGCATCCCGAGGGAGCGGAGATCATGATCCGCGGCGAGGGGGGTGTCGGGTTCCTGGTCATTCTCGAGGG
>WNGG01010736.1_pt1 | contig 13305 bp, 16 predicted proteins | sample 5400661 | NCBI WGS metagenome assembly WNGG01 (sample SAMN13153372, study PRJNA577476) | soil metagenome | isolation source: 100 cm soil or saprolite under Garry oak tree replicate 1 | place: USA:California | collected 2016-06-15
CGACGCTGCCGGATTCGACACGCACGATCGACTGGGAGAAGCTTCTCGGCCTGGCGCCTGACTACGTCGTGTTCAACGGCCGCGCGGCGGAGTACGCGAAGCACCCGATCAAGGTTCGCGTGGGTGAGCGGCTCCGAATGTACGTTGTGAACGCGGGCCCGAACCGCTGGTCCGCGTTCCACGTCGTGGGGGCCATCTTCGACCACGTCTATCTTGACGGGTCCCTCGCGCATCCCCTCGAAGGCGTGCAGACGATGAGCGTGCCGGTGGGGGGCGGGGTGATCTTCGAGGCGCGGCTGGCGGAGCGGGGGACGTATCCGTTCGTCAGCCACGCGTTCGCCGACGCGACCAAGGGGGCGGTGGGGATGTTCGAGGCGACGCCCTAGAGGAGTCGCCACTGGTGACTACAGTCATCGAGGTTAAACAATGACTGATTCAAGACGCATTGCGGGCCTGCTCGGTCCCACTCTTATCGCGCTCGCCATAACCGAAGCGATGAATCTTCGCGTCATGGCAGAAAACCGCGCTTCTGTCGGTCTGGTATACCTGAACGGCACGCTACTCTTTGTTGCGGGCCTGGCAATCGTCCAGGTTCACAATCGTTGGACGCGCGGCTGGCCTGTGCTGGTAACAGTCATGGGTTGGTTTGCCATTCTCGCCGGATTGGGGCGGATGATCGCTCCCCAGTCCACCACATCGGGCGCCGCCTGGGTATACGCATTGCTGATCGTTTCTCTCGCGATCGGGATCATGCTGACGTTCACCGGCTATGCACGACGAGAGACTTCTGAGGCAGCACTAGCCAAACCGGGGCGAGGCGGCAATGAGAAACGCGCTTAAGAGGAATTGTCCCAACCCCCTGATGCACGTGCTGACGTTCACCGGCTATGCACGACGAGAGACTTCTGAGGCAGCACTAGCCAAACCGGGGCGAGGCGGCAATGAGAAACGCGCTTAAGAGGAATTGTCCCAACCCCCTGATGCACGTACAGGGGGTCATGTGTTAGGACGGTCATGCAAGGGATTCTAAGTCGAGGTAACAGGGCACGCCGGTATATGAGACAGCACATCCTGGCAGTCGAGTCGCCCAGTTCAGTACCCTGGGGTGCCGGTTCGTTCCCGCAGGCGTGCCACAGAAAATGCCACAGCGCGTCTACGACTCTACGATCTCCGCGCGCTCGTCAGTGACCCTCAGCCATCCGGACACGGTCGCGAGCAGTCGCAGAACCTCCTCACGCGTGATCGTGCCCCGCTTGTACAGGCCCAGCAGCCTGAGGAGATCGAGAGTCCGCAGAACGAGAATGCCTATGTGCTTGGCGTGTTTGACCTGCTCGGGTGCTACGGGTTGGTCCTTCTCCTCCAGTGACCGCGCGTTCTTGATGTTCGTGTTAATGATGAGAATGGACGGGACGGCGGCGTCCAAGCCCGCGCGCTCGCGGTGGCTGTCCGCCTGGTTCACCTGCTCGCGCTTCACCCCAGCGTTCGTTCCCTTGACCTCGGCGAGGACGATGGGCTTATCATCGTCGCCCAGCACCTTGAGGTCCTCACGCAGTTCGTCCGTCGCGTCGAGCTTGAAACCGAAGCCCGTCTCCAAGAGGTGCCGCACGGCCTCCACCAGCGCGTAGTCGCTCGTGACGAGCACCCGCTTGAACAGCCGAAACGCGGCGATCTCCGCATCGAGCCCCGTGATCTCCGTTTCGAGCGCCGCCTTCCGCTCGAGCGCCTCGCCCTCCTTGTCGAATCTGTAGGCATCGACCCAGGAGGGAGTCTCGACGGCCAGCTTGCGGACGACCGCGACCAGTCCCCCAGCGAGGAGCGTGAAGAATTCCTTGGCCACGGGATTAGGCCCAGGAACCCTGTCGGGTATGGCCTGTGGAAGCTGCGCTGGGACGCAGAAGATCTGCTGCCCAAGGATCATCCCCACGAGTCGGTCAGCTACCATGGCGATGCGCTTTGCCTTCCACCCCCACGGGGTAACGAACCACGACCACGCAGCCCCGTAGAGGTCCAGGAACGGCTTGAACTCGCTGAGCACCGGCCTGACGTGTGGCACTCGAGTGTCGAAGTTATTACGGTAAAATCCGTCCGCGTGAAGGAAGTACTTCACGAGGTCGGTCCCCCGCAGATCATTCCCCGCGCTGTCTTCCTCGATGAACGGGTCGCACAGCAGGAAGCACGCAAACCCTCCCTTGTCCAAGAGGAGGTTCAGCTCCTTGATGCGTTTGGCGAGCTCGTCTCCAAAGATCTGAGCCTGGACGTGCTGTTCGCCCATCCAGTTCCTGGTGACCTTGATGGTCTCAAACGTCCCCTGACACACGATCACGCCATCGAACTCGTAGAGCCGCTTTGGTGTGTCGAACGGCTCGAAGTGGAGCGTGTAGTTCCGGTCCGGCAGGGTTTTGGCAGGTGCGACCACGCCCCTCCGCTCTGCGCCGTATACCAAGATGTGGAGGGGCTGGGGTTCTTCCGGGCGTGGGGCGCTCATCCTCAGGGTCCGTCAGTTCAGCCGAGGCGACGTGCCCTCAGCGAAGCTGTAGACCTGCGTGAACGGGTACGTCGCCGCAAGTCCGCAGACTGGGCACGTCAACGAGATCTTCGCGTCCGGCTCGGAGACGAGCTTCACCTTACCGCGGCTCGGGTCCGGCACCCACGGGACGTGCGCGCCGCAGCGCCCGCAGGTGACGCCCGCATGCCACTTCTTCTGTATCATCGCGATCGCCCGTCCCTACAGGGCGGCAACCGAGCAGCCCGGCACCTTGCCGTCGATGATATCCCGGCCGAACTGGATACCGCGCGCCACAGCCTCGTCGCGGGTCTTGAACGAGTTGCGCGCGCTACAGAGCTGCTCGCGCAGCTCTCGGCCGCGATCCCGTGCGATGTGCACCTCGAGGGTCCACTCAAGCGTGTCGCGTAGCTGCTTCGGGGTCGGGCGAACCCGGTAGCCCTCGTAGACAACCTCAGGGCTTGAACCGAGCTCCCTCACCTTCGCCAGCGTCTCCTCCGTCAGCGCGCCCAACCAGGGCACCATCCCCAGCGTCTGCTCCGTCAGCTTCCCTAACATACCCGAACACTCCTCTTTGATCTTAGACCTGGCTCCTGACCCAGGTGCCGAGCTCCCGCAGAGGCCGCTCCAGCGACGCGGCGGTCCGGGTCGCTTGGAGCTGCGTGCGCATGAGCGCGTCGTCGCCGTGCCCGCCGGGGAGCCAGCCCGTCCGGTAGTGCTCGGTGACCGCCAGCTCGGCGATGGTCACGAGGCGGAGCAGGTAGTCGGCCTGTCCCCGCGTGAGCGTCAGATTGAACGTTGTCGGGCTCGACGGCACGGCGTTCAAGTCCTACTGCGCACTGAGCAGGATCGTTCGCATGATGCTGTCGTCGCCGTGCTGAAGAGCGGCGACGAGGGTGTCGCACTCGTGCTCCACCGTCCGCGTGATGCTGGTGGTCCCGTCGCCGTTGGTGCGCTCGCTCGTGTCCACCGTGACCTGCGCGTTGCAGGCGGGGCAGTAGCTCGTGAGCTCAGGCTTGAACATACCGGGACAATCCTGGTAGCTAGGTCACTTTAAGCTTATCGGTTTTTCTTCGGGGTGGCAACCCTAGATGTAGCAAAGCCCCGGCGATGGTACCGGGGCGTGCCGTTGTCGCCGAGTCGGGTCAAGCTGCGCCGCGCAGCCTGATGCCCTCCTTTGTCACGATGTAGCGGCGGTCGAGGTCAGTAAAGAGCCGCTCGACCCGCGCGCGACACCCCGTGGGAAAGATCTTGAGCCCGACCCCGATCACCGCTGCCGAAACTGTCGAGCCAAAGCTACTGGCTCGCGCGTGTGGATCGTACAGGAAACAGCGGGCTGCTGGCTCGAAGAGCTCCAAGCCGAACCGGCTGCCCGCCAGCGCGGCGACCACGATGCCCGTTGCGACATCGGCCAGCTGCATCTGCGGACTGCGCTGCGAAGACGTTATCAGCGGCAGCCCGCTGATCCGGTCAAGGGTCTCGTACTCCGTGCCCAGAAGCATGTGTAGCGAGAAGCCGTCGATCAGCGCGTTCCCCTCTGCCCGGCTGCTAAACTCGTCTACGATGATCAGCCCGCAGTCGTCACCCGACTCTAGGCACGGCCGCTGAAAGCGCTCGGCCAGAAACTTTAGCTGGTTGGTCGCCGCCCAGCGAATTGCGCGCTCTACGGGCCAGCCGTGGAGGCTGAGACCATAGCACTCGTTGAGGAAGTGCACCGCGCACATGACGCGCGCGCCGTTGCGCTCCAGGACCCGCAGGGCGTCACGATAGAGGTCGTGGCGCACGCCCTTGAACCTGGCGCGGAGGAAGTGGCCGTGCGGCGGTGCCCACTTTAGCTCCGCGTTCTGCGGGACGCCATATTCCTTCTTGAGCGCGGCGACCTCGTCGCCGACGCGCCGCATGACGTCCGCGTCAATGCAGTAGCCACCGTACCCGAGGACGCGCTCATCGCTGCGGTAGCTGTCGTCCAGAAACAGGATTCTCATGGGCGCCCGCTCCCCTCGCCCCGGCTGTCCAGCGCGCCAGCGATCTGCTGGATTTGCTCGGCCTTCTTGGCGATGTCCGCGGTGACCTCGAGCGCGCCCTCCTCGATGGCCAGCAGGAGAGCGGGAATCTTGTCCGCCGCTGCCAGCTTCACCTCCCGCTGCGCCTCGCGAAGCAGCGTGATTGCACCGATGTCGTCGCCGTCGAAGAACTCCTGGTATCCTTCCGCGATCAGCAGCGCCCACTTCCCCTTGTGCTTGGCGTAACCTAGCTGGCGCACAAAGGTGAGTTCGTACATCGTCTGTTTTTCGCCGTCACCGCTGTCCTCGTTCGCAACGAGTTCCTTGAAGCGCTCGACCTCGACCCAGGCTGAGACACCAAGGCGCAGGGCGTTCAGGGCCGATTCGATCTCTATGATCTGCTTCGAAAGAAGGTCGGACGCCTCGTTAAGGGTCTTTGAGAGACCGGCGAGGCGCTTGAGGGCGGGATCGTTCTTCATATCGTAGTATCCTCTCTGGACCAGGTGCCGCATCAAGGTCCATCAAAGAGAAAATCCTCTCGGACCGTCCTCGGTCCTCAAGGGCCCCTTCGAACCGGACAGGCTCGATCGGGGGATGGTGCGGCGCCAGCCTTCCAGCTGGCCTCATCTTCGTAACAGGAAGCGTACCCCGGCGCCCATAGGGCGTCAAGGGAAGCGCGCGTGGCGTCGGTGATGCTGCCGGGGTGATCCCGGCCTGCCGCCGTGGTGCCAACCGTGGTGCCAACAAGAACGTTTCTAGCGAGCGCTCATCGTCGCTCGCCCCACCTAACTCCTTGAAAACACAACGGCCAGCGCTGGCCTGCGCTGGCCGTGCAGGATTACGAATCGAGAGCTCTACCACTGAGCTACGGTGGCGGTCCCCTAACTTAGCGACAGGCTTTTCTACGCGGTACTCCCTCCGCCTCGACCAGGTAACCCTCGAACGGCAGTCGTTACAACGGCACCCAAACAGTCTTGAGCTCCTCACCTTTTGCGAGCGTGACGTCGGCAACGGCGCGACTATCCTTCAACGACGGTGTGACGCTGACTGCGCGAAAGCCTGCGTTGCCTCGTAGGGCCTGCTCCACCGCTGCCCGAAGGGACACCTTCCCCTTGGCCATCGCCGCCTTCTGGCTCTGTGCGGCGGTGTAATCTTCGCCTTCTGCAATCGGCTCGGCCTTGACGACCTTACCGGTGTTGTGGTCTACGATCACCTCGAAGAACTTGCCGTCTTTGATCGTGTAAACGGAGAGCTGCAGCTTGCCTTCCTCCATCTCGAACTTGGCGGAAATCGGCTGGCCGTGACTGGCGCTCGCCGCCAGACCACGCTCGAGCGGCACCCGAGCGCCCAGAACCGCCTTTGCGACCGCAGCCTGGTTCCCCTCCTGCTCGTCTTTGTCCTGGGCCGCGAGCGTGCTCCCCCAGGACGCCGCTGTCGCGGCCAGAACCGGGACAAGCCATGCCTTCCTCGTCATGTTCATGTGACGCCCCCGATCTCGGTGTAGTGAACTGATGCCCTAGCCCGCTTTCTTGACGTTCATCTTGTCCAACGCGGCCCGGAGTCCGTGCGCCAGCTTGAGCGCGTCGTCGTTCGCCCAGTAATGCATGAAGAAGAGGTGCGGGCTGTCGGTCAGCATATGGCTGTGGAGGGCCGTGATGGCGATGCCGTTGTCGCGCAGGGCACGGATCACGGGGTTCACCTCACTCCCGATCAAGACAAAGTCCCCGGTGATCGCTGCTTTGCCACCACCCGTCGGCTGGAAGTTGATCGCCGTCGCCAGGCCCATGGACGGAGGGACATCGATCCCGTCAGCCGTTATCGTTTCCGCGCGCGGTACGCCCACCTGGTACACGCCGCCGTTCACCCTGCCATGAAATCCGAGTATCTGCCCGATCTGAGCGGTGTCGATACCCAGGCTCGCCGCGGGCGGCGCCGCGGGGGCTGCGCCGAGCGGTGTGCCCGTTAACGCGAGCCCGGCATGGACCGCGGCCGCAAGCTTCGCCGGCGTGCCGTGCCCGCCGATGTGCATGTACATCACGTGCGGGGACTCGTGCAGCAGATGATTGTGCAGCGCGGTCTGCTCGATGCCGCCTACGTGGAGCTTCGCGAGGACCGGGCCGACTTCGGCTTCGAGCAGCACCAGGTCGCCCATGAGCACCGCCTCGGTATCGTTCACCTGCTTGAACGCGACCCACGAGCCGAGCGCTAGCGCAGGCTTCAGTGCCACGCCCGCGGCGGTAACGTGGAGGTCGCCGCGCGGCATGCCGACCTTGTAGGCCCCGTCCGGCTGCAAAGTGCCGGACTTGCCGAGCCCCACGTCCACCTGCTTCCAGTCGATGGGCGCGGGGGGCTGCTGCGCGTGCTGGCGTGCGGGCACGATCAGTAGCAGCGCGACGAGCGCCGAGCAACGTTGACCCATGTCTCCTCCCGTGAGGTGATCCCGGTCCAGCGGAGCCTTGCTGCGAGATTTCTCGCATGATACACTAGCCCGACGACTTCCGGGTCAAGATAAGGCGCAGGTTGCAACGTCTCGGCGCCGCCGCGATCGAGGGGAGGCGCCGTCCATGGCCGACGAGCGAGCCAGCTTGCGCGCGTTGCTGCTCTACTTCCTGCGGCTCGGTACCTTGGGGTTCGGCGGGCCGATCGCGCTCGCCGGGCACATGGAGCAGGACCTCGTGGAGCAGCGCGGCTGGATCAGCGCGCAGGAGTACAAGGAGGGCCTCGCCTTTGCGCAGCTCGCCCCGGGCCCGCTCGCGGCCCAGCTCGCGATCTACCTCGGGTGGGTGCGGGGCCGGGTGCTCGGCGCTACGCTGGCGGGGATCGCGTTCGTGGCGCCCTCGTTTCTCATGGTCCTCGTGCTGTCCGAGCTGTACGTCCGCTTCGGCGGGCTGCCATGGATGCAAGGGCTGTTCTACGGGATCGGTGCCGCCGTCATCGCCATTATCGCCCGCAGTGCGCTGAAACTCGTGCGGATGACGCTGGGCCGAGATCACCTGCTCTGGATTCTCTTCGCCGTGAGCGCGGCGGTGACGGCCTGGACCGAGTCCGAGATCATCTGGGTCTTCGTGGTGTGCGGGCTCGTGCCGATGCTGCTCCGAGGACGGCGGACGACTCCGGCGACGCCCGCGCTCGCGCTTCTGCCTGTCGCTCCGGGGATCGCCGCCAGTCTCGGCGGCCCGGCGTCGGTGGGAGTACTCTGGAAGATTCTTACGTATTTCGCTGGCGCCAGCCTGTTCGTGTTCGGAAGCGGGCTCGCGATCGTGCCGTTCCTGTACGGGGGAGTAGTCCGCCAGTTCCACTGGCTCACCGAGCGGCAGTTCATCGATGCCGTGGCCGTTTCAATGATCACGCCGGGGCCCGTGGTAATCACGGTAGCGTTCATCGGCTACCTCGTGGCAGGACTCGCGGGTGCGATCCTCGCCGCGGTCGGCGTCTTCCTACCGGTGTATCTCATCACCGTGCTCTTGGCTCCCCACTTCCATCGCGTGGCGAAGAATCTGCAGGTGAAGGCGTTTGTGGACGGGGTCACGGCCGCGGCGACCGGGGCCATCGCTGGGGCCGCGGTGATCCTCGGGCGGCGGGCGCTCATGGACGGGCCAACGATCCTCATCGCGCTCGTGACCTTGGCGCTCCTCCTGGTCCCCAAGAAGATCCCGGAACCAGTGTTGATTCTCGCCGCGGGAATTGTCGGGCTCGTGCTTAAGGGCATGTGGTGAGGACGCGCGTCAGCATCGCGCTCGCGGGGATCAGCATACTGAGTCGCATGGGAGCGGCTCAACAGGATAACTCGGGAGGCAGGAGAGCGAGCTCCGCGACGATTCGAGCGACGCTGATCCGAGCGCCGGTGACGCTCGATGGCAGGCTGGACGAGCCGTTCTGGGCGTCGGCAGACTCGATCGACGATTTCCGCCAGCGCGAACCGCTCGCGGGATCCCCCGCCACCGAGCGGACGGTCGTCAGGGTGGCGCATGACGCCAACGCTCTCTACATCGTCGTGCGCTGCTACGACTCCAACATGCACGGCGTGCGGGCCAGCCAGCTCCGGCGGGACGCCGATCTTTCGAGCGACGACAACGTCCGGCTCCTGATCGACAGCTTCGACGACCGGCGCAGCGCCTTTGTGTTCGCGACCAATCCGAACGGCGCCCTGTGGGACGCGCAGTTCTCAGGCGTCGACGACTTGAACGAGAACTGGAACGGCGTGTGGGACGTCGCCGTCTTGCGCGACAGCGCCGGGTGGACGGCGGAGTTCCGCATCCCGCTGCTCGCGCTGCGGTTTCACGCCGGGACCAACCCGGAGTTCGGGTTCAATGTCCGGCGCTTCATTCGACGGAAGAACGAGGAAGACCTGTGGCGCTCGTACCGCCGGGCGCAGGGGTTCTACCGCCTCAACAATGAAGGAACTATCACCGATCTCGCTGATCTGCACCGCCCTCACGATGTCGAGCTGTACCCGTACGCGCTCGGTCGCGCCGTGGAGACGGAGCACGACAGCGTCGGCGGGGAGACAACGGGCGGTTATTTCGGTGGCAAGGGCGGGGTCGACGCCAAACTCGGCATCACGCCGACGTTGACCACGGACGTCACCGTCAACACCGACTTCGCACAGGTGGAAACCGACCAGCAGGTCATCAACCTCACCCGATTTCCGTTTTTCTTCCCCGAGAAGCGCCAGTTCTTCCTCGAATCGAGCGGCTTGCTCGACCTCGGCACGCCGGGCCGCGTGCAGCTGTTCTACTCGCGCCGCATCGGCCTCGACACCAGCGGCGCGCCCGTGCCGATCCTCGCGGGCGGGCGCGTATACGGGCGGCTCGGGCCATGGAGGATCGGTGTCCTCGACGCCCAAACCGGCGGGGCAGACAAGGCCAACGACGCGGTCGTTCGGGTCCAACACGACCTGTTCGATCGGTCGTACATCGGGGCGATCGGCACGCTCCACGCAGTATCCGGTGGCCAAGGTGTGCAGCGGGCAGGCGGCGTGGACCTGGACCTCCCGCTCGTAGCCCACGGGGCCAACCTTGAACCCAAGTTCTGGATTGCCGGCAGCCAAACGCCGGGGATGCCTGGGACCCCCTTTGCGTGGCGGCTCTCCACCGATAACCCGAACGATCTCTTCGACAATTTCGTCTCACTCTACCGCATCGACTCGGGGTTCGCCCCGCCCTTGGGCTTCGTCCGCCGCACGGGGATCTGGGAGACGACTGGGCACGTGGACTTCATGCCGCGGCCCAGGGTGCTGGGCATCCGCCAGCTCGACCTCACCTTTCCCATCCCGAGCTGGGACATCATTGCGAACGAAACGGGCTCTCTCTTGCGCAGCGCGGACTGGCAGACGGCGTGGTTCGAATGGCGGGTGTTCGGAGGCGATCGGCAGAATGGCGATCACTTCGAAATCAACTTCCAACGCCTCATGGACGCGCCCAGCGGCACCTTCGAGATCTTCCGCGGCGTCGTGATCCAGCCCGGCCGCTACTGGTGGTCGCGTTATGAGCTCCAGTATTTCATGAACACGGGCCGCCCGTTGAGCCTCGGAGCGTTCGTGAACTGGGGCGCGTTTTACGGTGGTCATAGCACCGATCTCGAGCTTACGGCGGCGTGGCGCGCAGGTGGCCACCTCATCCTGAGCACCGATCTGACCCGGACGAAAGCTGAGCTGCCGGTCGGCGCGTTCACGGCGGTATTGTCGGCGAGCCGGTTGGAGTACGATTTCAATACCCGCACGAGCCTGCTCGCATTCGTGCAGTACGACAATGAGAGCGAGCGCGTCGACTTCAATGTCCGCTTCCACTGGATACCCGTGATTGGGGACGATGTGTTCGTGGTGTGGAACTCCGGGTACACCACTGAGCCGCTCGCGCGGTTTCGCTTTCCGGACACCCGGGCCCTGGCTCGCCCGCTCAACGGGGCCTTCGTCGTCAAGGTGGTGCACCGTCTCACGCCTTAGGGAGGATAGCTAATGCTCACGCGCATTCTCACTACTTTCGTGCTTGCAGCGACACCGCAGGTGCTGACCCCAACCTGCAACCTTGCCGGTCCACCGGTCGAGACCCACTGGTCGGGGGCCATTGCGCCGGCGTCGAAGGCCGAGGCGCCCCTCCGCGCGGTCGCCGATGTGCCGCTCCCGGGGAGCGCGTCTCGCTTCGACTACCAGAGCCTCGCGCCCGCATCCGGGCGACTGCTCATCTCGCACATGGGCGCAGGGCAGCTTGTCGTCTTCGACGTACGCGCTGGACGCGTCATCGCCAATTTGGACGGGTTTCACGTACGCGCTGGACGCGTCATCGCCAATTTGGACGGGTTTCCCACCGTGACTGGAGTCCTCGCGGTGCCGGCCGAACGCCGGGCGTATGCTTCCGCGACGGGCGATCACGCCGTCGTCGTTGTGGACGATTCCACCTTTCGGATCGTGGCGCGCGTCCCCGGGCCGCGGTTCCCGGACGGGATCGCGTATGCGCCCGAGGAGCGGCGGGTCTTCGTCTCGGACGAATCAGGGCGGCGGGACTTTGTAATCGATGCAACGACCAACTCCGTTGTAGCCCAGGTCGAGCTCGACGGAGAGGCGGGAAACACCCAATACGACGCCAGCTCGCACTGTGTGATCGTGGCGGTGCAGACCGCGAACCAGCTGGCGGTGATCGACGCGGCAACCGCCACGATCGTTCGTCGCATCACGCTCGACAAGGCGGTCCGGTACCCGCACGGGGTCTACATCGACGCACCGCACCGGCTGGCGTTCATCGCGGGTCAGGAGAGCGGGACGCTGGGCGTGCTGGATCTACGGACCCTTCAACTGCGTCAGGTGCTGCCAATCGGGAGCGATCCTGACGTCCTGGCGTTCGACCCAGCGCTCGGCCGGCTGTACGTGGCCGCCGAGTCCGGGGTCGTGGCGGTGTTCGAGGAGCGGGACGGATTGCTCGGGCAGCTCGGCTGGTACCGGGCGCCCCGGGCCCACTCGGTCGCGGTCGATCCCGCCACGCACCGCGTCTATCTGCCGCTCACGGACGTGAGCGGTCATCCGGTCCTCCGGGTGCTGGTGCCGAGCGATTCCCACTGAGCGACTGCAGGAGGAGCACATGAACCGAACCCGTCGATTCGCTGTGACGATGTTGGGCGCGATCACCCTGAGCAGCGTCCTTGGCGCTCCTAGACGCCCAATTGCCACGGCGCCCATGCGGCTACAGGGACAGACGGCGTCGGCCGTCACGTGGCACTTCGATTCGCTGCCTGCAGGCCAGCCACCGGCCGGCTTCTCCTTCGGCCGTACTGGCGGCGGCCGCGTGGGCCGCTGGATTGTGCAATCAGCTTCAGACGCGCCGAGCCCGCCGAGCGTCCTGGCCCAGGTCGACAGCGACCGTACCGACTACCGGTTTCCGGTCGCGGCCGCACTGTCGCCGAGTTTCACGGATGGCAGCGTCTCGGTGAAGTGCAAGCCGGTGTCGGGGCACGTTGACCGGGCGTGCGGTCTCGTGTTCCGGTATCAGGATGAGAACAACTACTATCTGACGCGCGCCAATGCGCTCGAGGACAACGTCCGCTTCTACTACGTGAAGAACGGCCGCCGGATCCAGCTCGCCAATTGGAGCGGAAAGGTCACATCCGGCGCCTGGCACGAGCTGCGCGTCGAGTTCCAAGGGGATCATGTGGAGGCGTACTGGGACGGTTCGAAGCGGATCGACGCGCACGACCACACGTTCAGCGGTTCCGGTCGCGTCGGGGTGTGGACCAAGGCGGACTCTTACACGCTGTTCGATGACCTCATCGCGAAACCGCGCGGGTCGTGACCAGGCATCGAGCTGATTCGACCCCGGATGCTCAACGACGACGACCCCTGAGACGCACCCAGGGGTCGTTGCGCCTTGCCACTTCCTATCGAGAGCATCGCCGTCGCCGGCACCTGATGCTAGTGGAGCAGTCCGGCAGGTGTTTCTCCGGCCCCACCCATGGCGGCGTTGTTCTTCGCCACGATCACATACGCCCCGGCGAGCACGGCCGCAATCAGCAGCGCCAGGATTGTCGGAGTGTAGGTTCGCTTGTTCATAACTGAGTCCCCCGGGTTCTACCGCAGTGAGAGCAACGCCGGTTTGCCGTTCTGTATCACCCACACCGCCGGCCTGGACTGGAAGTTCCCGCTCCCCGGCGCTTTGGTCAGGGTGCCAGCCGTCCCCTCGTACGTTGCAATGTTGCGGATATACACGGCGGGATTCTCCCCGCGCTCGAACGCCTGCACGATCATATTGAAATCGTCGTAGGCGTAGGGCATCATGTGAGTGGCAAATCGGGTGCCGGGATGCTGTTTCTCAAATCGCTGCTTGAATCCGATATCCCGAAGATCGCTGTCGGTGTACCACGCGCCTTCGAACAGCTCCGGCCGCTGAGTAACCGATGGGGCCACGACCGAAGCAATGTTGCGGATCTTGTCGTCGAACAACTGTTGGCCCAGCAGCTCCAGCTGCGGGCTCAGCGCTTCAACAAAGTAGACGTCGGGGTTCGAGGCCCGGGCTTGCGCGATCATCGATCGGAAGTCAGTGACCGAATCCGCGAATTCCTTGACGTAGGTGATCGGGAGGCCGACGCGTGCCAGTTCGGCCTTGAGCGCCGCAACGTGACCATGGATGCTCGGATAGTCCTGCGTGAGGAGCGCGATTTGCCGGATGCCCCGCCGCTGCGCTTCCTGCACCCACTGAACAGCTTCGGCGTCCGGCGACGGAATGTTCGTGAACGTGTAGGCGCCATCGCCGATCGAGGTGACGCTGCAGACGCACGTATGAGGAATCCGCGCTGCGGTCGCTAACGGCTTTG
>WNGG01007289.1_pt1 | contig 13304 bp, 10 predicted proteins | sample 5400661 | NCBI WGS metagenome assembly WNGG01 (sample SAMN13153372, study PRJNA577476) | soil metagenome | isolation source: 100 cm soil or saprolite under Garry oak tree replicate 1 | place: USA:California | collected 2016-06-15
CGCCAGTCTCGTAAGCCTGCAGATACTCGGAGCGCAGGCCCGAGAGGTCGACGTCGGCGCCGTGCTTGCGCTGGAGCTCGGCCACGAGCGCAGCATAGGAGCGCTCGCCAGGCTTGAGCACGCGCGCCGGCGCCGGCTTCGGGGCTCGGTGCGGCGCCTCATCGTTGAAGCGCTGCCATGCCACGTACGAGCGCTGCAGGTAAGCGAGCATGGCGCGGTCGTCGCCATTGTCGCCCCACGGCGCCGGATGCATCGCCTCTGCGGCAACGAGGTCGGGCGCCTTGCCCGTCACCCGGTAGAGGTCGCCGGGTACGTAGTCACGCGGCCAGTCGCGCGACGGCCTGATGCCGCCATAGGCGAGCACCGCACGCCGACACTCCAGCCAGTCGAGAGAGTCACGCTCGACCGCGCGCGAGGCATGACGCATCCTTTCGGTGTAGTCGAGCTCGGCCGCCACGTCCGCGAGTAGGTCGACGCTCACGCACTCGCCTCCGGGTATCGCGGCGCAGGTTCGCGCTCGGCCGTGAACGCACGGTCGCGAGCGCATTCGTCGCAGAAGAGATCGCCGTAGCGGTCCATCCAAATCACTTCACCGTCACGCGACCGCGTCTGGCAATCCCAACAGGGATCGCAGCCCCACGGCCCAGCGTGACGCAGCGTGAACGTGTGCCCGTAGCCGCCGAGGTTGATCGTCAAGGTCTCGGCCATCGTCTCGACTCCTTAGAGAGTCACGCGGGCGCGAGTGTCACGCACCACCGTCACGCAATCTCCCACGCTTATGTATCACATCGCGTTATGCTTGTCAACCCATGATTTGCGCAGCGTCGCTTACTTCTCTTCTGTAGCCGACGTATGACAACCCCATGACGCCAGCACCCTCACCTCTCCATGCCTCCTCTTTCGTCTCCCCAGCACGTCACCACCAGCGTCATACTCCCCACTCGACTGTCCCCTCCTCTCCAGGCTTCGTGCGCGTAGCTGCGTGTGGTGGCTCCGAGTGACGCTGAGCCACCCTCTCGTCAGGCTTCACATCACCTCGTGCTCGCGTGCGCGGGCGCCCATCTGCGCGGGCGTCTGTAGGCGTCCGGGGAGGCGACTGCGGGGGTTTTTCCTGGGACTGTGAGTAGTGTGGACTGGAGCACGCACACCGCCCGGAGATCCGCATGATGGTAAGGTGACGGCACCAGAGCGCCCTGGTAAAGGCTGCACGGGGGGAGAAGCGACTGCCGAGCGTGGTCCGTGACGGGCGGATGAGCCTCTCCCTCACCACCAAGGGTCGCTACGCTCCGAGGTAAATCTGCACATAACGGGGGTTTGGGGGTACGTCACGCGCTCCAATCACGATGACGCTCGGCCCAGTTCGGTGCTCGCGTTGACCAGCCTGTGTTTTACCCGGTCCGCGCCCCTTCTACCTGCCGACTGACGCTCGCTTTTCCTTTTGCCGACGGATGGATTCCTGGATGAGAGTGACGGGGAAGGTGACGCGACAACGTGGGTATCCAGCGCAACCGTAGAAGTGGCCATGGCGACCGCAGCGCTTGACCAACAACTGACCGCAAGTAGGGCACTTAGGTTGGGGGTCGGGTGCGGGCATGAAATGTAGCTTCACGTGCGCGGTTTCGTCAGCACCGGACGCACGACCGTAACCACGGACAGGACGCAGCGCTGCCATCAGTACGGCCTGACCGGCCGACCATGAGAGCTCCGCCGTGGATACCACTGAAAGCGCCAGTCGATCAGCCAGCGATCTTGAAGCCCAGGTAGAGTCACGCGCAGACAGCGCAAAGAAAAGCGCGGTGGAGCGTGCCGATTGTGACGCCTCACCTCGCGCGCTTGAATAATCTGGTAAGTGGCGCCGTACGTACCGTCCCGCAGTAGCGAAGCAACAAGATCGCCTGGCGCCGGAGCGCGCACAGCCTGGAACTGGTCGTACTCGGTTAGGTCCAGGGTGATGCCGACCGTCCTCACGCCCGCACCAATTCTCGGTTTTCCAATGCTTTAGTACGGCCTACCAGGGCGACCGTGGTGGGCGAGGGAGTCGATCTCGATGAACTCGTCAGCCGAGTAGGCAGTGTAGGTGCGCTCGCCGTCCTGCACGATGCGCCGGCGGAGGAGGCGCCAAGCAGACTTTTCCCCACCTTCCACAGCCTTCTCCACATAGAGGCCATCGCCAGGGAAGCGCTGGAAGTCGAGAGGGAGCGTCACTCCAGCACCTCGGTGGTGCCACAGCGCGAGCAGTGACGGGCAACAATCACGAAGACGTTCCAGCCGTCAGGCGACGCAAGGTCGATGCCGGAATTAAGTTGCCAACGATGGCGCCCATGGCCGCAGGTCAGCCAGCGCCAGAAAACAAACAACACCGCCATCCAACTCCGAAGAGACGAACGGCGGTGCTGTGCACGGTCGGGTTGTGTGGACCCTTCGCGGGTCACTTTAGCAAAATTCAGTGAAGTCGTCCACACAAGGCGGGATGATGCGCTTGCCATCAAGCGTTGTCAAGGCCATACTGCCGAGCGAGGTGAAGACGTGCGACGACGGCAGCCGCGGCAGAAAATCAGGCGCTCCCAGCTTGACTACCTCCTCCTCGAGGTCTTCGGTCCTCGCTACCTCCCGGATGAGGTTGCTGCGCGGATTGCCCTCCGCGCCGAGTTCGCCCGCGGCCTCGCCGACGCCTTTGATCGCCGCACCGATCTGGGACCGCCTCGCCCCGCAAAGATGGAGGCCATAGTCGCCTGAGCGAGCAGGCCGGCGGCGGCGCTCTCTTCATCCTCGTCGCCCTGCTCCTCGCCGTGCTCTGCGCGCTGGCGATCTACGAAGCCTGGACGCTGCTCACGAGTCGGCCGCCGATCACCTGGTTCGCTCGCCTCGGCGTCGCCGACCATCCCCGCTTCGCCTTCGTGGTCGCCTTTGTGATCGGGCTCCTCGGCGGTCACTTTTTTTGGCGCTAAAGGAAAAAGCCGCCGAGCCAGCCCTTAGTCGACCTCGGACTCGCAACAGCGGCCTCGTCACTGCGTTCTTGGGAGATTGCGGTGACTAGAGCAAGGTACCACGGCCGGGGGCATAATGGGCGCGATCGTGCCCCTGCTCGAATTCGTCTTCTTCGTCGGCATCTTTTTGATTTTCGTCGGCGCCACCTGGCGGGAGGACGCGTGAAGCAGCGGTTTCTTGAGTGGTGTCGTTGGCTGCAGTGGGGCGCGTGGACTTTCGAGCGCGGCATCGACATTGACCAAGACGGCGACATCCGCGGCTCAGGCTTCATGTTTCGGCTGGAGTCTCCGCGCTGGCTGCGTCGCTGGGCGGCACGGCAGCTGCCCCCGTCGACAGAGGAGGAGCTGCGCTTCCGGCGTGCCGACATCAGCGACGTGCTGTTGGAAAGCCTGTTGAGGCCAACGATGTTTCCAACAGGCACGCAGGGCGACTTTCAGGGCGGTGGCTTCACATGGACTGAGGACGAACTTCAATGAAGCCTTGGCTCCTGCTCGCGGTCTTCATCGCCATGCTGCTGGTCAAGCGCCGTCTGGCGCCGGATCCGCTGGTGGAGGTCGATCGTGCCGCTGCGAGGTAGCGTCGGCGACCGGATCCGCGAGCTCTACCACGCCGAGCGCGAAGGACGAGCGAGCGTGGCCCACCGCCCGCGCGCACAGAAGATCGCGATCGCGTTCGAGTCTAAGCGCCGCGAGAAGCGCAAGCGCAAGTGAAGCGCTGCTCGATGTGCGAGATCGGGATCCACTGCCGCGGCGAGTCGCGCCAGGTCTGCTTCTGCGAGTGCGACTCTGACGACTGGGAGCCTCCGTAGTTGTGCGTTCACTGCGGCTGCGGAGAACCAGCGAATCGCCATGGCAACGCTGACTCGATCACCGTCGGCGACGTCAACAAGGCGATGAAGGTCGGCGCCCACAGCAAGGGCGTCGGTGGCACCGCGACCGAGATGAAGCGCATGGTGCAGACGCACGCTCGACGCAAGCGCAAGTAGTGAGCCTCCTCGACGACGTAGAGTTCCCGGCTCCGATCAGCGAACGCGTCCTCCACAGCGATCGCTACATGGAGCGTGTCACCGCCGACATCCCCGGCTTCCTGAAGAAGTATTTCGACTTCCCCAACGAGGCGTTCCCCGAGAAGCGCATCCACTCGGCGCTGCTCGGCCGCGAGATCGGCCACCTACCTCACGTCACCTACGCGCTTGAGCGCATGCTCAAGGGAGGTCACCTCGTCTTTCGCTGGTTCACTGATGGCGGCAAGTCGAAGACGATCACCTTCTTCTTCCCCATCCTCAGCCTCGCGGCCGGGCCGGACGAAGCGCACATTCTCGTCTGTGACAACTTCGATGACTCCAAGAGACGCATCCAGCAACTCGAGCGCGAGCTGGAGACGAACGCACTGCTCACCGACGACTTCCCCTGGCTCAAGAAACCGGCGCGTCCGAAGTACGGCAGCATGGTCACCTGGTCACGTCGGGAATTCACCGTCGCCGGGCGCTCATCCAACCGCCCCGATCCTTCCATGTACGCGGCTTCGATCAGCGCCGGCGACGTCCGCCAGCGCCGCGGCAAGTTGCTCGGCGACGACATCGAGGGCAAGGACGCGCGCCTCCGCGCGAGCGTGCGCAAGGAGCTCTACGACTTCGTCAAGCTCGAAGCGATCCGCACCTGGGAGGACCTCGCCGAATCGAAGCGTCCTCTCCTCTGCTGGGCGGGCACCCCCTACGACGTCGACTCCATCTACATCAAACTGCCCAACGAGGACCCCGACTACGAGGTCATCACCGTGCCCGCCTACACGATTCCGTGGCAGCGCTTCGGTGGCTACACCCACATGAAGCTCGCCGACGGCACGCAGTCGAACCAGAAGACACCGTGGGAGGAGCGGGCGAAGCTGATCCCCGACCACGTCTTCACCTGGCCGCGCAAGCGGATGAAGATCACTAAGCAGGACCCGCTGCTCGGCAAGGGCATGACCAAGCTGCAGTTCTTCCTCGCCTACCTCCTCGACCCGACTGGCGGCGACCCCGCGCGGCTATCCAGTGAGCAGATGGCGAAGCTCGTCGAGGAAGCGAGCTTCAAAGGCGATGACTCATGGATCACCGTCGCCTCACTCGACCCCGCCGCCGGCGTGGGCGAGGACTACGCGGGCATCTCGGTCGTGCGCCTGCGCTGGCCGAAGGACGACAACCTACCCGAGGTGCAGCTGCTTGAGGCGCATCGCCACGAGGGCGGGCTGTTCGAGCACTCCAACTTCGCCGCCGACCTCTGCTGGAAGTACCCGGAGACGGAGAAGGGCCAGAACGAGGGCCGACCCTGCCGGCTGGTCTACGAGTCGAACGCGCAGCAGGGCGGCACCTACAAGGACTGGTTCCGCAATGTGCGACCGGAAATCCGCCTCGTTCCGTTCTACACTTCCGAGGGCGCCAAGTTCGCCGAGGATATGGGCCTGACAGTGATCCGCACGCTCGTCACACAACACCGCCTTGGCGTGCCCGAGTCACAGATCACTTCCGAAGGCATCGAGACATTTCTCACCGAGGTCCGCGACCTCGGTCAGCACGGCTCCGAGCGCGAGCACGATCACATCGCGGCAAGCGTTTGGTTCGTGGTCCGCTGGCTCTGGAAGCAGGTCAAGACCATGCAGGTGGGTGATCCCTTCCAGGACTCGCGCCGCTTCGTGAATCGACGGCCAGGCATGTTCCGCTCCCGCACGCACCTGGGGGCGACGCGGTGGCGCAGCTAGACGACGCCCCCTTCCTCGACAAGAGCCTCAACGTCAAGGAGATCCTCGAAATCGCCGATCGCCGCATGCGCGCACTGCGCTACCGCGACGAGGCGTATGAGGTCTACAGCGACTACTACTTCGGCGAGCAGGCTGGCTACGGCTCGCCCTCGGTGCGGGCGATGAACCCGCAGGGGCGCCCGCTGCTCCGAGACCTCGAGAACAGCGGCCCCAGCCAGACCGAGTACCGCTCCAACATCCTGATGCCGGTCGTCGACGACGCCACCGCGCTGCTCGGACGCATGCCCAACAGTCGCGTCACCGCGCCCGACTCCTCAGAGCAAGGCATCAACAAGGCCGAGAAGGAGACCAAGTACCTGATCTCGACGCACGAGCTCTCGAACATGGACGATCAGCAGGAGGAGGTGGGCTGGTTCATACCCTGCCTCGGCGACGCCATGTACATGCTCGACGTCGGCACCGACAAGCACGACCCTTCCTTCCGCCGCGTGGTCTGGCAGACGGTTGATCCGCGCTGCGCCTACCCTGCCTTCAAGCTCGGCCACAAGCGCTACGACATTCTCGACGTGATCTTGCGCGAGGTCGTCGACCCCTACGAGGCCAGGGCTCGCTTCGGCACCGAGATCGTCGATCCCAACAAGGACGAGCCGGTCCCGATCACGATCTACATCTCGCAGTACCAGCGCACGGTGATCGCCGGCCGAGAGAACCGGGCGACGATCGTGCACCATACGCCCTGGAACCTCACCTTCTGCCCTGCCGTATGGGTCTTCAACAAGAAGAACGGGCGCTTCGCACAGTCGGACATCAGCCAATCGCTGATGCCGCAGGATGCCCATGACTACCTGATGACCGTATTCCTCGACGTGGCCGCGTTCATGACCTCTCCGGTGCCCGTCGTGAAGGAGCCGACCAACCTCGGCACCGACGGATTGCCGCCCTGGGGGCCGGGAATGTCGCCGATCACCGTCGGCGAGAAGGGTGGATTCACCTTCGAGCAGCCCAAGGGCGACCTCGCGGCCATCCAGATGGGCCTCGGCGCGACCACGCAGGAGATTTACAGCGAAACCGGGACCTCGGAGGTCCGCCAGGAGGGCAAACTGCACTCCTCAATCCCGACCGGGCGCGCTGCGCACGCCTTGCAGGGTCCGCAGGCGACCAGATTCGAACTCAAGCAGCAGAAATTGGCGACTGCGATCAGGCGCATGAACTCGATGAGCCTCGAAATGCAGGAAACCGCCCCCTATCTCGGCAATCACACCTTCGACATCTTCGGTTTCAAGACCGAAAAGGGCGCCAAAGTCGCCTTCCTCGAGAAGTTCGACCCGCAGAAGGACATCGCCGGCTGGTATCGCAACGAAGTCCGCTGGGACACCGTGATTGGCATGAATCAGCAGCAGAAAACGGCGATGGCCTACGAGGCCAAGGCTGCCGGCATCATCGATACCGAGCGCGCGATCGAGATATTCGGCGAGGAGGACCCGCCAGGGATGGCCGAGCGGGTGCGACGAGACAAAGAGCGCGAGATGCAGATGCAGCAGCAGATGCAGGGCGGAGCGCCTCCCGGTGGTGGCGCTCCCGGCGGTGGTGGGGCACCAGGCGGCGCACCTCCAAGTGGCAGCCAGCAGGGTGCTCCACCAATGCCGCAGTCGCCGACGACGATGGCGCGTCCGTACGACCTCGGAGCGCAGCAGTCGCAGCTCGCCTCCGGTGTTCCCAAGGGCGTCACGCTCGACGCCGTCAAGAAAGCGCTCGAGCCAGTCGCCGACAAGCTAAAGGGCACGGTCGCTCTCATCGGCGAGGTCGCCCAGCAGGGCACCGGCCAGCACATCGAAGCGCTCATCTCCGATTTCAAGGATCACGCGCGCGTGGTTCCGGTTCTGCAGGCGCTCGACCCCAAGGCAAAGGTGCGCGCGATGGCTGAGGACAAGTGGCCGGATGACGCCGTTCGGGTGATCTAGTGCCCTTCGACACGGAGGACAAGAACCCCAACCTCGGCGATCCCTCTACTCAGTCCACGACCCCGCTGACCAAGAAGCAGATGGCCGGCGCGCAGGCAGCGACCGTCAACCGCACCAAGTTGCCGAGCGGAGGTCCAAAGCCTGCTGGCAAGGGGATGTCACCGGGCAGCGAGCCCGACAGCAAACCCGAGGACAAACCCGAGGACAAACAGCAGCAGGCGGGCGCGGGCGGTCAAGCCATCGACCCTAGCACGCCGGTGCTCGGCGGCTTGCAGGGCTACCAGACCGAGGCCGACAACGCGATCGGACTCAACCCAGCGCACGGACAGGACTGGTGGAAGCACGCTTTGGAGTCGCCGGTGGAGACGTTCTTCCTCGGCAAGCACGTCTACAACGCCTTCTACGGCGCCTTCCTCGACCCCAACGCAATCCAGACCAGCGTCCACGACGTTTGGCATCAGGACAACGCCGTCGGCTGGCTGATGCGCAACGTGGTCGCCGAGCAACCGGGCACGCAGCTCGGAGCCAAGGTCTTCGGCACGGACGAGGAGGGCTTCACCGCCGGCGCGGCTGGATTCGGGCTGACGGCCGGCGCCGACCCGATGAACCTCATGTTCGCCGGACCCGGCATGCGCGGCGCCGCGCTGGTGGCGAAGTTTCTCGCGCCAGGCGCGCTCAACGCCATCTTCCAAGATCGCCACTCACCGACTGATCTCGCGTGGGCGATCCTGCCGGCGATCATCTTCGGCGGCAAGCTGCCGGCGCCGGTCGCCGCGCAAGTGGAGAAGGTGGCGCCGGGGGCGATGAAGCTGATTCAGAAGTTGAGCGCAGCGCGGATGGCACAGGACGCCAACAAGACCGGCATCCAGGACCGCGAGAAGATGTTGCAGGACGTGCTCCAGCAGGGCGCGATGGGGCCGAAGAACGAGGTCATCGCCAAAGCCTGGGAGGCCGGCGAGAAAGCGCTGACCAAAGAGCAGGAACTCGCCTTCGGACGCACCCTGATCCAGCGCTACGGCAGCGCTGACGTCGACAAGGTGATCCCGCAGATGATCCGCGACGGAATGTCGCCGCGGGCGCTGCAAAAGGCGTGGACGAAGCTCTATCGCATGCCCTACGACCTCGTTCACGTCGCCCCCGCGGAGGCCGCGCTCGTCGATCCTCGCCACCACATGAGCATGCTGCCGGTGGCGATTCAGAACAAGGTCCGCGACGGCTTCCAGTGGTCAGCCCACATGATCAACCAGGCCCACCTCGGCACTGCCGGCCACGACGTCGACCCGGCGGTGTCGCGCTTCCGCTCCCTGCTCGGCATGCAGACCACGGACAAGCTGGTGCAGGACATGTGGACGCAGCACCTCAAGGACGTGGCGGGCAAAGCAGCCACCGATTCGAGCGAGCAAGACCTCTTGAGCCGAGCTCTGGAATCGAGCGGTCGCGAGCAGGAGGTCGCCTATCAGTCGCTCTCGGCGGAGATGAAGTACGTGCGCGATTCGCTGCGGCTGGTCGCCGCCGGCGTCGGCATGGCAGCCGAGGCAGAGGGCCTGATCGCGCGCGTCCACAACTACTGGCCGCGCGTCGGGCTGGTCGTCAAGGACGCCAGCGGCGTCCGCCCGCTGCGGCGCGCACCGCGCCCACTGACCGCAGAACCCACCGTCCATCGCGCCCTCACCGTGCGCACGGTCGATCTCTTGACCGAGAGCCGGATGCAGATCGAGCAGGCGTACAAGACGGTGCAGGACGCCAACGCTGCCGTCTACCGCCAGCGCGACTACGTGACGCAGGCGATCCTCAACGGCACCCCCTGGCATGAGATCGCGGCCGAGACGGGCGCGGGCATCCCTGCCTCCGACCACAAGCTCATCGAGCAGCTGCAGGCAGCGGCGAAAGACGCACCGGAGGCAGTGCGCGCCCAGGCTGACGAATACGCCACGCGCCTCCTCCCCGAGTTCTCCGAGAACCCCTTCGACGGCATCAGCAAGCTCGGTAGCCAGCTGCGCGCGATCACATCGCGCAAAGCCATCACCGACCTCCTCAACGCGACCGGCAAGAACGGCAAGGCGTTGGCGATCGAGGCGCCGACCAACGACCGGGCGCGCGACCTCGCGCGCTTGCAGGGCTACCGCTCGCTCAACGTGGCCGGCTTCGGGCACGTCATGGTCGACGCGCAGTACGGGAAGTTGCTCGAGGACGCGACCAAAGCCAAAAGCCTGGGTCAATTCCAGAAACTCGCCGACCTCGAGAACCAAGCCGTGACGATGATCATGTACTCGCCGCGCATTCACGGCATGAACATGGCCGCGCGCCTCGGCGTCGCCTTCGCGTCGCATCCGCTCGAGGTGTCGCGCTGGTTTGCCGCCGGCCTGATGCAGAAGGGCGGACTGAGCCAGATCGGCCTGCGAGGGGTGACGCAGATCGGCCACAACGAGATGCGCATGATCCCGCGGCGCTACGGCCTCGTGCCGCCCAACCCGCACGTCGGCAAGTACGCTGGCGGCTGGGCGGACAGCTATCTCGCCAAGGCGGGTGACTTGTTCGGCGACTCCGACATCGGACGCATTCCGCTCGTGCGCGACATGGCGAACTCCTCTGAGATCGCCAAGGCGTCCTCGGGCGCCAAGCAGGTGATGGGCAACATCCGCGACATCCTGTGGGGCAAGCAGTCAGACCTCTGGTCGTGGGTGTCTGACTTCGGGAACATGATGTGGTGGATCGAGTTGGCGGCGGCGCAGCGCGGCGGTCTGCTCGGCTCTCGTCTCGGGGGCGAGGAGGCGGCGCGTTATGCGACCGCGCGCGCGAATTCGTGGATGGGCCATGTCGCCCCGGTGGACTGGAATCCGAACCTGCACGCAGCACTGAAGACGGTGACCTTCGCGCCCAACTGGTGGCGGACGTGGGGCGAGCTCCTCACCGGCTATTACAAGAACCAGGGCTTCGGCTGGTCGAAGGACACCATCAAGTACGTGGTCGAGAACGAGATCAAAACGGCGCTGGCGGCGGTCATGTTCCAGCAACTGAGCGCCAACGTGCTCAACATGGTCTTCGGCGGGCACACGATCTACCAGAACGACCCTGGCAACTGGGGCAAGATCGAGATCACGGCGCCCTGGGCATTGGAGATGCTCAACGCGACCGTGCTGAAAGGGAACGAGATCGACCCCAAGACCGGGCGCGACAAGAAGGGCGCCAAGCTGACATGGGAGAACCCGCTCGCCCGGCAGATGGTCGACACCGAGCAGTTGATGGGGACGCTAACCTCATCGCCCGGCTGGACACCGGACACCTTCCGCCAGGGCTTTTCATCCTTCCTCGCCGCGCGCACGTCGCCGGTGATGCAGTCGATCGCCGCGCTCGGCAACGTCGACCTCTACCGCTCGATCTCCTCGGATGGCATCCGCTACGTCGACCCCAACGCGGACACGCTCGGCGGCAATCCGTTCACCGACCTCCTCACCGCCGGCGGCGACCTCACCCCCTTCAGCTACATCTCGCAGCAGATCCAGCAGCAGGTCGTGCAGGGCAACGTGGGCGAGGTGCAGGGGCCGTTCGGCCTGCCCATCCCTAAGGCGGTCGTCGACGCCTTCAGTCCCGGTCAGCTAGGCCAGGACGCGGCTCGCTCCTTCCTCGTCGGGCTGACGGGCACCAACCCGCCCTTCATGCGTTCCAGCAAGACGCAGGGCGTATCGCCGACCGACGACCAGTACAAGACCGTGCATGAGATACAGGACAAGTACCAGCAGCGCATGAACGCGCTCTCGACGGCGACGCTCGGCGGGCAGATGGCGCCCTACCAGTGGCTGGCGACCTACCGCCAACTGTCGATGCAGCACGCCGCCGAGATGCAGGCGATCTTCATGCACGCACCGGAGTACAACAATGGACCGCTCGGGCTGACCAATTCGTGGGAGGGGCTGTACGACCAGGCGACGGACAAGAACGGGGTCCTGCAGCCGGATCGGCTGCGCAGTCTGCAGCATGAGTGGCGTTCATCGCATTCGGCCGCAGACTACGCGGCGGTGCAGTCCGAACTCCGCGCCAACGATTCCAAGTACCCGATGCTCCAGCTCTACCATAAGACGCTCGACGCTTACGACAACTGGCAGGCGGATTGGTGCACACAGAACGGTGTCGACGTGAGCACGCTGCAGTCCGAGCTCTCGGGCTGGTCGCAGGTCTACAACGACCGCGTCGCCTCGCGGCAGTGGGTATCCGACCATCCAGACATCACCCAATTCGAGAATGCCAAGAAGACCGAGTTCGAGTCCGGGCAGTCGACTTACGGAGAGGCCGGTCTGATGTACGCGCTCTTCTTCAATCCGACCGCCGCCGACCGCTACCTGACGACGAGCGGAGAGACAGCGCAGCAGGTGGAGCAGGATGTTGAGCAACAGCAGGTGCCAGCCGCGCCATGATCTTGGAGTGGCTGCGACAGCGCAAGGTTGATCGCATAGAGCGCGAGAACGTGCGCCTTCACCAACGCCTGCGCTACTTGCGCGTGAAGCAGCGCCTAGCGGAGATCGACACCCTTGGTCTTGAGGAATGGGGCCGTCGATATGGTGATCTGCCGTGATCCAAGCAAGCCGGGCTGGGGGATCTTCGTGGTAGCCACGGTCATTCATGGCGATCCGACCGTTCCAGTCCGCGTCTCGTTGAGGCATGAACGTGAGCGGCGGAGTTCGGTGATTGTGCACACAGGCACTGCGGCACCATGAAGGGCGACTACTTCCGACTGGGCGTGCTGACCGGAGCGATATTGATGTTCCTTCTGACGGTGCTGGCCCACCGCGTGGGGTGGGTTTGATGAGCACTGACCCGAGCGACTTCCAAGTCCAGCCGTCGCCAGAAGGCTCGAATCCGTTCGCCTCGACGCCCGCAACGAGCGCCATCTCGACCTCGACGCCAGGGCCGAGCGGAAGCGCGGTGTCGAACGTCAGCACGGATCCGCCGCCGGACTTCGTGAAGTGGGTCAACACCGCGCTGCAGTCGCGCCTCGGATTGACCAAGTACGGACTCATCTCGGCGGCGACCAAGCGCGACCTGATCGCGAAAATCTGGCAGGACCCGACCATCGAGTCCGACTACATCAACAACCACCAGCAGCTCTCCTCGGGCAACGTCGCCTCGCTGGCGATCCTCGAGAACCAGATTCAGTCCGTGATGATGGGCCAGGGCAACGACCCCACGGTCGCCCTCGACTACACGAACATGCTGCAGGCGGCGGGCGTACCGCTGAACGCGGGCGAGCAAGCCGGGCTGGCCGGCGCCACGCAGGCGGTCAACGCTCCAGTGCCGCGGCCGTTCGGCACCAGCGTCGTCAGCGGCTACAACTTCGGCGATCCGATGCCTGCTGGCGGCTGGACCGGGACCGGGCAGTCGTTCGGCTGGGACAAGCACTATGGCGTCGACTACGGCACCCGCGCCGGCGACCGCATCGTCTCCCCGTTCGCGGGCACCGTCAGCGTCGAAACCAACGTGCCCGGTTACGGCAACTACGTCGTCGTCACGCTCGACAACGGCTGGAAGATGGGCTTCGGCCACGTCGCCAGCGGGGCTGCGACCAACGGCGCGCGCGTCAATCCGGGCGACCTGATCGCGATCGCGGGCAAGAACGTCGGCTCG
>WNGG01006182.1_pt1 | contig 13303 bp, 11 predicted proteins | sample 5400661 | NCBI WGS metagenome assembly WNGG01 (sample SAMN13153372, study PRJNA577476) | soil metagenome | isolation source: 100 cm soil or saprolite under Garry oak tree replicate 1 | place: USA:California | collected 2016-06-15
CCCCACGGTCGATTCCCGGCACAGCTTCACGCCCGGCTTTGCCATCGCCGCCAGCGACTCCTTGGTCGCCCGGAATCGGGCCAGCATCATCGGCGTCGCCCGCCCCGCCACCGCATCGTCTTTCCAGGGCCCGGCATAAGCGTCGCCGCTCGCCCAGACATAGATGCCGTAGCCGTTTCGCTTGTCGTTCGCGAATCCGCCCTCGTAGCGGTCGCCGGCGAACGCCGAGCGCGCGCCCCAGGTGTAGCGACCCATGCCGTGCTTGGCGTCGTTCAGAAAATCCCCGTCGTAACGGTCGCCCCAGCCCCAGGTTTTCACGCCGCGGCCGTGCTTCTTGCCCTCATGGAACTCGCCGACATAGACCGCGCTTCCCTTTGCGGTGCCCTGTCCCTGCGCCTTTCCGTCCTTGCAGCCGCCGGAGTAGGAAGCCTGCAGCTCCGGATCAAGCACAAGGCATTTGGACTGAGCCTGCGCAGCGGCGGATAACATGCAGAGCATAAGCGCAAGGACACAGCTGGTGAGGTCAAGTCTGCGGTTTCGAACCACCCCGGCGGCCTTTGGCCGCCACCCCTCCTTAAGAAAGGAGGCGAAGTCTTGCGGCTGAAAAGAGCGGAAGTCTTGCAGCCGCACTTTCCCCTCCTCGATGAGGAGAGGTGGCTGCGGAGCAGCCGGGGTGGTCATCGTCGTCGACATTACTTCGTCTCCCACGTCAGTGTGACGCCTGCCGGGCTGATTCCCACTCTCGGTCCCTTGTCGTCGGGGTTGCGCCTCTGCTCCCGTTGGCTGAACCACTCCCGATGTCGGCTACCCCTAGTAGGACTCAATCGTACCATTTTCTCTTTACAATTTAATTACTTGCTAATCTCTGGCTAAGCCAGAATGCATCGGGACCAGCCCCCTTAGCCCAAGACACCACGGCGTGACCATCCGAGCACGTACCCACCTTGCCAAGGTGTTTCAAAGAGGCGGCGTTGCGGGATTCTGGACGCCCCGACGAATGCACGTAGCTAATCAGCCTAACGACCCGCCAGTTGGCCGAGGGGCGCATCGTACCGGACTCGTGTGTTGGGTATCATGGCGTCATAACGAGATTCCCGTGGCTGCCCAAGCGCAGCCCATAAAGTGATTACACCCGTACTCAGTAAGAAAGCGCTCACCTCGATCGCCATCGCCGGTCTGTTCATCGCCGTAATCGGTGCTGTCCAATTCCAACACGGCCGCGTGTACTACCCTCACGTCGTCGTTGAAATCCAAAACCATGCGAAGCTCGAGTTCCTTCAGGAAGGCGTCCCAAAAGATGAGGACTGCCAAGCCGCTACCGCCGCGATCGCCGACGCCATCAGAGTCACTTGTCCCACTTGCCGAGTCGCGACGAAGCAATGCCCGGGTAAGCTTGAGCCCGAACGTGAGAAGCTATTTTCGGAGGAACCGATCGCAGTGCCGAGTTCCCGCATGCCCCACGGGGTGGTGATCTATATTTCGGACGACAAGGACCTTGCTCTTGCCGCTTGTCGGGAAACGGAACGGTTGAGCGTCGCGACCCAAGGGTTTCGCGCGGTCTGCTACCCGCCCAACACCACGCGTCCATTGCCCGGCCCGCCTAAGCCCCAGCGCTTTGAAGCGTGGCAGGCTCTCGCGGGCTTTTTCGTTCTGCTTCTGACCGGCTTCGCTTCGGCTTTCACAGGCTATCTCATCGTGCGCTACGAGGCGCTGCACGCAAACTGGAGTTCTGACCCCGTAAGGACCGGCCCACAGAAATTTCACGCCACCCCCACCCCCCGCATCGGTGGCTTGGGCGTGATGGCGGGTCTCTTCGCATCAGGGGCCGCATTGCTTGCGACCGAGCAAGGCGCCTCGGGCGAGCAATTCGGCTACTTGCTATTTGCCAGCCTGCCTGCGTTCCTAGGAGGAATTACCGAAGACGTCACCAAAAACGCAAGCGTCCTAGCGCGCTTGGCACTCACCATGCTGGCTGCGGCATGCGGCGCCTGGCTCCTCGGTGCGGTGCTTCCGCGGCTGGATGTCCTTGGCTTGGATGCGCTTCTGAAATGGACACCTTTTGCAATCGTTTTCACAATCTTTGCCGTCGGTGGCATCGCCAACGCAATCAACATAATCGATGGCTACAACGGCCTCGCCGCCGGCCACGCCGTCATCGTGCTTGCCGCGCTGGCTTATGTTTCCGTGCAAGTGGGAGACAGTTTTCTCTTCATGTCAGCGCTCGCCATGATCGGCGCCCTGTTAGGCTTTCTGATCTGGAACTACCCGAAGGGAAAAATCTTCCTGGGCGACGGTGGCGCTTATCTACTTGGCTTCTGGCTGGCAGAGCTCATGGTACTGGTCGTCGCCCGGCACCCCGAAGTGTCGCCTTGGTTCCCGTTACTTTTGCTGATCTATCCGATATTCGAGACGCTCTTTTCCATTTACCGCAAGATACTCCTGCGCGGTCGCTCTCCAGGACAGCCGGATGGTCTCCACTTACACATGCTCATCTACAAGCGCTTGGTACGTATCTCGGTTGGTTCCAAGGAGCAAATAGGAATTATGCGTCGAAATAGCACGGTGTCTCTGTACATTTGGGCGATATCTGCGGCATGCGCACTGCCGGCAATAATATTTTGGAGAGAGACTCCCTGGTTAGTTGCTTTCGCGCTCGGTTTCTGTGTGTGCTACGTGTGGTTATACAGGCGTATCACGCGATGGAAGGTCCCCAACTCGTTCATTAGAACGGGCTAAATCCGGCCATATGAGTGGTACCGCAAGTATAGTCAACCGCGATGCCGCGCACTTTAAAGCCTGAAACCGGCCGCGACGGCATCGTTGTGGAACATCTTGACCGTGTCAAGGGAATATTCAGTCAAATCATAACCGACCAACTCGAGCTTTTTCAGGATGTCATTCGTCACCGTAGATGCTCTTCAGGATCATTTGCGCGGCAAGGGTCGAGCCGAAAGAGCGTCTAGCGTTTATGACGGCCTGTCGCGTTCTCGACGCGCTCGCCAAATCGCCAACTGCTTGCGCCAGCTTTTTTCGAATTTGATCCGGCGATCGAGCGTCCGCGTAGCACCCAATCTCCGATTCCTTGACCACACGGCCGAGTGCAGAGGAAGGCGGACCCAATGCGAAGACGGGAATGCCGGCGGCGAGATACGCGAGCATCTTTCCAGGAATATTGTGAGTTCGCATATCTGGCGCCAGCGTGACGACACCGAACGTGGCGTTAGAAGCTTGCGCAAGAAACTCCGCCTCGGGCAGCATGGGAAGAATCTGAATATGGGCCAAAGCCTTATCGGACAAACCCATCTCCGCTATCTCGGATCGACCACGCTCGTCGCAATATATGCGAAGCAGAACCCGGTCATCCCGCAGTTCCGCGAACGGGCGCAAGAACCGATCGAATCCTTGTACATGCCCGACTCGTCCGCCGTACACAAATATCAAACAATCCGTTGAGGCGGGCCCGGAATGCACGTCCCTGCTGAAATTGCGCCAATTGTGAAGCACGCTGATCTTGTGGCGAAATCTCGCTGGAAAGAACTCCATGTTTTCCTTACATTCGATACCGATGTGGTCGGCGTGCTTAAGGCAGAAGTTCTTTAACGCATACAAGGCGGAAACTCCCAAGCCGCGACGCACCTGTCCGCACACCACCATCCAATCCGGAACGATGTCCCGCTGCACCAAATAGGTCTTCGCCTTCACCGCACGCTTGACCATCCAAGCAGGCAGACAAAGGAACAACGAGGGCACGAAAAGCACGACGAGACCCGGTGCGCTGTTGCGCCTAGTGAGCAGAGAGAGGAGCAGGCGTATGCCAAGCCAAATAGAAGCTCCGAGTTCTGCCAACGCGCGAACAGACACGTGGCGTGATTTGAGCCAGGGTGAGTAGACCGTGAGCTCTTGCCCTCGGACTTGCGGTTCGCTTCCGATACCGGCCAAACGGACGTCATAGCCCAGCACCTCGAACTCGAGCCGCAATGAATCCACCATCGACCCCGTCGATGTCAATGTCCCCGGCAGCGAATCGCAAATGATAAGAATTGGCTGTTTGGACATTTTCACCTGTTATCTTGTCGCGAATAAATCGGAGGTGAGACGGATTTCGTTATCCGCAAGCATGTGGAAATTCGTGAACACGACGCCATCCCAAGCCACGTGCGAGGCATGACGCGTCGCTGTTAAAGGGCCTTGCGCCAAACTACGCGATCGACGTAGTCCGTATAACTGTGGATGATACGAACAACCTTGTCCGACACATTAGGCACGCTGTAGTCGCCAACCTGGCGCAGCGCCCGCTCCACACCTCGGGGCTGGGCCGCAAGAATCGCTAGGACCTGGAGTATGCGATCCGCATCTAGCCCGGCCATCATGACGGACGCCTCTTCCATCGCTTCGGGGCGCTCGTGTGCTTGCCGAATGTTGACCGCTGGGAAATTGAGGATGGACGACTCCTCGGATATTGTTCCGCTATCCGAGAGAACTGCCCGGGAATGCATCTGCAGCTTGACATAGTCTTTGAAGCCCAGGGGCTTCAGCAACTGCACTCTCGGATGAAATGCAATCGATTTCTCATCCACCTTTTTTCGGGTGCGCGGGTGGGTGGAAACGATGATCGGCTCGCCATAGGTTTCCGCGACCGCGTTCAGCGCAGCCACCAGCTTGGAAAGGTTCACTTCGGACTCAATGTTCTCTTCACGGTGGGCACTTACTACAAAGTAATTGTCCGCTGTCAATCCCAATCGATCCAGCGCATCGGAAGCATCGATTCCGGGCCGGTAGTAGGACAGCACCTCGTACATGGGGCTGCCTGTCTTTATCACTCGATCAGGTGGCAGACCCTCCCTCAGCAAATACTCCCGCGCGATGCTGCTGTATGTGAGGTTGATGTCTGCAATGTGGTCGACGATCTTGCGATTGGTTTCCTCAGGCACACGCTGATCGAAACAGCGGTTACCGGCCTCCATGTGGAAAATTGGAACCATACGACGCTTGGCCGAAATTGCTGCGAGGCAGCTGTTCGTGTCGCCGAGAACGAGCAGTGCGTCGGGCCGCACCTGCATCAAAACGGTATCCGTCGCAGCGATGATCTTCCCGATCGTTTCAGCGGCGGAATCGCCCGCCGCTGAAAGGAAGTGGTCCGGCTTGCGGATCTCCATGTCACGGAAAAAAATCTCGTTCAGCTCGTCGTCATAGTTCTGCCCCGTGTGGACGATCACATGGTCACAGTGTTCGTCCAGTTTCGCCATGACGCGCGACAGACGGATGATTTCAGGTCGGGTCCCCACGACCGTCATGACTTTAAGTCTTTTCATTGCTACACCTTATGTGCAACAGTATCTGGACGTTGCGGATCAAACACTTCGTTGGCCCACACCATGACCACCAGCTCATGCTGTCCGATGTTTGTGATGTCATGCGCCCACCCAGGAATCGTTTCTACGACTTCAGGCACCGCTCCGTCAGTACGGTATTCGTAAGTCTCGCCTGTCTGAATATTGCGATACCGAAACAGCGCATCGCCCTTCAAGACAAGGAATTTCTCTGTCTTTGAATGATGGTAGTGGCCGCCGCGTGTCACGCCCGGATGCGCCGTAAAGTAAGAGAACTGCCCGAAATCCCGGGTTTTGAGCACTTCGACGAAAATCCCTCTCGCATCCTCGTGCTTGATGAGCGGGTAGGCAAACTGCTCGGGTGAGTAGTAGCTGATGTATGTCGAATACAGTGCTCGCGTCAATCCATTGCCTACCGGTCCCACTTCCAAGGAAGTTCGGCCAGCCTTGAAGGCGCGCAACTGTTCGACAAGATTGCCAACGCTGATTTGATATCGCGGCTCGACGTGCCGGTATTCGCTATCCTGAGGGGGTGAGGACAACAGGCGTTCGAAGTCCGCGACGAGGTCGTCGATGTAAACGAGATCTATCACTACATTTGGCTCGTGAATTTCAATCGGCAGCCCGCGTGAAATGTTGCAGCAGAACGTGGCGACTGCGGAATTGTAGTTGGGTCTGCACCACTTCCCGAACACGTTTGGCAGACGGTAGATATAGGTCGGTGAGCCCGTGCTTGCAGTCATTTGATGTAGTGTGTCCTCTGCCATCCGCTTGCTTGAACCATAAGCATTGTCCCGGTCCACCTGAATGGAGGACGCATATGCCAAAGGAATCTTGCGCCGACTCGATTCCACCGCAGCGCAGAGTGCACGAGTCAAGTCGACGTTCCCTTCGAAAAACCCCGTATCGCTCTTGGGGCGGTTGATCCCTGCCAGGTGGAAGATGAAATCCGCATGCGCCACTTTTGCGGTCAACGCGTCGACCGGTTCGCCTCTGACGAACGTAGTAATGTCGGTCCATCCGCGCTCGCCAAGATATACAACCAGGTTCTTACCGATGAAGCCATTCGCACCAGTGATCAGCACCTTCATCAATCAATCCTCTGCCGCTGCATTTTCGCCCCGCATGACGGCCTGAATGAAGTCGAGTTTTAAGAGCAGGCGCTGCATGCTTTCGACATCGAGACGCTCGGTATTCTGGGAATTGTAGTCCTCGGATGTTGAAATTCTCTTCTCGCCGTGTTCGACAAACTTTCCATAGTTCAGGTCGCGCAGGTCCGGGGGAATCCTGAAATATTGGCCCAGATCCACAGCCGCTGACGTCTCTTCGCGGCTCAGCAGTGTCTCGAACAGTTTTTCGCCGTGCCGCGTCCCGATCACGCTAATTGGATGGTCCGGCATCTTCATGAGAGACAGCAGCGCCTGCGCCAATGTATACACGGTCGCGGCAGGGGCCTTTTGCACGAAGATATCCCCATTTCTTCCGTTTTCGAACGCATATAGCACCAGGTCGACAGCATCCTCTATGGTCATCATGAACCGGGTCATGCCCGGGTCGGTGATCGTCAGAGGAAGGCGTGCGAGAGCCTGGCCCACGAAGAGCGGAATGACGGACCCGCGCGAACCCATCACGTTCCCGTAGCGTGTTCCGCAGATCACGGTGGCGCTGTCGTCGAGATTTCTCGACTTTGCAACCATCACTTTTTCCATCATGGCTTTCGACATACCCATCGCATTGATGGGATAGACGGCCTTGTCGGTACTCAGGCAGACCACGCGCTTCACTCGGTTCTGGATCGCCGCTTCCAGGAGATTCTCCGTCCCCAAGACATTCGTCTTGACCGCTTCCATCGGATGGAATTCACAGGACGGCACCTGCTTCAGGGCTGCCGCGTGAAAGACGTAATCGACGCCTCGCGTGACATTGACCACGCTCGAGTAGTCCCTGACATCGCCAATGTAAAACTTCAGCTTCGGCTCGTTGTACGTCCGTCGCATTTTGTCCTGTTTCTTCTCGTCGCGGCTGAATACGCGGATCTCTCCGATTCCGGTGTTCAGGAAACGCTTAAGCACCGCATTGCCAAAGGATCCTGTGGCGCCGGTGATCAGCAGCGTCTTGTTGTCGAAAGGTATTGACCGGGTCATCGGCAATCTTTCTATCATGGAATCGGTGGAATCGTACGCTTCCCGTCCAGTAGACAGTTCTAAAGTGGACATTGCGCCCGCCAGAAAAATCCCCTTGTCGAACGTCTACCGAACAGGGAAGCTTACGGAATGAGCTGCGAACCTATTGTTCTCGGACGCCAACCCCCCTCCTACCGACGGCCTCGCCCCAGTCCACGGCAGGTTTGCCGTGCCGGAAGACTCCGACGAAGGATTCCCCGTGTTTCCAGCGCCAAGCCCCGAACGTGAGAAGCAGTCCCCAGTTCAACAGTGCCAATGGAAGTCGATTCATCCACGGAATGCCGGAGAAAAACGTCGAACCGCAATAAATGCTCGAAAAGCCCCTGCGTTCGGCAGCCGCTTTCCAATCATCGAAGCTTTTCAGCGACACGTGGTCAAAAGAGAAGGCATGCCAGTTGCTCTTCATCACGCGGGCGCCGAGTCCACCAAGATTTGGCGTGGTGAAGATAAACACACCGTCGGGCCGCAGGTGCTTTCGGACAGCGTCGAACATACGGTCAGGCTGATAGAGATGCTCGATCACCTGCAGCGAGACGATGATGTCGAACTGTTCGCCGGCAAAATAGAACTCCTCGGCGTTGCATTGCGATATTTTTGCATTCTTGATCTTGCTCTGGGCAATTGTGACGAGTCGCGGGTCGTACTCGATGCCTCTCAGTTTCGCATTGGGGAACTGGGACTCCAGAAACGACATGAGGAAGCCAGACCCGGTGCCAATTTCAAGCAGAGAAAATGTTTGCCTGCCCTTTGCAGCGGCTTTGACCCACTTGAGGATCGTCTTGACAGTCAGCTTGCGCTTGAACCGATACAGCTTCGAGTCCGGCTCGGCGTACGGTGACGGACTGTTAAGGTCAACAGTAATATTACCCATTGGGGCGCCAAGGTCGTTAGTGTTCGAAAACAAGGATTCAACTTGTGAGCTGTGTACTTGACCGAGAACCTTCGATGTTCACTGGCTTTCCACCAATCGCCTAAAGCTGGCAACCATCCCCTTATAGTAGAAGGTCTTGAGAAATCGCTCCCGGCAACGTTGCGCAAACTCGCTGCTGCGGCGCTCGATCTCTTCAACAGCTTTTCTTATTTCCTCCTTGTCGGTGTTATCGTCGATAAGAATACAGGTCTCGCGATCATCCACAAACTCGTTCGCATTGCGCCTCAACGTGATCACCGCGGCACCGAACATGTAAGCCTTGGGTAGGACGCCGCTCTGCATGGATCGGTTGTACGCGTTCCAAACCACAAGACTGCGCTGATAGTGATGATTCATCTCTTGTGTCGTCAAGGGAGCGCCCTCTCTGATCACTACTCGCCCGCTCTGCAAGAGCCTGTGGAGAATTTGCCTTTCTCGCGCAGGAATAGTACTTCTTGTCGCGACAAGGAACTTCTGCTTAGTGAGCCACCCATTGGACACGGCAATATCGACAAAATCGACAAACCGATCGAAGGCATGATCGGCGGCGATGGTACCGATATACGAGAAAAACTCCTTCTCCCCAAACTCCACCCTGCCAGATACTGCTTCGTCGTCGAAAGGCAATGGGATGCGGCAGTAGTTCCCATTGAGCGCAGTGTACTTCTTCTCGTAGAGTGAATACGCGGCCAGCGATGGCAATATGATTCTGTGTGACAAGAAGAGAACTGGAATGTTGACCAAATTGATCATTACGATCCTGGCGATTTTGAGCCATCCGAAGCCGGAATCACGGTAGGCTTTGATCGAATCGAAAGGCTCGTGGAAGACATAGACGATTCTAGCGGGGCTGGACAACCTGAGACGAACGATCTCCCCAATATTCCGTACGCTGGGAAACCAGAAGACGGCAATGGACACGGGCCCGAGTTCGCGGTGCTGGTCAGAGGTATTAATCTTGCGGAATTCGTTGGCATCGTCCATGCGATTGAACGATGAGTTGATGTACAGGTATGGCTCGTACCCGAGTTCCTCAAACAAGCGATAGTTGGCGACTAGGTGGGAGAAATGGCCCGGATTGAAGTTCAGCGACACAATCAGTGCATTCATGACGTAATCAGATTTCCAGGCCGCGCCATACCGATCGCGCAAATATCCTTGGTGGCGCCCCAACTGTAGCCTTGAGCGCCAGGTTCAATATTTCCACAGGCCGCGGTTTTGTCTGTAGCTCGACAGGTAAACGAGCAGTCTGGAAAAGTTCTGGAACCGGTTCGGTCCTATTAGGTGCAGTAAGCCGCGCATGAAGAAATACACAATTTTGAGCTTGTTACGATGGGCCGGAATGTGGCGAAAGCCGACGGAACTGTACGGGACGGGTTTCTTCTCGAAGAGATGATTTTTCCGAGCAAACTTCCCCACGACGCCATCCGAGTCGAACGGATCATGATTCCGCGGAAGTTCGTCCAATATGCAGGCATAAGCGCGTCGCAGTGTTGGAGAAATATACTCCCCCCCAGACATGTAGTCGAACCCGTATTTCATTTTGGCTGCTTCGTTCTTCAGCGCCGAGAGCCGTTGATCGTACTCGATGCTCAGTGCGCCCAGCACGGGCTTGCACGCGCCCTTTTCAACGGCGGAACGCTTGTTGAGGTACTCTGGATCTGTTCGATCGAAATTGCTGAAATGAAAAAATATCATGGGAAAGGTGCCGTTGATCCAGTATTGGCCGTCGCTGTCCGCCGTGATTTCCCTCTCGTAAACGTTCCACGGCGCGACGTTGTAGCCGAGATTGAATGACACATACAGATCGGAAAACAACGCCGGGGCGATCGTCACCCATTTCTGATCCGTAGAGAGGCCGAACTGCGCTTCCATATATGACAGTTGGAAGCAGCGTGCGCACCACCAGCGAAGGAAATCGACACCTTGTGACGAGTTTCGAACAGCGTAGAACCCCAAGTTGAAGGAGCCGAACCGCATCATGGCGACGTCCCTTTCGGACGGATCGTCGGACTGAGGGGTCGTGTAGTGAGGCGTCAGGACGACGGAATGGTCGTCCAAGTCCCGCAGAATGGGCTCCAACGAATGGTAGGCGCAAGTGTCCGGGTCGAGAAAAATGACCCGTTCCACCTCTTCGAGTAACTTGAGGGTCAAGAAGGGTTTGAGGCTCGTGCTGAACTCGACGATGTCATATTTGAAGGCCAGTTGGTACAAGTCTGGCACTCCCATGTCCTCGATCCAGAAAATATCCGCCCGAAGGCCGGCAAGATCGACGTCTACTTTCCTGTCGCACAAGAATATCTTCAGTATGCGCGCGTTGTACTTGAGCACGGACTCAGCGAGCACCAGTGCTTTCGGCAGGTAGTGCAAATTGCAGACCGTAAAAACTGCGTACTCCCGCTCTCCAGCCATCATGTCATCCACTTTCTTAGCTTGAGGAAATCGATCAGTCTGACGAGTACTTGGAAGCCAGCGTAAATGGATGCGGAGCGGGCCATCGCAACGAAGAAGCGCAGATTGCCAGTCCGAATTGATGTCAACATCAGTCTCGCACTGGCTGTGAGAGTGTCGCGTACGCGACGCGCAGAATACTTCCGAATCATTCTCTCTTTTCCAAAGATGAGATATTTCTCGTCCGGCTGTTCCGATCGATGGTCGAAGCCTGGCGCACGGGAGTATTCACCAATTTTCAGCTGATGATTGTGAGAATTGAGGCAGAACTCATAGTCAACGCAATCGACAAAATAACTCTGATCGTGCCAACCTATCCGGCGCAGGTTTTCCAGAAAGAACAAGCTGCCGCTGCTGATCGCCATCAACACGTCTTTTAGTTGTCCTGCGTCCGCCGTGTCCGAAGAACTCGTGTCCTTGGCATTAAATACGATGGCACTGTATTCCGATCCGAGGTCGACGTTATTCGTATAGTAATCTTCCACAAAAGCCAATGTGCTCTCGCGAAACACCGTGTCCTGGTCGAAGAAAATGAGGGCCCGGAAGTCACTGTAGTAGGCTTGGGCGCAAATCGCAGAGAGGCCGATGCCTAAACCGACGTTCTTGCCACAGGTGACGTAGCTGCAATGCACTCGACCTTTACAGAAGTCCCTAATATCGCCTTGACTAGGAGAGTTATCGAACACAAAGACGGAAGAGCCTGAATCCAATGCTAGCGCGACGCGGGCCATCAAGATCGGCTTGGGATGGTAAACAACAAAGCCAATAGCAACGGTTCGATTCATGTTCTTCGTCTGCAATGTTTCATACCATCTTTCGTCTCGCAATCACGAGCAGGACGAGGAGGTCGAAAAGAACTCGTCCCACCCATACCGACGCGGCACCGACCAAGCCGAAGAACTCCAGGGCGGCAAAAAGGAACGGTACATAAAGGCAGAACTCCAGTGCATGCAGCAGCGCCGTCGCTTTGACACCACCAGCGGCCTGAACTGCTGCATGTGCGATCTGTGCCATGCCGTTGAACAGCAAGCCGATCGAAAGAATCGAGGCGATCAGCCAAGACTTTTCAGCGAACGCCTTGCCTAGCCACAAAGTCAGGCCCGCGTATGCGCCCAAGGCGAGGATCAAGCAGAGTGGAAGCATGATCGTGAGCATCGCTGCAAGCCCTTTCCTATACACCCGCACGAGTTCGTCCCTGCGAGTACTGAACAGGTGCGCAAACCGTGGAAAAAGGGCGGCGGTCAGTGCCGCCGGTATCACAAGCAGGCGCACAATGACGTCGAACGGAACGGTGTAGTACGCGACCACGCCGGCTCCGAGCAGATAGGAAATGATGAATCGGTCCGCGGTCACCATCAGCGGGCTGATTAGGTTGGACAGGGTCATCCAAGCGCCGAAGGACAATAGGCCCTTCATTGTCTTTCCGTCGACAGAATAGTCCCTGCCCCACGTGGAGACTCGCACGTCTACGGCCCTCCAGTGTGCGATAAGGATGACCACCCGTGCGATCACCAAGCTCGCAACCATGTATTCCAGCGAGGGTCCCAGGAACATGGCCGAAAGAGCAGGAAGTCCGAAGTTGGCGCACCCGAGCACCACGCGAAGTATGTTTACGGTCCGAAAATCTTCGAAGCCCTCGAGAACGCCGCGAAGTCCGGTCACCACCGTAGCAAGCGGGATACCCACCGCTGCGATAAGCAGGCAATTTGTCGCGCTCTGCCGCAGCGTTTCGTTAACATTCAGCCACCCGTATCCAAACTGATGCGCGGTAGCGGAGAGAACCACCCCACCAACCACGCCAAACACAGCCACCGCTAGAAGCCCATTCTTGACAATCGCAGGCAGTCCGTCCCCCATCGGGCTGGCACGGTATGAAGATACCTGGCGGGTCAGCGCTCGCCCTATGCCGAAATCGAACACGCTGAAATAACCTACCAGCGCCCAAATCAGAGTTAGAACGCCAAATGCTTCAAGGTCAATCTTGTTGATGAGGTATGGAATGGTTGCAAATCCGAGCAACATCGGGGCGATAGAGCCGAGAAAGTTCCAAATTGTGTTCTTTCGAATTGACATCTGAGATCTGTTCAAATTCGGAAGATTGCCACGAGCAGGACACCAGCAGCTCAAACTTGCCGCATATTAAGAAAGGAGGCGAAGTCTTGCGGCTGAAAAGAGGGGAAGTCTTGCAGCCGCACTTTCCCCTCCTCGATGAGGAGGGGTGGCTGCGGAGCAGCCGGGGTGGTCATCGTCGTCGACATTACTTCGTCTCCCACGTCAGTGTGACGCCTGCCGGGCTGACTCCCACTCTCGGTCCCTTGTCGTCGGGCTTGCGCCTCTGCTCCCAGAAGAAATCGCCGATCGCGAATCCAAGGAAGGAGCTCGCCACCGTGTCCGACAACCAGTGCTCGCGCGAGGCGATTCTTCCCGCG
>WNGG01006186.1_pt1 | contig 13302 bp, 16 predicted proteins | sample 5400661 | NCBI WGS metagenome assembly WNGG01 (sample SAMN13153372, study PRJNA577476) | soil metagenome | isolation source: 100 cm soil or saprolite under Garry oak tree replicate 1 | place: USA:California | collected 2016-06-15
CCTGTCTCTCGACCTGTGCAAATTGATGAACCCCGATGACATCTTGGGCCGTAAGGGCCCCGGCCCGCGTAACCTCACCCTCCCGCCCGAGAATCAACAGGAGCCGGGTGGCGGACGCCGGTGACTGCCGCAGGGGACCAGGACCGGGATAGCACGTGTGATGGGATGGACGATGCGTCGATAGTTCCGGGCCGTGCCCGAATGTGTGATTACTAGCCCAAAATACGATTACTAGCTGGGCGGCAAGGACAACTTCGCCGCCGACCGGGCTGTCGCCGATCAGATCATCGCCCGGCTGCCCGCGGTCCAGGTGGGCGTGCGGGCCCAGCGTGACGTGCTCGGCCGGGTCGTCCGTTTCCTGGTCGGCGAGGCGGGCATCAGGCAGCTCCTGGACATCGGGTCGGGCCTGCCCACCGCGGAGAACGTGCACGAGATCGCCCACCGGATCGACCCGGCCACCCGGGTCGTCTACCTCGACAACGATCCCGTCGTCCTCACGCACGCCCGCGCCCTGCTCGCCGACGACAAGGTGACCTTTGCTGTGGGTGGCGACCTCAGGGAACCGGCCGCCATCCTCACCGACCCCGGCGTGCGCGAGCACCTGGACTGGCACGAGCCGATCGGCCTGCTGCTCTGCGGCATCCTGCACTACATCCTGGACGAGGAGAAACCGGCCGAGCTCATCACCACCCTGTACGAGGCGCTCCCGTCCGGCAGCTACGTCTTCATCCATCACATGCTGGACAGCGAGGACCCCGCGTCCGCCACATTGCAGGCGGCGATGCAGCAGGGCCTCGGACGCACCAAGTTCCGGACGTTCGCGCAGATCCGGGACCTGTTCGACGGACTGGAGCTGGTCGATCCCGGCGTGGTGCTCGTGCCCGGCTGGCGCCCGGATCCCGGCACCCTGGGCGTGAACAATCATCCGGTCCTCGGGCTGGCCGCCGCCGGAGTGGCCCGCAAGGCATGAACCGGCTCGTCGTGCCCGGCTGAGGCTTACTGGTCACGGAGGGCGGCGACGTCGATCCGGACGGAGAACGGCTCGCTGATGCTGAGCGTCTCGCCCGCGCGCACAGCAGTGTGCCTTACGTAGGTGGTTCCCACCACGGTGATGTCTCCTCAGATGGCCAGGTCGCAAAGCCTAGCCCGAAACCGAGGGCATAGAAACCTTTGACTCGCGGTCGAGCTTGGCCCAGGTTCCCACGGTCGCAAAGCCCAGCCCGAAACCGAGGGCATAGAAACCGCCGCGTCTGCAGCGACCACATGTGGCCGTTCGTCGCAAAGCCCAGCCCGAAACCGAGGGCATAGAAACCGAGGGTAGTTCGGGGTCTTGGTGCCGTCTCCGTTGTCGAGTCGCAAAGCCCAGCCCGAAACCGAGGGCATGGAAACGAGCACTCGCGAGCCGTTCCACTTGTGCCATGTTCCGTCGCAAAAACCAGCCCGAAACCGAGGGCATAGAAGCCCCGGGGTTGCCGGGATGCTGCCCGCCGAACGGGCTACAGAGTGGCGTGGCCCCAGAGCGCTGATACCAGGAGCGCGTAGATGCCGTCGCCGAACGAACTGCTCCGGGCGCCGAGATGAACGATGATGCCGGGCGGTGAACTTATCGCCGAGTTGCCCCTTCAGCCAGCGCAGGTGCCGGGCCGCATCGGCTCCTGGTGATGCCGAGGCTTTGACCTCGATGCCTACCACGGCGCCGCTGGGTCCTTCCAAGATGAAGTCGATTTCCCGGCCTTCCCGGTCGCGTGGGTGCCAGATGGGCACGTTGATCTCGGTGACCGGTTTCAGTTTCATCAGTTCGGTCAGCACGAACGTCTCGACCAGGGTGCCGAAGGCCGGGTGCCCGGTACGGCGGAGGTCTGCGGCCGACGCCCCGAGCAGGTGCGCGGCCAGGCCGGAGTCAGTGACGTAGGCCTTCGGCGTCTTCGACAGCCTCGAGGTGAGGTTCGTGGACCACAGGGGCACCTCGGCGGTAAGGAAGACGATGTCGAGATAGGTGAGGTAGCTCCGGGCGGTGGCCCGGTTCAGGTCGGCCGACCGGGCCACGTCGGTCAGCACGAGCGGGCTTCCGCTGCGCACCGCGACCAGCGACAGAAGGCGGGGTATCGCCTGGTGCATGCCCGGTCTTCCGTGCTGTCGCGACAGGCCGGCTGTCAGGCATGCCCGGCGAACTGACCGCGTCGGCAGCGCGGGGACCAAAGACCGGGGCCAAGGCCGCAGCCGCCCGCGCCCTGCTCGAGGCCGCGGTGCGGTGACCAGAGTATCCGCTGGCTCTGCGGAACCATGTCTCGTGGCCTACGGCGGCTGTATAAGGTCGCTTAGAAGCACCACGCTTCCTGGATACGGGAGGGAGGCACAAGCGCATGGCGACGGCGGCGCGTGACCGGCTGGCCAGGACGCTGCGCGGCGACGTGCAGACCGCGTTCAGCGTGGAGCTGACGGCAAGGACGGACGACCTGAGCCTGGAGGTCGAGGGCTTCGGACCCGTCAGGTTCCCGGTGACTCCTGCGAAAGCCCGCAAGCTTGCCGGTCTCGGCCGGCCCGCCCGGTTCGGCCGCGGCGAACAGACGCTGACCGACCCGGACGTCCGCGACACATGGGAGATTCCCAGGCACCTTGTCCGCGCCGCGTGGAATGAGGCCACGCTGAAGGTCATCCTCGCGACGGTAAAAGAGGAGCTGGGACTGCCGAACGCCGCCGAGCTGACCGCCGACCTTCACTCCCTGCTGGTCTATGAGACGAACCAGCACTTCCTCGCCCACCAGGACTCCGAGAAAGACGACTCGATGGTCGGCACCCTGGTGGTGACCCTGCCGTCCGGCTACACCGGCGGCGAGCTGATGGTGGGGCACAACGGGGAGTGGAAGGCCTACCGGGGATCGAAGGCGGCGTTGTCGCTGGTCGCCTTCTATTCCGACTGCCGGCACGAGGTCCTCAGAGTGCTGTCGGGGCACCGGATTACGCTCGCGTACAACCTGCTCCTGCACGGCGACACCAGCCGCCCGGAGGGTGACGGCGGAATCGCCGCCGAACTGGCGGATCTCCTCCGCGAGCACTTCAGCACGCCGGTGCCCCGCTATTACGGCGGATCCGCGACTGACCCGCCGAACCGGCTCGTCTATCTCCTCGACCACGAGTACACGCCCCGCGGGCTGAACTGGCGGCGGCTGAAAGGCGCGGACGCGAGCCGGGTTGCCCTGCTGCGGGCCGCCGCGGATCAAGCGGGCTGCGAGGCCATCCTCTCGCTCGCCGACGTCAAGACGACGCACAGCGCGTTGCCGGCCGATGAAGGCTACGGATACCGGCGACGCCGGGGCTGGTATGACGACTACGACGAAGACGATGACGAGTACTCCGGCGGCGCAAGCGGCGGCGAACGCGAGTACGACATCCAGGAACTGATCGACTCCGAGGTATCTGTCACCCACTGGACCGGGCCAGACGGTACCCGCCTGGAGGAGACCTCGCTGTCCGTGGACGGCGATGAGGTGTGCGCGTCCACCGAGACTGGCGACCTCGAGCCCTACTCCTCGGAGTACGAGGGCTACATGGGCAACTGGGGCAACACGCTGGACCGCTGGTACCACCGGGCGGCGGTCGTGGTGTGGCCCCGTGAGCAGGCCTTCGCGAACCGCGCTGAAACCTCCCCGGCCTGGGCCCTTGACGAGCTCGCGGCGATGGCGTCGGCAGGCGACGTGCCGGGCACCCGGGCCGCCGCGGCGACGCTCGCGCCCTTCTGGGACAGGGTCCTGCGCGGGCGGGCACCAGAGGACAGAGGCAGGGTCTCGGGGATTTTCGGCAAGGCACTGCGGGCGGCGGAGGCCGTGGCTGACGCGGAAAGCGCGGCGATGCTGCTGCGCCCGTTCCGTATCGAGAACCTGACTGACGCGTACGTGAACCCGTTCGGGAAGATCGCGGCGGGGTACGGTCAGCAGTGGACGGCGGAACTGCTGCGGACGTGGTTCGGCGGGGATCAGCCGGCCCGGGTATACGGCGGGGGACAGGACCGGCCGCAGTGGGTGGCGGACTCGCTGCCCGGCCTGTGCGCGGGGCTGCACGCCACGGGCAGTGTCGGCGCGGTAGCCGCGCAGCGGCTCCTCGACCTGGCGTGGGAGTGGATCGGCAAGGACATCGGCACGGGATCCGCGTCGTCGCCCAGCTACCGTGACAAAAGACTTGGCGACCTCGGCAGACCGCTCGCCTCCATGCTGCTAGCCGCCGCCGCGATCGGGGCAGCCGGCGCACGTGACACTGTTTGCAGATATATCCGGGGACAGGAAGACGCGGTGACCGCGCTGGAAATGTCGGCGCTGCGTGCGGCGGCGGAGCCGCCGCCCCGGGACGGCGCACGCGGTGACGCTGGGTTCGGCGACCTGGCCGCCGACTGCGCAGCACGGCTCCGCGCCCGGCTCGCCCGCCCGCAGCGTGTGTCCGGCGACTGGTCGATCGAGCTGCCCTCGGGCGGTTGCACATGCCACCTGTGCGGCACCCTCGGCGAGTTCCTGGGGGACAAGAGCCGGCGCACCTTCGAGTGGCCGCTCGCCCAGCAGGGCAGGCAGCACGTCCACTCCCGGATCGACGCCGCCGAACTGCCCGTTACCCACGTGACCAGGCGGCAAGGCCGCCCGTACACGCTCGTCCTGGACAAGACCGACGCGCTCTTCGCCCGCGAGCAACAGGGGCGGGCCAGGGATGAAACGGACCTGGAATGGCTCGCGACAAAATGGAGTCCCTGCGCTTGACAGCCTGGGCGACTCAGTCGGTCACCAGGCCCGCGACCAGCGCGGACGGAACCACCTCGACCGGGAACGGGCGCTGTGCCCGGTACAGCTCGTCGCCGCTAACGCACGCAGTCTGCCGGTAGCATCCGTCGGCCAGCTCGAAAACGGTCAGCGACGGCTTGTTCACCCGGGGATCTACGACCCAGAACACGGGAATGCCGAACTGCTCGTAGGCGTGCTTCTTGCGGCCGAGGTCGATCAGGGCGGTGCTCGGCGACCGGATCTCCACCACCAGCAGCGGCGGCACGGTGCACTTGGCGGCGTATACCTGCTCGCGCTGGATGACCGCGATGTCCGGGTTGAACTCGGTCGTCGCGGAAAGCTGGACCGCCGGTTCCGGGATGACCCGCAGGTGGCCGGGACATGCGCGCCGGAGCCGGACCGCCAGCTCCATCGCCACTTCCTGATGCGGATTAGTCGGCCGCGGGCTCACGATAAGCGTCCCGTCCAGCAGCTCGTACCGGCGCCCGTCATCGGGCATCCGGTCCAGATCGGTGACGGTGAACGGCCGGCCCGCCGCCGGCCATGCCTCCGCGATGCTCACGACAGCCATCCTGCCTCCTATCCGTCATGGCCGCCACCATGCCACGGAGCACCGACAATCCGGCGGCGTTCTACCCCTTCACGGGATTCCGCTCCGCTACCGGGGCGGAACAGCGCCGGGTGGAGTTCAGCACCCGCCCGTTCGGCAAGAATGCCCTTGATCTTGCCGTAGAGACGGCCGCCGCCTCCGGCTGGGCCCTGTACGAGTTCCCGGCCCGGCACACCCTGCGCACCGACGCGGAGGCGGTCGGCGCGTGCGCCGCCCTGGCCGCACGGACCGTGCAGCGCGGTGCCCTTTCTTTTTCCGAACGGGTGGCGGCGGGAGCCCCGGTCACCGCTGATCGCATCGCGGTGGGGACGGCTCACCGCGATCAAGCCCAGGCGATCCGCGCGATCCTGCAGGCCGGCGGGCTGCCCGGCATCCCCGAACTGCTCGACGCGCATCCCTCCACCGAGCCGGTCCACCTGAACGTCCCGGTCAAGTTCCCCGATGGCTGGGAGGCGAACCAGTCCATCCTGGCCCATCTGTCTCAATGGAAGGTGCGTGCGCCATGACGGCGTCACGCGTAAAGCTGACCAGGATCGACAAGCAGCACGTCGGTACGGTCAACCGCCGCGGCCCGGAAGGTCGTACGCTAAGGCATATGACCGCGCAGCCGCTCGACGATCACGACCCGGACGACCCCATCGAGATCCTGCGCATCCTGCCCGCCGCCTATCACGCGCAATTCCTGGCCGAGTACCAGGCCGCCGTCAACGACGCCTGCCACCCGGAACACTACCGGCTGCTTCATCAGATGCTGCGGCTGTGGCGGCTGCGCGCGGCCGCCTACGCAAGTCCGGGCTACGAGGCCGCGCGCGAAGCCGCGCGGACCGGAAGCGGCCAGTGGGCATCGGCTGCGGATGTCATCACGGACTGGGACGCGAAGGTCGAGGCGGCCAGGCGCCGACGGCTGAGCAGGTGAGTTACCGGATCGAGTTCGGCGGCCAGGCGCTGGTCCAGCTCAACGGCCTGCCACCCGAAGCCTTCGACGCCTTAGTGGAATGCGTCGTAGTACTGGCTGACGAACCATGGGACGCGGTCGTGATGGCTCCCGGGCATGATCCGGCGTTCCGCGAGACGACACTCGGCCACGGCTATGGGTTCTTGTCATTCTGGTTCGATGAAGTGGCAGGCCTGATCCGCATCTTCCACATCGTGTGGGCTGACTGACCGGACCCTGACCGCAGCCGCCTTTCTGCCGGGCGCACCCAGGGAACCGGTGATAGGAGTCTGGCCTTCCGCCGCATGCTGCTTCCGCCGGTAACGGCGGGCTCCATTGCGGGAACTGGCGCGTTGTCCCAGCCGCGGGTGCGCTGGCGCTCTGCTCCCGCCTGCAACGGGCGGGCTCTGCGCCGGGCGAGTGGGGATGGGGCCGGTTCAGGCGTTGCGCAGATGCTCCCGCGTACAATCGGCGGGCTCCGTTGCTGAAGCACTCTCAGTAGCGACGGCGGCGGCAATCTGTTGGACCCCACGTGCTGCGGAGCCTGCCGAGTAAACGGGAGATCGTCGGCCGCCTGGCAGACGGGCCAGCAGGACGTCCAGGTCGGACTCTTCGATCTGCTCGCCATCAGGGCAGTCCTCGGCGGCGATCCACAGGGATCGCCGCTTATCCCACAGGAACGACCACTGGTCGCTCAGCTGCCCGATCCTGGCCAGCTGGCCGGGCGTGAGATTCACGATGTCACCTCGTTGGCTCAGCGCGGCCGACGCGCCCGCTCCGTTAACTCCGTATCGACGGCGCTCAGATGCGCCAGGATCGGCACGCGCGCGGGCGAGTCGGGCCTTACCAGGGCGAGACTGGCCTGCAGCTCCCGCTTGGTACGCTCGAGCTCGCTCGCTGTCAGCCCCCGGACGTCGTGGCGTCGACCGGGGTCAGGCATCGGCAAGCCTCTTACGGTCTTCCTGCTCGGCGATCACGTCGTCGAGCCTGGCTTGCAGGCCAGCCCGGGCCGCCGGCCCGGGGTTCTTCGTGCCGCAGTACGCGATGGCGCTCTCCAGCTGGCGGCGGTAGTCGCGCAATTCGAACGTGGTCAGCGCGTGCAGGGGGTGTTTCGGCTGGTCTACTTCGGGCGCTTGCTCTGAGGCTATCGTGGTCAACATTGGCTGGCCGTCCTTAACGGGGTGGCGGGCTTTATCTCGCTTCCTAACGTCTCAGCCGAAGCGCACAATTGCCATGTGGCGCAGCCGAGGATCACCTTTCCGCCACAGTCCGCCACGCTGGAGAGGAAAAGAGCACGATGGAGCGCGACCCGGATGCGATGTTCCTCGGCGCGGTGCTGCGCCGGGCGCGGATAGCGGCGGGTATCACCAGCCAGGACGAGCTAGCCGACAAGCTCGGCTACGAACGGACGGTCATCACCAAGGCCGAGTCGGGGCGGCGCCCGCCGTCCCCAGACGTTGCCAGGGCTTATGCCAGGGAGTTCCCGCAGCTCAACGCGCTGATCGAAACGGGGCTTATCGAAGAGTGGGCCGAGCACGTCAGGAAGAACGGAGGATCGTTCCCCAAGTTCTTCGTTGACTGGGTGGAGGCGGAGAAGAAGGCGGCCACGCTGTTCTACTGGGCTCCCATCCTGGTCCCCGGTCTGCTCCAGGTCGAATCGTATGCCCGCGCGATCCTGGCGACAGAGCCGGACGAAACCGAGTCGTCGGACGTGCTTCTAGCTGGCAGGATGGAACGCCAGCAGGTTCTGTTCCGCCCGCAGCCGCCATCGGTCACGGTGGTCATGGCGGAGGCTGTCCTGCACCGCGGCGTCGGCGGGCCCGCGGTGATGCATGAACAGCTCACCCACCTAGCGGAGATCAGCCAGCAGCCGAAGGTGATGATCCAGGTGATACCGGCCGAGATAGGCGCGCATGCCGGTCTGGGCGGAGCGGTCTCGATCGCCGATCGTGAAGGCGGGCCTACCATCGTCCACCTTGATTCGTTCACGGCGGGGCAGACGACAAGCGCACCGGAGATTGTCGCCAGGGTGCGGCAGATGTCCGACATGCTGCGCTGTGAGGCACTCCCGCGCGGTGCCTCGCAGGAACTGATAATGAAGGTGGCGAAAGAACAATGGACAACATGAACTGGCGGAAGAGCAGCTACAGCTCCGGTAACGGCGGCGAGTGCATCGAGGTGGCGAGCCCGGAAGGCGCGGTAGCTGTCCGTGACACCAGGCAGAACGGTACCGGCCCCGTGCTCCGGTTCACCCCGGCGGCGTGGCACAGGTTCGCTGACCAGGTAAAGCGCTCGTTAGCGTCGGACCTCGATCCGGGCCGCGGTGTGGCGGCAGGCACCGGAACGGGTGCGTGTCACCCGGTCGTTCGGCTCGGATCCCGGTCCGTGGGGCGGCGGGTCAGCTCTTGCGGCCCGCCGCCCCGCGCGGCCGGGCCTAGTGCGCGAGGGCCATCTGGGTGATCCTGACGAGGACCAGGATCATCGCGATCGCCAGGTAGCCGCGCAGTACGGCCAGCCCGGCCTTGCGGCCGGCGGACATGATCGGCTCGGTCAGCATGTTGAGCGGCGGCATCCGCCAGGCGTCGCGGTCGCGGCGATCCACCTCGACCGTGCTGTGCGCCCGCAGCGACCGGATGAGCACCCAGCCGCCCGCGGCCACCGCGGTCACCACGCAGGCCAGCATGATGTCCAGGATCTGCCGGGCGGTGATGGCCGGGAACAGCACCGAGACGGTCAGCACGACCGACAGCGTGATCAGCAGCGCGACCACGGCCGAGGCGAACATGTTCACCTTGCGGCCGTTGACCCACGGGCCGAGCACGGCGCGGTCGTTGCACAGCAGCAGCAGGTACACCGTGGCGCTCGGCAGCAGCACGCCGGCCAGCGCCTGGACGCCCTCGGTCATCAGCCCGAGCGGGGAGCCGGGAACGAGCACGATGGTCGCGGCGCCGGCGATCAGGGCGGTGTAGATGGCGTAGAAGCCCTTGGCCTGCCGGACCCCGCGGTGCAGCGAGTGCTTGAGGCCGAGCGTGTCACCGACCGCGTACGCGGTGGACAGCGAGACGGCGAACGCCCCGATGATGGACGCGTCGAGCAGCGCGACCGCGAACACCACCCCCGCGACCCGGCCCGCGTAGGCGGAGATGCCGTGCGCCAGCCCGGCCGCGTCGGTGAAGTGGCCCGCCGTGGGCGAGCCGGCGAAGGCGGCGGCGGTCGCGCCCATCAGCGCGGCCGCGCCGACCACCACGATCACGATGCCGATCCACAGGTCGACCTTCTCGTACCGGATGAAGCGCGGGGTGATCCGCTTGTCGATCACGAAGGACTGCTGGAAGAACAGCTGCCACGGGGCCACGGTGGTGCCGACGATGCCGATGATCAGCAGCATGACCGCGGCCATCTGCCCCGGACCGCCCGGCAGTCCGGGGACCGCGAACCCGCGCGCCATCTGCGCCCCTGACGGGTGGGTCAGCAGGACCAGCGGGATGAGCAGCAGCGACCCGGCGCAGAACGTGATCGCGATCCGCTCGAACCGGCGGAAGCTGCCGGTGAACGCCGCGGCGAGGATGACCGCGGCGGCGAGCACCACCGCGACCAGCTTGGGCACGCCGAGGTAGCCGGCCGCCAGCGTGATCCCGATGAACTCCGTAATGAGGGTCAGCGCGTTGAGGATCAACACGTCGATTACCGAGAACGCGCCCCAGAACTTGCCGAACCGCTGCAGGATCAGCCGTGCGTGACCCACCCCGGTGACGGCCCCGAGCCGCAGCACCATCTCCTGGTTCACGTACAGCACCGGGATCAGCAGCAGCAGCGTCCACAGCAGCCGGGTGCCGTAGTTCTGCCCGGCCTGGCCGTAGGTGGAGAACGCGCCGGCGTCGTTGTCGCCGCACATCACGATCAGCCCGGGGCCCACGATGGCCAGCAGGGTCTTGAGCTTAGCGGACAAGCCGACCCGCGGAGCGAAGTCGTCGGCAGCGATCGTGCCGAGCGCGCCGCGGATATCGCCGACGTGCGCCTCATCCAGAACGGCGGTACGAGTAATGGTGGCCATGGTGAACACCCCTTTCACGTCACAAGATCGGACGGAAACGGGGCACACGCCAAACAGCCCTAGCCAAAGGCCGCAGGGCTAATGAAAGTAAGCGCGGATTGGTGCTACCGGCGTGTGCCCGGAACAGAATGGGACAGCAGCGAAGAGGGCCAACTTCGGCCCGGACTATCAGGGTCCATCGCGTGCCTCCCTTCTGTCGCGACGCACGGGGGCGCCAGGCCACACTGACCCGCCGGGCATTCCGCCCGCAGGGCATTCTCCGCGTGACACCTGAGGAAACACACGCCAGGTCCTACTAAATCCCTGGCCGCACCTCTCTCGTAAGAGCTTTGGCACTCCACGGCGTATTGCGATCGCCGGCCCTTGACCGGTACCCGACCGCCAGCCACTTGGCCTCACCCCTTAGGCCGGGGAGAGGTGTCCTGATCCGGAGCGTCTCTCGACGGTTGGGATCAGTGGCCTATGTCCGTGAAGACGCCTCACCGAACGAGGTGTCCCGTTTTCAACATCACCCAGAATGCCCGGCAAGAAGCTGAGTGTCAATTCAGGACTGACCGTGGCGTCACGATGTGTCCAGCATCACGGTGCCGGCCTTCACCGGCCCGGTGCTCACGGGGCCAGCGTCCTCGAGAAGGTGGCCGGTCCCGGCTCGCCGGCGTACGCCGGCCGGGCGCCCGGGTAGAGGAGGCTGACCCGGGTGTAGCGCTGGCCGGCCGGCCCGGCGGCTGCGCCGCCCCAGAAGACCACGTCGACCGGGTAGGAGTGGAAGTGCCCGGCCGCGCAGTAGGGCACGCAGTCGTCCTCGGCCTGCACCCCGGTGGCGCTGGCCAGTCCGGGACCCCAGCTCGTCCAGGTCAGGCCGGTGAGGTAGTCGTCGCCGTCGGCGCACGCCAGGGTGAAGCGGCCGGGCCGCACCTGCGGATGACCCAGGCAGTCGAGCACCACGATGCCTTCGGAGTCATGGCCGGCGGTGATCGTCCCGGCCGTCGCGGCGCCGTCCAGCCCCAGTCCGAGAGCCGGGATTAAGGTCGCCACCGCGATCGCCGACGTCAGGCGTGTCCGCTTCATGCCGCTCCCTCGTAACTCTCAGTCGCCTCCGGCCCTCGCATGGAAGCCCAGCGCGCACATTCGGTTGCCATCCGTAACGATACAGCGGCAAGCGAGGGACTCGGTGGCACTTTAGGTACCTTCTTAGGTACCCGATGGCACACCGACTCCGTTCGAGGCGCCCGTCCAGGCACCCGCCCGATGGCACACCGACGCCGTTCGGGGCGCCCGCCCAGGCACCCGCCCGGGGTCGGGGCGCCCGGGTTCGGGGCGCCCGTTCAGGCACCCGCCCGGGGGCCGGCGGCCGGGAGGGCTATGCGGGGAGGCCGAGGGCGGGGAGTACCTGGGCGGCCGGAAGCGCGGCGAGCAGGCGGCCCGGCAGCCTGAGCTTGGAGCCGCGGATGCCGGATCCGATCACCACCGAGCCGGTCTTGGCCACCGCCTCGTCGACCAGGACCGGCCAGCCGTCGGGCAGGCCGACCGGCGTGATCCCGCCGTACTCCATGCCGGTGGCGGCGGTCACCGCCGCCACCGGGGCGAAGGACGCCTTCCGCGCGTCCAGGTGCCTGCGCACCAGGCCGTTGACGTCGGCCCGGGTGGTCGCGGCCACCATGCAGGCCGCGTAGCGGGTCTCGCCGCCGCGCTTGGCCACGATGACCACGCAGTTCGCCGACTCCGCCGGGGCGACGCCGTAGCGCTCGCAGAACGCGGCGGTGTCCGCCAGCGCCGGGTCGATCTCGGCCACCTCGACCTCGTCCGGGAGTCTCCCGAGATCCCGGAGGCTCGGCAGGTCGCGCAGGGCCGCGGCCACCGGCGCGGCGAGCAGGTCCGGCCGGGACAGGGCGGGAGCGAAGACGAGCTGAACACTCATGCCCTTAATCCAACCAGACCTGCCCCGCATGGCAGGGTGGAGGGCGTGGTGATCGACGCGCATCTGCACCTGTGGAACACCGAACGGCTGCGCTACGAGTGGCTGCAGCGGCCGGAGAACGCCGCCATCAACCGGACGTTCGGCTTCGAGGATTTCAGGTCACGGGCCATGGCGGCCGGGGTGGACCGGGCCGTCCTGGTGCAGGCGGACGACTCCGCCGCGGACACCGAGGCGATGTTCGAGGTCGCGGCGGCGCACCCCGAGATCGCCGGCGTGGTCGCCTGGGTGCCGCTGGACCGGCCGGGCGAGGCGGCCGCCCAGCTCGGCCGGCTGCGAGAAAGGCCTGCCTTCGCCGGGATCCGCACCCTGATCCACGACCAACCCGACCCGGACTGGCTGCTCCGCCCGCCGGTGGGGGAAGGGCTCGCGCTACTCGAAGCGCAGGGCATCCCGTTCGACGTGATCTCCGTGCTGCCCAGGCACCTGAGCCACGTGCCGGTGCTGTCCGAGCGGTACCCCGCGCTGCGGATGGTCCTCGACCACCTGGCCCACCCGCCCCTGGCCGGCGCGGACCTGGGGGAGTGGCGGGCGCTGATCACGGCGGCGGCCGGCAATCCGCTCGTCTGCGCCAAGGTTTCCGGGCTCTACCCGCCCGGCCCGTCGTGGGCCGCCGGGGATCTCAGGGACGTGGTGGAGTTCGCGTTCGAGCTGTTCGGGCCGGGTCGGCTGATGTTCGGCAGCGACTGGCCGGTAGCCGAGCTCAGCGGCGGCTACGGCAAGGTCCGGGCCGAGCTGTCGGCGCTCTTCGACCAGCTTCCCCCGGCCGGCCGCGACGCCGTCCTGGGCGGCACCGCCGCCCGCTTCTACGCGCTCGGCGGCCTCCGCTAGCCGGAGTTTCCGATGATCTTGCTCCCTGGTAAGGGTTTCCGCTGCTCAGCGGCGCGCTGGGGCTGGTTTCGGCGTATGACCTAACTCTTGGGTGCCCACCGTGCCAGGCCGAAGATCTGGTAGAGCCTGGGCTGG
>WNGG01014060.1_pt1 | contig 13302 bp, 10 predicted proteins | sample 5400661 | NCBI WGS metagenome assembly WNGG01 (sample SAMN13153372, study PRJNA577476) | soil metagenome | isolation source: 100 cm soil or saprolite under Garry oak tree replicate 1 | place: USA:California | collected 2016-06-15
AACACGCTGATAAACGTCAGGAGAAAACCGGCGAATCCCAGCCAGCCAGCACGCAGTGCCTGGCGCGCGCATATGCCGGGCAGCCCCAGCAGCAGCAGCAATGATCCAATATTCCACCCCAGCGTCACGACCCACCACTGGGGAGTCATAAACTGGAAAGCAAAACTCAGGCCGGTGCTAATGATGATGAGCGCAAGCCCCAGAAGCAGGGCCAGTCCGCTCGCGCGATACAAGGTTACAGATGACATCGTTCATAACCTCCTTGCAAGAATGTCCCGCGCTTAAAAGGTACACGTCTCTGACAGGATGCCACTCCAGTATACCACATGCGCGTTTACAAGCCTGCTGCCCAAAATTTACACCCCCGGGGCTTGACAACAGTCCTCTCATCAGGTATACTTCTTTGTAGAAATGAACCGGCGGTCGGTTTAATGACAGAAGGGCGGGATTATGGCACGCATCGTCAAAGAACAAGCATACGCTGTGAAACGCAACGAAATCCTCGATGTGGCCCAACGGCTCGTGTACACCAAAGGCTATGAGCAAATGACGATCCAGGATATCCTGGACGACCTCCAGATTTCTAAGGGAGCGTTCTATCACTACTTTGACTCCAAACAGGCGTTGCTGGAAGCGCTGATCGAACGCATGCTGCAAGAGGGGATACAGCTCATCACTCCCATCGTGCATGATCCGCACATGCCCGCCCTCGAAAAACTCCAGCGCTACTTTGCCACGATCGCCCGTTATAAAACCACCCAGAAGACCTTTCTTCTCGCGCTGTTGCGTGTCTGGTACACGGACGACAACGCCATCGTGCGCCAGAAAATATTCGCAATGGGGGTCAAACGGGTCACGCCTCTATTAACGGCCATCATTCTTCAAGGCATCCAGGAAAGCGTCTTTTCGACACCCTTTCCTGACCAGGCTGGCGAAGTCGTCTTGTCAATCTTGCTGAACCTCGCAGACTCCCTTGCCGAGTTGCTGCTCTCGTGTGAGCCGGATCAAGACGCTCTGCAACGCCTCGAACGCACCGTCGCTGCCTACTCCGATGCGCTTGAGTGTGTTCTGCGTGCTCCCACAGGTTCCTTGTGTCTCGTTGACGCTGAAACGCTGAAGGAGTGGGTTGTCTCACCAGGAGACAACGCATAAAGATGTTCCATGGAGGAAAAACAGATGTCAACCATTATTCAAACCAACCAGCTCACCAAAAGCTACGGCAGGAGCCGGGGCATTCTCGCGGTCACCTGCGCTATTCAGGAAGGCGAGGTCTTCGGCTTCCTGGGCCCCAACGGCGCGGGCAAAACCACCACCATGCGCGTCCTGATGGGCCTCTTACGCCCCAGCAGCGGCAGCGCCACCATCGGCGGTCTGGATTGCTGGAAAGCGTCCACCCGGATCAAAAAGTTGGTCGGCTACCTGCCCGGCGAATTCAGCTTCGATCCCGGCCTGCGCGGCGCGCAGATCCTCGCGTACCTGGCCCACCTGCGCGGCGGCGTCGACCAGACCTACCTGCGCGCACTGGTGGAGCGCCTGGGCTTCGATCCCAGCAAACGCTTCCGCGAATATTCGCATGGCAATAAACAGAAGTTGGGGCTGGTGCAGGCCTTTATGCATAAGCCACGCTTGCTCATCCTGGACGAACCCACCAGCGGCCTGGACCCGCTCAACCAGCAGGAATTCTATCGCATGGTCGCCGAGGTGCGCGCCGAGGGAAGGACGGTCTTCCTCTCCTCACACATCCTGCCGGAAGTCGAGCACACCTGCGACCGCGTCGCGATCATCCGCGCAGGTCGGCTGGTCAAGATCGATCACGTTTCTGCGCTCAAAGACATCCACCAGCACGAGGTGGAGATCAGCTTTGCTGGCCCAGCCTCTCTCGAGTGGTTCAAGCAGGTCGCGGGCGTGGTCAAGGTGAAGCAGGGAGCGGATGAGCATACCCTGCAACTACAAGTGCAAGGCCCATTGACAGAGATTTTGAAGATCGCGGGCGACCACCACGCGACGAATATGGCGACACGTGAGCCAACGCTGGAGGAAGTCTTCCTGCGCTACTATGAGCCGGAGCCGTCAGCGGCCACGCTCGCTGGATAGGAGGTGGGCTATGATGTTTCGCAGCATTTGGAGCAAATCGCTCCGAGATTACCGGGTGCCCATCCTGGCCTGGGGCATCGGACTGGCCTTGCTAATGTTTGTGGGTTACGCGACGGCCACAACGCCTGTGCTTGCAGCCTTTGTCAGCATCGCGCCGCTCGTTGGCTTTCTCGGCGAGCCCGTCGCTATGCTGACACCCGCAGGGTATATCACCTTTCGCTACATGGAAACCACCTTGCCACTTCTGCTCAGCTTCTGGACCATTCTGGCCGGAGCACGCCTGCTGCGCGGAGAAGAGGAACGTGGCACGATGGATGTACTGCTGGGCACGCCACAGCCACGCACACGTCTGCTGCTGGAGAAGATCGGTGCACTGGTGCTCGCGCTGCTGCTGATCGCGGTGCTGTTCGCGCTGGGTGCTGTGGCCGGTGAAGCCAGAATTGAGCAGCATGCCGACCTGGTCGGGGCGCTGTTGGCGGGGCTGAACCTGAGCCTGCTGGCCTTCTTCTTTGGCATGGTGGCGCTGCTGCTCTCCCAATTCACGATCAGCCGGGGTGCAGCGGCGGGCGGGGCGAGCGGCCTGCTGCTCCTGGCTTTGCTTCTGAACATCGCTGGACGGGAGGTCAGTGGCAGCTGGCTGCAGTACCTCTCGCCGTTCTACTATTACAACCTCAACCGGCCACTGATCCCAAGTTTTACTGATGCACCGGCGGGAGCGCTTGTGCTGCTCGGCCTGAGCCTGCTGCTCGTGGCGAGCAGCATGGTGCTCTTCGCCAGGCGCGATATTGGCAGGGCAGCGTTTGTGTGGCAGCGAACGTCCCCCAACGGCAAGCACCAGGCTGAGCGCAGCCTGAGCCGGGCCGAGCACGCGGTCTCCACGCGTGCTGTGAGCCTGCGCTCACTCGCCGCATCCGGCTGGTCTTCCTTCTGGTGGCTGTTGGGCATGATGGCCTTTTGTGCCGCCATCCTCTACATTACTCCCAGCTTCCAGAAGCCGTTCTACCACGTCGTGCAACAAACCCCCTGGCTGGCCCAACTCTTTTTCGACACTCCTACCAACACCAACACCGGCGTGCTGGGCGCCATCCTCTTCACGTTCCTGCCAGGGCTGGTCGTGATCTTCGCGCTGACCCTGGCCTTGAAGTGGTCCTCGGACCTGGAAAACGGACGCCTGGAACTGATTTTCAGCACGCCGCAAGCGCGACTACGGGTCCTGCTGGAACGCTTCGGCGCGAATGTCCTGGTGGTCCTGCTGGCTCCCGTGCTGACCTGGCTCGTGCTCATCATTGGAGCACAACTCATCAATCTGAACATCAACCAGGGCAGGGTGCTGGCCGCCAGCTTCAGCATGCTCCCACTGGCGCTGATTACCCTGGGCCTGGTCTACTCCCTGGCCGGACGCCTGCGCTACGGGGCTGTGCTGGGCCTTGTGACCGCGTACCTTGCTTTGTCCTACCTGGAGGAAACGCTCGAAGGGCTTGTCCCCATCCCCTCCTGGATTGGGCAAATCTCGATCTTCCACCTGTATGGCAACCCGATTTTCGGCGTCATGGACTGGGGCCACGTCCTGGGCATGACCGGCGTGGCCATTGTGTTGCTGGTCATTAGCCTTGTCCAGTTCCGCTATGCCGATATCGAGCTCGGCTAAACACGCTTTTTTAGAAGACATGTTGTTCAGTTTCAAAAACACATCTTTATGAAACTCATCTCTTTAATGACTCTGTTGGCGAATGACACATAGAGTGAAATTTCCGGGTGAAGGGAAAGAAACGTTCCTTTGCCACCATGCATGCACCGTCTTGGGAAGCCGTAGCATAGTAGGGGCGACCCTTGTGGTCGCCCGGTGACGGGGCCGATTCGACTCGCACTTGCATTCGCCAACATATGCTTCACAGGGTTGTTTTTCTCCTCAACATACAGCCACGACTCTGCGTGACGGATACCGGATGTGCATTTCAGAACAGAGAAGAGTCGTTCAAAAAGTCGTGGCGCTACTGACAGACTGTTGTCACTAGCACATGGTAGACTGGTGGTATGAGAGAAACCGAGTGCCGCGGTTGGGGCGGCTGCTCAGCTTTGATCTTTCTCATCGTCGAACCCGTGGACAATCAGGCGGGTGTGACCCGACATGGTTGATTGAGCAGACAAGAAAGGAACACTCATGGCAAAGCTTCTCGGACCCGATTTTATCAACTTGCAGGTGCGTGACCTCTCCGCCTCGCGCGCGTTCTACATGGAGCTGTTGGGCTTGACCGAAGATCCGCACTTCAGCGCTCCCGGTGTGGTTCTCTTCGACTCCACCACGATCCCTTTTGCTCTCAGCGAGCCAGGAGTTAACCTGGATGAAGCACCTCATCCGGGATGGGGTGTGGCGCTCTGGATCGACTGCGATCATGTCAATGAGTTGCATGCCAAGATGGAAGCGGCTGGAGCCACCATCATCCAGCAACCCTATGATGGTCCGTTCGGGCGCACCTTCGTCTTTGCTGATCCCGATGGATCGCCCCAACCGTAGACGATGATTCAGCTCCGAGTGGGCCTTGTCGCCTAAAGCTGTGCGTACCCTCGTGGTCCTCCTGCCCCTCCGAAGAGTGGAAAGTTAATGTGGGTTGGGAATTGACCCTTCCGGCCCATGGACGGCGTTAGAGTACTGGAACTGGATCGGAACTTTCCCGTTGCCCGTAGTCAAGGAGACTTCTTGGAAGACCAGGGTGAGCGGGTTGGCCTCGAAGACGGGGAAGTCGCTTCGACATCAGCATCAGTTCGCGCCTCGTTCAGTTCATGATAGAACGTTGCGACGACATTCTTCCAAGGGGTATCGAAGACCGGGATGCCGTTGGTCGTTCCATCCTGTCGCGTCTCGGAAAAGACCCCTACAGCATAGTAGATCGTGTGGGCAGTCCCTACGTTATCAGTCACATGGATAGACCCGTGGTAGCCGCCCAGTCCATGCAACGAGTCGACCTCGTCCTCAGCAGGAACGGGGCTGCGGCGGACATCAGCTTGCTGATGGGCTTGTCCTGCTCCAGCAATACTCTGTGAAGGGGATGCGTTATCGTTGAGGACAGTGCCACTCGGCAGCATGAAATTGAAGACGGTCGAAGTGAGATCGAAAGTGGTGAGTTGCCCCTGTGTGTTGAGTTGCTGTACCAGGTTCTCTACATCTCCCTGCGAGACGATGGAAGGTGCAGATCCTGGCAAGACGTGAGATGGGATGAAGGTGCTGCTGATGGGCTGCTTGTGGAAGTACTGCATCATGACATTATTCAGGTCTTGGTCGGACATGGCTGCTGCTAGAGCCGTGTCGATGGACTGAATATCATTCTGGTTCCAGGAACCGGGGCTGCCGACGTAAAAGTTGGTAAAGTTCAGGTTCCCAATGGTTTTGCCCCCGTGAAAGTGGAGATCATGGGCAGGCGTAGGATGAAGACCGGGAGCAATCACTTCAGGCTCGGGTGGTTGCCCTCCAGGCAGGCCCGCGAGACTGCGCTTGGTCTTCTCTGCTAAGGACCCGCGAGCTACGTAAACGTTCATAGGTCGGACATGAGTTGCCATGGCGTTTTCTCCTTTACGAGACAAGAAGAGACTCTCTTCATTTTAAACAACAGAGAGCGAACGAAATGTGTTTTGTTTCACTCCACTAATGTGTTTTGTTTCACTCCACTATAGAGACGACTGAAAGCTACATTTTTAACGGGTAGTTTTCCTGCTTCGGCAGGCCCTGCCGGTGTACTGCTTTCCGCTGAAGCCATAGTGGGCAGTGACAGGGCAGCAGTGATAGTGTGCCCGCGTGTGGCTGGTGAATGTGGTCATTAACAAAATAATCGGGACACCTTGTACGGATTACCAACAACGTGGCCCCAAAAATGTCAGGTCATCGTACCCTTACAACGAGCGCTATACCATCTCGATAAAGGGGTACGATGTGCTGACCCTGACCCGGTGACGATGTGGGGAATCCATACAGTAGGTGTATGGATTCCCCACATCGTGACCCCAAAAATGTCAGGTCATCGTATCCTAAAAATGAGCGTTATACCATCTTGATAAGGGGTACGATGTAGTGACCCTGGTCGGGTTACGATGTGGGGAATCCATACAGTAGGGGCCGATTTATCGGCCCTAATAGGCATCAACCTAAGCTGCCTCACCGTGTCACCCCATTCACTTCGTTCAGGGCAAGCTCTGAGCCGCAGCGAAGGGTCTGTCTGCTTGGGCGTCGAGATGCTTCGCTACGCTCAGCATGACAATTCCAGTATGACAGTGCTGCCGCGCTATCGCATCGCACTCGTCCACTGAGGCGGAAACAGGTCCATGCTAATCGCTCCTGGTGTACGCCCAACTTGGCTGGTGCTTATCAGGGGGGTTATTCAGCCTCAATGTACCAGCATCTTAAAGCACCACGGTGCGGCCAGCGCCGTCTTGCTTCGCACGGTGATAGACGAGGCTGGCCGCAGCCATGTCCTCGCAGGCGTGCCCCATAGCCTTGTAAACGGTGAGCTCGTCTTTGGACTGCCGTCCCGGGTACCGGCCCAGCAAGACCTCGCCTAGCTCCGTGCCCACACTCGGATCCAGACCTGCCAGTTCCCCGCAGCCAACCGGTGGGGGCTCGAAGGCCAGCCGTGTCTCCACAAAGAGGCGGCCCTGCTCGATCACCCTGGGGTCCAGTTCTCCGCCCGGAGGGTTGTAGCCAACAGACGTGACATGCATCCCGGGCGCGAGCCAGTCGAGGCTGATCACCGGCTCACCTGAATTGGTGCAGAGGCACACGACATCGGCTCCGCGTACGGCCTCCTCAGCGGTCTCAACCGCGCGCGCCCTGGAATCTGTTGCCGCCAGCTGCTCGGCATGGGCGAAGTGGCGCGATGCAATCCGGATCTCGGAGAACTGGCGCACGCGGGGAAGCATCTGCAGATGCGAGCGGCCCTGCACCCCACCGCCGACAATCGCCAGCACGCGGGTGTCCGTGCGTGCCAGAAGCCGGGTCGAGAGGGCGGCCGCGCCAGCCGTCCGGAGCGCAGTGATGTAGGTCCCGTCCATGAACGAGAGGGGAGTACCCGTCTGAGGATCGAACAAGCAGATGATGGCTTGGTGCGAAGGGATGCCGAGCCGCTTGTTGTCGTGAAAGACGGAGACCAACTTGACGGTGACTTCCCGGCTATGCTGGTAGGCCGGCATGGCGAGCAGAAATCCCGTGTTGGGGACGGAGACCCCATTGCGTTTCGGGGCATCAACGAGGCCTTCACTGAGCGCCCTGAATCCCTCGGACAACGCGTCCAAGAGCGCGTCAAGGTCCAACAGTCTCTGGACCTCCGTTTCATTGAGCATCAAGATGTGCATATGGCCCTCCTTTAGTTCTGTGTTCCAGTAGATTATAGTATATGATATCACCAGAAAAGACCTTATCCATCAAAACATAAAAGCGAGGCAACCACCAATGACCCACAACATGGGAGAATACTACCAGCGCGTCAGCGACTACGACCTTGAATACCAGAGCCAGAGCGAACAGGACATCCCCTTCTGGTGCGAACTGGTCATGCGCTACACCCCTCAACGCGTCCTGGAACTGGCCTGCGGCAGCGGGCGCATCAGCCTGGCATTGCTGCACAGCCCCGGCAATTTCCACCTGGAAGGGCTGGATATCGCCCCCGAAATGCTCAATGCCTATCGCCGCAAATTAGCACGAGAGCCAGAAGCCATTCAGCAGCGCGTCACACTCCATGAAGCCGACATGAGCGATTATCAACTCCCTAACAAAGGACAATTTGACCTGGTTCTGCTCCCTTTCAACTCACTTTCCCACCTCTACGAAATTGAACAGCAGCTCGATACCTTCAAAAACACCTACGACCACCTTGCACCCAATGGCCGTTTCGTCGCTGACATCTTCCTCCCCGACATCGATTACCTCAGTGACGCCCTCAACCGTCCCTCGTACGTCTACCTCGAAGACGAAATCACCGTTCCAAACGACGAATTTACCATGCTGCTTTACACCACGCGCAAGTACGACCAGTTTGAACAGGTGCAGCACATCACCTGGACGCACGAGAAATACTTCGAGACCGGCGAAAACGAACGCTACCTGACCAAGCTCGACATGCACGTCTTCTTCCCACGCGAGCTTCAACTCCTCTTCCTCGCCACCGGCTTCAGCATCGAAGCCATCTACGGCGGCTACGACTGGAAACCCTTCGGCAAAGGCACGCGACAAATCGTCGTAGGACGTAAAAGAGATATCCTTATCCCTCCCCAGGCATAAAAAGCTTTCAATCTCTTTCATCTTTGGAGAGGATCTGGACCTCCAGGCCAAGATCGGTCAAGGCGTGGAGATAGACCGTGGGATCGACGACCTGCTCTGGTAGCCACACGCCCGGCTGATCAAGTCTTCCCTCGTATAATGCCCCAACCATGGGCAGGGCGCACAAGGCAGTGGTCTTCGATTCCCGATGGCTGGTGAGACTCACACGCCAGGTTCCGTTTGGCCCCTGTGCCTCCGCTAGCGCACAGACGTCATCCTTGCCACCAGGCAACCGCGAAAGCTGCTGGAACAACCAGCGCATCGCGACACGGACGCTCTCCTTTCGCAACAGGCGCGTGAAGCCCAGGCGGACCGAGGCCATCAGTAACGTGTTGATGGCTGCGCTCTCCATGGCATACCAATTGGCTGCCTGCCTCGCCTGTAAGGTCTCAGCAAAGAAGGCCTGTTCGGGAAAAGGGAACCCATACGTGAGCTTCCTCCCAAAAGGAAGAATCTTTCCTGATCCCATGATCGTTTTCCTTATCTCTGCCTCTATGCAATGGTCTCAACGAGAGCAACGGGTTTGCTCTCTCGCCAGATCAGAAAAGCGCTCCAGGTAATCGCCAAACCTTCCGCCGCATACCCCATCACCTCGACCCACATCGGCACCATAAGCGCGATACCCAGAATCAGGGCATTGACGAGAAACAGGATGCCGATAGGCCATGGTAAAAAGCGCTTCAGCAGGATGATGATCCCCAGGAGCCCAATGCCAACGATATAGAGGAGCGACATCAGGATGGGAATGTAGAGCACAATCCCGAAGCTCTGGAGCAGAGCGCTATGGGCCACGGCCCCAGAGAAGTCACCCGTGTGAAATTGGGTTTGGATCACGGGATCATAGTGCGCCAGCAGCGGATTGAAGAACCCATCAATAAACAAGGTGCCTGCGTACGAGGCTTGCGCGAGGAGAGCAAGGATCAAGCTGAGTGGCGCGATCCCCCCCATGCGGTCATGGTATCTCAGGTAGATGGCGAGCAGCCCGAACCCTGCCAAAAGCATACAGTAGGCTCCAAGCATATGCGCTCCCATATAGGCAGCGGCGCGAGGGTTGATGTCCACGGCGCGTCGTCCGCCATGGAGAAAGGCCTCATAGAAGGGAAGAAAAAGCGCGGGGACAATACTTACTCCCGCTAATACGCGAGTCATGCGCGTGAAGCTCGCTGGTTGTGTGCTGTTCATACTACTCCTTTATTCTTGCTAGAGTTGAGAGAAGGGACAACAGGTATGTCCATCCTCACCTGGAATGCGACGTTCTGAGCAGTGCGATCTGCTACTTGAGAGTCTACTGTGCGGAGCATGAGGACACATCGGCAAAGCAACGTAGAAATGCTACCTATCTGGGCGCGTGTCAAACAAGGCTTCACAGGAAGGCGTTACCTAGGCAGAGACGACGGCATCATCGACGTCGAGGTGGAGCGAGTGGGAGCAGGCGAGGGGAGGACGAAGCAGGATAAACCTAGATGAGCCGCTGCTTGATGGCAAAGAGGGTCGCGGCATGACGTGAGGTGATACCCAGTTTACTATAGATGGAGCGCAGGTGCGCATTGACGGTGCGCGGGCTGATCACCAGGGTTTCAGCGACCTGGGCGTCGGAGAGCCCTCGTGCCACCAGCCGCAGCACCTCCACTTCACGTTCGGTCAGCTCGTTGGGATAGGCTGGGGAAGGAACCGGGGGACGGTCCGCCCCGGCACTCGCGGGCGGGTGACTGGCGGGCACGGTGTGCTGCCCTGTGGCCATCGCTTGCTCTGGCGTCATCGCCCCACCCTCGTCCAGGGCCTGGGCAAAGGCCTGCTCCCCCAGGTGCACGCGTTCCATGGCGCGCATCCGCTCATCGTCCGCACGCTCGCCAGGCAGCGTCAGCGTCAAGATCTGGGGGAGATAGGATGGGCCGCCAGCCGCGCGTCGCGCCTCCGCTGCCCCCCACAACTGTGCTGCCCAGGCGGCTTGTCCTTGCCGCGCCACCACGGCTCCCCATCCCTCCAAACAAGTAGCGCTGCTCTGCTGGTCATCCAACTCCTGGAACAAGGCCAGGCTCTCCTTATAGAAGGCATATGCTGCCGGCAGGTCACCCACCTGGGCCGCGACCTTCCCCAAGCGATAGAGCGGAAGAACCGTCCACAGCCGCTGCCCCAAGGCGCCGAAGAGCGCGAAGCTCTCCTCGAACAAGGAGCGGGCCGTGGCAGCATCTCCCTGCTGGAAGTGCCACAGTCCCAGGCCATAGAGTGACCGGGCGATCCCGGCCTGGAAGCGCTCCTCCCTGAAGAGCAGCAGGCTTTCCTCGAGCAGCGAGCGGACCCGTGGATAGTCGCTGTGGCCGGCATGGGTGAGGATCGTCAGCGCGAGGGCGAAGAGCGCGTACGCGAGGCGGACCTTGTCCCCTGCTCTCCTGGAGAGTGCCAGGCTCTCTTCGAGCAAGGTGGTGGCCCGGGGAGCGTCGCCGAGCCACAAAGCGATCCACCCCAGTCGTTCGAGGACTGATGCCATCTCGCGCGGATCGTGGAGCTCGCGATACAGCTCCAGGCTTTCCTGACACAGCGCTTCTGCTCGCCTATACTCGCCTTGCACGAGGGCTACCCGCCCGGCAGCGTGGAGTGCTTTCGCCCGCACGAACGCCGTGATCCCCTCGCGTCTTCCCAGTGCTCGCTCGATAAACTGCTGCCCCTCATACACATAGCCGTAATCGATCCAGAACGACTGGAGTGCTCCTGCCAGGCGCCAGGCGATTTCCCTGCGCTGCCTGTCCTCCCCCTGCTCCACTGACCAGCGCAAGGCAGCGCGCAGGTTATCATGCTCCTGCTTCAACTGCTCGAGCCACCGCTGCTGCTCCCGGGCGAACATGTGGGCGTCTGCCTCCTCTGCCAGTGCCAGATAATACGTTGCATGAGCCAGGCGCGCCGCCTCCAGCTCTCCACTGGCGGCAAGCGCCTCCAGGGCATATTCGCGGATGGTCTCCAGCATATGAAAGCGCGGACCGTTCGTGTCCTGTTCGGCCCGGTAGAGGAGGTGCTTGTCCAGTAGTGAGGCCATTCCATCCAAGATCCGTGCGCTCTCGCCACCAAATGCACGCGACATATGCTCCACCGCTTCCAGGGTAGCGCCCCCCACGAAGACCGACAGCAGGCGGAAGAGGCGCTTTTCTTCTTCTGAGAGCAGATCATAGCTCCACGCGATGGTGTTGCGCAGGGTGTGCTGGCGAGCAGGTAGATCGCGTGGCCCACCAGTCAGGAGCTGCAAGCGGTGCTCCAGCCGGTTCAGGAGGGCTGGAAGGGACAGCAGTTTGAGACGGGCTGCGGCGAGTTCAATCGCCAGGGGTAAGCCATCCAGACGCCGGCAGATCTCGGCAACGAGCGTGGCATGCTCGTCGGTGAACTGGAGGGTAGGCTGGACCTCCCGCGCTCGTTCAAGGAACAGGGCAACCGCCCCATAGCGCGTGAGCTGCTCGCGGTCCGGCAGGTGCTGCGGGTCGGGCAGGGTCAGCGGCAGGACGGCAAATTCGTGTTCGCCGCGCACATGGAGGACCTCGCGACTTGTGACCAGCAGCTTGAGGTGCGGACAGGCAGCGAACAGCTCCACAAGGCTCGGCGCTGCCATCACCACCTGCTCGAAGTTGTCCAGCACGAGCAGCAGGTGGTGCTCACGCAGCGCCGCTTTCAGCAGCTCCAGCGGCGCTCGGGTGTGGCTGCCTTGCAGGCCGAGGGCCTGCGCGATGGTGGGAAGGACCAGTTCAGGATCCCGAATGGGGGCGAACGAGACGAAGCAAACCCCATCGGGGAAATCATCCCGCAGTTCGGTCGCGATCTGGAGCGCCAGGCGCGTCTTGCCCACACCACCCGGGCCGGTGAGGGTGAGCAAACGGATCTCCAGGCGCAGGAGCAGGGTTGAGGCTGCTGCGACTTCCCGCTCCCGCCCAATGAGCGAGGTGAGTGGCAACGGGAGGGTGGAGGAACGCCTTCTCCCATGCTCGAAGTTCACCTCCTCCTCGCCCTGTCCGAACAGTTGCTTTGCCACGGCATTCAGTCGCTCCAGGGTCACCTCATCCGCCTTGCCCACATAGACCCGGTGGAGCTTGCCGCCACGTCTGCGATAGGCGCGCCAGTACCAGTCACCACGCTGATTGCCCGCCCGCTCGCGACGGATGGTAAAGGTTCCGAACGGACTGCGCACGCGGAAGGTCATGGCCGTCTGCAACCAGGCATACCAGGCGGAGGTTCCTACACCCAGCTGATAGTTCTGCCCATCTCTCTGGTAGATCAGCGTCTCACCTGCTACGATAGCAGTAGTCTGGTTCTCGTTGCTCATACTTATCCCCAAACGGTTCCAACACACCTGTTCCAGAACAGTATAGCATATGTTCGGAACCTCTCCCATCAGGATACCGCACGCAGGGGATATGAATGGAACGAAAAACAACGCGAAGGAATTGGATCAGAGAACGTCATTGCCAGGTGCTCGCTTCTTTGAAGAGTGCTGAGGCAAGCAGGGCGCTGCGCGTGGCGATCTCTCTGGGAGTATAGGATCTTGCATGCTCAAGCCACCAGGTGATGGCTTCCACAAACATCGTGGACACGAGGTCCGGCACAAACTCATCTGAGAAGGTGTGGACGGGGTGGTCGGAGGCGTTCGGCCTGTGAGGAAGGTGCCCACTCTCCTTGATCAGGCCAGCCAGAGACGCACGCATCTTCCTCACAAACCAGGGGCTGCCCTTTCTGCCAAGCAGCGCTCGATAGAGCCGTTCGTACTCGGCGACATGCTCGAAGAACGTCACCCAGCTCTCCGGAGGATGTTCTAGCCCCAGCTCTCCGACCGCGTTCAGCAAGGCGCTCATGGCTTCCTCAAAGATCTGCTCCACCAGATCGTATTTATCCTGATAATTGCGATAGAACGCGGCCCGGCTCACCAT